>Ga0078972_1005659_pt1 | contig 31303 bp, 33 predicted proteins | sample YelNatPaOPGAMG01_FD_67568 | JGI IMG/M metagenome (GOLD analysis project Ga0078972, IMG submission 67568) | Hot spring thermophilic microbial communities from Obsidian Pool, Yellowstone National Park, USA - OP-RAMG-01 (SPADES assembly) (version 2) | ecosystem: Environmental > Aquatic > Thermal...
AAAACTTCGGCCCCTTGGAATATTGCCTTTAGCAGAAGCTATCCTTGAGCCTGCACCTATCAGGCTGTCGACGATCCTGTCGTCCACATCGATCTCGCAACCATCCATGATAATGGAATTCTCCATCTCTCCACTTCTGATTTTGCAGTCACTCCCCACGCTTGTGTATGGCCCCAGGTAAACGGAGGATTCGATGGTAGTGTTCTCCCCCACCACAACAGGACCTCTGATCAATGCCCCCTTCCTAACTATACTTCCCTTGCCTATAAGGATCCTACCTTGTATAGAGGCATCGTCCTCAACTGTTCCATAAAGTGCGGATTTTAGTTCGTCCAACAGGAGCCTGTTCGCTTCTATTATGTCCTCGGCCTTTCCTGTGTCCTTCCACCATCCTTTGATGATATCATGTATTACATTGGCGCCTTTATCAAATAGCATTTGGATCGCCTCTGTTATTTCCAGTTCACCTCGCCACGATGGTTTGAGTTCGGATATCATCTCGAAAATGAGTGGTGAGAAGAAGTATATCCCAGCAAGTGCAAAATTGCTAGGAGGATCTTTCGGTTTTTCAATGAGTCCAACTATTCTCCCAGAACTGTCGAATCTTGCCACCCCGAAACGGCTTGGATCCTTAACTTGAGTTAGGAGTATCATGGCGTCAAGTTCCTTATTCTTACTGAATTTTTCTGTGAAGTTGGCTATGCCTCCTTTTATTAGGTTGTCACCAAGGTATACTACGAATTTATCGTCCCCAACGAAATCCTCGCAGAGCTTGACGGCATGTGCTATTCCCTTTGGCTCGCCTTGGTAGACATAGGTTATTTTAGCTCCGAATCTCGACCCATCGCCATAATATTCTTTAACCTTTTCTGGATATATGTTGCCAAGTACTATCGCAATCTCACTTATCCCCGCCTCTACCAAGTCTTCCAATACGTATTGGGAGATCGGCTTATTTGCCACTGGAATGAGTTGCTTTGGTCCTGTGAAGGTCAGCGGTCTTAGCCTGGTTCCTGCACCACCATGGAGGATTATACCTTTCAATTTATCTGCATCGAACTCCATCTATGTGTCCTTTTTGAATAAGGTAATCTCTCAAAGCTTCTTCCCATCTTCTAATTTGAATGCCATACTTAGGCAATTCAATGCTCCTTAGGGCCGAAAATCTTGGCCTCTTGGCTTTCGATCTTATTTGATCTGTCTTCACAGGAGTGAGTGATACGTCAACCCCTTTAAGTCTGAATATCTCTTGGGCGAATTGGAACCAAGTGCAGTAACCGGCATTCGACGCATGATAGATACCAAATGGCAACCCCTTTGCAATTATTTCCCTTATTACGCCAGCTGCGTCCCTTGTATATGTTGGGCTCATCCACATGTCATCGACGACCGCGATGGTTTCTTTTTTGTTAGCCTTCGTTATCATCGTTTCGACAAAATTTCCACCCTTTCCACTGGCTCCTGCAACTCCGAATAGGCTCGCAACCCTAATGATGTAATGTTTTGCATTCTGTTTGGTAAAGAACTCACCCGCCAACTTTGATATTCCATATGTATTAATTGGGTTTGGGATATCAGCTTCTGTGTATGGTTCATTCTTAGATCCATCGAATACATAATCCGTGCTTATGAATACTGTTGTGGCATTGATCTCATTGGATATTACCGCTATATTTCTGCTTCCTATAGCGTTAACCAAGAATGTCTTTAAAGGGTCGTCCTCGCATTGGTCTGTCTTGTGAAAGGCAGCAGTATTAATGACGATGTCTGGACGGTACTCTTTTAGAACTTGGCAGCTACTATAGTCGGTAATCTCTATTTTATCATGCGTTAGACCTATGACATCGTAACTATCCTGCAGTACTTTCAAAAGATCTGTGCCCAATTGCCCATTTGAACCGATTATGGCTATCCTCATAGTATGGTCCCATTGATCTCAATCTGCTTAATGAACTCATTCATCTCCAAAAGGTGTTTGTACCATTTGACCGTTATAGTCCTAGGATCATCAGCACTAACCTTTCCATTCTTGAGCGCTTCGAATACTTCCTTTGCTCCATCTCTTGGTGAGTAATTCGTTTGGAAATTTAATGTTTTCTTGATCTTGTCGAAGTTTACCCTATAGCTCCTGTTATCTGGAGTGCCATACCATTCGTAATTGAATGGCAAACCGATGGATTCTGCCACGATTTCTGCCAAATTAAAGATCTGTAGGTTTTGATCGTTGCTACCTGTGTTGAAAATTTGGCTACAGACTAAACTTGGATCTGCCTCTAGAGCTTTAACGAAGGCACTCGAGGTGTCCCTAACATGTATAAATGGGCGCCATTGCTTCCCATCTCTCATTATCGGTATTTTACTGTTCTTGAAGAAACCAAGTACCATCCCATTGATTGCGAGATCAAATCTCATTCTCCAAGAAAACCCATATACCGTTGCCTGTCTTAGTATTGTTACGCAGAATTTTTTGTCTGCTAGAGGAAGAATTTCCTGTTCTGCTAGAACATTTGCCTTGGCGTAAGTGGTTAAAGGGTTTGTATTGGAGTCCTCGTTCATTAGCCCTTCTTGGAATCCGTAGACACTGCATGTGCTAGCCAGTAAGTATCTTGTGACTCCATATTTCTTAGATAGCTTTGCAACCCTGACTCTTCCCATATAATTTATTTCCAAAGTCTTTTGGGGTTCCAGCTCGCCACTTGGATCATTTGATAGCGATGCCAGATCTAGTACAGCATCTATTCCATTTAAGACATTTGGATCAAACCATCTGATATCGTCTTTAATCAACTTTATTTTGTCTAAGATATCATTTAGGGAGCCTGCCCCAAAGAAGAGCCTATCCAAGCATACTACATCATATCCTTTCTCTAAGAGCGATCTGCAAAGGACAGAACCTATGTAGCCTGCACCACCAGTTACTAATACATTCATTTGCTGTTGCCCCTCATTTATATGGGGGATAGAACCAATCCCAAGGTTTACCTACTCTGGGATCATCCTTTCTGCCATTTATTTCTGTCGGAATCACAGCTGGGTCGTTCCATGGTCTTCGGATTTCATCTGGATTTTTGTAGTCATAGAGTTTCGTCACGAAGTAAACAGTCAATGAAGGTTCATTACTTATAGTCCTCGTTCCATGTAGGTATTTACCTGGTATTCTAACCAACATAAATCTCTTGTCGCTTGCTATTACTTCAGCCATTCTTCCAGTTTCTTCCTCAAAGGCACAAATTTTCATGGCACCCCTGAGCACTAAGAAATAGTCTGTCTGTCCCCTCTCATGCCGATGCCAAGCTCTGACGATGTTTGGATAACTGTAGCTTACATTTGCCTGCACTACCGATTCATTCTCGAAGAGTTCAATCCAATCTTGTCTCAAGGCTTCAGCAAAGAAACCCCGTTCATCTGGTAAAATGTTCAAATCGTGAGTTTTTATGCCTTTGAGCGAATATTCCTTCATTTATCTAACCCCAATAATAATGCTGTATGCATTTATAGCTTTTCTTATCGTATCGACATAGCGTCTAAGACCTTCAGATAAGTCTATTTTGGAGCATCGGACCACATGATCTGGTGGAGCATAATTATATTGTAGAAGCGGAAAATTTTCTCTAGATTTATATATATCCGTTCAGCTTATTTCTTTATGTTTTATTATTTCTACATTTCCTAGCTTAATTAACTTTATTTTCGATTCTATGTTTTCCTTGCCAGTCTCTCTTATTGTCTATATTAATTCTTATTTCTTATGAATATATTGACCTCTGTTAAAAGTATGTCATAGTTTCATATACTTGATTAAGTTCAACATGCAGGAAATCAGGATTCCGTGCTATCATCAATCTATCATTTTCCAAGTCATAATAGCAATTAATGTCTTGGTGAGATAATTCCTTTAGTCGTTTTTTCACAATGTCTGCATTCATCTTCATTTCATCCCATTGTTTATAGAGCCAGTTTTTAGGTAAACCTATCTCTTCTGGCAACACATACTCCTCTTTAAGATAAAGCAATTGGTTGTTAGTTAATTGCTTTGAATATCTGAAAGCCATTGGTCTAAAAATGCAAGATAAAAAGATAAGCGGCAAGAGATTAAAGGATAATCTGGAGCCTTTTGATCTTACGAAGTATGAAGGTCCTAAGTTTCGACCTTTTATGCTATCTATAATGTATTCAGATCGCCTTCTCATAAAATCAAGAGTATTACTTGAATACCTTCTTTCTCTTGAACCTTTGACCTTTGCACTTATCATGAAGTTAGGGACGAGTGGAGATTTAACCCTGATCTGACGAGCTATGGCACGGCAATAGTATTCCAGATCCTCGGCAAAGTTCATGTCTTTCCATCCCCCGATCCGATCTATGGCAGTTGACCTAGTCGAAAATCCTAGACCCCAGAGTTCCTTTTCAACACAAACGTGCCGTAGTCTATCTATAAGTCGCCCAAACTGGCTTTTAAAGTAATCGTCAAAATCAACATAAAAGACGTAATCACCAGTGGTATTCTTGAGAGCAATGTCTCTTCCCCTTCCCCTTGAGCATCTAGTTCTGATTAGTTTAATGTTCTTATACGTTGCCGTAAAATCACCGATGATTTTATCGGTTCCATCTGTTGAATAATTGTCCACAATGATGAGCTCGTATTCTTCGCAGAAGTCAGGGAGGGCTTCGATAAGAGTGATTATGCTCTTTCTAATTGTTTTTGCAGAATTAAATACGGTGCCATAGATCGAGATCATTGTAGGACATGCCATCCCGCTTTACAGTTTGGTTTTGGCATTGCCACTATAAATTATTATGCCTGACTGATGACCGTAGCATAGCTATTTTGATCATATGTTGAGTAAACTCCCGATAATAATATAAGCAAAAATTAACTTTTTTCTCCGTGAGCTTGTGGAAATTTGGCTAGGAAATATGTGAATTGGCTTAGCGGCACAGCCATGCCTAATGTAGCAGAAATTGTTAGCGAAACTAGGGGCAGGCTTGACCCATATGGCGGAACGGTCGACATGGAGCTTTTCCACATAATGAGTGTCGGCCTCTCTGAGAACTGCTATCCTTCAACTCTGAATTGGGCATATGACCAGGGTATGACCGTGACCATTAGACCCTTTAAATGTGGAGGCAAAATAAGGATTAGAAATCTTACACTTAACAGTGAAGAGCTTTTGGACATTGAAAGAGGATCGTTCAGGCATGGAGTACATGCCCTAGTTATAGCTGCAGCATATTTTACCAAGGTCGTAGATGTGGAGATAGAGATTAGGAGTAAGCTTCCCTCAAGAAGCGGTCTTGGCTTAAGCGGCGCCTTGGCTTCAGCACTCATATTGGGTTTATGTAAAGTGCGCGAGATCTTGACTGGAATAAAGATGCCGAGCTTTGAAGGGGTCTCTGTCATAGCCCATTACCTCGAGCATATGGCGGGCATATCGCTGACTGGGTACCAAGACCAAGCAGCTTCCCTTTTCGGAGGAGTTGCGTTCTACAATTGGTATCATCCATCAATCAGTTTCATGCTTGGTGAAAGCATTAAGTGGTTTAAAAGGGAACAGCTAATGGATGAGAATGAGGTCGAATACTTAAACAGATTGGTCTCGACATATTACAGTGGTGCTTCGCATTCGAGTTCCGTTATAAATGAGTATCAATTGGCATCGATGATAGATGGCTTGAATAGAAACTTATGGTTCAGGGAGGCAGAGATAGCTAGAGAAGCAAGGGATGCCACCAGAGAGGGCGATTACGAGAAGCTCGTTGATCTTCTTAACGAAAGCTATGATGCCAGGAGGAGGATACTTCCAAATTTCTACACCAACGATTTTCAAGAAGCTATCATAAAAGTTGCAAAGAAGAACGGCGGTGGAGCTAAATTGGCGGGTGCAGGAGCTGGAGGAGCGGTGTTTACTTTAGCTTCATCGGTACGACAGGCTAAGAAGATATCTGATGAATGCTCCCGTATCGTAAAAAAGACCCCTGGAGCTTATAAGCTTGAGGCCAGAATAAGCAACATTCCAGCGCATGTGGAGGTCAAAGAGCGCGAAGGGAGAGCTCAATCCTAAGCCAGTTGTGTTTTCCAAGTAGTATGAAATCATACTATCATTTATGTGAATGAAAGCCAATAGTATAACCAGTTGGCAATTACTTTTTGCGAATATATGGGCATTGGGCAATTTTAAGCTAATGTTTTGCATTCATGCGCTGTGCTTGTAAAGCCTATAGAACTGTACCCCTAAGAAATCGATGCAAGCGACCTTTTCTCGAGGTCGGCCAGAGATTCATCGAAGATATCTGCAGCTCCCCAGTCATGCTGCTTTGCCCAACAAACCAGTTCTTGGAGCCCTTGCCTTAATTCGAACGATGCTTCAAAGCCAAGAAGTTCCTTCGCCCTTCGAGTGTCTGCATAACAATGGCGTATGTCTCCCTTCCTGTACCTTTCGCTCACTATCTCCTTTACACTAGAGCCGTATAGCTCAATCAGGATCTCAGAGATTTGTTTTATCGATGTTGGTTTTCCTGTTCCAACATTGATCGCTGCAAAATCGGCAGATGAATTTTGTAGCGCAAGGAGGTTGGCTCTCGCCACATCCTTGACATAGATGAAGTCCCTCAGTTGGTCCCCGTCCTCAAATATGAAGGGCGGTTTTCCGTTCAATATTCTGTTTGAGAATATAGCTGCAACCCCTGTGTAGGGGTTCCCCAAAGCCTGCCTTGGGCCGTAGACGTTAAAGTATCTGAGCGCTACAACAGGTATTCCATATGCCCTTCCTACAATTAGGCATAGCTCCTCTTGTTGCCTCTTTGTCGCAGCGTAAACGGATGTAGGGTTTAGCGGCTTTCCCTCGTCGGTGGGAGCATGCCTTAAGGGTGATCCACATATGTCGCAAAGTGGCTCCCAAATCTTCTTTTTCAGGTCGCCTTCATTTCTAATGCCTGGAAACTTGGGTTCTCCACACGCCTCGCAGTAATACCTTCCTTCGCCGTAAATGCTCATGGACGATGCTACCACAAGCTTCTTGATGTTTTTGCCAGCGTTTACTATAGATTCCAAGATTATGGCAGTGTTCAGCGCATTAGCCTCCACGTAGTCCTTTATCCTGTACATCGATTGTCCAACACCGACCGCAGCAGCCAAGTGGATGATTGCATCAAAATCTGAAAGAAAGTTACGGAGCTTTCCTTTGTCGATCTCCCGTATGTCTGCAAAGTGGTACTTCGCATCCTTGTTCAAGTAATCTGGTTTCCCCTTGTGCACCTGGGGAACGAGGCTATCGAGAACCTCCACCTCATATCCGCTCTCGACAAGAAGGTCGACTGTATGACTGCCTATGAAGCCAGCCCCACCTGTTACGAGAACCTTACCTATCGTTCCCATATTGAAATCGCGCTCCCCCATCTTAACCACCAACCTATTAAATCTTAGATTTGGTTGTGACCGAAAAGGTTTGGAATCTGCCCACATGTGCAAGATTCATCGGTCTGGAAAGGATTAAAGGCGTCAAGGCGCCGCTCTTGGACAGTAAGTATCATGAGCGGGGAATTTCTAGTAAATGAGTACGGTGTTGGAAGCGTCATAGATGAGGAGGATCTTAGGGCTGCGACCGAGGCGCTCAGAGATTCGGAATCCCTTTCGTGGGGGCCCCGCGTACCAATGTTCGAAAGGGCGTTTGCCAATTACTGCGGGGCAAAGCATGCTGTGGCCGTAACGTCTTGCACGGCTGCTCTTGAGATAGCAACCCGAATCCTGAAGATAAGGAGTGGGGACGAGATCGTTGGTACGCCTCAGACCTTCAGGGCCACCTATGTGCCTGTAAATGCTGCCGGTGCTGCCATCAACTTTGCTGACATCGAAGCTGAAACATTGGACATCGATCCTGGAACCATAGAAGGCAAGATAACGCCAAAAACAAAGGCGATCTACGTGATGCACTATGGTGGTAATCCAGTTGATATGGACCCCATAATCGAGATAGCTGAGAAACATGGGCTAGCAATAGTTGAGGATGCGGCACATGCGCTTGGTACAGTCTACAAGGGCAGGAAGGTTGGTTCGATTGGAGATCTTACATGCTTCTCGCTTCAATCGCTAAAGAACATGACAACTTTGGGAGAGGGTGGTTTTCTAACCACGAATAGGGACGACTATGCGGATATGGCTCGAACTTTACGAACGTATGGCATCATAGGGGAACGAAAGCCAAGGATGGAGAAAAGGATAGGCAAGTACCTTGCACCAGATCCAAGGATCTCGGACCATTCGGACGGCTCCTGGGACTATGATTGGGTAAGGATCGATGGTTGGGGGATACATGCAAGGATGAACGAGGTTCAGGCTGCTGTAGGCCTAAACCAGCTCAAAAAGCTCGACAGGATGAATGAGATGCGCGCAAAAGTTGCGGAGTGGTACAACGAAGGTCTTTCCAAAATTCCTGGGATCAGGCTTTGGAAGATACGGGAAAAGAGCCGTTGCTCTTGGCACCTCTACCCTTGCTTCATAGACCAACGTAGGATAAGGGTAAATATGTTCGATCTTATCCACTACCTTGAGCTTGAGAAGAAGATCAGGATAATACCTCGCTACTTTCCGGTGCATCTGACAGACTACATGAGGTACTACGGGCACAAGTATGGCGAGTGCCCAGTATGCGAGAGGGTCTGGTTTGAAGAGCAGCTCAATCTGCCAATCAATCCGCGCATGCCGTACTCTGAGGTGGAGGCGGTTATAGAAGCTGTAAATGAGGGTCTGGAAAAGATGAGAAAGACACCATAGCGCCTACTTCAAAGAGAAATTCATTCTATTGCAGTATCTTGCCAAAGATCAGAATATTTGGCGGTCAGAGCGTATCACGAACTTTTCAGTTGCACCATATTTGGGCGATGATGGGAACAAGCCCACACCTGCGGTAGGATTCTCGCACGAAATTTATGAGGCTAGATTTTGAGCGGCCATTGTATCGAAGAAGATGGGACGTGCATGAGTTCGCACAATCAGAGGAGCCAAATCCCTTTACTGGTGCTGATAGAAATTTCGATAGAGATCCATTTACCTTGCATTCCAAGCGACTTGAGATGGAGGAATACACTATGGCCTTGATGGAGACATTTTTCGAGGAAAGCAAATAGTCTATGTGCCAGAACTTTTTCTTTTTTCTCCTCAGGTGCCTTCGAATTCTTCCTTTCAGGCCACCTGGACCAATGGCTGAACCGGTATATAGGTAGAGCCCTTTTGGAATGACAATATGCCCCAGCCTTCCCACATACAATGAAGAGTTAGAAGGAACCGAGATGACTAGAGTATATACACCCTTATCGGTGGTGTTTTCCATTATTCTTTCTTGGCGAGGGATTTTGGCGTGCTTCAAGTCATTGCCAGCTCGACAATCCTGTGTTCCTTCTTGGTCGTATCCAGAATCACGATCGTCGCCCTTGAGGACAGGTAGCCACAGACCTCCCCGCTGTTTACCATCAGGGTCCGGCCATGCCTATTTATTGAAACTTTGTGGGTGTGGCCATAGATCAGTGCATCAAACGCTTCCGAGTCGCGCAAAGCTTCTAAAAGGGCTTGGTCATCTCCATGCAGTAAACCTACCTTCATTCCGTCAGCATCTATGATGGTAAAATAGCCTTTGATTTCAGCTCCAACTTCTGCGTATTTCTTCCTCAGGAATGCCTTGTCTCCGTCATTATTTCCAAAAACAGCTACCATCCTCGCTTTTAAAGTCCTGAATTTTTCGGCCGTGAAAGGGCTGACGAAGTCTCCAGCGTGCAATACGAGGTCAACTTCTTCTTTGTTCAATGCCTCAACAGCCCTTCCGATCAACTCAAGCCGATCGTGCGTATCTGATATGATCCCGAGTTTCATGAATTATCTCGGAAGAAGTTGGATAGCGAGTATTTCTAGATTTCGGACTTTCACTAGTGCAATGCCATACTCCTAGTTATTTGTGAATTATGGCTAAAAGTTGTGTCAATGCCGATGGGCCAATCTAAAACATTATCCCTATTCCTCGAAGCGTCATGTTTAATAGCCTGTGCACGAACCTGTAGCCAATTCGAGCATATAGAAGGTTGCTGACATGGAGCAAAATGGGCACTACCAATCTGAGAGGTGGACATATCGTTCGGGTTGGAGATGGTATCCTGTACCAGCAGCTTTCCTTGCGATGGTATTGGCCTTTTACGTCGGAGCCACAACTCAGATGAGCAACTCGGAAGCTTTGGCCTTTGAACAGCTCTGGGAAGAGATATTAAGTGGAATAAATTCCCCAATGAGTATCTTCCTCAACAACTGTGGCATCGCCCTAGTTATGTTGGTTCCAATATTGGGCGCACCTTTTGCCATGTATGTGGGATATAGCAGCGGACTTGTTATAGCGGCGCTTTCCCAGACCAAGAATGTCGACCCAGTTACGTTGCTAACCCTCACAGTACTAAATCCAATAGGCGCAATGGAGTTCATAGCATATGCCATCTCAATCACCCAAGGGCTTCTCATCGTGTATGCCATTTACAGGAAGCATCTTAGGGATGAGGCGAGAAATGCAGCCATAACGATCTTGGTTGTATCAGCGATACTCTTGGTCGAGGCGTTCTTGGAATTTGAGGTTATAAAGGGAGCCTTGGTCCAATAGGTCTGGATAGCATTGTGCCAAGAAAGCAAGCTGAAGTTGGCCGCTTTCGACCTCGATGGCACGCTTACCGTCGAGGGTAGTAGCTGGCAAAGATTACATCAGTTCTTCGGTACCGAGAGCTTCGGGGAGAAGGCTCTGCATGAGTATGAACTCGGAAAGATAAGCTACGAGGAGTTTATGAGGAGGGACATATCTGTCTGGCCAAAGGAAGTCACGATCGACACAATAAATAGCATACTTTCAACCTTCACCTTGAGGCGTGGAGCTGAGGAATCCATCTCTAGTTTGAAGCAGAGAAAAATGAAGGTTGTGGTCATAACAAGCGGATTGGAGGCGCTTGCAAAGAAAGTTTGCGAAAGGCTTCAGATCGATAAGTATGTGGCTAACAATGTTGAGGTAGATTCCCGAGGAAGATTAACTGGGAGAGGCATAGTCGGTGTTGAACCATTCAAGAAGGATGTGGTGCTCATGGAAGTTGCAAGCCAGCTTGGCGTAAGCTGTGATGAGACGATAGCGGTAGGTGATACCAAGTTCGACGAGAGTTTGTTGAGAGCAGCGAGAATAGGAGTTGCTTTCGCCGAGAATGGAAAACCGGACATCGAACTCCTTAGGGTTGCGAACTACGTCATAACAGAGTTGAACGACATCGTCGCAATAGTGGATCAATTTAATTGCTAATGAAGAAAAGCATTCTTAAGCTGACAATGCCTGAAGAGATTCCAAACAGTCCTCGAAAACTTCGGCAAGGCTGGACTCATGCAATATAGCATCCCTCAGCTGTATGAGAGAGAGAACATCAAGGCTCTTCTCCTGCTCATGCAGCTTCTCGAGAAGGTACAGCTTGGCTGACTCTATTTCCTCGCTTGCCTTTCTGGCAGAAGCCAAAAGCTCAGCAGACCTGGCTGTATCCTTCGGAAGAACCTTTACAGCTTCCGAAAGGAACGAAACCCCCTGGGCAACCTTTTCGAAAAGTTTACTGAGCGTATATTGTAGCTTGATGTCGTTCAAGAGGAAAACGACGGAGGGGCTTATCCTCCTTTGAACGAGTGTTGTGGAGCCATTTTTGGCCGAATAGAGGAGGGCTCGAAGGCTATCTAGCATGATGATTATATTATCACGATCAAGGGGGGAGGCCTCGAGCGATAACCGCCTCGATTCTCTGAGAAGAGCGAGCCCTTTCTTGACAGCTAATCTAATCCCATTGGCTTTATCCATCGCGGACTGACGATCGCCAGAAGCTATGGATGCGAATTCGGCCTCCATTGACTTCACAACATCCAGACAAATTTCCCATAAACTGCTTATATTTGACCAAAGCTGTGGCACTTGGCGGCGCCCTGACCTCAATTTACCGATGAAGCTCAACGGAACCACCACGTAATGGCAGCATGGTGGACATATAATCTTACCGACGCTTCATTGTAACTGCAAATCGGCGAAGATTTTGTGAAACTCCAACAGTTTGTGGACTTTCTTTTTGCAATGGTTGCATTAGCCTTGAGAGCCACCTCACGATCGACCAGATTCCGATCAGTATAAGGAGCGCATAAAGGGGGATTAGCAATGGAGAGAGTAGGATGTGGTAGCTTTCATATTCGCAAACTAGCACGATCAAGTCAGAATCCATCTTTATCGATGGTTGGGTCTCAGGAGGAGCATTTCCTTTCCTGACCCCAATCAGCTCATAACGATAGCCCCAAGATCCCTCGAGATATATGTCAGCTGTCAGTGTAATGGTGGAGCCTATCGGGAAGGTCAGTACAAGAGGGGATGTGATGGAAGCTGTTCCGATCTCACTGCCGTTGACGTAGATCTTGACCTGCTTGCCTTCAGGTAGGCCCGTAACTACGACGACGAGCTGAGTCTCGGACTGGGACGATTGGGAAAGTGTTGATGAGAAGATAGGAGCAAGGAAGATAGTGGAAAGCATTGCCACAAAGAGCGGCGCCTTTTCAAGTCTCAACTTGGACTATGGCGGATCCATGGGTGGACGTATTTAAGACATATCCAGTTATTAGTACTGTTCCATGTCGGTAAGTCTTCTCAGTTCCTCCATCGAAGCCAGCTCTTTGCGAAGGATGCTAGCATCCAGTTCCTCCTTGAGGAGCTCGAATAGAGACTTGTGGATCGCTACGAACTCTTCATCTTCGTGCTTTCTAGGCCTTTCCAACGATATGGGCTGGATGCGCTTCACCTCGCTTGGCGCCTTGCTCAGAACTATCACCTTGTCGCCCAGCTCTATCGCCTCAGACAGGTTGTGCGTAACGAGTACAAAAGTGGTCCTGGTTTTACGCCAGAGCTCGTGAAGCTCGAGACGCAAAATTCCAGCCGTGAATTCGTCTACAGCGCTGAATGGTTCGTCTAACAACACCACCTCTGGTTCGACTGCAAGTGCCCTCGCCAGGCCAACCCTCTGCTTCATCCCGCCTGAAAGATCCCTTGGGTAATAATCCTGGTATCCTTCTAAGCCAACTGCCTTAATGAGCTTGAGGGCACGCTCTCTTCTCTCCGGCTTTGGGACCTTGTGCAGCTCCAAACCATACTCCACATTCTGTAGAACGGTTCTCCAAGGGAAGAGGGCAAAACTCTGGAACACCATGCTCAAACGGGGAGATGGATGCACAAGCTCCTCGTCCTTGAGCATAACCCTGCCCGAGGTGGGCTTCTCAAGCCCCGCGAGCATCCTTAGAACGGTCGATTTACCACAGCCACTTGGGCCCACGATTACAGCGAATTCTCCCTGACCTATGCTAAAGGAGACATCCTTGATAGCGATCCTCTCCCCTTCAGGCTCATGGAAAACCTTAGAGAGGTGTTCTGCCACTAGGTAACCCTTCAATCAAGCCACCTCTTAACCCTTGATTCGAGTCTTGTGAAAACAAGCTTGTCTACTAAGACAGACATGAGGGCTATCATGAGCACAGAGGAAAAGGCGGTCACCATGTCGTTCGTTTTTGAAGATATCTCGATGAGGTGCCCAAGCCCTGCAAGACCAGAGAAGATCTCTATTGCAAGTACTATTTCCCAGACGAAGTCGTAAGCTACCCTCAATCCGGTCACCATCTTTGGGAACGTGGCAGGAAGGATCAGGCTTCTGAGCAGATCAGCCTTGCCGCTGTTAAAGATCTCTGTAACCCTAACAAGTTCGATGGGTATCTCACGGACACCTTCCCTTACAGAGAAGAAGACAGGAAAGAAGGCGCAAAGGCTAGAGGTCAAGATGGCCACTGCCATTCCTGGTCCTACCCACTTTACAAGTATCGGCAAGATGGCGATATCAGGTAAACTCCCAACTATCATTACGATCGGAGTCAGGCAGGAGTCGATCCTCTTGCTTAGGCCTGCGATAACGGCTAGTGGCGTAGCCAGTATGAGGGCAAAAAGAATACCACCGTTTAAAGTCATGAAACTTAGAAGGACTCTTGTCCAGAATACGGTCTCCGGAAGCTTGTTGATTACTAGATCAAAGAAAACATCTGAAGGAGCGGGTAAAGCAGATTCAGGGATTAAGCCAAGTTTAACGACCGATTCCCAGCCTGCGGCGAGAACAGCGAAGAAGAGGAACCCGTCCAAGTTGGGTCTGGTCAAGGTCTTTGGTTTCATGCCGCCCTCTACCTTGATCCTTTCTTTAGCCAAGGCCAACATGCATAATAGATGCGAACTATCTCATAATTTTTCCATATTGTGTAGTAATCAACTCGAGGGGCTTGGGTATTACGATAGCCCCGAAATTGATGGCGAAAAGCGTCTCGGCAAGAATTCAGATGTTAAAAAGCTAAAGCAATGGTGGTCATAATTGACCCAAATCTATCCAAATTGTGCTCTTTTCGAACCATTAAAATAGCTGTGTTGGAGGCATTGTTTACCCTATGGCGCATCCAGCAAGCTATGTAAAGGAGCTCTACATCATGCTTCTAAAGGCGAAAAGCGAAAAGATAGACTTCGCCACTATTTCGAGAAGGATGGGCATTGGGCAAGATGAGATAAAGGCATGCCTCGGAAGGTTAGGCGATGTTAGAATTGTCAACAACACAGTCGTACTCGATGATGTGACTTGGGCATCTCTGGCAGAGCACGCGGTACGTGAAGGGGTGCCTCTTTACGAAATAGCAAGATCGATATCATGGCAACGTTTTGAGGCTCTTACTGAGGAAGCGTTGATCAGGCATGGTTTCGAAACCATTAGAGATTTTAGGTTTAAGTCGGAGGGTCGAAGGTGGCAGATCGATGTTGTCGGACTTAGGGGGGCGGACTTGGTTTGTTTTGATTGCAAGCAGTGGAAAGCAGGAGGTAAGTCGAGCGCACTCTTAAAATCGGCGATGGAGCAGATGCGCCGTGTGGAGGCTCTGTCCCACCTCAAGACGAACCCAAAAGGTTTGAGGACTGATTGGAACGTAGTAAAAATCTACCCCGCATTAATTACGCTTCTTGATACCGATCGACACATTTCTGCTGGGTGCTTCATAGTACCTGTCCTGAGGCTCAATCATTTCTTGGATGAGTTCTACGATCTGAGGGGATTGATAAAGCCTTTCAAAACAAGCGGGCATGAATCCGAAAGACAGTTAAATATCGGCTAAATGGCTTTAAGCAGACCTGAGCTTTCTATAACAAAGTCATTAAACGCCCTGTTCGATCCAAAGTTCAAGGGTCTTGATCCTTAGCAAAGATGAAGCCCTGATTCGCCTGTTTGCAAAGTCATAGTCCCCTTTCACCGCAATCACTTCTCCAGGCTTGATGGGGACACGGTCATTAAACGACACCTTGGATAGCACGTCATAGGTACTAAGCGTAAACCTAGTTTCTTGGGATTGGAACTCAAAGGTTGGGCCAACCACAAGTCCAGTGCGCTCAGATGGCCTAGGCCCTCCAGATGATGATAAGCGCATGACTATGCCTTCAACCTTGCCGACGAACCACTCCCCAATAAGCTCTTCGCAATTTTTTATCCTGACCTTTTTGATAATATCGACTGGGAAAAATTCGGGGTATAGATCAAGGCTTGCTAGAAGGGCACTTTCAGGATGTGCCACAAATGAGCTAACATTCACAAGAACTTTCCATACTGGAGATGTGTAATCAACCGGGAGATTGTAGTGGTATAGGTACGATGGGAACACATCATTGGTTAAAAGCTGCCCTCCTACTTCGGAAAGCCTGTCCGCTGCACATGACATAACATATTCGGGATCATCTTGGATCTCTAAACCCATATGCTCGGCAATTTTGTAAATTGCCTTTTCGAGGTCAAGAGCCCCCTTAAGGCCATCGGGATCGATGATCAGCTCCGCTATCGGCGAACCTCCTTCAGTAGGCGCGTTCTCGTTTCCATGAACTTTTCTTACGTAGCCTATGGTTGATCCGTCGGTGGATATCACGATCGTGCCTGGGATCATATAATTTCAACCCATGAACACTGGTTATGCGCAAGCCAAAGATATGTTGAGCTTATAGCTGTAGCTGAGAGGTTGGCGTTATGGAATCGTTAGGCACCTTTTGCAAGCAACTTTTTTCAACCTATCTGGATGACATTTAAAGGTTCTTTATGTAAAGTCTGATCTCGACATTTGATGGCGAAATTTTTAGATCTGACGGTACAAAATATATTGTCCATCAAAGTAATGAACTGTTTGATCTAATTTGGCATTATATAGGCATAATTATGTTAATTTTAATTAGTATGTTGCAAAAATTTAAAATAAGATTTATAATCCCATTTAATTTTACGCGTCCTGGATGGGTTTGCTAAAGCTCTCCGAAGGCAAGAACGTCTACGACCCCCGGGAAGTGATCCTGCTCTTCAAGGATGACATAACAGCTTTCGATGGACCAAGTATGACAAGATTCTTGGAAAAGGAGAAATAAATGCTGCCATGTCGGAAATTTTATTTGGTGAATTTGAGAAAGTTTCAACGTATTTCATAAGAAGAATATATTCAACCAGAAGCCTTGCATAAAAACTTGAGATGATCAAGTTGGAAGTCGTTTGTAGAAACATAGCAACGGGGCATTTCGTTACGAGGTTTCCTATGTTCAAGATAGGAGAAGTTTTACCAATGCCCGTTGTCGAGTTTTACCTTAAGAGCGAAGAGTTGCATGACCCTATCCTTATGAAGGATTCATGTGCCTGTCCTGAAGCTTGCTACCAGAGGGGGAAGAAGCCATGAAATCCTTAATGCTCAGAGTCAACAGTTTGTTGAAGAGATTTTTTGAACTGGATGGATTCATATTAGTTGATTTCAAACTTGAGTTTGGTCATGATGAAAATAACTACTTACTGGTCGGAGATGAATTGAACCGCGATTCCATGAGAATATGGGAAGTGGGAGACTTTGAGGTGTTTCGACAAGAACATTTATCGGACAGGTTCGACATTTGAGAAAGTCATCGAAACTTACCAACTTCTTGGCGGATCTCGAAATGGTTTGAAGGTTGATCTACTAAAATGATCAGGGAAAGGTGCGGCATCGTGGGAATACGCATAAGGTCAGGGAGTGTGGCTCATCTCGTAAACCAAGGGCTCTATGCGTTACAACATAGAGGTCAGGAAAGTTGTGGCATATTCGTCTATGATGGGAGAGAGCTCAAGGGGCATAAGGCAATGGGGATGGTGGCGAACACCTTTTCCGATAGCATATTAACGAAGCTAGATGGAACAGTTGGCATAGGGCACGTTAGGTACTCGACAACACCAGGAACTTCTGTTCAGGAAGCCCAGCCATTTCTCTGCAAAGTAAATGGAAGTCTTTTTGCCGTAGCTTTCAATGGAACGATATCTAACTTCATCGAAAGAAGGCAAGCCCTTAAGGAATCTGGCTATAGGTTTTCTACTAGAACCGATACGGAGGTACTAGCTTACAGCATCGCGGAAGCCCACAAGGAGACTGGAGATTACTTTGAAGCTTTGGGGAGGTGCATGGATTCTCTTGACGGATCTTTCTCCCTCGTTCTTGTTACAGACAAGGGAGAGCTCTATGGAGCGAAGGACCGGCTAGGGTTCAAGCCTCTCTGCCTTGGATTTAACGAGAAGAGGGGACTATATGCGATAGCTTCGGAAAGCGTTGCCATCGATGCGATTGGTGCTAGCGCCATCGGCGAGATACAGCCCGGAGAAGTCGTCAAGCTCTCCAAGAGAGGAATTCAGAGAAAGGTCGTGAGGGTTTCGAATAGGCGCGCCATGTGTATGTTTGAGTATGTCTACTTTGCAAGGCCAGACTCGGTTATAAATGGTGTTTGTGTGTATGATGCAAGATTCAGGCTTGGCAGGAATTTGGCGAGGACTTGGCCTAGAAAGGCTGACATGGTCATACCAGTTCCAGATTCGGGAAGAACAGCCGCATCTGGCTACGCCCAAGAGCTTGGATTGCCTTTGGTCGAAGGCCTAATGAAGAACAGGTATGTCTGGAGAACATTCATAATGCCTGGTCAGGAGGCCAGGGATCTATCTGTCAGGCTCAAGCTCAATCCAGTCAAGTCAGTTATCAAGGGCAAGGAAGTAGTGCTCATAGACGATACGATCGTTCGAGGAACAACTATGAGGCGAATTGTTAGATTGCTTAGGAGCGGAGGAGCAAGGAGGATCCATGTTGGTATAAGCTGCCCACCTGTGGTATCGAGCTGCTACATGGGAATCGATTTTCCAACCAGAAGGGAGCTGATAGCATCCAGAAAAAACGTTGAGGAGATTAGGAGGTACATAAGGGCTGACAGCCTTGCATACCAAACCCTTGAAGGGCTTGTCGAAGGAATAGGTATAGCAAAATCTGAACTTTGTCTTGCCTGCCTGACGAAGGAATACCCTCTTGAAAAAACTGCAAACTTTGCATTGTTGGAAAGGGAACTTGGGACCAAGAGATGAGCTCCTAGACTAAAGCCTGTAACCGAAGGGCATCAGTTGGCCATCAACGTAGATGTTGCCTTTCTGGTCTATTGCGTACCTTCCTTCCGAAACCATCCTCAATGTCAGGGGGTAGATGATCCAGTCGCCTTTCTCTTTCAACCTTTCTTGGTGAGCCCGAACGATCTCTTCGAGCACCGATTTGTTCTCTTGGCTTGCAAGTGCTTGCAGGCTTATCCCTAAAGGCAGCACAACTTCAACTGGCTTCGACCTCATTAGAATTTCCCCATGGTCAACCTCCTCTCGGACGATGTGCGTGCTCGAGTATAGCCATTTAGAGCCCGCGAGTATAGCATCCCTGACAGCATGGGTGCCGACGAACTTCCTCTTGCCAGACTCGTCCCTCACTGAGAGATCGGCAGGGTGCACGTTGAATATCCTGTCACCAAACCTATCGAGAATTGGATGCGTTACAATGCTCATGTAGCCGCAGAGGGCTGCTGCATGCAGGTCGTACTTCTCGAGATAATCGACCGTTGCTCGGTCGTATTCTGGCCTAAGTGAAAGGTCCTTCTTATTGTCATGCCCCCTTTCCCTATAGAACTCCATTATGTCACTGCAAACGTAAGGAAGGGAGAACCTCTCGGCCAGTGCTTTGGCATTGCTTTGCTTGTTGTCTGTAAATATGACGACAACTTCGAATGGAGACTGCCCAAGTTCTTCCTCAAGCCTCCTTTGGTATTCAACTATCTTGGTAACGTTTGTTCCGGACCCTGACATCATGCAAACTACTCGCATTTTGCCGAACTCTCTTGGATCGAATATAGGTCTTGGAATCACGCGCTACCTTCCCCTGAGAGCCTTCATGTGCATTATGCTTTTCTCTATATGCTGTTCGCTTGCAACGTCCCACCTATTCCAAAGAGGCCCATCGATAGCTTTGATACCATCGAGCGAGATCTCCCTTGCATTATTTATGTCATCGGCTGCGCCAAAGACCGCTACGGTTCTTGATCCAAGTGCATAGCACTGACCATCCCTCAGTTCAACAGAGCCTGGATACACTCTGATCCTGCCTCCATACTTCTTACTCAGATCTTCAGCTTTTTCAAAGCTAACAAGATTATTACCCCCATAATCTTTCATGTATCCACCATAAGTCATCGGAACTTTGTAAGTTACGACGCTTGCCAGCTTCTCAAATTCTATGCTCTTTAACCTCCCTTCAATAATCTTCAGACAAACTTCCACGAAATCATCCTTCAAGATTGGTAATAGATTAATTATCTCAGGATCGCCTGGCCTGCTGTTCCTTTCAAGAACCTTCATCCCCTTGCCCGTATGCATTATAGCATCATAGCAAGGTATGCCCCTTAGCTCTGGATTACTGCCCCGTCCCTTAAGTTTCTCGAATATCGTTCTTTCAACTTGAAGTTCCTCTTCCCGTTCATCATCGGTCATGAATGGAAGTAATTCACCAACGCCCTTGTATGAACCCATACCCCCAGTGTTAGGACCTTTATCGCCATCGAAGGCCCTCTTGTAATCTCTCGTTTCTGGTAAAGGCACGATGTGCCTTCCATCACAGAAAGCCTGAAAGCTGGACTCCTCGCCCTCTATCTTCTCCTCTACTATCACGGTGCCCCTCTCGAAGTTAGACATGAAGTGCTCGAAGAGAGACTCCCTTGTTGCAAAGTGATCCCCCCATACGCCCACACCCTTTCCAGCAACTGGGCTGTCGGGCTTAACGACAACATTGTTGTCAAGCTCATCGAGCCACGACCACAAGTCATCTTTCAGCTTAGAATATGAGCTGGAATATTCCTTCGGATCGAAAATTCTGAATCTTGGATTGAGCTTAGGAGCTATAGTTTCGAAAAGGCGACGCTGAGCCACCTTGCTTGCTTCTATTGCGAACCTTTTGGTGGGGCAGATCATCGGTATGCCCGTTTCTTCCTCAATTAAATCCCTCACGCCGTCAATTATGGGCTTCTCAGGCCCTACTATTCCAAAGTCGATCTCGTCCTTAAAGTTGGCTGCGAATTTGCAAATCGCCTGCACGTTCAGGTCTGGAATGACAGCATGTTGCTTTGCATGCCTAGCGTTGAAGGGATTTCTCTGCTTATCAGCAACATATATGTCAACAGCATATTTCTCACTGCGAGATAAAGCATCGACCATTGCCACACCCCTTGATCCGTAGCACACTACCAGCACACCGATTTTCTCCAACGGATACCACATCCCCTATAAGAGAGGGGGCCTTATAGACTTTGACTCAGTCATCTTCACGTTGTATATTGGGTTATCTGTTAGAGTTGATATCAAATATCAAGAGAAAAGAGAATGTAAAGATTGAAAATGTCAACCCAGAATGCGAGTATGTCCCGAAATTTAACAGATGCTGATAGAGTACGAGCCATGAGCTGGAAGTTAACGCCTCATAGGATTTACCTAAGAGTTAACAGGGTTAAAGCTCTTTAATAGCTACGGCACCATTTGGAATGATGTTAGCACTAGAGCTTTCTTCATAATCTTCTATAAAATTGATGCTGATAGATCCTGTCGGAAAGATATCCAAATCATCATTCTGCAATATTTTCTTCTCAAGCAACTTCAAAGAATGCTCTGCGGTCCTTCTCTACCTCCTATTCTATCGGACGTTCCTTTAGGAGGGTATAGCTACAAATATGTACTAGCTTTCCCTCAGAGTAATTGGGCATATTCAGGACCTTTTTGTGGAACAGGAGTATTATGATCTGGGCGAGAAAGGCTACTGCAGTATTGGATACCTCACTTTCTTTCAGGAGGGGCCAACGTTGCAGAAACAAAACTCCATTGCAAGTGGGCCTATTCAGAACGGAATTTAAGCACCCATATATTAAAAGAGGCTTTATTTTAGTCTAGACGAGACCAATATCTGCTATTTCTGGCTTTTTTCAATCCCATACCACCAAGGAGTATTAGAAAAGGAAGGCAAGAAGTTAAAATGGCTAAGACATGATCCGTTGAGGCGGTTGCGATGAAGGTTTCTGTGATTATTGGAAGCAGATCTGACATGCCTGCAGCGGATGATGCGGTAGAGGTTTTGAAAGATTTTGGAATCGAGTATGAGGTCAAAGTTCTCTCCGCCCATAGAAATCCCGAAGCTTTAGACGAATACGTGAAAGGCCAAGAAGCCGATGTTTTCATAACTATAGCTGGCTTATCTGCAGCGCTTCCAGGTTATGTCGCTTCAAGAACAACGAAGCCCGTGATAGGCGTCCCCAGAGAAGTAAAGCTTAAGGGCTTAGACTCCCTACTCTCGATAGTACAAATGCCCCCTGGAGTGCCTGTTGCGTGTGTTGGTATCGATAATGCCAAGAATGCGGCACTTTTGGCGGTTGAGATTCTTGCGGTGAGGGAAGAGAGTCTCAAAAAATTGTTAGAAGGGTATAGGAGAAAGATGAGGGAGCAACAGAACTAGAACCTTCCCTTGACTCAACGACTGTCGAATCAGGCAAGACCCTGCCATTGCAGTTCATCTTTAGCCCACCTAGAAGCTACCAGCTGCAAAAGCTCTTTCGTTTAAAATTAAACCAGGATTCGGCTACTATGATGTCGCCAATAGTTCCTCATATAGGCACTCCAACTTGTAAGCAATTGAGGACCAGCTGAAATTATTCTCCACAGACCTCCTCGCCCTTTCGGCAAGTTCCAAGGCGAAACAATGCTCATTCAAGATCCTCAGTACACAATCCGCAAGGTCCCGTTCATCTCCTTTCTTGAAGAGCAAGCCGGTGACCTCATCTTCAATGACCTCGGGCACTCCCCCGACATTCGAAGCCACCACTGGCTTTCTGGATGCCATTGCCTCGAGGAGTGTTATCCCAAAGGACTCGCAATAGAGGGATGGCATCACGAAGACTCGGCTCAGTCTGTACAAGTCAGGGAGCTTCTCGTCCGGTACAAATCCCAAAAGCGTAACATGGTCTTCAAGATCAAGGCTCTTGATGAGTAACTTGATGAAATTCTCCATGATTCCTTCGCCGGCGATGAGGAGTTGGGCATCTGGTAATTCTCTTAGGATTAGTGGCATGGCCTTGACCAAGATGTGTATACCCTTTCGATAGACTAGACGGCCGACATAGAGGATTATGTGTTCACCGCTGACCTCGTTCGTGGTCTCATTAGCAATGCACGATTTCGAACCAAAACGATCCGGGTCTGTTCCGTTCGGAACCACGACGATCCTCCTTCGCTTGGTGAAGTGACCTATGAAATCGGCAGCTATTTGGCTGACGGCCGTGATCGAATTCGCATTGTTGATGTAACTCCTGAGAGGATATAATACGTAGCTCATGGGAGCCCATAGGGACTTTTGGTCAGGTGCCAGAAATATTGTATGATTCGTCAGTACAGCAGGTATGCCAATCTTCTTAGCGGCGCTAATGGACAGCAATGATGTTGGCGTGAATGCATGATGGGCGTGGACTATGTCGAACTTCCCCTGCTCAAGGGCCTCCCTGATGTTGGCTATTTTCGGCGGGACAAGAATTACGGGAATTGGAATCGATGGCTTCAAGTAGATGACCTTTTCAGTGATAGAATACCGTTTATTGCTCTTATTGAATTTCGTCAAGATTACGACCTCATGGTGCCGTCTCTCGAGTTCCGATGCCAAACCTGCGATATGAGACGAAATGCCCCCGATCCGAGGGTAGAAGTAATCGGTGCATAGCGCGATCTTCAAGGCATCATACTCCTCCCAAGAAGAATTGGGGCAGATTAGGTGCCGAACCCAAGATGTATACTGCGCAGGTGCAGAGGTCCGTAATTCGCAGGTAACGATCAGATCTAAGCAGAAGCTTTTGAGCTGCAACCAGGATTCCAAGGGCAGCGACGAAATATCCATAGCCAACGTAGAATGAAATCATCACTAAGAATGCCCAATGGATCAGCAAAAGGACATGAAGGAGCCTTATCGCGTTTGCGTAACCAATCCAACACACCGTCGTTTTCGTCTTCGAGATGAAGTCTGCTTGAAAATCGTCGAGGTGATTGCGAAGTTCCAGCATGATCGAGTAGATGAATATAGATGCTCCAAAGATCATGGTCTGGGAACTCGGAATCCTGGCGACTGATACGCCGTAGAGGTAGAGAAGGGTCCCAAAGAACAGGCCATGGGATATGAGGTCCACCAAGGGGATGGACTTAAACCTCAGCGGCGGGGCCGAGTAAGCGCCACCCAAGAAGACGAGCATCGAGTAGAGAATGAAGCTGATGACACCAAACCATGAATATGCTAGTGCGATGCCAATGAAGGCCAGCGAAAGGGACTGGGCCAACCCCTCCCTGAAGCTGACTAATCCCATGGCGATTGGATTCTTCTTCAGTTTCAGATCTTGATGGATATCACAACTTACGTCGAAGCAATTGTTTATGGAGAATGTGAAGGCGAGGTACAGAATTATGGTGATGGTGAACTTAAGGGCATCGTGGATGAAATAGCTAAGGGGGCAGACTCCAATTCTCCCCCCGAATCCTAAGAAAGCGATTCCGAAGTAGGCCCTCCAGTCCTTGATTCTAATATTATCGAGGTAATAGGGGAGGTTGCGTTGGAAGATGTGCGCGAGGGCTGTTTTTGGGGCGTTCATGGTCCCTACATCCTTTCTTCATAATCTCAATGCATTGCCTTTCCTAGAATTCAGTTAGCGCCTCGTTTATCTCTTGAAATCCCTCTCGTCCGATATCCACACAAACTTTTTGGTAGTTCTTCAAGAGCCACATCCGCGCAAGATGTCCATAATCTTTTTCTTCGTGATTTCTTTTGTTCGCTATGATTGTTGCATTGTGGTTCAATGCCCAATTTACTCCAAATAAAAAGCCTCGACCTGATTGGATAGCCATAAACCATTGCATAGGCTCAATCAGCTTCGTGAATTTGATCTGCCTTCTCTACATCGAATCCGAGCCTTCGTCCCCATCGTTTCATATTCCAAAGGGCAGCCCTGAGGCCTAGCCCGCCCAGACCTCGCAACATCAGACACAATCCTAGGTTGTATTTCGAAAACCAGGGGAACCTTTCAAGCTCGAGGAGCGTGTGCTTCCATGCCCTATAAATGACACACCATGAAGCTTCATTGATCTGTTTATCGATATCGAAAAATTCCTTTCCCCTCAACACTCCAACCGGAACGAAGGCAAGAGGAGCGATGACGAAGTGAGCTCTTTCCCCGACCTTTTCGGGTAGTTTCCTTTCGAGAGCGTCTATCAACCTCAGTGTTTCCCATGCATCGTCCATCGTTTCATCAGGCAGCCCTACGATTAGCGTGTAGGCTGGGAACCAGTAGTTTTCATTGAATATTCTAGTACCCTCGATTACGACATCGAACCACTCATCCGGTGTGAAGGGCTTCGCTTTAAGGGGCATGTATCTCCTGATTATCTCTTTTGAACCCGTTTCCAAGCCTGGCTGGATGCCAATGATATTGTTGGGGCCGCTCTTGATCATCTTTGAGATGTCTGCAACCATTTCCGGATCTGCCACTGCTGGAGCTATGCTTGCGTGTGTCAGATAGGTATGCAGCACACCCCTTGTGCTTGCAATTTTTTGAAATAGTTCATTCAGAGCTTCTCTATTTGGAATAAAGTTCTTTCGGTCTTCAAGCTTATATAGGAAGACATCTTCACTCAGAACCCATATGCTTCTTGCCCCTCCATCCGCATTTACTATCGTTTCAGCAATTATCCTGTCGATCGGCATGTGTCTGGCAAAGCGCAGGTTTGGCTCGCAGAACCGGCAGCCCCTTCCGCACCCTCTTGTCACTTCTACCATGCCATGCATGCTTGGTGCCACGATAGGCGGTATTTCGTCCACTTCTGGATATGAACGGATCTCAATAACATCTGGCGGATTTCCTTCAAGAATTTCTCTGAATAGCTCGTGTGCAACATGCTCTGTTTCACCGATAACCACGTGGTCGATCCCAAGTTCGCTTATCCTGCTCCTTCGATATGCGAACTGCCAGCTTCCAGCGCCCCCTACAAGCAACTTGAAGTCAAAACCTCTGTTCTTTCTTGTAATAACGATCCGCTTCACAAGGTCTATGAACATACTTTCGGAGTATGATGCAAGCTTTCCAGCACCTGTAAACATGGCACTCACAGGACCTAGGCTGAATGGATCCATTGTACTTACGCACACTATGCGTGTTTCTGGACCTAGGAAGTTTTCAACATGGTCAGGATGGACTACGACAACATCTTCTCTTTCAAACTCCCGAAGCAGTGCTGCCTCTAACTTCCTTAGGCCATAGGGTGCGCGTATGGCGACCCCATTGTTGTGTGGAAATTGTGGAGCGAAGAAGTCGAATATCCATTGTGGGACCTTCTCGACAGGGGTGCAGGCGAAGAAGTCTGCCAAGGGCACATTTCTGTACTCACTCATCAGTGTTCGGTCTGCTGTAAGTATTATCTTGGGAGACATGTGGTTTCGCCATTAATGCGGTAGAACTTGCACCAATTCTTCCAAGCACAGGTCCTTGTGCTTCTTCATCAATGTCAGTAGAGTATCGATGAAGACCCTAGCCTTCCTATATTCAATAAGGATCTTCTCTGCATTTGATCTCTGCTCTTCATCTTTAACCTCATGAATCTTCTCCGAAAGTATACCCAAGGCGGGAGTTACTTCGACCTCGACGAATCTTTTTAGGAAACTCTCCAGCGCATCCACGAACGACATTACTGCAACATAGAGTCTCTTCCTTCCTTGCCTTCCAATGGATGTGACAAATCCCATCTCCTCGAGACGGGAGAGGCTTGAGCTAACCAGCCCAATGCTATATCCCGATGATTCGGCAAGTTGCTCCTGGGTCATTGCGTGGCCGGCAAGTAGCAAAGCCCCCCAGACCCGCCCGACACTCTCTCCCAAACCCCATCTATTCGTAGCCTTGCCAAGCCTGTGGATGAACTCGGTCGTTGCCATTTTTCGTCACCATTATTTTTAGAAATTTCTGAAAATTCAGAACCTTATAAATTTTTCTTACTAGACTGCTCTGTTCTGTCAGGATATCTGAGACTGCCAATAGACCTCTATTAGAGCCCTTTAACCCAAGCTCTGGTGGATCCTAGCTACGAAAATTTCTTCGGTCTGCCAAAATAGAAGCATCTAGACAAAACGCTTGGAAAATATTGTTCGTAAGTCAAATATAGATTGTGCCAGATGGGCTACTCAGGGCTCCGACAATTAAGCGAACGGTCCTAAAAGACATTTTGGTTGTTAATCTATTGAAGCGAAGCGGTGATGACCACTTATACAATACGATCCTTAAGCTCGAAGCAGCTCGGCTTGCTTTTCCTCGATGGCTTGGGAAGATGTGTTATATGTAGACTGCCATAATCAGGAGCTCTTAAGTCGGGGCATCTTCCATTTAACATTATCACAATGGAAAGGAGGCAAAAATAGGCAGATATAGATATGAAATAGAGCCACTTTTAAAGCAAATCATTAATAGAGCTTTAACGGTAAAGAGTTTAGGAAGTTTACTGTCATGAAGGTCAGCCTTTACATAGACGATGAGCTATGGAAATGCTTCCGTGAAGCGGTGCTTAGAACGCGAGGCACCTCTAGGGCGCTTAGCGATCAGGTTGCTGAACTCATCGATGATGCGTTAACACAGGAAGTCGTAGCCAGAGGTCTTAGTATGATCGATAAATCACCGTCAAAAATCCTTTCAGCTGCCGAGATCAAGCCGATCTCACCAAAGGTCAAGACGTCCTCGGAAAAAATCATCAGGAAGATGAGGGATGCTCGTGCGTCGCGTATATATGGACAGTAGCGCGATCACGAAGAGGTATGTAAAGGAAGAAGGAACTGAGACAGCCCAGGAAATTTACTCAATGGCAGAAAATGGAAGTCTGATGTTGATACACTCGATCTGGAACATCGGCGAGGTTCTTGGTGTGCTAGACCAATATCGAAGGCGAGGTTGGCATCATTGTGAATTGGTGGCATCTCTCAGAATCTTTTCTCTATATAGGATAGAACCGATTCAAGCAAGAGCTTACCGTCACCATATGGCTTCAAGCCCTTACTCTGCCAGTCAGGAAGTTGCCATCCATAAAAACATCTTTCTGGATGTGGCATCACTCCCAACACGTTCCCCTGTGGATTGCATATGCCGGCGATGTCCTCGAAGGATCCGTTAGGATTGTATGGGTATTGGCCAAGCGCCCTTTTTCCATTCGGCATTGCATAAGTAAAGACTAGCTGATCATTATCCAAAAGCTTTCTTAACTTCTCCTGCTCTCTCTCTTTATCGAACGTGAACCTTCCTTCGCCATGGGCAACGGGCATTCTGAGAACTGCTCCCTTTTTCAGATATCTAGTCAAAAGGCAAGCTCCTCTATTTTCATACCTCAGGTGAACCCACCTGCACTCGAATCTTGCAGAATCGTTTGTTGCCAGAGATGCTTCTGCAGACTGGCTGAAACCACTGAAGCCCGGAAGAAGGCCCGACTCAACTAGGACCTGGAAGCCATTGCATATGCCAATGATAGGCTTGCCTTCATCGACGAACCTCTTCAGCTCCCCTCCGATTCGCGCCACCATCTCCTTTGCCCAAATTGCGCCTGCCCTTATGTAGTCGCCATGTGCGAATCCTCCTGGGAAAATGAGGGCATCGTAAAAAGAAATAGAGATCGATCCTTTGATGATCTTGTTCATATGCACCACATCGGCTTTGGCGCCAAGCTCTTTGAATGCAAGTTGTGTTTCGGTATCGCAATTCGTTCCCCCAACGCGAGGAATGCAAACCTTAATCTCCGACCTCTTCATTCTGTTTACCCCATTCCCCTCTTCCAGGCGCGCTCCAAATCTTCAGTTGGGATTTCGAACAAGGTGTGGCCTTTCAAGCCCTTTGCGAAAAATGTCCTTTCTTTGACGACTATTCCTATCTTAGAGCATGTCACACCTTTCATAATTTTCTGAAAGTCCTCTATCCGTTTTTTCGAAACCTCAAGAAGTAGCCTGCTATTTGATTCTGAAAAAAGGACATAGTCATCCCTCATGGCATCCGAGACAGGAACCTTTCGCAGATCTATCTCAAGGCCGAACTCGCTCGAAAAAGCCATCTCTGCTGCCGCAACTCCCAATCCACCCTGTGAAATGTCGTGGCAAGCTTTAACACAACCAGAGTCTATGGCAGCCGTAACCGCATTGTACAAGATTCTAGCTGTTGGAGCATGCAACTTCGGAACGCTTTTTCCAAGAAAGCCCTTCAGTCGTAAATACTCTGAACCGCCCAGCTCCTCCGCTGTGGTACCTGCAATATAGATCGGGTCTCCAGGTTGCTTGAGATCGACCGACACGACCTTTCTTATGTCTGGAATTATCCCGATCCCGGTGATGAGGAGGGTTGGCGTTACGGGTCCCGAAGGAGCCTCGTTGTAAAGGCTGTCCTTGCCCGATATGAATGGTGTTTCAAGAGCTTTTGCTACTTCGTAGCATCCTTTTGCTGCCCTGACAAGGCCTCCCAACCTGTCAGGTTTCTCAGGACTTCCCCAAACAAAGTTGTCTAGCAAAGCTATTCTCCTGCCACCAACGGCAACGTTGTTTCTGACGGCCTCGTCTATTCCCGAAGCTGCCATCCAGTAAGGATCTATCTTTCCATACATTGGGTTCATTCCACTTGAGATCACTATTCCTCTCATGGAGTCTGGGAGGGGCTTTAGGACCGCAGCATCATTTGGGCCGCTCTTATCACCTTGAAGTGGTTTGAGGGCGGTCAAACCCTTAACTTCGTGGTCATAAGTCCTTATGACCGCCTCCCTGCTACAGATGTTTGGGGAGGACAAAATGTCTAGGAGTGACTCACCAATGCTAATCGGTTCGTCTATGTCAGGATCGGAAAGATTTGGCTCTACCCATTCAGCCGACCAGCAAGCTTTTGGCGGGCTGAAAAGGAAATCGATGTCCAGATCTGCCACGATGTAGCCTTCGTACCTTACTTTGAGTTTCCCCGTATTGTCAAATTTTCCAATAGCTGATGCTCTGACCTCTTCATCTTCGAAGATGCCCATGACATCGTCCAAGTTCCTTTGAGGGACCGAGAGAAGCATCCTCTCCTGAGATTCGGACACGTAGATCTCCCAAGGTGCCATGCCAGGGTACTTCAGGGGCACCTTTTCGAGATCGATAGTCAAGCCGCACCTAGCCCTATGCGCCATTTCACCTGCAGCGCTTGACAGGCCGCCTCCTCCCAGATCGGTGATCGATGATGCAAGCCCTCTTTCGCCTATTTCCAAGATAGCTCTCTTCAGTTTCTCCTCTTCGATTGGGTTTGGTATCTGGACGGCTGGCCTCGACCTCTCTTCAGAATCCTCCGTCAGTTCAGCTGAAGCGAACGTGACACCATGTATCCCGTCCCTTCCGGTTTCACCTCCTGCTACGATGGCGATGTCGCCTGGCGCGGTGTTACGGGAGAACTTATCAAACCTCAGGATTCCAACGCAACCACAGTAAACTGCAACGTTCCCCACATAGCTTTCATCAAAGAAAATTCCACCATTTACGGTCGGGATGCCCATGTTGTTGCCATATGCTCCAATACCTGAAACTATGCCTGAGAACAGATATTTTGGATGCTTTGTTCCAGGTGGCAACCTGTCATAATCATAATCTAGTGGGCCAAAGCAGAGGACATCTGTGCATGCTATCGGATTCGCCCAAACTCCAAGTATGTCCCTTATCACGCCCCCTACGCCAGTAGCAGCCCCGCCAAATGGCTCGATCGCCGAAGGGTGGTTATGGGTTTCAACTTTTGCAGCTATAGCATATATTCCATTCTCATCAAATCTCACTATTCCAGCATTATCTTCGAAAACGGAAAGGCACCAAGATGGTTTTAGTTCCCTCGTGACAGCAGCGATAAAAGTATTGAATATGCCATCGATCGTACCATCTCTAGTAATGACTCTGCCCTTGAATGTTTTGTGAAAACAATGCTCAGACCATGTTTGGCCAATGGCCTGAAGCTCCACATCTGTTGGATTTCTTCCTTTACTGGCAAAATAGTCCCTGCAGGCTTTCATCTCATTTAGGCTTAAGCCTATCCCGAGATCTCTGCTAATCTGAATGAGCTCTATATCCTTGAGATTTTCCAGTACTATTTCGAAGAGAGAAAATGGTAGATCCGCCCTGGCGTAAAAGGAGCTCATAGGCTGCCCTCGATCTGAATGTCGTATTCGTCCCTCGTTGGGTTGGCCAAAAGCCTTTTGCACATTTCATCTAGTGTTTTTCTTACTGACTCATAGGAATCCGAATTCAAAACGATTCGGTATACCTTGCTAACCTTGACGGACTCCACATCGTATTGTAGTTCCACAAGCGACTTCTTTGTAGCATTTCCCTCCGGGTCTGAATAACCCGGCTTGAGCGAAACTTCAATCCTGGCCCGGTAGCGCATGGACTAACAAGAAATTCAAAATATAAAAGTCTCACTTCAAATTTTGAAAACCTTTGGAGGAGGGTGCTCCTCTCGCAACTAAGGCATGAGTTTGCAAGGAGCGGTTCTGTCTTCCAGTAAAGGTTATAGCTGGTTAGAGGATGGGTCGATACGATGTGTTCATGGCATATGAGAAGATGCTCCAAACTTTGAAGGCACTCAGCGAGTCATTTGGTCCTGCTGGGTTTGAACTTGAAACTGCAAGGATCGTTAAGGAAAACGTCAAACATTATTCTGACGAGATAATGACGGATAAACTCGGTTCCGTCATCTTCAAAAAAACAGGGGTAAGTGAAAGGCCCAAGGTTTTGCTGGCAGGTCACATAGACGAGGTTGGCTTCGTGGTCTCA
>Ga0078972_1005660_pt1 | contig 31300 bp, 26 predicted proteins | sample YelNatPaOPGAMG01_FD_67568 | JGI IMG/M metagenome (GOLD analysis project Ga0078972, IMG submission 67568) | Hot spring thermophilic microbial communities from Obsidian Pool, Yellowstone National Park, USA - OP-RAMG-01 (SPADES assembly) (version 2) | ecosystem: Environmental > Aquatic > Thermal...
CACGCAGCCGTCGTGTCCTTTGGATGCGCGAACATGACGCCGCGGAAAGGTTACGCCTGGCGGTGCGAGAAATCAATCACCGGGTGAAGAATAACCTGCAGGTAATCGCCGCCCTGTTAGACATGCGCCTCATGGAGGATGCGGAGTTGGTCCATCGCAGCCATTTAGAGGAACTTCTGCGCCAGGTGAGGGCAATGGCTGCAGTGCATGAATTCCTAAGCCGCGGAACCACCGAGGAGCACGTGCCCGCACGAGCGGTCCTGGAGCGCCTGGTGGAACTTTCTGGGGCACCGGGTAGGCTACAGACCGATTTACAAAGTGATGAACTCATCCTCAACGTCAAGCAGGCCAATGCCCTCGCCCTCATTGTAAACGAACTGCTCCTCAACGCCTCGAAGCACGGCGCAACAGCCGTTCGAGTGACGCTGGAGGAACAGCCCCAGGGAATACGTTTAACGGTTGCCGATAACGGCCCCGGATTTCCCGCGAGATTCCAAATAGCCAAGGACGCTGCTGTGGGCCTTTCTTTGGTGCGCACATTGACAGAGCACGACCTCCGTGGAAGGCTCCGTGTGTACAACGAGGGAGGGGCCGTGGTAGAGGTGTCGTTCCCCAGGTAGCTGCGGAAGGGTGCGCCCGGTCCATTGCGAAAATCCCATGGTGCCCTCCTGGGCGCGACGGATTGGGGATGCATCAAGCACGCCGGTGGCGGTAGGTGCAGGCTATTCGTCTCGATAGCCCATGCGCCCAGGCAGTCTACGCGTGGAACTGGGGACGCGCGGCCGCGGGTGCACGGCTCCGCCGGGACTGCAGGCGGCGGACCTTCCGGAGCATCTCCGCGAGATCTTCGCGTGAGGGAGCGCGAGCTAGTCCCGTGGAGAGGGTGGCCGCCGCGCCGTCTAGATCTCCTAGGTGGATCTGGGCTTCGGCTAGTTTGCTGTATGCGAGGCCGACCCATCCTGCGCGCCGCACGCATAGGGAGAATTCATCTCGGGCCTGGCGCCATTTCCCAAGACCGGCATAGGCGGTCCCCAAAGCCGCATGCAGATCGGTACGCTTCGGCTGGCCTAATAGAGCGCGCCGGAAATAGGTAACTGCGGCACGGTAATCTTTGCGGTGCAATGCCAAATATCCGAAGCCTTCACTGGCGCCTGCATTGCCCGGGTCCAGAAGTGCCGAGGCTTGGAAGCAGGCGCCCGCGCCGGCGTCATCTTTGCGCTGTTCTCGGGCCAAGCCCAGTTGTGCGAAGATAGATCCCAGCCATTGTTCAGGTCGCACGTAATTTCCCTGGTTCTCGGCTACGCGCCGGCGCACGTCTGCATCTCGCCGGTAGGCGTCCCAAGCCGATTGGGGATTGCGCCAGGCGTCGGACCGATACAGCAGCGTCAGAAGCGCCTCCATCTGGTGCTCAGCCGCTGTGCTTTGGTGGTTATTGAGCAGCTCTGCAGCAAGGTTCATTCGCGCAATGATGCTATACGGATCGTACCGAACGGTTGTACCGAAAAAGGTGCGTGCATCTTTCCACTGGGCAACGCCCCACACGGTGAGTGCAGCGCACCATGCGCAGTAGGTTCCCACTGCGGACCAGCGCAGCACATTCGGGACATTGCGCGGCGTGGTGCTCACCCAACGTGCGATTGCCCAAGCCAGGAGCACCGCCACTCCGGCGCCGGTAATGCCTACTCGGTAGGGAGCCACCAAGAGGGACGGAAGGGGCAGGAAGTTGATCACAGGCAGTGCCGAAAGCCCTATGAAAACCAGGAACCAGGCCGCCATATAATGCTTAGCCCGCACAAGCCGCAAAAACAGCCAAACACTCCCCACAAACACCATTGCCCCCACCAGGGTGGACCATAGTGCATGGTGTTCGAACCATCCCAGGCACAGCACATGGAGCCAGTGCGGCGACGGGGCCAATAAAAGGAGGCTGTAGTACGTGATGGACTGAAGCCCCTGGGCAATCTGCGCCGCGATGCTCTCCGGGAGTGAAGCCGGTCGTGGAGGCCCAATGGCGAGCCACACGGCAACGTAGAGAGCTGCTGTGACCGCCGAGGGAATGAGCACCGCCATCATCGTATGCCTTTTCTGGGGGGCGGGAGCAGGATCCAACCAAAGAATGGCCAAAGCCGTGCACGGAAGCAGGGCTAGGGCTTGCTCCTTTGTGAAGATGGCTGCTGTGAACGCGGCAACGGACGCCGCATAGAGCAACGCGCGTTTGAGTCCCTGGCTGCGAACCGCGCCAAACAGGGACCATCCGTAAAGACACACGAAGAGAGTGCAGAGTGCATCTGTGCGCCCGCCGATCCAAGCCGTAGTGCTCACCTGAGCCGGTTGTACGGCAAACAGGAGCCCTCCAAGAAGAGCAACGCGCCAGGAGCGAAACGCGGCGTACGCCATCCCAATCAAAGAGAGCGTGGCGAGCATATGGATGAGGATGTTCGTTTGGTGGTACCCGAGCGGCGTTGTGGACCACATAAGATGGTCCAAGTAGAACGTTACGGACACGAGCGGGCGATAGTAATGCTCTAGGAAAGGCTGTGTGAAGCATGATGCCAAGGATTTTCCGCCCCCGATGCCGGACCCACCCACAAGGACGTAGTCGTCCCAAATCATCATTCCCATGAGGGAGGATGCGTATAGGGCCGCGGAGAGAACGGCAATGCTCACGACACTCGCGATAATACGGTATTCCCGAGTCGTGCCTTGTGTGGAGGGGTCCGTGGTTTCCATTGCTGCGCCTACCAAATACGGGCGTGCGAGGGCGCTCGGCCGAGCCCTTGCCACCATTCTTATGCCACAATAGGCTCAGTTCCTTAGATACCTCCTTGGGTGCACCACGGGATAGGTGGAGCGCCGCGAAACTGAGTGGCCGTGCAAGCCGTAGTGGTTTGGGATAAGGAGGAACATCATGCGTCCACGCTCGATTTGGCAATGGGTTCTTTTGGCCGTTGTTGTGTACGTACTGATCGGCCTGCTCTCGTGGATTCTCCACGTGGTGATGCATCTGCTCCACATCGCCGTAGTGGTGCTCATCATCGTGGGGGTGGTCTATCTCATAAGCCGAATGTTCGACCGTCGCACCATTACGTGAGGATGCGGCCGGAAAGGGTGGGGTGACGCGCGGGCTCTTTTCCGGTGCACCCGCAGTAGCCGGCGGGTTTACACCGGCTCCTTCGGCGCGCTATACTGCAAGCAGAAGGCAGCGGAACCTGCCCCATGAACAGCAGCGCTGCCGCTGCAGGGTGCCTTATGATCGTTCTCATGCATCGCCAGGCCACCACTGAGCAAGTGGAAGCCGTGGTGGCTGCGATTGCCAAGCACGGCCTCAAGCCGCTAAATTTGCCCGGAGGCGACCACACGGCCATCGGGATTGCCAGCGCGATCCCGCCGGATCTGCGTGAAGGGCTGGCCAACCAGCTCGCGGCGATGAGTGGCGTGGTCAATGTAGTCCACGTTAGCCGGCCATATAAACTGGCCTCTCGGGAGTTTCACCAGGCATCTACGGTTGTACGGGTGGGGAATGTAGAGATTGGCGGTACCGCGTGCGTGGTAATCGCAGGTCCTTGCGCAGTGGAGAGCCGGGAGCAGATCTTTGCAACGGCCAAGGCCGTTCAGGCGGCCGGCGCAAAAATGTTGCGCGGAGGCGCCTATAAACCGCGCACCTCACCCTATTCGTTCCAGGGGCTCCACGAGGAAGGTCTGGCCCTGCTTCGCGAAGTCCGACAGGTGCTCGGCATCCCCACCGTGACCGAGGTAATTGATCCCCATGATGTAGAGGAAGTGGCCCGCCACGCGGACATGCTTCAGATTGGGGCGCGCAATATGCAGAACTTCCCGCTGCTCATCGCGGCGGGTAGATCGGGCCATCCGGTATTGCTCAAACGGGGACCTGCTGCAACCCTGGATGAGCTCCTGTTTGCCGCCGAGTACATCCTTCACCACGGGAACAACAATGTCGTCCTCTGCGAGCGAGGCGTGCATCCCTTGGACCGCACCTATACCCGTAATACATTGGATCTCAGCGCGGTCCCCGTGCTTAAGGAGATCACGCATCTGCCCGTCATCGTGGATCCGAGCCACGGTGTGGGGCACGCCCGATACGTACCGGCTATGTGTCGTGCCGCCCTCGCTGCGGGAGCCGATGGATTGATCATCGAGGTGCACCCATCGCCCCAGAGTGCTCTCTCCGACGGCCAGCAGTCGCTTACACCCGAGCAATTCTCGTTGGTGATGCAGGATCTTGCCCGTGTGGCGAACGCGGTGGGTAGGTGCCTCGCCTAGGGAATTGCGCCGATGGCCGCCAAGTCTTGTTCCGTGTCTATATCCGTCGCAATCTCGGGATGAGGCACAACCACGGCGCGCGCCGTACACCCCATCAACTGTGACACCGCATGTTCTAGGCGGGGCAGGGATAGGAGCCCTCGGCGGAGGAGAAGCGAAAGTGAAAAGAGCGTGATTGTGCCCACGCCTAGTACCATCGCTAACCGAGCTGGACTCTTGCGGAGGCTATACGCGAGCTGGATACGTTCGCGCTGAAGCGCCATAGCGCGGGGATTCACCAGGACGAGGTTCCCTCCTGTGAATTCGCCTTCTCGGAGTCGCACGGAGGTGCGCCGAATACCGGGGAAGCGCTCACGACATAGACGCACGTCAACTATGGGATAAACGAAATCTGCGCCGAGTGCTATGGCTCGCGCAACAAAGTCATCCACCACTTCAGGTGTAATGAACGGGGTGTCACAGGTGGCCACGATGGCGTAAGGTGCATCGCCAGCCGCCTGCAAACCGGCGTACACATTGTCCACGAGGGATCCGGCATCGGGCACCGAACGGTAGTTGGGGTTCGGGGGCACATTCCCCACCACGATCACCGAGCTAATGCCCTCAGCCTCGGCCAGTGCATCAGTAACCCGCAGGAGCATGGGGCGCCCCTCTACAGCGACCATGGCGCGGTGCGCTGCGCCGGTACGAAGGGCCGCCGCTGCCAACGTCGAGCCCCCTGCCAATACGACAGCGGGTAGCTTTGTGCCCTCAGACACGCTCATCCTACCGCCTCTTCGAGCCGAAGGGCTTCTTCGCGCGACACGCTCCGGCATACGAACACGTCATATTGGCGCAGGCGGAGCAAACGAGCAATCTCCTCTGCCTCTGGGCGGGTGAAGGCCACCCCGAATACCGCGGCCCCACTCCCGCAGAGCCGAGCGTTCCTCGCACGAGCCATGAGCAGGTCGTCCATGGCCAGGGCAATCGCTGTATGCTGAGCAAGGATTATCTGTTCGAAGTCGTTGGACATGCGTGCCACGATGCGTTCTGGATCTCCTTGCGTGATGAGCTCCTCCATGGAACGGGTACTCCGGGCGGAAGTGCGGTGAGGAAGGGCGTCCAGGGCATGATATGCTTGCTGTGTAGACACTTGGACGGCCGGTTTGGCGATGACGAACCATAACAGAGGCGCATCGGGTAGCGGGGTAACGCGCTCGCCTTTACCGCGCACAGAGGCCGTTCCTCCGGTAAGGAAGAAGGGCACGTCCGATCCAAGGTCCGAAGCCATCTCGATGAGATCTGCCGGCGATAGATCGAGGTGAAGAAGCTGGTTCACGCCGCGGAGGGCGGCTGCCGCATTGGAGCTCCCTCCTCCTAACCCAGCCTGAGTAGGGATGCGCTTGCGGAGGCGGATGGTGATGCCCGCCTTCGCACCGGTCTTGCGAAGTACGGCTATGGCTGCCCGGCAAGCGAGGTTCGTGTCGTCTTGGGGCACCCCAGGGGCGTCGCATTCCAGCCGCACACCGGGCGCATCCGTCTCCTCCAGCTCCAAGTGGTCCGCCAAGGATATGGTTTGCATGACGCTGGCAAGGTTGTGATAGCCGTCTGGCCGACGGCTTAGCACGTCAAGAGTGAAGTTCACCTTAGCGTAGGAAGCTACTACGAGATGCGAATGCATTGCGGGGTGCGTCTCCAACGTGGGATGATTGCGCACACACTATTTGGACGGCGGATGCCGAAATCCCTTTGGCGCGCCCCGCTCATTGCGTGATATACTGGTATCCTAACCCACACACCAAGGAATGAACCTAGATGGCTCACGAAGCGCAGGCGAGATCGGCCGAGAATAGAGCGGCGGGAGCGTGGCGGAGGGAATTGGCGGCAGTGCATGCGATCAGCCGCCATTTGAGTTCGTCCCTGGATTTGGACGATCGCCTCCGGGATATTTTGAACGTGTCCATCCAGGCGGTGGATGCAGAGGCCGGCACTATTTATCTCCATGCACCCCAGGAAGACACACTGGAGTTTCGGTATGTGGTGGGGCCTTCGGCCTCTGGCGCTCTGTTCGGCATGGCGATCCCGGCATCAGAGGGCATTTGTGGGCGCGTGTTTCGCACGGGTGAAGCCGCTGTCACCAACGAGATGACTGTTGCCGATGATCACCGGCGAGATTTTGGCGAAGCGATCGGGCTGGTAACGCGCAACATGGTCACCGTACCGCTGAAATTCAGCATGGGGCGGGCAATCGGCGTGATGCAGATTGTCAATAGCCGCCACGGATCGTTCGATTCAGCAGATCTGGAGACGCTGGAGATCGTCGCTGCCATCGCAGCGGCGGCCATTGAAAGTGCCCAGCTCCACCGCCAGGCGCAACTTGCAGCCGTTGCGAACGCAGTTGGCGATTTGAGCCACGACCTCAAGAACAAGTTGGCTCCCATCGTAGGCTGGGTAGACACGCTTCGCCCTATGATGGATGCCATGTTCCAAACCGAAGGTGGCCAGCCGGTAGATGTGGGCGCTACGGAAGCAGTTCGGGAGTTCTATGGCGAGGCGTTCGACACCATCTCGCAGCAAATCGTGGATATCCAGGACTACTGTAAGCTCATCGGCGATGCAATTAAGGGCGTTGTGGCGGAACCGCGATGGGAACCGCACGACCTGAACCTATTGATCGAACGCCAGCTCGCAGGTCTAGACCACGAAGCGTCGCGCCGGGGAGTGCAGATCGTCCGGCAGTTCGGTGGGGTACCCATCGCCCTGTTCGACCGCTTCCAAATCGAGCGGGCAATCTATAATTTGGTGAACAACGCCCTTCCCGAAACTCCCGCCGGCGGTTCCATCACCGTGACCACCCGGGCGGAAGCAGACTGCGGGTTCCCCACGGGTGAGGCCCTGGTGATCGAGGTGGCGGATACCGGGCGTGGCATGCCGGCGGCGGTCTTGGCCGGCATCCTTAGGGGCGACGCCCGCAGTGGTAAGTTGGGAGGTACCGGGTTGGGCACGCGCATCGTTGCCAACGCAGTGGCTGCCCATCACGGCCGGTTTGAAGGAGAGAGCCTTGAAGGCCTGGGGACTCGCTTCAAGCTAAAGCTTCCTCTCCGGCGAAGCGCGGGTCTTGGTGAATGAAATAGAACAGAATTGCGGATGATGCGTGCGGGTGTTCTTACAGTTAGCGATCGGTGCGCTCAGGGAATGCAAGAGGATAGGTCCGGCGCGCGCGCACGCGAACTGCTGCAGGCGAACGGATGGGAGATTGTGCGGTGGGGCGTACTTCCGGATGACGAGGATCAGATCGCTCAAACACTCAAGGAGTGGTGTGCCACGTGCGATTTGATCCTTACCACAGGGGGAACAGGTTTGGCGCCGCGGGATGTTACCCCGGAAGCAACGCTCCGTGTGCTGGATCGGCAAGCGCCCGGTCTCGCCGAGTATGTGCGTTGGTATGGGTACACGCATAATCCTCGCGCATCTCTCTCCCGAGGGGTGGCAGGGGTCTGCAATCGTACTCTTATCGTGAACCTGCCCGGAAGCATACGCGGTGTGGAAGATGGCTTTGCGGCCCTCATCCCTCTGCTAGACCACGCGGTAGCCTTAATTCAAGACCGCCCCACGGATCACTAATCCCGTTGACACGGCTTCGCTCGGGAGGCTATCCTCTAGGGGGCGGTTGGCGGTGTACCTCCACGCATAGACACCATTCCGTTCCCCGCGGCGGCCATAGAACATTCTCCCGCCACGATCCCAAGCTCACGGAGTTCGCGCATCCATGCCAGAGTTGCTACTTGAAGTAGGTACTGAGGAGATGCCTGCCGGTGCTGTGCAGAATGCCCTCGATCAGTTGAGGGAGGTCGCATCCTCCCGACTGGAGGAAGCACGTTTGACCCCAACGCGTGTGCACGTGTACGGTACGCCTCGGCGACTGATCCTTTTGGCGGATGGCGTTCCCCAGCACCAACCCGATGCGGTCGTGGAAGTGCGCGGCCCTTCACGCTCGGTGGCGTTCGATGCTGCAGGGCACGCAACGAATGCCGCCCGCGGGTTTGCGCGGAAGCATGGCGTTGACGTAGATGCCTTGCATGTGGTGGACACTCCCCAAGGCGAGTATGTATACGCCCGCGTTCGCCAACAGGGCAAGCCTGCAGTGGAAGTGCTGCCTGACCTGCTTGCCCAAGCGGTGTTGGGCCTCTATTTCCCGAAGATGATGCGCTGGGGCGAGGGCTCGGTGCGCTTCGTGCGTCCCATCCGGTGGATTCTGGCCCTCCTTGGCGAGGAGGAATTGCCGGTAGAGATTGCGGGCGTACGAGCGGGATTGCGTACATGGGGGCATCGGTTCCTAACTTCTGGTCCGTACCAAGTGCACTCAGCTTCGGGCTACCTCCAAAAGCTCAAAGAACTGGCGGTCCTGGCCGATCCCGATGAGCGTCGGCGCGAGATTGTGCGGCAGGCGAACGAGCTTGCCTCCAGCGTAGGGGGTGTAGTGCCGTGGGATGAGGCTCTACTTGACGAGAATGTATGGCTGGTGGAATATCCCACGGCCCTCTTGGGGCGCTTTGACACGGTGTATCTGGATCTGCCTCGGCCTGTACTCGTGACGGCCATGAAGAAGCACCAACGGGCCTTCCCCATCGAGGATCGGGAAGGGCACCTGTTGCCCTACTTCATCGCTGTGCGCAACGGGGGGTCGCGTTCTGCGGACGTGGTGCGGGAAGGTTATGAGCGCGTGCTCACCGCCAGGTTTGCAGATGCCCGCTACTTCTACGAGGAGGATCGGAAGGTTTCGTTTGAGGATATGGCCCAGCGCCTTTCGCGCGCGCTCTTCCAAGAGAAGCTGGGAACACTGGCTCAGAAACGCGAGCGATTGGAGAAGCTGAGTGCAAAGATAGCGGACGCGCGCGGCATGGATGCCACCGGGCGCGCGCTGCTGGCAAGGGCAGCATTTCTGGCCAAAGCAGATCTTGCGAGCCGAATGGTAACCGAATTGCCGGCCCTTCAGGGGATCATCGGTCGGGAGTACGCCCTTGAGCGCGGTGAGGATCCGCGGGTAGCCGACGCCATCGCAGAGCATTACTTGCCACGCACCGCCGGGGACCGCCTCCCCGATTCGCCCATCGGTAAGACGCTAGCCGTGGCGGATCGGCTTGACACGCTTGTAGGATACTATGCCGTGGGTGCAAGGCCATCCGGCTCTAGTGATCCGTACGGATTGCGCCGGGCAGCCCAGGCTGTGGTTCAGATATTGGCGGAGGACGCCGAGGCTCCGACCTTGTCGGCTTTAGTTTGCTTCGCACGGGACACCTATGCGGAAGTAAACGGTTTGGAGATTCTTCCGGACGAATTATGGCCCGAGCTGCGCGCGCTGTTCGATCAGCGATTGGAGGCGCTCCTGGAGGAGCGGGGGATTCGCTACGATTTGGCCGATGCCGCTTTGGGAGCCGCGCCGGTGCTCGCGTACCACGTGTATGCCGGGCTGCGCCGCGCAGAGGCGCTCCAGACCGCCGCGCAAGACGATGCATTTGTTGCCATGACGAACGCGGCCGGACGCGTTGCCAATATTCTGGCCGCCGCGGGAATGCGTGCCGAGCCTCCACATCCCTGCGAACGTCAAACAGACGCAAACCACCTTTTGGGCGTTTTGGCTGCGCAAACGGATGCTCGCCTCCTGCACGAGGCGGCGGAACGTGCCCTGTATACAGAGGCGGAGGCGCTTACGCAAAAGGTTGCCCAACTGGCCGGCTCCTTCGATTTCGCCGGCTTGTATGCGGCCCTCGCGCCTATGGGACGTGTGGTAGATCGCTTTTTCGACGAGGTTCTCGTCATGACGGATGACTCGTCGCTTCGGAACAATCGCCTTGCCCTCCTTCGATGGGTGGACGGGCTTTATCGAAGTCTGGCCGATTTCTCTAAGGTGGTTGTAGCCTAGCCTTGCGCCGTCGGAACTCGGATGTTATGAGGCTCGTAGAGGCCATGGGAGCACAGAGGTAATGCCTTGGATCCTGCCGTGGGTTTGCATAGGGATGGTGGTATGGCAGACGGGCGGCTCAATTCAGGCGCCCGCACCGCGACCGGAGCTTTCTGCCGAACAGATCCTGGCCAAAGCCCTGGAAGTTTATGCCTCGGCACCAACCTATAGTGCGGAATGGAGCTATGTTCTGGAGCGATCGGGGTCTTCTGCCCGTGCTACGGTAACGATCCGCGCGAAGGGAAGCCGGATGCTTTTCTTCAACGTGGCGCGTTCCACGGGATCCAAGGAGATGCGCGATGCACTGCCCGAACTTGCCGTGGTGGTAGATGGCAAGTCGGCAATTTTCCAGAACAACACCGCACGTGTGTGGTACCGCGTTCTGCTTCCCTCCGGCGCACGGATCACGCCGCTCATGTTTTTGCCCCAGATCCCCACCGCACGTGGCGTGAACCGCGGGCCCGATCTTACCCAGGGAAAATCCCGATACTATACCGTGTGGGGAACATCTCCAGACGGTGCTGTGACGCGGATGATGGTGGATATGGAGACGTTCAGAATCCACGGCATCGTGAGCGAAGTAATAATCGGCCTGGATAAGGTGACCTCCACGCTCGCGGCAACGAAGGAGGAATTCGGGAAGGAGTTGCCGGACGCAATGTTCGAAGTGAAGCCGCCGTCTAGTTTCAAAGAGATCCCGGCTCCTCCGGAAGCCAAGGCACTCTTCGGCGTGGCAGATGCCAAGTCAGGCACTCCGTAACTTGCCGTACGCGCCCCACGATCCCCGGAATGACCCATGAAGATTGTTTTCATAGACATTGACACACTGCGCGCAGACCATCTTGGGTGCTATGGATATCCAAAGCCTACGAGCCCTACCATAGATCGCATGGCCTCGGAAGGGGTCCTGTTCGAGCGCTGCTTTGCCCCCGGCATTCCTACCACGCCGGCGCACACCACCATTTATACGGGGATGCACCCCATTTCCCACAACATCGTGACCCATGGAGGCACGGTGGATCTAGATCGCCGGATCCCGGTATTGCCGGAGTTGCTTCAGCAGGCGGGGCTAACCACCTGTGCTGCAGATAATTTGTACGACGTTAAACCATGGCTTGCGCGCGGCTACGAATTCTATATAAACTCAGCCCACCGCCACCGCATGAAGCTGCTCGTGTCTTGCGAGGAGATCAACCATCGCGCCATCCCATGGATTAAGGCGCACGCCAATGAACCCTTTTTCCTTTTCATTCACTATTGGGAGCCCCACACACCCTATCTACCACCCCCAAAGTATCGCGTCTTCTGGGACGGCGGAGATCCCTATGATCCCAATAACCATACTTTGGAAGGGATTAAGCAGACGCCCTTCTGGAAAATGTGGGGCGACACATGGTTCCGAAAACTCGGCCCGGTAACCGATGCGGACTACGTGGTTTCCCTTTACGACGGCGAGGTGAGGCACGCAGACGACGGCGTGGCTGAACTGCTTGCTGCATTGGACGAAGTCGGCATCGCAGAGGAAACGCTGGTAGTGGTAACCGCCGATCATGGTGAGGTAATGGTGCGGAATGGGATTTACTTTGACCACCATGGCCTGTACGACGAAACGATCCGCGTGCCCTTGATTCTGCGTTGGCCTGGCCGTTTGCCCGCCGGCAAGCGGGTAGGGCACTTTGTGCAGCACATGGATTATGCACCTACGCTCTTGGCTTGGGCAGGCTCCCACGCCACCGAGAACATGGAAGGCAAGGATTTTGGTCCAATGGCGGAGGGCCGTGATGACACTCCCTTGTGGGACCGCGTGGTGTGTTGCGAGTCCACTTGGCAATCCAAGTGGGCATTGAGGACGCACACGCACAAACTGATCCTTGCCCGAGCACCGGATGCCTACGGCACGCCACCTCGCGAATTGTATAACCTTGTGGACGACCCTGGGGAGACGCACAACCTCGCCGATGAGGATCCCGAACGGGTCCAGACCATGGAGCAAGAGCTAGAAGCATGGATTGCTCAAGAATTGGCTCGCTCTGGACGCACTGTTGATCCGCTGGTGGCGCAAGGCATCACCCTGGGGAAGCGTTGGGAGGCCATGCGTTCGTCATAGGGGTTCTTCCGCGACGGCTCCGGGGTTATCTCGCAGGGCCAGGGCCACGCCTGCCAACAGAATCAATCCGCCAATTCCCTGATCCGGCCGCATCTTCTCGCCTAGGAACACCCACGCCAGCACCGCCGCGAATACCGGTTCCACCAATATTGTCGCGGCAACTTGGGAGGCAGGTAGATGGCGGAGGGACCAGTTGATCACCGTATGTCCCATGATCTGCGGTACCACTGCCATCCCAAGTGCCGATAACCACACGGCAGAAGAGGCGGGAACGACTTCGGAGAGCCGCACAGTCCCTAGTGCGAAGGGCCACAGGGCGATTGCGCCGGACGAGTACGTCCATGCCACAAGCCGCCAAGTGCTGACCTCTTCTCCAGAGGAGTGTGCGGTCAACCGCTGGATCATGAGCAGATAGGCTGCGATGAAGATGGCGCCGAGTAGGGCGAGGATAGCACCGGCGGCCTGCTGGCCGGGGATCGGAAGCGGAGTTTCCGCACTCGTAAGAGTTACCACGCGCATTCCAAGTGCGGCGATTGCTAACCCGGCCCAGAACCGAGCACCTACGCGCTGGTGAAGGAATATGCGCCCGCCCAGCCCCGTCCACACAGGCGTCGTGCATACGAGGAGGGTGGAGAGGGCTACGGGCGTGCGCTGGAGCGAGGCGAACCATGCTGCGAAGTGCAAGCCCAATAAAACACCTGCCAACCCGAGCCGGGCGCCGGGGACCCGGGTGGGAGCGGCTCCATCGTGGAAGCGGGACGCAACGGCCAGGCCGATGAGCACGATGAGGGCGGCTAAGGTGAGCCGCCAAGCGGCGAGGGCCACAGGATTGAAACCGGCATCCAACCCGAAGCGCGCAAGGAGGGCTGCCGATCCGATGGCGAGTTGACCCACGCCAAGGATCCAATAAGCTGTGAGGCGGGTGAGTTCACGCGTGGGGGGATGCGGGGTCATCCCAGTCTCCCACGTAAAGCACTTCTTCTTCTAGGCGCACTCCGAATGCCTCGTATACGCGCGCCTTCACGGTTTCCGCCAGCCGCCGGATATCCGCAGCAGTGGCATTCCCTCGATTGATTATGAAATTGGCGTGGCGCGTGCTCACTTGGGCTCCGCCTACCGTCAAGCCTTTGCAGCCGCACGCTTCGCTCAAGTATCCCGCGGGAATGACGCCGGCATCGCGAAGTGTCTGGGGAAGGCCCGGGATCTTTTGGGCGAGATCCCGATCCACAACATTCTTGAAAAAGCTCCCGGCGGAAGCGTACCAGGGCTGCCGCCAGATGCGCCGAGCCTGATTCTGGCGCGCCTCGGCCAGGATCATAGAGCGTGGCGCCGGCGTAAGGCGGAGCCGCACCGATACCACGGCCGCCTGGGGAGAGCCGCTCAAACGCAGCCGGCTATTACGGTAGGAAAAGCCCATCCAATCGGGAGGTACGATGCGCCGCTCACCTGCCTCCACTACCTCAAGCTCCTCCACAAGGTCTCCGATGTTGTGCCGATAGGCTCCGGCATTGGACACAAGGGCTCCTCCCACGGTACCGGGGATGCCCACGGCGAATTCCAGGCCCGAAAGGCTCTCCCGTGCACTATCCAAGAAGAGTTGCATGAGGGGATATCCCGTGTCCACATGTGTGATCTCCGACACGTGACAGCGGCGACATAAGTTGTGGATCACCAATCCCCGGAAGCCGCGGTCGCTCACGCAGATATTGCTGCCGCCACCCAGGAGGAACCACGGAATACCTGCCTGCTGAACCGCGGCGAGCACCTCCGTCAGATCCTCCGTGGTTGTGGCAGCATAGTAGAGATCTGCCGGTCCGCCAACGCGTAGGGTGGTGTAGCGGCGGAGGGGCTCGTTGCGAAGCACCGATGGGCGAATGCGGTCTGGGAGGGCCTTCAGTACGCGTTCGATTGCTGTGCAATCATTCCGGAGGTCGGCGGCATGCTGGGTTGGCTTCATGTTGCCATCAGTGTAACACGCGAAGACTAGGGCAGGCAAGGCAGTACGGGCCCTGCATTGACAAGCCATCGGTCGCGCCCCATAATGAGAGAGTGTGTGACGGGCCATATCCTGCCTAAGTTATGTAGATGTTACTGAGAGGAGATATTAGCCATGCGAGCTCGTTTAACAGTGATTCCCCGTGCGCCCATGACCAAGGGCCAAACAAAGAGGCTACGCGCACAGGGATATGTGCCGGTGTCGGTGAGTGGGCGGGGCATGGAGACCCGGCATTACAGCGCGCCGGCCAAGGAACTGGGAGAGATCCTTCGGAAGGGCGGGCAAGCGGCGCTCATCGAGGTAACGGTGAATGGCGACGAGGGCAAAATATTGACGATGCCTCGCCAAGTGGATCGAGACCCCATCACGCATAAACTTCTTCAGGTGGGGTTGATGCGCGTGTCGGCACAGCAGGCGATTGTGGCGCATGTGCCCATCGTTTTAGTTGGCCAGCCGGCTGCGGTGAAATCGGGGCACGGCGTCCTGGAACATGAGCGCGACACGTTGGACGTTCGGGCGCTGCCTGAGAACCTGCCCGGCCACATAGACGTGGATGTGTCGGCCATGGAGTTGGGGGATGCTCTACACGTGCGGGACGTTCCCGTTCCTCCTGGTTGCGAAATCGTAACGCAGCCGGACGAGATTGTGGCAGTCCTACATCCTGTGCGCGTGCATGTGGAGGCTGCTGAGGAGGAGGCCGAATCCGCCGAGGGTGAGGCCCGTGCTGCCGGTGCGAAGGAGGAAGTTTCATGATCTCACGCTATAGCCATTTTGCGCGGTGGTGTGCAGGAGCAGCGGCGTGGCAGTTGCTGCCGGGAGTTGCCTTGTGTTGCTTTATGGCGATGCCGGCGCGTGCCGACCGCGCCGGGGTGATGGATTTTTCGCCGGATGGAAAATCCATCGCCTTTGTGTGGTGGGGCGTAACTGGGGCGCCCCTGAGCATCGTGCGGGTGGATGGGTCGCAGGTTGCCGTGGTGCCGCAAGGCGCCGGAGCTACAGCTCCTCGATGGTCTCCGGATGGAGGCCAAGTGCTGTTCGCAGCCGGTGATGCACCTGGACGGGCTCGATTGTACCATGTAGCGAGCGGCAAAACGCAGGATTTGCCTACCCTCATCGGGCCACCCTTTGCCTGGCGGGAGGATGCCAAGCGGATTGCCGGATTGCGGGCTTTAGCGTCGGGAGGCGTGGAGATCGTGTGGTATCTCATGGCGGACGGAGGCACTACCTTCCGCGTACCCCTTACATTCCAGCCCGTTTCCGGAGGGCCGCTCATCTGGTTGCCCAACACCGACGATGCCGCCATGTTGGGTCAGACGGCAACAGGCGTGGACGTGTATACGGTGGAGGCCGGCCAAATCCATCAGATCACCACGTCCAGTGACGTGCTGGGCTTGGCGTTGAGCGGCGATCGAAGCGCGCTCGTATGGGCACGTAAAAGCCCAAACACGCGCTACATTTTGATGTCCGTGTATCGGTTCGGGTTAACCAGTAGGTCTGCCACCCGTTTGCCTTTTCCTGACCGAGTAAAGGGGCTCAACCCCGATCCTCACCATGCGCCCAGATCGGTGGACTGGGTAGAGTTTTCGCCCGATGGCACAAGGCTCCTGGTGTGGGTTACTCAGGATGCCAAGCCTGCGGGCACCGTTGTGCAGGCCCTCTATGTGGTCACGATGGATGGGCGCACTACCAAGCTGCTGGCCAAATCCCCGCCGCATCCTTTGGCTGCGCCTGGGAACACGCAACCGCCCAGCGCATACGTGTTGGACGCCTGTTGGTCCGGTGACGGAGGCAAGATCGCAGTAATGCAGGGTGCGCCTGGATCGGAAACACTGAGCGTTTTCGGCGCCGATGGTTCGGGGGGCACTGTGATCGCCCGGCAATAGCGCCGTGGGGCGATGGGGCATGGCGACCCATGCACAGATGCCGGGATTAGCTGCTGGAAAGGGGGATCGAGGGCAGTGTAGCGAAATCGTGCGGTCATGGTTAGGCGGAATTCCGTACGTTCCTTAAGCTGTCGTTGCCCGTTTTGGCAGTAGGGACACTTTGTGATAAAGCGGTCTCAGGCTCCGATACAGAGAGGAGGCTTACGTATGGTTCGGCGGGTACTGCTGGCGGCGTGTGGCGCGGTTTTGCTTATGGGATTATGGGGTTGCGTTGGGTTCGCCGTGTCTCCCGACGGAAAGCGCGTTGTTGCCTCATGGTCGAAGGGCTTGGTGATTGTGGATGACCGCGGACGCATCCTGCGCAAAATTCCGCGAAGCGACGGCGCGCACGACGTCCTCTGGTCCCCAAATGGTAAGTACGTCCTGTTCCTCAAAGACGTTTCCAACTCGAAGCGCCAACAGCACACGCAGGCCGCGTCGGGCAAACCTCACTCGACGCCGACCCTTCACTTCAGTTTTGAGGACAACGTCATTGGCGTTTATCTCTACGACATTGAGGCCGATCAACTGACACGGATTGCACTCGATGCCGAAGCCGCGACAGCATTCCGAAGCGACAGCCGCAAGGTGGCGATTGTGGAGAAGGATGAGGATGGAGGGCTCATGCTTGTAGAGAGGGATGTGCCTTCGGGAGAGGAGACGGCTCGCTACAACGTGTCTGCCGAGCATGTTAGCATGGTGCAGTGGCTTCCAGGTCGGGATGCCCAGGCATACATTGGCGGGGGGAAGAGCGGTGCGGGGCTATATGTATTGCAGGATGGCGTTGAGAGTTTAGTGTGCCCGCACAACGATGTGATCGGTTTTGCTCCCACGCAGGACGGCAAGGGCCTGATCTGGGCTCGGGCCCCCAAAGGAGGCCGCCCCGCTCCATTGATCTTGGAGACCTACGACCTGGCTGCACGCACATGCACTCCGGTGCCCTTGCGCCGGATGCCCCCGTGGCTTACGGCGTCGGAAGGGTATGTGGCCAAGCCGGAGGTGGCTGAGTTTTCACCCGACACTCGACGGGTGGTAGTGAGCATCAGTTATGAAGAACGCCGCCATGCTACCTGGCGTACACCCCGCTCGTACGTGGCATGTTTTGTGATGACTACAGACGGTACCCAGTGGCGGCTGCTTCGACGCACCATCCCCAGAACGCACACGGACACGGTCATCATGCCGCAATGGTCGCGCAATGGCCAGCGGATCGGAGTTATGCTTGTGGGACGGTACACGTACACCGTATCGCTGTTTGAGGCGGACGGATCCAACGAGCGGCGCGTATTGGCCAGCTTGCTGACTCCGCGACACCGCGCTCGGCGCCACCGCTCTCGTCGCTGAGGCACGTTCGCTCCATGTGGTTGAAGCCGCCGCATTTGGAACCTGGAATGTGCCTTGGGCTGATTGCCCCGTCGAGCCCCGTGCGTGACGGCCGGCTTCACTCTGCCATAGAGCTTCTGGAGCGCGCCGGGTACCGTGTGCTCTTTGGCGAGCACCTGTTTGACCGATATGGGTATCTGGCCGGTACCGATCGCGCCCGCGCCGAAGATTTGAACAACATGTTTAGGCGGCCGGACGTATGCGGTGTCCTCTGTGTCCGCGGCGGGTACGGTTCCTGGCGCCTCGTGGATTTGGTGGATTGGGATGCCGTGCGGGCAAACCCCAAGGTGTTTATCGGATACAGTGATGTGACCCTTCTCCATTTGGCGATGGAGCGCCGCAGCCATCTCGTGACGTTCCACGGACCGATGGCGGTAACACTCGGGGGAGGGATGGATGCGGCCGCACTCGAGCAATTTTGGGCGGTGCTCACACGCCCCCGTCCGGTTGGGCCGTTGCCGTGTGACGGCGTGCGGACACTCGTCGGCGGGAGGGCAAGAGGGCGCCTTGCAGGAGGATGCCTTGCGCTGCTGGCGGCCTCGGTGGGCACAAAGGACGCGCCGGACTTCCGCGGCCGCATCGTATTGCTCGAAGATGTAGGCGAGCGCCTTCCTCATGTAGATCGGCACCTGAGCCAGCTTTGGCGGAGCGGATGCCTACATCAGGCGGCGGGCTTCATCCTTGGTACGGTGACGGGGATTCCAGAGGAAGGGGGCGGCGAGGCCATCACCCTCCACGATTTGTGGAAGCGATATATCGGCGCGCTGGGGAAACCCACTATAACGGGCTTCCGCTTTGGGCACGTAGAGAATCCATGGACACTCCCGCTGGGGTGCATGGCGGAGCTAGATGCAGACGCCGCAAGCGTGTGCATATTAGAAGGCGCCGTTCTGTGAGGCCGGAGCTATGGTGCCGTAGGGAGGTCTATCGTTCGATGCTCGGCGGCGGACGAATAAGCGGCCTCGAGCACTTCGGTTACGTGGACACCATGCTCACACGGGGAAAAGAGTTCGCTCTTCCCACGGATGGCATCTATAAGGTTCGCAACGGGGCCCGGGACGGCAGGAAGATCGGCCTCGGCAAAGTTCAGCGGTTCCGCATCCTTCTGGAGGAACGTAGTACGAAACTCGAAGCCCTCCACGATAAGCGTTCCCATTGATCCGGCGAAGGTATTGCGCACGCGCCGCGTGGGAAAGTGACTGTCGCCCACGGAGGATATGGTTGCCACAGCGCCATTCTCCAGAGTGAATGCCAACGAGGCACGGCGGTCTTGGGGCACGGTGTCCATGACGCATGCCACCGTTGTAGCGCGCAGCCCGGTGACCCAGAGAACCTCGGAGATAAGGTGCGGCCCGCCATCCATGAGATATCCTCCGCCGCTTAGGGCAGGGTCTGCGCGAAAGAGCGTAGGCGGCACGATGCCCGGTAGATCGGCAGGCCGAGGGGCCCGTCCGAATACGTACTCGGCGTTGCCGGTCCAGAACATTTGCACCGCCTCAATTTCGCCCAGACGTCCCTGCCGGACCAGGGAACGCATGCGATGGCAATGGGCCCAATACGGCGGGTTGAGCGCCACTGCTAGCCGGAGGCCGCGTTGTTTGGCGGCGGCGCAAAGCTCACGGGCTTGGGAGCTGGAGAGCGTCATAGGTTTCTCCACAAGCACGTGAAGGCCGGCCTCTAGGGCGGCGAGGGATTGCTCGTAATGTTGCGCGGGCGGGGTGGCAATGACCACTGCATCAAGCTGGCGCTGCTTGAGCATTTCTTGCCAATCGGTGAATATCGCCGCGGGCTGGAAGTGGTGCGCCAAGTGCTCGAGGGCTGCTCGATCTCGGCGACATAGGGCATCGAGGACGGCTTCGGGATGGTTCCGGATATCGGGGATATGCCTGCGGGACGCAAACCAACCCGCCCCAATCACTCCGAACCTAATCTGGCGCTGCTCTTCCATCACTTTTATTTCTGCATGGGTTGACCGCTGCGGACGCTACCGTGCTTTCGGCTGCTTCAACGCAACTTTCGCGGTACTGCGGGGCCAGGCCTGCGCGCACCCGTCCGCATCGTACCCAAACTCCTCGCGTTCCCGTGAAGGCTACGCATGTGCTGAAGGTCACGCTCGAGTCTTCCATGTGACGCGCCACAACGAGAATACCGCGTCACACGTCTCCAGATCATCTAACGAATCTACAACCAGGCGGGTGCGACGTTCCAGCTCTTCCACGAGTTCCTGGTGCTGGCGGTGGGGCACATGCCACAGCCTGGAGTACGGGTTCTGGCGCGCCAATTGAAGGATTTCTGCCGTCTTCATGGAGATGGTCCAGTGGATCGCACCGCCATCTATTTGCTCCACGCTGGCGCCGGTAGTTGCCACGTACTCCAAAGCCACGGCAACCGATGGTGCGCCCACGTGGGGACGTGCAAGACCACGGTCTTCCGCGAGCTTGAAGTAGAGTTCCCGCGTTGGCAGGTTGTGTCCGCCTTCGGCACCGATGTAAAGGCTCGCCCCCGGCGCCAGAATACGGCGCACCTCATTGAGTACGCCCTGCCAATCGGCGATTAAGTGGAGCACATGCACCATCAGGCATCCACCCACCGAGGCTGTGGCAAGGGGAATCCTGCGGATATCGGCGCGCACCAGGAAGGCATCCGGGCAGGCAACTTGCGCCTTACTAAGCATGGCCTCGGAGATGTCCAAGCCCACCAGTTTGAGGCCCATCCGGCACAAGGGACCGGCAAAGCGCCCCGTGCCCACGCCTGCCTCCACGAAGGGCATTGCCGCCCGGCTTCCTAGATCGTTCGTAATGATCCTGGCGATGGCGGCCAACTGCTCCGGCGGAATGCGGCGCGTTTCGTCGTAAAAGCCGGCTGCCCGATCAAAGTTAATGTACGGGGGCGTTTGAGCGCTTCCATTTACAGGGCTCAACGCAGTCTCCCTCACTACGGATGTGCGCATTTCATTTCCATGCCAAGGAGCCTCAATCCTTCTGATCGCTTGCAGGGATTGCTTGTGGCGCGTGGCGACCTCGGATCCATTCCCTGCACCTTGCTAAGGCATATACGATTACCGATGCTATGAGGCCGGGGTACATTGGTTGCAGGTGAAAGGGAAAATCCTCCGTTGCGGCATCTACTCCGTGGTGTCGGAGCCAACCCGTGATGAGGCAACCGGCGGCCACTCCACCACCTGCCAACATTCCGATGACGGTAGCCACCGGTGGCGCCTGGAACCGCGGACTGTAGCTGCCTAGAACGGCAAGAAGCATGCCTGGCACACAAATCGTGCCGATGGCGTACCACTGCTTCACGACCGACGGTACTGCCATCGCGATGGCGATCCCCAACACGGTGGTGACAATGAGACCCCATCGCGTGTAGACGGGCACGCTGTCGTTACCGGTATCTCCCCGAAGCCGCCACACGAAGTCGCGCCCTACCGTCATTGCGCCGATAAAGGTGTACGACACCACGGTAGACATCACCGTGGCGAGCATGCCCAGATAGAACAACCCCTTAATGCCTGAAGGAAGGCCAATCTCAGCCAGGAGCGGATACGCCATGTCATGGGAGGTGCCCGGAGGCATCACAGGCATGGCTGCCCGAGCATAGAGCCCGGTGGTGGTGGTGAGGAAGTCGAAGATCGCCCAACAGACGATGGCCACCAATATGCCTCTCCGAGCTATAGACGGCGTGCGTGCGGCATAGCAGCGCTGATGGAAGCCTGGGTCTACCAGCGTCCAAACAGCGATAAAGAACCACACGAGGATGAAACCTAAGTCCTGGCCGCCATCCAGGCGCAGATGGGTGGCAGGCACATGGGCAGCAAGCCAATGGAAACCGCCGAATCGGTGGACTAGCGCAGGCAGCGCTGCCGCGAAGCCCCCAAACATGAGAAGGAACTGGAATACGTTGATGCGAACGTCGCTTTCAAATCCGCCTACGTACACATACGCCACGGAAAAGATGGTTCCAACAAGAACGGAGGCAAATTCCGGCCAACCGAAGGCCACCTGAATGAGCCGGCCTACCATAAGGATGTAGGGCGCCGGCGTGATCATGATGAAAGCATAGATCGCACCCAACAACGCAGCAGGCCGACCGTAGGCGTGGTGGAGCTTGTCGGGGATTGTGTAGAGGCTTGCCTCGCGCACCCTGGTGGCCAAAAAGAGGGCGAACACAAGCGCGAACACGTAGTAGGGAAGTCCCTGCGTGGTCCAATTGGCGATGCCGTAATCGTAGGTGAATTCCCCGGATGCGAGGATACCCCCGTACCACGTCGCCACAAGCGTGGCCACGAAGACCGGCAAGCTCAATCGGCGAGCGGCGATGAGATACTCCTCGGTGCCCCGCTTTCGCTTCCAAAAGCCCACGATTACGGTAAAGAGGAAATAGCTGGCCAGGATGATCCCGTCTAGCAGGGAGAAATGTGCCCGGATCATAAGATGCGATCCTGCGGGCCCCGGCAAAGATGGACCGCCAATACGGTTCCCTCGCGCACCCGAATGTGGGCGGCAGTCTCCGTGAACTCGTTGCTTACGCCCCGGGACCCAGGAGCGAGATCCTCGTCATGCAGGACCCAGCGTACGCCGGTAAGGGACACCCCCTTCGCGGGGGCAAACAAGACGAGGGAGAGTGTATCCCCTGGCGTGCCTTGGATGGTGGCCTCGCGGGTAATGATCTGCGCCTCCCCCCAATCCTCCACAATGCGAACGGCATGGCCCGCATACTTCATGAGGATGCTTATGTTCGTAAGCGTATGATCCACGCGCCCGCCGGTGGCGCCGGTAATTGTGATCCTGCAGGCACCGTGCTGCAGTGCCCATTCGATCGCCTTATCCAGATCTGATGCATCTTGGTTGGGCGCAGGTTGCACAATATCCCCCGGCATCTGATTGAGGAATTCCGGGGTAAGCGAGTCGAAGTCACCCAAGATCACATTCGGTGTGATGCCCAGGTTATGGAGGAATTCCGCAGCGCCGTCGGTAGCAATAACAAGATCCGCTTCGGCACGCAGTGTCGCCAGCAGCCGTTCCGATGGCGGGTTGCCATGGGCTACGATGAGGGTACGAATGGCTGCCTCCTTTCAGCGGAGGTGGCGCTGCGGAGGCTCCGTTCGAGCGTTCTGCTCCGCAGCGCCCCAAAGGTTCGGCTTAATCACAGCCCCAATACCACATTTGCCCTGTGGCCGGGTTGATGTCGCCGCTGCGCTGACCGCCCGGACAAACGACCTGGTTGTCGAAGTCCGCACTGCTTACCGTGAACTTGGCGTGGCCATCCGCAAATACGATGCCACCTCCGCGCGTATGCCACTGTTTATACCATGTGGGATAGTATCCGTACTTGTCCATGACAAAGAAGGGAAACATCTCGTCACGGATGATGCGTGTTTCCGCAGGAAGCACGAAGCTGGCATCCGTAACGATATTCGTGTAGTCGTAGGGTGTGTTGTTCTGAGTAGACTCCCCCGCGATGACGGTATAGCTCCCTACATTGAAGCGGTAGCTGGAGCCGTAGCACATCTGGTATGTGGACATGCCCGGGCAACCGTAAAACGGATCTGCCAGGGCCGGCCCGCCCGTGTCATCAGGGCATTTGAAGAGGTCCTTGTTCTTACCATACGGCAGGATCTCCAGCTCCACACCCTTATGCCCGGGCTGGCCCGCAGGCGGCTGGCTGTTGTAGGCATAAAAGATGGGCATGGTCTCGTCGTAATCCTGTACGTACATGCGCACCTGCATGCCGATTTGGCGTGCGTTGGAGAGGCAGGTTACTTCGCGGGCCTTTTCGCGAGCCTGAGCGAAGACCGGGAAAAGGATCGCTGCTAAGATCGCGATGATCGCGATCACCACAAGCAGCTCAATGAGCGTAAAAGCACGTTTGACCGTGTGTAGCATCCTCGGACCTTCCTTTCCGGGGATGCCGGGCGGCTTGCTGTTCGCCCGCTTCGGATCAGGACCGCCGGGCTTTGCCGGGGTCCCTGGGGGTTCATCCTATCCAGGTGTATTGGCAAACGAAACGCCGCAGCCCTGGAGATGGAAAGCTGCGGCGCATTTGCCGGTATTGGACGCTTCCCTCCGTCGGCATTATCCGAATCAGGTGGTCAGGGTTCTTCGAGATTCCTCGAAGTCTCAGCCGGTTTCCCAGCACCCCTAGCGATTACTGATTGTACACTGGAACGATGTTAGTGTATCACGTTCATGCACGCGGTGTCAAGCAGCCAGGAGCTTCTCTAACTTCTGCGCGATAACGCTCTTGGGTACGGCCCCGATTACTTGATCGGCTACCTGCCCGTTCTTAAAGAAGAGCAGGGTAGGGATAGACATAATGCCGTATTTGCTGGCAATGTCGTATTCCTGATCCGTATCCACTTTCACTACTTTGACCTTGCCCGCGTATTCCTCGGCAACCGCGTCCACATGGGGGGCGATCATTCTGCACGGGCCGCACCAAACTGCCCAAAAGTCCACCAGTACGGGGATAGGTGACTGCAGAACTTCCTTATCGAAATTCTCCGCGGTTACCGCCTGAGCCTTGCTCATATTCACTCCTCCATTATTCGCGTCGCGGCAGGCGAGCAGATGCGCCCGTTATACCTCGGCAATCTCCCGAATGTCAACGCATCGAACTCAAGGGCCCTGCTCATAAAAGCCGTCCACAGGCTCCGTACACTAGTATGGGAACCTAGCGGCCTGCCAATGCCCGCCGGGTCAAGTCCCTTTACGCCTAGCCCTTCCGATGGGTTCCCATTACTTTGCGCCCCAGGCAGCGTGGGCGAAGGCTTCCAGGTCCGAGTATTGGTTGCGCCAGGTTGTGTACATTACGCCGTCTATACCGGAAACACCCTTGGCATCCTTCAGCCATGTGACGATGGTGCTTACGTCGCCGTCGTAATACCCGGCTAGGATCTGCTTGTGGCCTCTCTGGGCGAAGAACGGCAGACTTTTCGTGCGACCCTCGAAATTCCAATTGACGATACCCACGTCCTGCGTGAGCCCCTTCCATGAGCCGGCCCAGGTACCGTTCACAAGGTAGTAATTGTCGTGGGCATTATGGCTCGGATCGAACATGTCGCTCCAAACGTAGATGCGGGCCGTCGGGGACACCGATCGGATGATTGCCACGCACCTGCGAACGTTGTCGGCCAACATCTCACCAGGAGTAAGATGCCGGCCCTGGCACAGTGCACACCAATTCGCAACGCGGATCTCATCGTGCGACATAAGCACCGCGGAAGGATGCAGCAGGGCTTCTACGCGTTGCATCTGATCCTTGAGCACTTGATACACCTTAGGATGGGTGAGGCAGCACGTAGTCTGCATATCGTAGATGAAGGCCGGGTGATAGAAGCTCACCCTAAGGCGCTGGCCTTCCCGAATGCGCGATTGCGGCGTGAGTTCGATGGGCGGTGCCTCATGATATAGCTCAAATTCGCCGGCCCACGGGATATTGCCCATCTTTGGGTCACGCACGGGCTCGAAGTCACGGCCCTCCACGTACACGGTGCCGTCCTCCCCGCGCACCGTAAGGGGGCATCCTTCGCGACGAATTACGTTCACCAAGCCCAACTCTTCAATCTTGACGTCGTCTATCCAGAGACTTCCTCCCTTACCGCCCCATACGCCTATGTACAGGTTCGCCTGGGAGTTGTCCAAGCTATTGAACACCACCTGATGCTCGCGCCAATCCTGGGTCTGCTGCACACCCAGGTTCTGCTCGCACAGATTTCGGTCTCCGGCCAACATAACCACGCGGACGCTATCGGCGGCTTGAAAGTCCGCAGTTTTCATCCATACCGTCACGCGATAGTACCTCTGCGGTTTAAGGGCGATTCGTTGCATGATGCGGCCGTGGCCATATTGAGGGTCTGCCGCGCCCACGTTTTGAAAGCGGGGGGATGATTGGCCGGAGTGGCGCACTTGGCGATCTATAAAGCTCGCCTTGCCGGGCCAGTCCTGAAACTGCCATCCGTGGGCAGTGTCGCCATTGGCCTCTTCAAAGCCCCCGTTGCGTACGGTGAGGGTGGGATCCGGTTCCAGCATAGCCTTGCCATTGTGCACGCGGAAGGGCGCATCTATCACCGGAATGCCCTCCACCAGGTTGGGATCGTGGGCAAGAATGCCTGAGCTGTATCCGATGGGGATAATCGCGGGAACCAGCTCCAGGTTGAGCTTCTTAGCCACTTCGGCGATGCGTCGGGCGTTTTTGAAGTACTCCGGCCCCATTCGATCGAGAATGTTCAGCTTGTAATCGGCCAACACGAAGCCGTTATAACCGCTTGCAGCCGCCCGGCGCATCAGGTTCTCGGCGGCGGACACATTGGCATCCACCAATAGATTCGTGGAGAGGTAGAACCAGCGATGGGCTAGGAGCCCTGAAGGAATAGGCCCACTCTCCACGCGAAGGGGCGTTGCAAGCGCGGTGGTAAGCCATACCAGTAGAGCCAGCATAAGGTTCATCCCCTTAGCCAGACGTGGGCGGCGCTGCGTCTTGGATGTCACCCTCCAGGCTCATGGAGCGAATATTGACGATGGGGATGAGGGTGGTTCGTCCCTTGCCCACGAGCACCTTCACCCATTGATCGCCGACTTCCTGGAGGACGCCGGACCATTGGCCGGCTTCGTTCACCAGCACGAAATTTACGCGATTGCCAACATACGCACGTACAAACTCATCTGCCATTACCGTATCTCTCATTCGCGGTGCGGGAGAGCCGGAAATTGGTGCCCGTCCCTCCCGCATCCGACCGGCTATGGGTCCTAGGCTTCTATGGGTACCGGTTTGCGTGTGGCGATAGACCGGTTCGCCGCAAGGGTCAGTTGGAGCGTCTTGGCAGCATCCGGATACGTAGATTGGATGCGGCTTCCATCACCCGTGGACACAGCATCGAGGAAGACGCGGTCCTCGATGGCAAAGATGTTGTCCTCTCCTTTCACCTCTTCGGGATCGGCGCCTTTGCGAAGGATCTTCACCGAGTGTTCCCATCCGGTAAAGAGCAGGGTGGTGTCGTGGGCGTAGACGTTGAGCGATACCCCGCCGCCCCCTCCGTTGGCGGAACAGGAGGACATAAGATTCGCGACGGCTCCGGATTTGAGGAGGATGTTAACGGAGCTGGCATCGTCAATCGTGTAGTTGTAGATGTTCTTATTGAAGCCGTTAGCGGCGTGGGCGCACACCTCCACGGCTTCTCCACAGAGGAATCGCACAAGATCGAAGGTATGGGTGGTTTGCTCTACAATCTGGCCACCACTTTTGTCTTTCTGCACCCACCACGATCCGATGTTGGTGTCCCCCGGTTTGGGATTAGGAGATCCGCCGATCCAACCTCCGAATACGAGGATGGCAGGGTCCGATTGTAGGAGTTCGCGACCCTTCTGTACACCGGCTCGGTAGCGGTTCATGTAACCCGCGCAGGTAAGCAGTCCTGAGCGTTCCACTTCTGCAGCAAGTTCGCGCGTGAGGCCCCAATCCAAGCCCACGGGCTTTTCCACGAAGAAAGGCTTTCCGTAGCGAAGGCAGGCTTGTTCTGCGGGGCCGTGAGCGAAGGGGGGCAGCAGGATGAAGACGGCATCCGCCTCCACTTCCTGGAGCATCTCGTCCGGATTCGTGAACGTTCGCGGAGTGGCCGAGGGCCGAAGCTCCTTGAGTTCGGCAAGGCGTTGCTGGATCTTCGCCGCGTCCACATCACATAGAGCTACAATCTCGGCATCGTGGAAGGGAGCGATTGCCTTCAAATGCGCGGATGCCATCCCTCCACTGCCTACGAAGGCGCATCGTACGGCCATGGTAGCATTTCTCCTTAGGTGTACTGACGTTCTGCACCGGCGACTCGTACACGTCGCATGCTAAGGATAGCTTCGGTAGCCGTTAGGATATTCCCTGCAGCAGGCAAACCCGGTTAGCGGTACACTTCCAACTCGGCGATGGCCATCTGGCCGCCAGGTTGGCCTGGGCCATCGGGCTTCAGCGCGCACACGCGCACATATCGGCCCTCTATAGGCGCAAAAGTTCCCTCCCAGGGCTTGCCGTCATGATGATCAACATCGGCGGCTGTAGTCCAGTGTACACGGTCGGCAGAGATGCGCACCTGGAAATGCGTGGCGTATCCCTGCGGCGCGAAGGTGACCTTAATGCGACGGATGGGAACGGTGTCCACGAGATCCACTTCATAGCACCAGGGCCATTCGTCGGATGCTTCTGCGAAGGTGTCGAGTCGGCCATCTACGCCCAGTCGCGGGAAGTGAACACCGCTGTTCACCGGCAATTCTCTGGTGCCGTCCAGGCTCAGGAGCTTGGCTTGTTTGTGATAGGCTAGGTTCCCAGGTGGTACGGGCGGGTGGGAGCCACCATGGTCTAGCTCGGCGCGCACTGCCTTAAGTACTTCCACTTGTGAGCGGTCCAGGGCTCCGTCGCGGTAGAGAAGCACATCAATAGACACAACGCCCCCACGCCTGTGCACTTCGCCCACATATTCGGCCAGACTGGCTTTGGTGTATGCGCATCCCGGCTGTGCCCAGTTCGGCCCCAAGAAGGAGAGGATGTGCCACTGTTCGCCCTGGAGCCACCGCGTCACGGGCACGTCGAAGAAGCGGTTCTGTTCGCCCGCCGTAAAGTCCTCATGCGGCGTGTAGGGCATTACTGCGGGATCCACCCCGCGATTTAGAGCCACAATACAGTGGGGATTGCCGGCCTTCAGTGCGCGTGCCGTCATGGCCAGCTTCTTGTCATCGTATCCAATCCAAGGATACATGCCGTCAACCCACCAACCTGCTATTTTGCTGCCGTAGCGCTTACTGTACTCTTCAACTACAGACGTCCATTTGCGTACAAACTCCTCGCTCACAGGGGTGCCGCAGCCGAACGCCTGACCGGCTTTGGGATCGCGGCTGGGTCCGTCGCCGGTCCAATACAGCATTAACGGGATGTTACGCTTATGGAGTGAGCGATAGAGATCCTCAATAAGGTCTCGAGTCGCGCATGCCTCACCCGGTCGGTATCCCGTGATGCGGTCGTACGTGGTATTCGGTGCGATCATGTGGCGGGTGAGTTGCATCACGGTGAAGATGACGTACCCGGCGCCAACTTCCTTCATGGTTTGGGCGAAGCGCTCCGTGTCGAATTCGCGGACGCACTCGTCCCAACTCGTTTGCTTGCCGAGGCTGTGGATCTGCTCACGATTATTCTGGAGGCCATCCAGGTAATGAACGAAGACGCCATACCCCGCTTTTTGGAACCAGTCGGTATTAGGGTTCATGGGATCTCCTTTTGTGTGTGCACCTGGCCACACAGCAAGAAGGCAGGCGGCCATTGCCCCCGAAAGGAGGCGTCGGTTAAAGTATCGAGGCCATAGATGGCAGATGGCTCCGGTTGGCCGGCGGGCCGCGCAGCGGACGGTCGGCTGGAACCGGTTGTTAGTTGGCATATTCTTCATTCCAAGTCCTCCGTGTAGCGACAGCGTGGGTAATTGGTGCAACCCAGGAAGCGACCGTACCTACCGGTGCGCTCGACGAGCCGCCCACCGCACCCCGGCTCCGGACACGGCTGCCCGGTATCGGCACTTGCGCGTTGACTCCTTCGCCCGCGGCCTTGCCCTCCCGCGGGGTCGCTTGCAGTGCCGCTTCTGCTGTGCCTCCAGGCTGCGCGCAAATCCACCTTTCCGTCGCAGTTCGGGTCCTCGCACGTGAAGTAGATCCCGTACCGCCCGTTGTTCCAGACGGTCGGACTGCCGCATTTCGGGCACGCGGGGTTCTCGGGCGCGTCCAGAGACGGCAGGGTGTCCTCCTCGCGTGGGCCAGCCGGGGCGCTGACGAAGCGGCCAATCTGCTGGCAGGCAGCCGGGCTCTCAATGCGTACCATGCTCTCGTGGGTGTCGCGGTGCGACAAAATGTTGAGCGAACCGTGCCAGAGGATCCGTTCATCGAGGATCGCGATCTTCTCATGCATCCGTGCCCGCAGGTCAACTGCTATTCCGAGGCCACGGAGATCGCGCACCAACTCCGTCTTCTCATCGCTCGAACCGCCGCCAAACTCCTCGGGGGGGCACGTGAGGATGCGCGCCTTAACGCCGCGGGCGAGGGCCGCGCGAAGCGGGGCGATCCAGCGTGCCGTGCCGCTTCCGGTCGCGAAAGGCGAGAAGATGACGATGGAGTCGCGCGTGCGGGCAAGATCCTTGAGGAACGCGGGGTAAAAAGTCCCCTCTGTAAATAAGCCAGCTGCTCCCTCGGGTAGGTCGAAATTCTCGGGCAGTACGCGGTGGAGACCGTCAATCCAGTCGCGTTCGGCCAGCAGAAGAAGCGTGTCCAGGTCGAGCGCCTCGCCGTGCTCCTCGAAGTGCTCGATCAGCCGGCGCACGAAACCGTCGGGCGGCGCCTTCGTCCGCAGGTACTCGAAATTGCCGACGAGGATCACGTGCCACTGCGCGCGGCTGACAGCCACGTTGAGAAGGCGTGCACCGTCCTCCTCTTTGTGGGTCGCCTTGAGGAAGCGGCCAAGAGGCGCACCAAGCGAGTCTGTGAGGTCGATCACCATTACCTGCTTCTCGTTGCCCTGGAAACGGTGGACCGTGGCGGCCACACCGGTGGCACGCTTACCAAGGCGGTCGTCCAGCAGTGCCTGGATCAGGCGCGCCTGCGAGGCGTAGGGGGCGACCGCACCCACCGCGTCGTTCGCCTTGCCCTCGTCCGGTAGGAAACCCGTCTCGGCAAGGTGCAGGACGATGTTTCGCACCAGGAGCGCGTGGAAGAGGTTGTAGCGCGAGTACGAGCCCACGTGCAGCGCCGTCCACGGGTGGAAAGGGGCCGTGTCCACGTACAGAAGCGGTGCGTCGGAGAGGGGGAAACGCCTGGTTTCGCGGTTCACGCTGGGGTCCGAATGCAGAGGGTGGTCGTCGTAGAACAGCTCGTTAATGACGGTACAAATTGGCTCGCACATCCGGTACTGAGTGCGAAGCCCGACAAGGTGAGGCGGAAGCTCGCGCCGCTCGAGGCGCTTGACAATGCCTGCCATCTCGAAGACGTCGCGCTTGAGCCACTCTTTTGCAAGCGGCTCATCAGACATCACGATAGGCGGGAGTTGCCGGAAGTCTCCCGCGACCGTCACCGACTGCGTCGCTAGCCCTGCCGCGTAGTAGACGAGCGGCGGCATGAGCATGGAAGCTTCGTCAATCACCACGACGTCGAACTGGCGCGGGCCACTCTGCCTGAGGTAGGTGCGGTACACTGTGGTCGCTAGGATTTTGCAGCCAGCGAGGACCTGCTCTTCGAGCTCGGCGAGTTCGCCGTCGATGGCCGTGATACGCTCATGGATCTGGCCGAGCCGGGTCCGGAGCGGCCCAAGGCGCGCGTGAAGCTCGCCTACGGATGGGTACCTTCGGGTCTCGGCGACAAGCCGTTCGACTTCTCCGCGCAGCGCGGCGATCTCGGCTTCGAGCTTCGGAAGGTCGGAAGCAAGCGCCCGGGCCGCTTCAGATGCCGCCTGTGCGGCGCGGTCGGCTGCATTTGCGTCTCGCATCAGGCGCCCGGGGTTGAGGCGGGAGATAATGCGTCGGAGCGTACCCATCGTTCGCGCGCGCTCCAGATCGGACCGCGCCTTGGCGGCGCGAGCGCGGTGACGCTCGGCCTCTGCCTCGCGTGCCGCTATGTTCGCTCTCGCAGCCTCCTGCGCCTTCTGGCGGGCGGCGA
>Ga0078972_1005662_pt1 | contig 31296 bp, 25 predicted proteins | sample YelNatPaOPGAMG01_FD_67568 | JGI IMG/M metagenome (GOLD analysis project Ga0078972, IMG submission 67568) | Hot spring thermophilic microbial communities from Obsidian Pool, Yellowstone National Park, USA - OP-RAMG-01 (SPADES assembly) (version 2) | ecosystem: Environmental > Aquatic > Thermal...
GTATTGATTACAATCAATGGGGCTCACCTGAAAAAGTGTAACAGGAAGAGGACTATCAGGAGTTCCTGTACATGAAGTATCATTAGCATAACAATGAATGATAGGTTTGAAGTGGTTTGCAATTTCATACTCGAAATCATCGTTTAAAAAGTCAAGGTCCTTATCATGAGGAGGAACCTCGCCGTAATGATTAAAATAAGCATGACTACCTGACATTATTATACCTTTTGCTAGACCAGAATATTCAAATTCATTACAGGAAGAGGCTTTCAAATTTGACGGGTTAAATAAAATACAGGAGATTAAAAAAATGGTTAGAGTAAGAGGTAAATTTCTCCCCCCCCGAATTTTTAATTAATTTTTTGCTTTTCATTTTACATTCCTCCTTTTATTTTTAATTTCTACTGTTTTTTATAAAATGTCAAGCAAAATTTTAAAAAATTTAGCCGTGGTTTAAAATTTAAAAAGCACAAAATTAATTATTCCCAAAAGTGGCAAAAAAGGGGCAGGAATTCCATCGTTTATTGTAGAAGCTTGATTTATCAAGCCCAAATCGAAATGAGGTTGATGCTGTCATAATCCTGCGAATAGTCAGGGAGGCAGGGGAATGAAGCGCTACGGAGCACTTTTCAATATCTATACTTACTATGAAAATTATCGAATGCACAAGTACTTGAAACAAAATAAATTTAAATATAAAAAATCAAAAAATTACATTCATTGCAACTGTATAAAATGAATTTTGATGAAAAAATGATGAAAAGGGCGCTTGGCCTTGCAAAAATTGCATTCGAGATGGATGAAGTCCCAGTTGGATGTGTAATAACAAAGGATGGAGAGGTAATAGGAGAAGGAAAAAACATAAAGGAATCAGAATGCGATGCTACAGCACACGCGGAAATCATTGCCATACGGGATGCTGCAAAAAAAACAGGTTCATGGCGCCTTGATGGAACGACCCTTTATGTTACATGCGAACCATGTCCAATGTGTGCTGGAGCAATTGTCCATGCAAGAATATCAAGAGTTGTTTTTGGATGCAGGGACCCAAAAGGGGGTGGAATTTTAAGCCTCTACACAATAGGAACAGATGGAAAACTCAACCACAATTTTAATGTAACACCAGACATTCTTTCAGAAGAATGTTCAAAGATTTTAAAAAACTTTTTCCAGAAAAAGCGGAACAAAGATGAAGTATAAAACTCCCATTTTGCCGGATGAAACTCCGGCAAAAAAAAATTTAATAAAAAAAACAAGCAGGGCAATTTACCTTCAATTTCATAATAGGGAAGAAGACGAAAAAGGTGAAATGGACCCACTCCTCGAAAGAGAATTTTCACCCGCAGAAGGAGTAATTCAAAGGTATGAAAATAGGGTGCTCATCCTTGTAAGTTCGAAATGCTTTGCGTATTGCTCGTTTTGCAACAGAAGATTTTTCGTAAGAGAGGAAAAGGAAGGTAATGAAAAAACACTTAAAGTCAACATAGAAAACGCTATTGACTACATTCGTTCAAGAAAAAAAATCAGGGAAGTGCTTCTTTCAGGAGGGGACCCATTAACTTTAAAAGATGAAGAAATTCTGCAAATCATAGAGAAATTAAGAGAAATTCCATCGGTTAGTTTAATCAGAATAGGCACAAGAGCTCCCACTACAAATCCATCAAGAATAACAATCCCTCTCGTTCGTTCTCTGACAAAGTTTAAACCCATCATTATCAGTGTTCACTTTAATCATCCAGACGAACTTTATAAGGAATCAATCGATGCCTGCCAGAAATTTTTAAACAATGGAATCATGGTTCTGAATCAAGCGGTTTTACTCAAGGGAATAAATGACACCCCTCAAATAATTGCCGAGTTATGCTGGAAACTTGCTGAAAACGGGATACGCCCATATTATCTTTTTCAATGCGACAGGGTAAAAGGAACAGCAAGATTCTGGGTTCCTCTCAAAAAAGGGATTGAAATAGCAAAAGAAATCCGAAAAATGCTTCCGGGACATGCAATACCCCACTATGTTGTTGATTTGCCAGGAAAATCAGGAAAAGCCTGGATAGACCCTTTTAACCCCCCTCGCAAAATCCGCAATGGATATATCCTTCACGGTTCAAGTGGCAAAACATATCTTTACCGTGACATTTAAAAAACCGTCTTTGTTGAAATCAGAATACAAGTGTAAAATGCAGAAATTTATTCTAAAAACATTCTTTTATTCAGGTAGAATACATTAATCTAAGAAAAGGTGGTTTTTATTCCTTTTCTAAATGTTTATTAAAAATATCCAAAATGTTACTAAATATCTCTTTTATTGTTTTTTCGTCAGTTGCCTGTATTAAAAGACGTGAAAGAGATGGAATTGATACCTGAACCCCCGTAATTGCCATAAATATTTCCAGACATGCTTTTGAGGTATTTAAATGGAATTTCTGATTTCTCGATATTTCTATTATTTCATTCATTTTTTCTATTATATCCTTGTGATTATGTTCAATTTTAGTTCCGTGACCCTTTCTATCATTTTTAAAATTTTCGAAAACGGTTTCTATTGAAATCAAAGATAAAATGTAATCTTCTATAGCAAGCTTGTTAACCCCCCATCTTTCACGAACAAATTCAAGCCCAACAGGAATAACCACACCGGTGCAATTATTATAATTATAAACTCCATTTTTACTATTTAATTCAATGCATTCATCTACTTCCTTATAAAGCTCCTCAGGAGTTTTATCATCAAGGTCCAATTCAATAAAGACTAACCTTGGACTAAGTGCTTTAATAAAAATTTTAAATATATCTATGGCTTCCCATTTACCGTGCGAAGGTTCTTTATTAACTTCAATTTTTTCCGTCAATCCAATTTTCTTTAAAACATCTTCAAAAATAATTTTATCAGTAGAACCTTCACATATCACAATTGATTTATAAAAATTTTCAGACATAGTCCTCAATATCTCTGAAATCAAATCCTGCAGATGAAAGATTTTGCGCGTCACTAAATTTAATCGATTTTGTTATTAATTCCCCATTCGGCTTTAGAATTGTTCCAATAATTCTTCCATCACATTCAGGGTATTTAGCATAATTTGCAAGAAACCCTTTAATGCTTTCTTTGCGATGCGTTGTAAAGAAAAATTGCAATTCATTTTCTTTTGAAATATGAAATATAATTTTTATCAAAGCATCGAGGCTCTCAGGATGCTGAAATGCATCAAATTCTTCTATAATAACCGCTGTGTTCGAAAGAAGCATAAGTAAAATCAAAAGTCTCATTCCAATTCTCATTCCAGAACCTAAATTGTCTAAAAGAACCCCATATTTTGCATTCTCCGGAGTTACATAAAATCCATTTCTTGAGTAATCTATTGATTTTATTTTTAGAGGATAAATGGTATTAAAATGTTCGATTATTTTATCCTTAAGTGCTCTTATTAAAATATTATCCCATGTATTTTCTTCTACTGATTGACGTGTTACAAGTGATGCGTCAAGGTACATAATATTTCCAAGAAAATTTCTAAATAATTCCAAGTTATTATTTGAATTTATTTGTGCAAAATGTATTTTATTAAAGGAAAATACCGCTTTCAGACTATTAATATTTGTGGTTATATTGAAATTTATATTTTCATTATGATTTCCTCCATAAAACCAATGTTCTGAAGAAAAAATTATTTCACGAACTGGGGATGTATAAATTGTATCTTGAAGATTCCTTTTAGTCGACAGGAATTGAATTTTTTCTTCTTGATATATTTTAAAGGGGAAACCAGAATTAAATATTGCACTGGAAATAATTAATGGCTCGAGGACTGTTGATTTTCCTGAGCCATTTTTACCTACAAGAATATTCAGGTTTCCAAGTTCATCAATTCGACCTTTTTTTATTCCCCTGTAATTTTCAATATATATACTTTCAATTTTTACCATTTTAAAATAATATTCTATTCAAGATTTTATAAATTTTCAAGAAGTATTATAATTTGTATTGGAAATTACCCAAAAATCCTTTATCCTGGTTACGATATTGAAAACATCCTTTTCCCCAGAGTAGTGTGATTGTATGAAAGTTTAACTTGATTTGTTTATGCCACATGATAAAAAATAAATTTGATGCTCCTCAAAAGAATAAAAAATTATTCAGGAATGGGAGTTGTATTTATAGGGCTGGTTGCAATTTATTTTTACATGGCTAAACACAGCCCTGTGAAGTCACAAATTGAATTCAAATTCCCTGCACCTGTAAAATTGGACAAGATAACAATCGAATATTTCATTTTGGATGGCGATAATAAAAATGAAATTATAAGACGCGTTGAAAAGTTTCCTGATAATGCCATCCTGGGCTTAATTGATACACCAAACCTTCCGGAAGGAAACTATCTTGTTAAACTAACTCTGCTTACATATAATACAAGTAAAAGCATAAAAAGAATTTGCAAACTCAAAGGTAATGAAATATTAAAATTCGAAGTATTACCATGAAGTTATTTTTTATATCTTTTATAATCAATAAAATTATAAACCTTATTGGCAACCTTGCTGAATGGTTTCGTTCCATTATCTGGAATATAACTTCCCATTTTTTTTACTCAATCAGGGTTGACAGAAAGTGGGAGGAGGAAGTTAAAAAAGTTGCCAGAAAGGGAAAAATTATACATGTAATACGAACAGTCCATTTTCTTGATTCATTATGCCTTGTTTATTTTTCAAGAAGAGCGGGGCTTCCGGAAATCAGATATGTTTATGGACTTCAGGACTGGTTCTTCAGACCACTTCGATGGATTTACCGTTTCATGACAAATCAGGGAAAGTATGTAGAGGACCGTATTCACGCAGAAAAAGTTCTTGATGAAGGAGGGAGCATTATCATTTGTCTCAGGAAAACTCCAAAAACACTGAAAAAAGCGGGTGTTGAAATTGGGGAAGAGCCACTCGAATGGCTAATTCAAAGAGTAAAAAAACAGAGAGAAGATATTTATCTAATCCCTCATGCTTTCGTCTGGGGGAGAAGACCTGAAAAAGACGAACCGGGCATGATAGATAAAATTTTTGGACCGAGAGAATCACCTGGAATCATTCGCTCAATAATTCAGGTTATACGCTCCTTCAGATCAGCCAACATAATCGTTTGCGAACCATTAAATCTTAAATCATTCATCGAAAACATAAGTCCGTCAAACGAAAATGAAAATATCGCTAAAACACTTCAAAAGAAACTCGCATCAGAAATCGATAGAAAAAGGACGATAATAGCTGGACCTGCTCTAAGGAGTAGATACAGAACAGCGGATATAATTATGACCGATGAAAAACTATTGAGAGTCATTTCAGAAGAAGCAAAAAGAAGTGGTAAATCAGAGGAGGAGGTAAAAGCAAAAGTTCGAAAGATTCTCGATGAAATAATGCCATCATATCATTATGCTTTCATAGACGGGTGGGAAATAATACTTTCTGCTTTTGGGGTTTTTGATAAAGTATTTGATGGAATTTATCTTGAACCTCAAGAACAGGAGCAACTAAAAACTCTGGCTTCAAAAGGTCCTATAATATTACTACCCGGTCATCGCAGTCATGTTGATTATATACTTCTATCCTGGGTTTTTGCCCATATATGCGATCTAATGGTCCCGCACATTGCTGCAGGAAAAAATCTGAGTTTCTGGCCACTCGGGTGGTGGTTTAGAGGAAGTGCAGCATTTTTCATTCGCAGAACAATTGGTGAAGACAACCTTTACAGGGAGGTCCTTGCAGCATTCGTTCGACGGACTCTATTTGATGGAAACCACATTGAAATTTTCATGGAAGGGACACGAAGTAGAAGTGGAAAAATGTTAAATCCCAAATTAGGACTTTTCTCCATGGTACTGGAGGCAGCACTCAAACTCCCTGAAAACAGCGATGTTAATTTCCTTCCAGTTGCAATAAATTACGACCGGGTTATCGAGGAAAAAAGTTACTATCTCGAACAAATGGGAATGGAAAAACATTCAGAAGATATTAAAGCATTATATGAAACTCAAGATGTTTTGCAGAGTAGATTTGGTAGAATATATGTTCGGCTTGGTAATCCCATCAATATTAAAGAAATTCGAAAAGAATTTTCCTCTTCTTACAATTCTTATTCTGTAAAAAGGCTTGCATACAGAATTTTCCATGAAATAGACAGAAGTTTTCATATCACACCAACAGGACTTGCCGCCACAACTTTATTATGCTGTCCAGGCTCAGCAATAGGAGAAGAAGATTTCTTCAAGGACGCAGTCTTCTATTTCAAATTTGCAGTAGCATCCGGGAAAAAGGTTTCAAGAGTTCTTTTACCCTGCCTTACCCTCGATGCACAGCACATAATGGACAAATCATTTCAACCATGGAGGGAAATGCAGGAGGTCATGTATCATGCAATTCATCTTCTTGCTGACGATGATCTTGTAACAATGAGTGCGGGAGGAGGGGGAGTCTATTATGTCCCTCCCGGAGCCCGCCTGCGACTCGATTACTATAAAAATAGTTTCTATGGAACAATGGGAGCACATGCTCTTGCATGTAAAAGTCTGATTTCTTCCAATCAAACCGAAGTCCCAATAAATGAATTAAAAAAAGATGCAAAATTCCTTTCGAAACTTTTCAAGTACGAATTTATTTTTAATCCCAATTTATCATTTGAAGCAAATTTTTCAGCAATCCTCCTTCTGCTCGAGACAATTGGTTTAATTGAAATAAATGGAAAAAACCAATCTGTAAAAATCCTTGAACCTCAAAAAATTCAAAAAATAGGTATCCTTGTAAATTCACTCCTTGAAAGTTATTTCATTACAATTCTTTCTGCATTATCGTATGTCGGAAAAACAGTAACAGAACAGGAAATCCGAAGACGCGCATTTAGAATTCACGAACGATACCTGATAACAGGTAAACTATCCCATCCAGAATCAAGAAATAAATCAGCAATTTCTTTTTGTATTAAAGTTTTGGAAGACATGCAACTTTTACAAGAATCAAAAGAAAAGCACTATCTTGTAGCCCAAACTGAGGATAAAAAAGAAAATCTAAAGAAAGTTGCAGAAAACATTCAGTACTTTTTAGTATGAAAATAATACGATTCTTCGGTGGCTTCTACTCCGCTTACTAACCACCGTACGGGCAAACCGTCATTCCTGCGAAAGCAGGAATCTATTCTTGCAGCAGGAATACATAAATTAAAATTTTCATCCCTGGGGGTAGGCAAAATTTGCCCATGAGCGTTTATAATCACTTTAAAATTTAAAGGTTCACCACTTCTATATCATAACGACCATCATCTTTTTGAATAATTTTTGCTGACGGGATTTTTTCATCATGAACGCTTAAAATAACCCATTCTCCACGATGCGCATCATGTAAAAACTTTTTCTTTTCCTCAACTGTAATAAGGGGTCTATTATCATAAGCCATAATCCATGGGAGCCTAACATGAGAAAAGACAGGAATCAAATCACCCGGAACCACAAAAATCCCGCTTTCAGTTTCAATTTTTACGCCCTGCATTGCATCGGTGTGACCAAAAAAGCATGTAACAGAAACAGAATCAGAAAGATGACAATCTCCATCCAGTAAATTTATTTGCCCGTTTGCAGTGAGAAACTCAATATCCTTTTTCCTGAAACTAAGTGCATCTCTAATCGATGGATTTAATGCCCACCGTAGTTGCTTTTCCTGAACATGGATTTTTGCAGATGGAAATGTCAATTCCGGTTTTCCATCATCACAGTAACTAACCAAACCCGCAGAATGGTCAAAATGAAGGTGGGTCAAAATAATATCTGTAACATCTTCAGGTGATAAACCCATCGAAGTCAATTGTCCAGAAACACCCCCATCTACTTTTTCTATGCCATAAATATCCATATTCTTTTTATCCCACCCATTCCCCATTCCGGATTCTATGAGCCATAACCTTCCGGATGTTTTTTCCTCGAAAAGCACCACTCTACTTGCCAGTCTGATTCTTCCCCTCTCATCAGGCTCATGAAACTTCGACCACAGAACGCGTGGAACTATTCCCATCATAGCTCCACCATCGAGAAAAAATATACTATCGAGTATCAATTTTATCATTTTTCACCCATATATTTCAGTTTCAAATTAACCACTGTTAATTTTCTGCACGCTGATATTTACAACCATCTTCACCCGAATCTTCTGCGATTAGAAAAACCTCATGCCCTGATGACTGAATCTTAAATCTTGATGGTGCTTTTCCACCCCAGCCATGATTTTGCTGATTTCCTTCCTTTTCCTCATATTCAAAATTCAAAACCCCATTTTCGATTTTCCACTTACCGGAAGAATACACAATCCCTGACCAGACGCACATTTTCCCTTCTGGACATGGAGCAACAAGGTCTGTCATTGTAAAATTTCCGTCAGAAATAATCTCCACCAGCCTTTTAAAATGTCTTTCTCCACACTTTTCACTCTCCCATTTACCAATCACATTATAGATTTTTTCTCCTTCCATCTTCTCCGAATCAAAATCACCACAAGCATCTTTATTTTCACCTTTTGAAACAGATTCAACCCTCCTTGAAGCACCTGTGCAGCCCCACTGCGAAACCAGCAGTACGAAAAAAAACAGACCTTTAAAATCAAACCTTAACATAATTTTGATTATTTTAAGTGATTCAGCTATTTTGTAAAGTTATAAATTGAGTTTGGGGAATTTCTATCCCTGCTATCACTGGAAAAGAAGACAATAGCGTTCAAGAAGGCTCTGAATTTCTTGAAGTTCTGAATCCCCCAAAGATGCAGCAACCCGTGAAACATAATCCTTCGTACTAATGCAGATTTCGTATCTTTCTCCAACAGTCCCGGCCCTGCTAATCTTCTTAAGACCTTCAGCATACTTTATAATGGCAACCCCCTTTTCAACCAGTCTCTTTTCTCCATCAAGTAAAGTCAAAACAGGGATTTCTATAGAATCGTTCCTGTTTTCCCTCGTTGAAGGGTCAATATAAGTTGCGAGGGCTTTTATAGTGTCTGTTTCGCTCAAATCTCCACAGGAAACCAAATCCAGTCCAAAAATCATTGCATCATTTGGTGCAAGATGTTGAGGCTCAACTTCCTTGGGATTAGTGGAAACTTCTTCTCCAAAGAAAATTTCCATTCTTAAAATCGAAGGCAAGGTCAACTGAACACGAACATCCATAACTGCAATCTCAAGATTCTGATAAAATCTTTCTCCAAACATTTTATGCGCTTCCTCTTCGCTGTCTATAAAAATATAAGCCCCTTTACCCTTATCCGTTACAGTATCCATGAGCGTATCGTCATAGCCATTTCCCACTCCAACACCAACGAGATAAATCCCTTCTCGCTCAGAATCATCAGCATTCTGTGCTATAATTTGCTCATCTGTCACTCCTGTATTTGCCTGACCATCACTGATGAGAATTACTCTACTGAGCCAACCATCTCTTCGGTTTCGATTTGCAAGTTGATATGCAAGAACCAATCCCGAATGCAAATCAGTTGAACCATCTGCACTCAAACCACTGATAGCATCAAGTAAGCGAGAATCGTTGGGTCCTGTAACTTCATAAGAATCAAGCACTATCGCCTGCTGGTCATTCCATTTCACCATTGAAACAATATCTCCACTTCTAAGATTACCTGCAATTTCCCTGCAAACTGCTTTTTCAAGTTCTATGGGTGTCCCACTCATTGAACCGGATGTGTCAAGAGAAAAAGTAATACTCATTGGTCTTCGATTTTCTGAATTTACAGTATGAGACTGAACACCTATTTGAAGGTTATAATGATTTTCCTTTTCGTCATCCGCCTTCATTTGAGCAAAAACATTAACTCTTCCAAATTGAGCAGGCTGGTAATTTAAATCATAGTAATTTGTGAATTCATAAGTTCTGATTATATACCATGGTACTTCCATGTTCTGATTTATCATCCAGCGAGCAATTATCGGGGATGCCTGGGAATTCGAATCATCTGCTGAAAGATAAAGAATCTGCGGCTCAGGGACGGGCAAATCACATACATTGATTTGAATTTCTTCCTCTATATCGCCAAGAACATCGGGAGCAGGAATATCAGTTAAGGAATCATAGGAATAAAATTCAGAAGATGTTGAACCGTCTCTGTAAGGAGGTGAGGATGACCAGTCACCACCGGAAAAACTGTCGTAATAAAAATTTTCGCTGGGATTTTTCGCTTCAGTCATTCCACAACCAGAATTTAGAAAAGGTAGTAAAAAAGGAGTAAAAAATATAATTGACCCTATTTTTTTAAAAAAGTTCATGTTTAGCACCTCCTATTGCATGTATTAGCAAGAACCGTTCCTTTTAAATCGCTCAATCAATAATGGATTTTTTATTAAATAATTCAGATTCTACTATAATTTATATGACAACTATGTCAGGGTATATTAAACGAAATATTGAATCCTGAATTTATTTCGAATATAAAAATACCTTAAAATTGTTTGTTTTTACAAAAGATGGAAGACTCAAAAAGAAAAAATATCATTCCTTACGAAGAACTCATTCTGGCTGTATTCAGAGGAGACAGAAAATCTGCTGCAAAACTCATGAAATTCATAGACGACAGAGAAGATGGTTATCTGGATGTTCTTGCAAAAATCTACCCCGCTACAGGAAAATCACTGATTATAGGAATAACAGGCAGCCCTGGGTGTGGTAAAAGCACAATTATTGATGGATTAATTTCAGCAATAAGAAAAAAAGGAAAGAAAGTAGGCGTCGTCGCAATTGACCCATCATCACATTTATCAGGTGGAGCAATCCTTGGAGACAGAGTTAGAATGCAGAGTCATAGCACAGACAGCGGAGTCTTTATCAGGTCATTGGCAACGAGAGGAGGTATTGGAGGACTTTCCCCCTCAGCCATTGACATTTGCAGAATAATGGAAGCTATGGGAATGGATGTTATTTTGATTGAAACAGTTGGGGTTGGACAGGACGAAGTAGATATAAGAATAATTTCCAGTGTAACTGTGCTTGTTTTAAGTCCAGATACGGGAGATTCCATCCAGCTTATGAAGGCTGGTATCATGGAAATAGCTGATATCTTCGTAGTAAACAAAAAGGATAAAGAAGAATCTATGAATATCTACCAGGAGTTAAAAAATTTTCTTAATTCAATGGAAAACATTCAGAAACCAGTAATTCTAACTCAGGCAATTAATGGAGATGGCATCGAAGAATTACTGAAAGAAACTGAAGCTTTTCAAGAACCACACGACAGGAAAAAACTAAAACTCCGTATGGAAATTCTTAGACGATTAAGTGATATTTTTATAACATTGGTAAACGAAAATCTTTCATCAGAGATTGACATTGAGGTTGGAAAAATCCAGTCTGGAATTCAAACTCCTTACGAAGTATTAAAAAAATTCAAGGCAATTGCCGAAAAAACCTTCAAACAAGAAAGTAAATAGGAGGTTACAATTATGACACGAAATTTTTCCGATAAAACAAAATACCACATAAACTTAAATGAAACTTATGGCGCTCATAATTACAAACCCCTTGATATAATAATTTCAAAAGGTGAAGGGGTCTGGGTATGGGACATTGACGGTAAAAAGTACCTCGACATGTTAAGCGCTTATTCAGCACTCAACCAGGGTCATCGACACCCTAAAATTATGGAGACACTTTTCCGGCAGGCAAATTTGTTAACTTTAACTTCAAGAGCATTTCACAACGACCGACTCGGTGAATTCTGTAAAAAACTCGCTGAACTCTGCGAAATGGAAATGGTTCTTCCAATGAACACAGGAGCAGAAGCGGTTGAAACCGCTATAAAACTGGCAAGAAAATGGGCTTATGTTGTAAAGAAAATTCCGATGTATGAGGCTAAAATTATAGTTTGTGCTAACAATTTTCATGGACGAACTACAACCATAGTCTCTTTTTCCTCAGAAGAACATTACAGGTATTATTTTGGACCTTTTACTCCAGGCTTCAAAATAGTCGAATATGACAGTATAGAAAGTATTAAGAAAGCATTAACTCCAGACACCTGCGCAATTCTTGTAGAACCAATTCAGGGAGAAGCGGGAATTATTGTGCCCAAAGATGGTTATTTAAAAGAGTTACGCAGAATTTGCTCAGATAACAACATGCTTCTAATACTTGATGAAATACAAACAGGGCTTGGAAGAACGGGAAAACTCTTCTGCTATCAGCACGAAAATATTAAACCTGACATTCTAATACTCGGAAAAGCACTTGGAGGAGGTGTTATTCCAATCTCAGCTGTAGTTTCAACAGGCAAACTTTTAGGTCTTTTTACACCCGGAGAGCATGGTTCCACCTTTGGCGGAAACCCACTGGCCTGTGCAGTTGCAATTACTGCCTTAGATGTCATAATAGAAGAGAATCTGCCCCAACGCGCAGAAAAATCAGGGTCGTATTTCATTGGCGAATTAAAAAAAATTCGAAATGAATTGATAAAAGAAATCAGAGGCAAAGGGCTTTTAATTGGAGTTGAATTAAAACCTGAAGCAGGAGGAGCAAGAAAATATTGTGAAAAGCTTGCAGAAGAAGGACTGTTGTGTAAGGAGACACATGAAAATGTAGTAAGATTTGCCCCTCCTCTCATAATTTCGAAAGATGAAATAGATTGGGCACTGGACAGGATAAAAAAAGTTTTTGCCAGTTAAGTAAAAAGGAGAAAAGATGGGAAAAATCGAAAAAAAAGAAAAAGAGATAGCAGAAAAAGAAAAGGAAACAAATAAATCAACAGCAGAAGAGACTCTTACATACTATTGCATCACCTGTGAAAAAGTATTCGAAGTTCAGAAAGGAGAAAAACCGAGATGTCCGTTATGCCTTTCCATTCATAGTGTTGAACTATATAAAAGAAAACCACAAATAAAAAAAGCAAATATAAGACTTGCAGCTATTATAGCAGGGTTAATTATAATCGCTGGGGCTGCTTATGCCATAATGCATTTTGTTTACGGTAAAAAGAATCACCGAAATAAAAATTCCTATGTTTACACTTTTAACCAGTACCTTGAGGCATTAAAGGAAAAAGGAATAACTCAGGAAAATGGATTTTATCCCTTCAAAGAAGACGGTTTAAAAGAGTTTACAGATAAAGTTATTGCCAGTACATCACCAAAAGAAAAAGGTGAAAAACTTTTTAAAAAATTTATGGAAATGAAATCAAATGGGGGATTTGTTCCATTTATCCCGAGGCAAGCACGCCCAACACCACCAATGAATGCTGCTGAAGTTTTAAAATCAATAAAAAAGAACGAAAAGATTCCTCTCTACAGTCTTGAACTTGCTACAATGTTTGTAACAGCAATGAGAATTGCAGGAATTCCATCCCTTGTTCTCAGGATTGATGACTACAAAGGAATAAAATCTCCGCTTGACCCTTCTGGAAACTGCGGCCATTTTGCTGCTGGTATTTATGATGATGAAAATTTTAAAGGCTCACCGTCAATAATTGACTTACATCAGGGGAAAATTTTCCCTGCCGATGCTGCAATTTTTTCTCCTTTAAGCGATATTCAGGTTTCTGCTTCTTATATGGGTCTTGAGGCTTTCTATCTTACAGGCGTAAACTTTGATAATACAAAAGCTTTATCAAAAGTTGAGGATGCAATTTTAATATTCCCTTCGAGTGCTGAACTCCATAGCTTAAAAGGTCTCATTTACATTGCTTCGGGAGGAGTTGAAGAGGGAAAAGAACAAATAAGGAAGGCTTTGACAATAAGGAGGGATGCCCAGCGAATTTTAAAACTGGCTGCTCTTCAGATGGCAGAAGGAGAAACAGAACAGGCTATTCAACAAATTCGAACTGCCCTTGACTTGAAACCGGATTATACAATGGCACATGCAACTCTCGCAATGGCACTTCTTGCGGAAGGAGAAAGCGATGAAGCAAGAAATGAACTCGATATTGCAAAGAAAATAGACCCAAATGACCCTTTGATTCCGCTTTACGAAGCAAACTACTATCTCGAAAGGGGACAGATTACAAAAGCATTAGAACAAGCAGAAAAAGCTTATGAGAATAGTTTCGGAGACCCACAAATAGGACTACTCCTTGCATCCCTTTATGAAAAAACTGGAGAAAAAAAGAAACTCAGAGCACTTCTTGATAAAATTCTAACTAACGATAAACTCCCATCAGATTTAAAGAAAACCATTCAGGAAAAATTTAATTATAGCCAGAGTTCCTCTGAGGAAGAGGAAGAGGAAGCCCTGCCAGACCTTGGTTCAGCGCTTTCGAAAAAGGGGAGCCTCCTGAGACCAGGTGAGAAAAATATGGATGAGGAAGAAGGGGAAGGTTCTTTGAAACTAAAACTTGGAACTCAGGGTGGGCTTCTTAGAGGAAAGGATTCAAACTTAGACCTCCAGTTACGATAAAAACCCAAATCATTATCAGATAATAAAAGAAGGTATCAATTTAAAAAATTATCTCGGGAGGCGGGTATCAAGAAAAGAGCGGAGTTTAATTAAAACCCGTTCACTCTTTTCAAACGGTGGTGGTTTAAAATCGTTACGAAATGCACTTAGCTCAGTCTTTATATTCGTAAGAACCTCGAGCCTGGAGATAATTTGCTGGGTATTCCTTCCTCTTGCTGAATTTGAAGGAAGTGTGTTTACAAAATTCCTCAAACGGTCAAAAAGGTCGTCCCCAAGAATTTCTCGTATTATTTCAGTATCTTTAATATAATCTGCTACCTTTTGAGCAACATCGGGATAATTGCCTTCAAGTTCCTTTAAATCCATCAATAGCGAAGAAATTCTGAGGGTAAAAATATCATCGAGGTATCCAATATCGTCTATATTATCCGGTATCAAATCCATTGATTTGAAAACATAATTTATAACTCCTGCTGCAACTTTTCTATTTTTTTCACTTATCTTCTCATTAAAAAGTATTTCAGCAAAAACATCAATATCCTGTGGCAATGTCTCAAGCCATGTCTCTATCTTTTCGAGATGGGTCATTGCTATCTCCTTTAATTTTCTTGCAATTCTAATTCTTCCCCTTCTTCTTCCTCCTCTGCCTCATCCTCTCCATCCGTTTCTATAAAATCATCAACAGGTAAATCGCTAATATCATAATCAAATTCCATATTATCAATAACCTCTTCTGTCTCATCAGCATCTGGTGGTGGTTGAGTAGGACAAAGATTGTTTTGAAATTGTGTCGTCCTTTTAATAGTAAGCACAAACAAATCCCCCTGTACAGGAATTTGAAGCATCGTATAAGCTTCACCAGTAATAAAATTGTTATACTTCCAGTTCCCTCTCACTTCAAAAGTTCCTTCTGAATCCAGACCTGCTATAGGAATATCAAATTGAAAAGGTAAAGTAGATGAATTTTCAAGAATTGCACTCCTTATATAATCACCAGATATTGTCACAAAAAAAATGTTCTCTCCTTCTCTCTTTTCCGTTTTGAATTCTACCCCTTCTTTCCATGTTCCCGATGAAGAACCAGTTATACTTGTGTTGCCAACACCTCTAAAAGAAATCTCAAGAACATCAACACAATTTACAGTCATACCGTTAGTCTTAATATCAATTCTCATTTTTATAATTTTATCTTCACCTTTATTACAACTCGAAAGGATTAATAGTGATACGATTGCCAAAAAGTTCCTTTTCATTTTCCTTCTCGTCTATTATAATTAATAATTTGGAAACCTTACAGCGTCAGGACCTGTTTCCCTGCTCAGCAGCACTCCTGCTGTAGCAGCCCCTCCACCTCCAACAACTATAGCCCCTGCCACCACTACCCAGACCCACCATTTTGGGGATTTTTTCTTCACAGAAACAGGTTTTTCCTCACACTCGAGCATAACATCCCTTCGAATAACTCCTTCCTCCATTACATTTTCAGGTATTTCAATTGTCCCCTCATATTTTTTACATCCTTTTTTCTGCAATTCAATCTTATGGATACCAGGAGACAGTCCTGAAATAATTCCTGCCGGTGTAGTACCAGAAGCCTTTCCATCCACCACTAAGGTCGCTTCGGTTTCCGAAACTGCCAAAAGCACCTCTCCATAAGAAGACAAAGAACTTTCAACCTTTTCTGGTTCCTTTGAAGGAACTGGAAGTTTCTCTTGTTCTGTTGAAATTGATTTATTTTTCTCTTCTAAAACTTTTTCCTCTTTCTTTGGGGTCTCCTCCTCTTTTTTCTCCGGGGTCTTTTCAACAGTTTCTTCACCTGCAGTTTCCGGGGGTGTCCACCCTGCAGGTATTAGTTCCTTTAAAATTCCCGGAAGGCTTAAAGATATTGCTTCTTTTACATTACCTTTCCATTGTGCCGGGTCTATGGTACTTGACCTTTGCTTTATTATGAAATTTTTCTTTACATCTTTCAGTTCAAGGAGAAGATTCCATATTCCGGATTGAGATTCGATGATTACATCTACATTCAGGCTAATTTCTGCTCCTTCAATTGTACCACAACGAGAAGGAACCTCCGTATAGGGGAAATTCGTCTTTAAAAAACTAAAAGAAACTGAGCAAATAGAATCCTTCATTTCCTTAACAGTTTTTCCTTTTCCTCCTTCAACAGTAATGGTAACTTGAATAGGAGGAGCCCCTGCCAATCCTTTACTGGTTATTATAAGAACGGGTGTAATAAATAAAATAAATGCCGCTAAACGTTTCATTCTCCTCCTGCCTGCTGAAGGATGTGGAACTCCACACGGCGATTTTTCGCTCTGCCTGCACTTGTTACATTAGGAGCAATGGGTTTAGTCTTTCCATACCCTTTTGCAACAAGTTTGTCAGGTTCTACACCCGCGGAGACAAGATAATCTCTCACAGAATCCGCTCTGCTCTGACTCAGTTGCATATTATATTCATCAGTTCCCTTATCATCTGTATGTCCCTGAATTTCAACAAGTTGTATTTCAGGATGATTGATAATAACATCTGCAACAGAATCGAGAATAACATAACTTTGCGGTTTTATTGTAGCAGAATTAAACTCAAATTGAATTTGCTTTCCTATTCTTATTATATTCTTTTTAATAACAGCAAGAGCCTTTTTGGGCTTCTTACTGAGCATCATCTGAACACTCACACTTGAACCCGATGGTCCCTGCACTTTTGCAGATTTAGAAAAATAACCTTCTGCAGACACCTTCATATCGTAATTGCCAGCTTCTATTTCGACAGAAAAATTCCCTGAAGCATCTGTAGAAACATTCCTTGTTCTTGGACCTTCGAATGTCACACTTGCGCCACTAATCGGGTCGCTCTTTTCGGCATCAAGTACCTGTCCTGTTATAGTGGTAAGTTTTGGCATTGGTCTCATCTGACATTCTACTGAAGTATCTCCTGTTTCTTCAAGTGATGCCGCGCATGTCGAATCAAAGTAATTTTGCGCCGAAATCGTCATTTCATATTCACCCTTTTCGAGAGGATAAGAAACGAATGAGCCATCCGCTTGAGTAACAAGTCCCGTTAAATCCCTGCCTGTAAATTTTATTATGGCACCTCCTATACCACCTTTTGATTCTGAATCAACCACTTTCCCTATAATTCTCGGTTTTGGAGGAGGTTCTTTTATTTCAGTTCTCGTTACTTCCTGAATCTTTACCACTTCTTTTGCCTTTATAACTGAAGTGTAACTCAAACCAAGATAAACCATATAGGTTGGATTCATAGCAAGTTCCCTTACTCTCGAATTCCTGTCTATACCGGTGACTCCAATATCCGCTGCTGCGAGTATTCCAAGCCCTTTAAGAGCCTTATAAGGAATTCCTTTCACTCTAAAACCGACTGTTATGTTAATTGGATAAGCCATTGCCCCTTTCTCGGCAAGACAATAATCATCCTGAGCTATTGAAGATTCGTTCATGTTTTGTCCGCAGTTGAAATCCTGCCTGTTAACTGCTATTGCGATGTTCCCTTCCGCAAACGGGCTAACATAGGGTGTAGGAAACTCAAGCCCGAGCCCTACCTTGAAGAGGTCGTTGCGATTTATACCGAGAGCAAATCTTTCAACCGGGGAAATACATGCAAGAGGACTATATTCCTGATTCTCATTTACTTCGCAAGGAGCTCCTTCACGCTCAGCCCTTGCAGCCTCTTCATCTTCAACAAGTTTTCTTGATTCATCGAAAAGCCACCCTAAGTTCAAATGGATTCTGAGAGGGACTTTGGGCGAATATTTCTGAATATCAGCAGTAAATGGAATCATAAGTTCATGATTTGCCGCTCCAATTCCCACATCGCCAACCTTATTTAGAAGAATCGCTCTATACGCAAGTCCCAAAAATATCCCCTTGTGGACAGGATAGAAGCCACGAAGCCCCAGACTGGTATCACCCAGTGTCTGGAAAAGTGGAGGTTCAAATCCATCCTGACGAGTGTTATAATTTGCATAAGATTTTATTGCGATACCTGCTTCGAAATATTTCCAGATACTTAACCGAAAAGTAACCACACCAGAAACATATTTATTGGTATCTCCGTCGTAAATAAAATCATCCTTCAGGAAAAATCCAGAGTGAAGCCCAACTCCCCATGACCATGGGTCACCTGAATCTCCACTGATTGAGTGAACCAACCCCGAAAAACCCGATTCTGAAGGGTGGGGTAGAGCCTCTTTTTCGGAAGGTTTCACCTGTTCTTTCTTCTCTCCTTTGCCTTCTTCCTTCAATTCTTCTATAAGTTCCACCTTTCCTCCTGTCTCAGATTCTTTAACTTCCTTTTCTGCTTTTGCTGGTGGGGTTACCTTTTCCGTTGAAGGTTTTGCCTCGGTTTCCTCTTCTATGGGAACGAGAGTATCCAGCCCTGAAGTATCAACACCACCACCTTGAGCTTGAAGTTTACCTGAAAAGAAAAGGAGTGTAAAGATGAGGCATACAATTGATAACAAATGCATTTCAAAAAACTTACCATCTCCATTTTGCAATTTTTTCATTGAAATCCTCCTTACAGGGTTTTAGTTAGATTAAGTAAATAATTAATAGTCATCTAAAAAAAATCAACATTTTTCAAAATAAATTTTAAAAAACTATTTACCACCCCAAAAGCTATGAAAAATCATCAAAATCAGAAGGCATAAAAAGCCAGCAGCAATATCATCGGCCATGCAACCAATCCCTCCTCCTACTCTTCTATCAATAACAGAAATTGGCCATGGCTTTAAAATATCAAAAAGTCTGAAAAGAAAAAATGCAATGATTGTCACTAATAGACCAGGGTTTTCCCATAGTGAAAGTGTTAGCATCATGCCCGCTACTTCATCAATGACCACTTTCCTATCATCATGGATTTTTGTTTCCTTTTCGATTATTTCTGCAGCCCATGTACCTGCAAAAACTACAATAGAAAGAATAGCAAAATAAAAAGGGAAACCTAAACGCCAAGAAAAAATAGCCATTACCGCACCTACTATAGCCCCCATAGTGCCTGGTGCTACTGGTATAAGACCCACAGGACCTACTCTACCAATAAGAAAGGCAACTCGAGTTTTAAATGAGCGATTTTCCATAATTTACTTTTTACCGGTTTGTGATTTCTCCTCTTCTTGCTGTAAAGATTCTGCATTATTCTTTTTTAAAAAAATGTCCTCGGGTGGTTTTGGTCTCGTTTTTTCTTCTATCTTCAATTTTTCCTCAATCCAGTTTTGCATGGCTTCCTCTTTATCAATTTTAATACACCTCTGTCTTTCAATTGCCTTTCGCGCATCTTTCAAACTCGAAACTATCATCGTAACTGCTATGACTCCTTCCCCTTCCAGCACAGCCTCCATGATTGAAACTGGCATTCGAGGAAAAAGTAGTCTCGTCATTTTATATTTGGGGTCCATCGAAGGGCACTGATAAAGTTCGTAATCAGTTCCATACTTTTCGAGAAGCAATTTTGCGTGCTCGCTGAACATTTTCCATGTGGGTATGGAATTTGCGAATTGAATAACCGCAAGAGATTGGGAATTCCTGTCAATACCATACCAGACATTAACCCCTGTTTTATCCACTTCTCTGTACCATTTTCTCTCGTCGGGGTCACTCCTCGAAGCCTGAAATACCGCATTTTTTCTTGCAATTTTAAACTCGTCTTCACTTATTCCAATCCATATATTTCGAAAGGATTCAGGCAATATCTTTAGACTGGCAGATTTTAGTTCTTTTTTATCCGAAATTTCCCTCTCGGCGTTGCCTTTATTTTTATTACTGCAGGACAAATGATAAAAAATAACAATAATAACTAATAAAAGGGGAAGAATTTTAATTCGAACCAACCACATACCAAATAGATTACTTTTCTTATCTTTTGTGTCAAGGTCAATAAAAGGGGGATAATATTTAATTTTTCCAAATCATGCCACTTACTGCAATCTATAAACATCAGTCCTTCTATCCTGAAAGATGTCATTTCGAGGAGTTATTCTCTTATTCCTCGCCATCTCTGGCTCAATTTCCACAATAGCAAGAGAGGGATCTTCAGGCAAACATTCCACAAGAACCCTGCCATAAGGGTCAACAATCCTCGACATACCGGTATAAACATATTCCTTTTCTCCTTCTTTTTCAGAACCTGTTCTGTTTGCAAGAACCCAGAAAATTCTATTTTCGATGCATCTTGTGACTACAGCACTTTGAGCATAAGGAAGAACAAGATTTGATGTGTGTGCAATTATATCCGCACCCAAAATAGCAAGCATTCTCGCTGCTTCGGGGAAAATCCAATCGAAGCAGATTAAAATTCCAACTTTCGCCTTTGCGACCTCAAAAATTGGTGGAGGTTCCTTGCCCCTCTCAAAGAAATCTTTTTCATCGGAAAAAAGGTGAAGTTTGCGATACTTCGTAATATAGCCATCAGGACCTACTGCAACAGCAGAATTATAAATGTTACCCCCATCTTTTTCTGGCATACCAAAGACAAGAGTAAAATGAAATTTCTTACAGAGCTTTTCCAGACGTTTAACAGATGGACCCGGTACTTCTTCAGCATATTTACTGAGAATCTCTCTCGAAGGAAAAAGATAACCCGTTAGTGCCATTTCAGGCAAAACTATTAGGTCTGCTTCGCACCCTTCGAGAGAGGATTCAATAAACTGAAGATTCTCCTCTACATTAAATCTTACAGGAAAAAATTGAAGTAGCCCTAACTTCATTCAAGCGCAAACTTAACAATTTCTGCTTTTTCCTTAGATTTTAATACCTTTTTAAATGGTCCAACAAATTGCCCATTATAAGAAATCCCAACATTGGCTTCAACATCAGGTGGATTTGCTTTTTGCCCACACGAACTATAATAGTTTACATTTATTGTATAAGTCCCTTTTGGAGGATTTGCCGACCAGAATATATTTTCAATCGTTTCTCCTCCCTTGCAAGCGCTTCTCGAATCCTTATCCATCATACCTCCTGAGGGGCTCTGCCTGTTTTTCACATTTATTGCCTTCCCGGTTGGGTCAATCACTTCAAGGTCAAGGTCTGGTCCTGCATTCCACCACAATGTTATTTGAAGAGGTCCGCTTTTGACCCAATCTTCGTCAACCATACCATCACAATCGTCATCTATCCCATTGAGCTGCTCAGGAGTATTCGGACATGGGTTCTGAACCACAGTCACCCCTGTACCCACTGAAGGTTGAAACGGTGGTTGTGGAGGTGCTGGGGGTGGTGAAGGGGGTGTTGTGGCTACTACTGGAGATGGGGATGTTGGTGCAGGTTGAGGCTCTGCCTGAACTACAGGATGTGCCCTTTGAGTTTTCACGGAAGCAGATGTACTTGCCTCTACACGCACTCTGCATCCCAGAGTTGCAACTAAAAATAACATTACAAACAATGCGGGAATAATTTTGATGATTCTTGTTTTCATTTTTTACCTCCTTCTTTTAATTTATTTTTTGACTTCTAATATTTAAAATTATGCAAAAAATTTTTCTAATCCAGTCCTGCTTTTCCAAGCACTTCCCATGCCACTCTGGAAACCTCCCCCTCTTCTCTTGTAAGAGCAAGCACATAACCACGGTTCTTCATGCCTAAAAGTGCCCAGATAGCTGCTTTTTGTTCCATGCCAGAAGAATTTTTTGCCTTTTCATATAATATTTTTGCTATTTCAAAAGTACTCAATCCATCAGGACTATCCTCATAACCTGCAGAAAGCCTTTCTGTAATATATGTCCATGGCCATACTATTTCCTTACCCTTCAAAAAGAGGGCAGATTGAATCTTCCTGAGAATCTGCCCTCTATCAAAAGCCCTTTTCGTAAGGAACAAGGGGATTGTAGTATAAGCCATTCTAATTCTTTCTTCATTATCACCAGCTTTAATGTACCTTACCGCTCTTGCAAGGGTTTCGTCGCTTCCACAAAGAACAACCGCAAGGAGGGCGGATGTTTGTGCATCAGATAAAGAGTTAGGGCTTTCCGCTTTTTCTACAAATTGCATTGCTTTCTCTATAACCTCCTGATTACAGGATTCACCCAGAGCAACACCAAGGGGAGTAATCAAAGGATTTGGAGGAGGCGGGTCAGATGATAAAATTTCAAATACTTGCTCCGCTATGGCTTCAACTGCATTGGGAATCAATGCCCTTGCATACCATGCCCTCACCCATGTATCTTTTGAAGAATCATTTACTTTCGATATTATTTCATTCATCTTCTCAGGAGTAACAACATACGCAAGAGCTTCAGCTGCCTGTTCTTTTGTTGGTACATAATCTGTCACATCCTCGAGAATTTCTTCTATTACAGGAATCGCTTTCGGGTCCCCCAAAAAAGCCATTCCCTGCAAAACAACTCTCCTATCGCTATAAATGTTTTCGTTATCAACATTCGGAACCGAAAAATCCACTCCCTTTGGCCTCTTGGCTATTGCAATGAACTTATCCAGTATTGGTGTATATTTCGCCCGTCCAAGGGCTTTAGATGCTGCTTCTATATCAGGACATGGAATCGTAAGTTCCTTCGGTTTGCCTACATTAAGAGCTATCGCTCTCTGATTTGCCGAAGCATTGGAGCAAATCTCATTTTCAAGCATCTTTCCCAATCCTTCTACATTTAGCCTGCCAAGTGCATACATTACTTCCGCTGGTCTGCATGGCCAGTAAAGATAAGCATCTGCCTTATATTTTGCATTCATATCCTGTATTTTTTTCCACAAATCTAAAAGAATTTTTTTTGCTTCCTCATTCCCGATATTAACAAGCCCCTTAATATAATCGCTCATAGCAGGTGAGAGGCGATAACCTCTTAAATATGCTTCTACTTGGTCTTTCGAAAGATTTTTGAAATCGTTCACAGGACCACAGTCATAAAGTTTACACACCGCTTCCACATTGTCTAAATTTATTAACATCCGCAGGAGTGGGATTGCTCTTTCATCTCCAATATCAGACAGTGAGAGGGCAATTTCCTTCTTTGTTTTAAGCCCTGCTATTATTCCTTTATCCTTTGTTTCTTTTTCAACATCTTCCAAAATAGCCATAAGTATGTCTCCTGCCCTTGGGTCCCTCACCTCTCTCATATAGGCTACTATTCTGCTTTTTATTGAAGGAGTTGTAGCCTTTTTATACACTTCCGCAAGCCCGGGAGCACCTGCTGATTGCTGAATGGACCTCAAAAGTTCATCAGTCATATCAGGATAGCGTCCTAAAACAGTTAAAATAGCCTCTCCTGCTTCTTTTTTTCCGGTCATCCCCAAAGAAATTGCTGCTGCTTTCACAACATTCGAGTTCTGGTCATTTATCAATTTCAAAAGTGGGGCAACAACTTCATCCGACTTAATTCTTCCGAGAGTAGTGGCAGCAAACCATCTGTGAGCAGGGTCCTGACTGCTGGCAAGTTTTATCATTTCCCCAAGCGCCTTAGGGTCACTTGCAGCGTAATTTACAAGAAAATTATCATCCCATCCCTTTAATTCCCGGGTGTACCCTTCTATATAACCATCCAAAAGAGGTCTAAATGCCCTTTCATCTCCAAGGCTTGCCAGAGCCCAAGCAAGAATAACCTTATCTCTGGGTCCTGCTTTTTCTATCGCATGCGCAAGAGGGTCTCTTGCAGCCATCGCCTTTTCACCACCAAGTTGTGCTATCGCCTGAGCCGCCTGCCTCATAACCTCCCCACCATCTTCCAATAATTTAATGAGGTCAGGTATAGCATCCCTGCTTCCAGCCATAAGAATGTATCTTATGGATTCAAGTTTCACATCTCCGAACCCTGTTGTATTCATTACTTCTCTGACACAAGGAACAAAATCAGGTTTGATATGCTCACCTTCCATAAACCTGGTAGTGCAATCCCTTAGAGCATCAAATCTCTTTGCATACTTAAGTCCCATTATACCCCCAACAGCGAGGATAATAAGGATTACGATTATTGACACAATTGCAATAACCCTTCCAGTCTTGCCGGTCCGTTCAATGTGTTGCTCTTCTAATAAATCTCCTGCACCACCAGCCACCTTTTCAACATGCTCCTGTGCTTTTTCTTCCTCTTTTACCTCATCCCTCTTTTCTTCAACATCATCCTGAGAATCATTTTCATCAAATTTTTTAAAAATTCCCATGACTGAATAACCTTTCTATCATTTTGGTTTAAATCAATATTTTAACAAAAAACACACTAACTAATTATCAAGTAATTGCTCATCCTGCTTAATTTGCTTCACAGGCAAAAGAATCCCCCTCTCCTTTAAAAATTTCTCAATTCTTAGATTAAGTAATTCGGGATACTCAACAGGAACATAGTGAGTACCCCCGGGAACTATACTAATTTCACTTCCGCGAATTCTTCTTGCCATTTTTTCAGCTGCTTTTTGTGGAGTGAATGGGTCCTTTTCACCAGCAATAATGAGAACTGGTAAATCAAGCCGTGATAAAACATCTCCTGCATCATGCTCTCCGAGAGTTTTGAAAATAGTCATGTAACTCTGGATATCGAGAGTTGCAAAATCCTTTGCAAGGCTTGCAAAAATCTCTTCGTCAAGTGTCTCCCCAACGATACCAGCTTTTTTCATTAATTTGATGAATCCTTTCCATTTCGTTACAGTTCTACCAGCAAATGATAAAGGTAATGCTGTCCTTTTTGCTATCTCTGCAATAAAAGGCAAAACCACCGCTGAGCCCTTCCAGCTAAAAGCGGTATCGAATGCTCTTCCACTCGTTCCATTTATTAAAATAAGAGCACGGAAAAGGTCGGGGGCATGCCTGTAAATTTCCAGTGACAATTGCACACCCATGCTCCATCCAGCCCATATTGCTGATGAAACTCCTTCTTTTTCACAAAGCAAAAGCGCATCCCTGACATGGTCTTCCATTCTTAAAAATGTTGAATCTTCAGGGACGGATGAACGATAAGTTCCTCTGTAATCCCATGAAATTATCCTGAACCTATCCTTAAAATAATTATAAAGATGGCGCCATGCTTTGTAAGTTCCACCAAGACCATTTACAAGGATAAATGTTTTATTACCACTGCCAACTGTATAATAAGCAATTCTGGTTCCATCAAATGAGTTAAAAAACCTCTCCTCTACTCCGTCCTTGCTCCAATCACTACTCTTCTTTTCTCTTTTATCCTTCCAGAACATTGAAAAAAAGTTATTAATCCAGTTACATTTAGAAATCAACTCAACTATAATTTTCATATCACTAAAAATTTAAAAATACAAAAATCAGGCATGGTGGTGCTTCACACATTTCCTTCGCATCCACACGCACGACTGCGCCAGCCACCACTACCTTTCAGTTTCAAAAAATAGTGCTTCATGACATCACCATCCACTACCCCCGCACGATCACGCCAGCCTCCACCTCCTTTCGATTTGGGCGTGATAAATCACGCCCTACAAAAAATAACGGAAAGATTATGTTTAATTAAAATTAATCTAAATTTAAACTTCGTTATTTAATATTGATTCAACATCACCCCCCACAGTCAAATTACCTTCTATTTCAGCGTTTATCAATCCATATTTCTTCCGAATTAGCGACTCTATTTCACTGGCAATCTGAGGGTTTTCCAGTAAAAAATTTATTGCACTTTCTCTCCCCTGCCCTATCCTCTCTTCTTTGAAAGCATACCATGCCCCTGCCTTTTCAACGATTCCCAATTTCACACCTAAATCCAGTATCTCCCCCGTTCGAAGAATTCCCCTCCCGTAAATTATGTCAAATTCCGCTTCCCTGAATGGAGGAAAGAGTTTGTTCTTTACGACTTTCACCCTTACTCTGCTTCCAATTACATCTTCCCCTCTTTTCAATGTGGAAACTCTCCTTATATCTAATCGCATTGTTGAATAAAACTTTAGTGCATTTCCACCTGTCGTTGTTTCTGGATTACCAAACATCACACCAATTTTCATTCTTATCTGGTTAATGAAAATAAGAAGGGTTTTGCTTTTTGCCACTGTCGAAGTAAGTTTACGCATTGCCTGACTCATCAGCCTTGCCTGCAAACCCATGTGAGAATCCCCCATATCACCTTCTATTTCAGCTCGGGGTGTTAAAGCAGCTACTGAATCCACAACTATCACATCAATTGCATTGGATTTTATCATTGTATCGGCAACTTCAAGTGCCTGCTCCCCGTCGTCAGGTTGATGGATTAAAAGTTCATCAATGTTCACCCCCAATTTCTTTGCGTACCTGACATCGAGAGCGTGCTCAGCATCTATAAAGAGTGCAACCCCTCCCATTTTCTGTGCTTCTGCTATTGCATGCAAAGCGAGGGATGTTTTCCCTGATGCCTCAGGTCCAAATATTTCTACTATCCTTCCTCTCGGATACCCTCCAACACCCATAGCAATATCAAGACCTATAGACCCGCTCGGAATCGTTTCTATACCGGAAGGAGGCTCAGCACCTGCTCCAAGTTTCATAATGGCACCCTTCCCATACTGCTTTTCAATTACCCCCAATGCTGCCTCAAGAGCTTTCATCCTGCCAGTATCCTGCTTTGCTCCGGTCTTTCCCCTGTCTTTTCCTTCTTTTGAGTCTTTTATTTTTGCTTTGTCAGTCATCTTTCATCCTTTTTATGAAAAAGTATTCATAATGAAAATATTGTCAATTGTTATGGATTATTTTTAAAAGATTTTTTTATCCTGTGTGCTTACACACATATTTAACTACTTCGAACAGCAAAGGTCGTATGCGGGAACTGATTCGACCTGGCTCTTTTTCTTTCCCCTCAGCAAATCAATAGTTGCTTCACCTCCCGCTTCAAAATATTCAACGGTGATACTGTGCCATCCTTTTTTCACTCTTACCTTTCCGCAATCTTCTGTTAGCGGTTTTTCTCTCCATTCTTCGATTATCTTTCGCCCTCCAAGTTCAACTCTCACTCCATCGTCACTCTGAGTGCAAACATAGTATACACCAGAATCGGGAAAGAAAATGTACCCCTTCCATCTCACACTGAAAAAGTCCTGAGGAACCCCCGAAACAGGAGAACCGTATGTCCTGAATCTTATTTTCCTGTCAACTTTTTGAGTAATAACTTTTTCAAAATTCTTTCCCGCATAATAAACACCTGAAATTCCGCCTCTTTTTTGCTCCGCAAAAGGAACATTCACAGGTTTCAAATAATCCCATGGTTTCCAGAACCACAAAATTAGTAAAATTATGATTAGAAAAACTCCAGAAGTAATACCAATGAAAAGATTCTTTTCTCTCTTCCTTTCCTGCTCAGTTGTAAGTTCCTCATTCACATATTTTCTGCACCTCGAAAGAAAATCTACTACTTTATCAAGTAAGTACTTCTCATCCCGTCCAATGTCGCTTTTGCCTGCTATGATAAAAAGATTTTTGCACTTTTTAAATGAAGATTCCATTTCATATAGGATAAAGGCATCGTCTGCTCGAAAATATTTTGAATCCGCAAAATATTTTGAAAAAGATAATATCCCCCCTTCACTCTCACTTAAACCTACCCCTTTCATAGCAAAAAGAATTTCAAAAACTTCATCAATCATTCGATGGGTAACCTCAAAAATCATGTGAGGAGGAAGATAAGAATCGGATGAAAGTGATTCAATGATACCTGAATAATTTTCAATAACCCTTACTGCAAGTTTTCGAAGACTTTTAGGATAGTTTTTACTCCCTTTAAAAATTTTAATTAAATTTAACATCCCTCTTTCTGGTTCCAGAGATTCAAGCCACCTTTCCCCTGCAGGGCTTTCAAATAAAAGTTTCCATTCACTATCGTTCATAAATACGGGAATCAATTTCTTTCCCTTTTCTATCATTAATCTGATAAGTTTAGTTCTCCCCTCTGCAATCTGTGATGCGGGAAGAGAACTATACTTTATTACCGCTACTCCTTCCCCTTTTGGAGTTTTTAAAATTTTTATATCCTTCGTAAATGGCAAAATTTGCTTTATTTCTTCTTCAACATTTTCATCTTTTTCATTTTCCATGAAAGCCTCCAGAATGGTAAAATTGAAAAGTACCGGACTTTAAAACCAAATTCTTTTACCAAACATGTTCACAAATGAATGGATGGCTACCTGAACCCCAATAATCGGCAAACCACTTCCCATCAACGGACCCCATGTACGCTGCAGTTTTTGAAGTTCCTCCACTTGGCTCACTAAACGCCCAGTTAGTATAAACGAGTGGTTCTCCTGTGTCAGGCCATCCCCATACACCTGATACTACCTGTGCAAGTCCTATCCACACATTTAATGAACCTCCAATTCCTCTAACAAAATTATTTTCTTCTGCTGATGAAATCGTGACAATATAAGTATTACCACTACCACCTCCATAAGTTACCCAGCAAGTTGTTCTTGCATTATCCCTGCTTGAAGGTGAACTAATAAGAAAATAGCAATGTCCATTATAAAAGCCACCAGGAGAAGGGCATTCTTTTCTACAAGAATTTGAGCACCAATCTCCACTAACAGTGTTTCCATCATCGCACTCTTCAACGCCCGAATGTAAATAGCCATCACCACAACTTGCATTTCTACAGGATGTAAGGCAATCATCATTATTATTCAAATTTCCATCATCACATTCTTCATAACCTGTCCTTACAAAACCATCTCCACAACGAGCAATTCTACAGGTATTAAGACAACCATCACTATTGCTTATATTCCCATCATCGCATTCTTCGCCCATATCTACAACACCATCTCCACAACGAGGTAGTTTGCAATTAGTTCTGCAGGCATTAGGCTCAGTATCGGAATTAAACTCACCATCATCACATTCTTCTATTCCACTTAATAAAAATCCATCTCCGCAACGAGCATTTGTGCAATCATTAAGACATAAATCATAATTATTTGTATTTCCATCATCACACTCTTCAACACCTGAATGAACAAACGCATCTCCGCATCTTGCAAGTATACAGGTATTGAGGCAATCATCGTTATTGCTTAAATTCCCATCATCACATTCTTCCTCTTCTCCTGCTTGAACAATTCCATCACCACATGCTGGATTTCTGCATAAATTGCTACAACTATCATTATCTGTCCTGTTTCCATCATCGCATGCCTCAACACCAACCCACAAATAACCATCACCACAACTTGCAAAAGTGCAATTATTCAGGCAGGCATCATTATTACTCGAATTTCCATCATCACACGCTTCCACCCCTTCGAATAAAAATCCATCACCACACCTTGCATTAACACATGTATGCAAACATGAATCAAAATCACTCATATTTCCATCGTCACACTCTTCACCTGACTGAACAATTCCATCTCCACACTTTGGAGAACGACAGAGGTTCGTGCAAAGGTCATCGTTTGTTGAATTTCCATCGTCGCATTCTTCAACACCCACCCAGATATAACCATCACCGCAACGAGCAATTGTGCAGTTATTGAGGCAAGAATCATTATTGCTCGTATTACCATCATCACATGCCTCTACTCCTTCGTGAAGGAAACCATCACCACAACTTGCAGTAAGACATGTGTCGAGGCAATCATCCTTGTTGTTTTCATTTCCATCATCGCATTCCTCACCAGGCTGAACCACACCATCTCCGCATGTTGGTAGCCTGCATCTTGTTGTACAGCCATCATCATCAACATTATTTCCATCATCACAAGCCTCTACTCCACTTCGAACATACCCATCTCCACAACTCGCTGCTCTACAGGTATTGAGACATCCATCATCATTAGAAGCATTTCCGTCATCACATTCTTCACCATCTTCAAGAATTCCATTCCCGCAAATTCTCGTTTTGCACTCATTCGTGCAACTATCATCGTTTATCTGATTTCCATCATCACACTGCTCTTTCCCTTCCCAGACAATACCATCTCCGCAAACTGCTTCTTTACATGAATTTGTGCAACTATCAGTATTTATTTTATTCCCATCGTCGCATTCCTCTCCTTCATCCACAACTCCGTTACCACATAACCCTCCACCTCCCCCACCCCCATCACCACAGGAAATCAACAAGAAAACCAAATTCAATGACATAACAAAACTGAATATAAAAACGCTTTTTTTCATAGTTTAAACCTCCTGTTTATTTTACTAATCTTATTGCACCAACTCCATTACAAACATCACAGAAAAATGCTCTATATGCACCATAAGGGTCATTTGTGTTGAATGCAACACAATTCGGTGTCACTCGAGCTGCCTGTCCTGTAAACCCATCAATACACCCAATCTGATTAGATATTCCTGCTAATACCGACAAATAACAACTATCACCTACAATTTCAATTTCACCTAATAAATGGGATCCACTATCTCCAACAATTAAAACCTTTCCATTGTAGGCAATATCCTCAATCTTTCTAAAACCCGCAGCATTACAATTACACCTATTTATCCCTTCACCACATAGTGACTGTTCGTTTCCATTTCCTGCAAAATCAAGCACCTGATTGGAGTTCAAATCCAATGCAATTACTTTTTTATCGCCAGTATTTGCAATATACAGTTTGGAATTTAAATAGAGTAAACCTTCGGGATGATTAAATGTATTTCCTGAACTAGTTGATACTTCACACAATTCTTCAAAAGGATTAGATATTTTTCTAATTTTTCCTGAACCCCAATCAGAAACATATATCGAATTAGTTTCTGTATCTATTGCAATTCCCCATGGTTGATTAAATGAAGCACTGGAACAAGGACCATCAGAAGAACCGCTTGCTACTTGTCCAGCAATTGTACTAACCTCATAATTATTGCTTAAAAGGTCGAGTTTTCTTATACTGTTATTTCCCATGTCTGCAATAATTAAGTATTTACCAATAATTTCCAACCCCCTGGGAGTATTAAATCTTGCCTGTGTTCCTGGAGAATCCGAAAAACCATGCTGCCCTGGATA
>Ga0078972_1005663_pt1 | contig 31294 bp, 30 predicted proteins | sample YelNatPaOPGAMG01_FD_67568 | JGI IMG/M metagenome (GOLD analysis project Ga0078972, IMG submission 67568) | Hot spring thermophilic microbial communities from Obsidian Pool, Yellowstone National Park, USA - OP-RAMG-01 (SPADES assembly) (version 2) | ecosystem: Environmental > Aquatic > Thermal...
TAAAACAAGAAGCAGTCACGGAAAAATCCCACAGTGGCTGGCGCTGACGGCCAGGAGAAGAGGCCCATTTTTTAGAGAGCTAGCCAGTATTCGTGGACCTGCTCCATTTTATGCTGACACCAATCTAGACCCCGACGCTGAAACGATTCGGATACGCATCATCGGTACCAGGCGCATTACCAGGCATGTGACGCTCGATGTGAACCGGGAGCGCATCACGGTAATCGCTCGCTTGCGGCCGCTTCTACGAAACCGCGCACGGGTGCATCGTTTGGTATGACCATTGCCAGCTAATGCCATCGTTAGATTAGCGTATGTTCTCAATGCCGAGTAGAATCGGGGCGCTGCACACAACGAAAGAGACCGAGTGCGGCAGTGCAGCTACCGTCAAGCGTTGCGTGTCGTCGAGACGCACTCCTCGCGTTGCCATCCAGTGGATCGTTCGGATACCACCGGCGGCTGACGGTCCCGACGAGATACGCCCATCTCTGGGATACAGATGCCCTAGGTATGCTCCAGACGGACGCAGACTCGGTGACGCTCGGCAGGCACGTTGCCTCGAGCAAGTCCTCAGGATGCGGACAGCCGCCCGTGGCGCTCCCATACGGGGACTCAGTGATTCAAAAACATGAACTTGAGCGAGCAACTGACGCTAAAGCTAATGCTGTAACAGCTGCGCCGTTCGCTCGGACACTGCTGCTGTCGGCGACGCGAAGCTGGGAAACGCATCTCGTTGACGTTCCGAACGAGCCCGCGCGCCCACCTGCGCCCTGGCGCGCTATGGCGAAGATCGATGCAGCCACGAACACCCAAAGGGGAAACATTGTAGCGCAGCATACGAAGCATAACATGTGAATAGCGGGTATATACTCAACGGGAACGGCCAGGAACACGAGTCGCAAACCAGATGATCCTCTCGAGGATCGAGGCGGCTTGGATACATATCTCTATGGGACACGCGGAGTCGCTCACGCGTGCCCATGTGTGCGAGTCCCAGGTCAAGTATCTCAACACACATAGCGATGTCGAACGCTCTAGGTGCTGATGGCATCAGCTGTTCGCTGCTGACGCTGCATTTGCAGCTGTCTCCGCAGCGCTCGGATGCGTTCATACGTTCGCATCCGAGATTGCAGATAACAGGATCTGGACTCATTGAGGAAAGTCGCTTTGTACGCCCCTGGTCTGTGTAGAAGCATGGAGCCATGGAGCGCTGCATTTGGATGAGCTCCTTCTGAGCTGATTTGGCCAAAATCAGTCTCAGAAAGACCTCGTAATGCCGGCGCGCCCGCTTCACCCGCTTTCGAGGCCGGTGGTGGACACTGCGTCCCGTCATCCACCTGACCCGCGAATGCACAAGCACCGTCATCACCATCATCATCATCATCACGATTCGTGTGCGTTGTGGAGTTGCGGACACCCGCATGGAATGCGGTGACGAGGGTCTGCCACCAGCCGCTCGCACGCGAGCGCTGAACCCCCACCGCCGACCGTGGTGCCTGCGACGGCAGCAGTACCGATGATGACGGCCCCAGAGCGGCTCCGTATCGGCACGAGCGCGGCATGCGCACGATCTCATCCGCTGCGTACATTTGCCTGATGGCTGCTTCGTCTGCGGAGCACCACGCATATGGAAATCGCTCTGGTTCCATTTTCGGTGCAAGCAAACGAGGAAACCGAGCTTCTTTCATGGATTCTAATTCCGCCACAGACATAACATGCACCGCTCTGGAACGTGCGTCAACAACTGCACTTGACTGTGCGTGCTCTGGCTCAGTGCCCAACACATGATCGCTGTCGGGCTCCTTGCTAAGTTCGAAACGCTCAACAACGCGACCAGACGCTCCAGCCGGTGAACCAGGTGTCCATTGCTTCGAAGTTCCCCGATATATGGCTCCATCACGGACATTCGCCTCGGAGTCCCCAGCATGAACCCGTGTAGCGCGCTCAGCAGACGACAAGCGCTGCCTCGAGCGGGCATCGCCTCCGTGCATTTCCCGCGTATCAGCATGCGTGCACCGCTCACGCACAGCAGCAGCATCAGTACCATCAGCAGCAGCAGCAGCAGCGGTGACATGCATCCCTTCAACGGCATGCCGTGCGTACACGTGTCCGCGTCGATCTCGATATTCACCTCGATACAGCGCCTCGAGATGGTGATCCCGTTCGAGCCACGCAGCAGCGACACGGCGAACGCGCGCTAGCCGCTCCGCAAGGCCGATCTGGGCTCCGTGCAGGGCAGCGTTCCCGAGCATGGCGGCCTCTGCTGCGTTGCCGCTACGGGCGAGCATCCACGCCAAAGCGAAACAGAGCAACTCTTTGAACGCAAGCCGTGACTGGCGTAGCTGTGCCTGCACACGCCCTAGAAAAAGGTCTATTTCTGGTTCCCAGGTTTCCAGGCTTGGTAGTAACAAGTTTTGGTACACCAAGGCCGCGAACTCGAAGAGCGGCGATGCGGCTGACGCCCAGTACCCCGATCGGTGACGAAGGCGACTTGCACGCGGAAACCAGCTTCGTTTTCGAAAGGAGGTTCCTTCAACGTTGCCAACGCTATGCGACCGTGCACCGGGGCTGTTCGTTGCGGACGTATGCGCGGAAAGCGGCGATGCGCGTGTTTCCGCTCCACTGTTCGCTCGACGCGCGGGTTCAACTTGGTAAGTGCCGCCAAAAAAGAGCAAAGGTGCCAATGTATCTGCTAACCCGCGGTGCAGCGGGAAAACGAGAAACATCAGAATAAGCGCTTCGAGCCAGGAATGCGTTCGGACCAGGCGACGAACGAGCAGGTCAGATCCCGACAAGTGAGCGGTGTTCGAGCCCCAGGTCGTCATGAGCCACAAAATTCGAAAGAGCTCACGAAATGCTCCGGTGCACAACTTACTGAAGCCGTAAACGATCCAAAACTGAAACACCCGTCGGTACCGTAAGGTCGAGCAACCGCGCCCCGTCAGCAACATCCCGAGCAACACCAGCGTGTGGTACGCTGCAAGTGACAGCACACACAGCTGGAGCCAAACGGGCACGGGTGCAACCCGCAACGCGCTAATGAGGTACAGTCCATTCGTACCGGGGTCAGTCAGCGGCATAGCGTCAACGTCCAAGTGTCCGTGCTGCAGTGCTGGGACCAGCGCGTCCTGCTGGACTCGGTGACTCAAGACGATGCGCGCTCAGCGATGCAGGAAAAGTCTCCAAGTGCCTCAAGTTGTGAAAGTCGTCTCCACGGAGCGTCTCGACAAAAGGTGCGCACAAAAGAGTCGAAGCGGGGTTGCGTTTATGCGCTGTCAAACGGCTCACCGTAGACCCCAACGATTCAAGAACGCCGCCGCAGCCCGAACGGATGCAGCGCTTGCGGCTCTGACTGCCGTGCGAGCGAGGTTCCCCTGAACGGGCAGGTGTGTTTCTTTGTGTACTGGTTTTGAATAGGAAAGAGCGTTGAGCGTTTGGGACGTAGACCCAGTTCCTCCATAAGATGGTTCGGTAAGGGTTTATGTGTCATCATGGACGCTGCAAGCTCCCAAGAACACGGTTCGCGAGTCGAACGCGGACGCTTCGTGAGGTGTTATGGACCGGATTGGCAACGATGCCAAGAGGCGCAGCATCATTGCTGCAGACGTGCTGCTTGCGTCATCTAGACACCCGCGATTCACGATATACCGGCCCGTAACCACACAGCGCAAAGCCCTTGGTGAAACAGGGGCCACTCGAGCGACGCTTGGCTGGAGTCACGACGGACGGTGCGGGTTCACGGGTACCTGCCGCGTGCCGTCCCAGCAGCGGTGCAGGGGTCAGGGCGCCCCGCAGCCTCGAGTCTGTAGTCTGTTGCGACCGAGAAATCGTTGTTTGCTGGCCCTTGACGAAACGCGTTGGACCTTTAACGGGGCGAGCACGCCAAATTGCCCTCGACGAAGTGTTTGCCTGTCTCCGCTGCTGATAGCGAACCTACTCCCGAGTGCAGCGCTCGACTGCTGCTCACTGGTGAACTGCTGGGGTCACGTTCTCCAAGCAAGCCGTTCGCAAGTCGACGGATGCTAAAAGTCGCCTGGGTTGAGACGTGCGGCATGCGGCGTTCCTTGTTGAGGTCAGCGTTGCTGCTTGACGGATTCTTTCTTGACATGTTGCTGACGTATTTCAGGTGCTAGTGCTGACTTTGCAGCAAGTTCCTCGATCATGTTTCGCCGAACCGGACGTAACTTTCGTCTCGCGCGCAGTATCAAGGAATCTTTGCGAGCGGTAACCAACACTTTAGGTCATACGAGGCCTCTGCTGTCGTCGTCGCCTGTGCGAGCGCCGCGAAGCGACGTTTGCCTGCACGTATCGAATGCGCACGCCTCGAATCGGGCGGTAGACGCTGGGGCGGAAGCTTATTTGCATCCGCAAACAGAATGCCGAGCAGGCGATGTGAAAGAACGCTATCCGATCCAAATCCGACGAGCTGAGGAAGATGCTCAAGAACATGATACCTTGCCGCCGCCGAGCAACATGATTTCGGGGAGAACACCGCCCCTGCATCAGAATGCTCGTCGCCCTGGGTCCGAATAACGTACAAGCGCTGGCGAGGCAGTAGCTTCGCGACGCTCTACCCTGGGCGCGTAGAAGAGTGCATCTCAGACCGTCTCGCCTATGCCCCGAAATTTTGGTACGGAAAAGTTTTGCGCAGTGGTGGAGTCCCTGGTCTATCTTTCAGATGTTATACTCGGCCTCGTCCACCTCGAAGGAGCGTTCCCCGAAGAACTTAACATGCACGAGGTCGCCGGGATACAAATCGCCCAGCTCTTTGTAGCGCGTTGTGAGCATGATGGATTGAAGAATTTGGCCGTCTTGGAGCTCGACATCAACACGCACACTCCAACCTAAGAAAAACACGTCGACAACACGAGCCGGAGCCGTGGTGCTATCGGGGCTGCGATGCAAGTGAACGTCATGAGGACGCAGCATCAAGTACTGGGCGGCGTTATCGCTCTTACGGACATTGGTCGTTGTCTCAGACTCGCGCGGTATTGTCGGCGGACGCTCGGGGTCCGACCAAATGGAGTCTTTTTTGGATGTCTCCACGGAGCGCGCTCGAGTAGCATTCGTGAAGGTGCGCCCGTTTGCCTGCTCTGCGGGGAGCGCATCACGACTCACGACGCTCACATCGCCCATGAAGCTCATGACAAACGGCGACGCTGGATGCTCATAGATCTCAAGCGGTGTGCCGACCTGCTCGATCTGGCCCTTGTTCATGACCACCACGGAGCTGGCTATCTCTAAAGCCTCCTGTTGATCATGCGTCACGAAGATCGTCGTTGTGCCGACCTCATCGTGCAAGCGCCGAAGCCATGCACGCAGACTCCGCCGCACTCGCGTATCCAACGCACCAAACGGCTCATCGAGGAGGAGGACGCGCGGTTCGGGAGCTAGGGCTCGAGCCAGCGCAACCCGTTGGCGCTGTCCGCCGCTCAGTTGATGTGGGTAGCGGTCACCGAGTCCCTCAAGACCCATGAGCTTCAGAAGCTCCAAGACGCGCCGTTCTATTTCTGAGCGAGGCGTCTTGCGAATCTCCAATCCAAATGCAATGTTCTTCCACACGGTCATGTGCTTCCACAATGCATAATGCTGGAATACAAAGCCAATCCGTCGTTCCTGAACACTCATCTCCTCGGTATCTCGCCCATGGAGGAAGATACGCCCAGAGGTCGGATTCTCAAGCCCCGCAATACAACGAAGCAGTGTCGACTTGCCGCTACCGCTGGGGCCAACCAAAGCCACTAGCGAGCCGTCCTCGATATCGAGCAAAATATCACAAAGGGCGTAAAATTGTCCTCCTGGTGCATGTGAGTCGGGAAAAACCTTGTGTACATGGCGTATCGCGATGCAAGTTTCCGCGTTGCTTCGGTCAACATCTGTGATGTCACGACTACTGGGAGTCGGCGACGCTACCCTTGTCGGTTCGTGACGGGAATGTCGAGCGCGTGCTCGCGGAATAACTGTGGTGTCCGCTCCATTCTGTGCGAATGAGGCACCTGAAGCTGGTACTGTCCCCGTTGGTGCTTGTTCTTTGATCAAGTGGGGCCAAGTTTGGCGCGATGACCGTTTCCGGCCGAAGAAACGCTCGAACAGCGAGGCTTTCCAGGAGCGAGAGCGCGAGCGCGGGAGCGCACGCTTTACCGGATGCGGGGAATGCCTCTGAACAAGAATCCGTGAAGCTCCATGGATCGGATAGAGAACAGGAGCGCTGAAGGAACTCTCCTGGATGCCTATGCACGGGTGTTTGCCGTGCACTTTGGTCAAAGCACAGGGCTCAGTAAACCAGACGAAGCTGGTACGCGCTGAAAAACTTCGCGGGTGGGTTCCACGGTTGACCACTGCAGCATTACCATATCCCGAGAAAGCGACCTCGCTCTCAGTGTCAAACTGTCCTAATTGGGCAGGAGCAATGTGCCTCTTTTCCGTGGTTCGCTGCCGAGTTCCCTTACGAAGGCCCTGGTGTGGTGCGCAGGCGTGCCCCAGCTGCGGACTACCCATGGCGTGCGGGCAACTCCCTCGCTGTTCCCTGAGGGGCTCGTCCAAAACACAGCACAAAACAAAACAGCACTGTCTAGTGCACTGTTTTCCTGTTCTGTCTTGAGGCCAGGCTATCGTCCTGAGCAAGATATCCGAGTGCATCGCAGGCATTCGGCGCCGCCGCCGCCGTGCACTGCTGCTCGAAGCAGTACCGCTGATCTTTTTTCGATGAAGAAACGTCTTCATTGATAAGGGATACCAGATTGCGGGACGGGTATTAGGATTCATGTAATTGTCCATCATAAGGCAACTACCTCCAAGTTCCATTACTGGTGTATTCTTTTGGGTGCACCGGCCGTTTCGAATGTTCTATCATGCGCCGATTACCTGCTTTGAGCACTCGCCGTGGCGCTTCTACCGCTGGAACGGATGCAGCACGGAGACAGAAAGGCTTTACCATACCACAGAGGGTGCCGGATCGAGGCAGGGTTCATCTGATACGGGGTCGGGATTCGTTATCATTCTGGGAACCTGGAAACGGCGCGGACAGACCTACCGGCTGCGGCTGCGCGAAGCGATACGCTAGGAGTCCACTGGGACCAGCGCGACGACCAGACGCAGGCTACCCGTTCAGAGTCCAAGAATAAACTGCGTTTCGGACAAGCTGCTTATATCTCGCTACAGCGCTGGGCACTAGAGGGAGCATGAAGCATGAGCCTGGGAAATTCGTCCCGCTCGCGCGCTTTTCCGCCTCTAAGGTGAACTTTCGAAAGCTTAGAAACTTTCCCCATCTAACGCCTACCGTAGAGGTGAAAGAAATTGTTATCGAGCTGCTACTTCATGACTCGTTTCTATTCTTTTATCCATGGCGCGGTCGATACGCGCACCTCGAGAACTGGCACTCACGAGGCACGACGTAAATGTCGCTGTGGAAGGGAAACGCGATCCTGATATATAGAGTTTTGCTCCACCGAAAAAGATGTGTTTGCGTTGTAGTCGTAGCAAAGCATCGTTTTCAGTTCGATTGCGTTTTAACCCTCAACAGACTGGGGTCAAGTTATTTTTGCTGGTTTGTAGAAGAAGCGTTCAAAAATGCGCTCTTTTTCAAGAAAAAAAAACAAATACAAAAAGGAAACGTATAGAAAAGAAAGTAGAGGATCCTGGAGGCGCAGTGTCGCCAGCTGCCAGAAAAAGACGACAATCAGTACAGAGTCCAGAGGTACAAGAGAAGACGAACAAGCTGTACGAAAGGCGACAGTACGACGAGATGGTGGCGAAAGCCTGTCTTCTTAAACGTGTGAAGGATTCGTACAAGGAAAAGTTGCGAGACGCCATCCGCAACCGTGTCGACTCGTGCTCCAAGAGCATTGTCAAGGCGTCGTCAGGACTGATGCATTTGGCGAGGGAGATGTATCGCAACGTGACGCACATGGAAACAGTCGAGATTCCAGACGAGTTTTTCGACAAGACCTCTACTCGCCAGCTGATGTTTGGCACAGGGGAAACGCGCAGGGAAAATGAGCGGGTTCACGCTCTTCACGAAAAACGTCCGTTTTACAGCCTCGAGGGTACTCGATACAAGGGTGACTCGCGTATTTGCACATACGGGGCGATGAAGTACATCACGAACCTGAAGAACCATTCGACGATGAACCTCGAACGTTTCATGATACGCGCCGTGTTTGCGCTGTACCCGGTCTTCTCTCGCAAAGCAATATGGGCGATGATCAATGGTATCAAAAACAATGGCCAGCATGAAGATGAGATCGAATTTGTCGACAAGAAAGTGTCAAACGAGAATACGAGTGAAGCTTCTGTAATCCGTGCGCTTTTTCAAGAGGATCGTCTTGTACTTGGGCTGGCTAATCCAGCAGAAAAGATATCAGAGTTGAAAAAATATAAGGAAAGATACTTTCGCCTCATCCTGCCGTATTTCGTGTTTTTGGACCGAGAACTCAAACGCAAGGCGGAGATGATGCGGGATGAGGAAGAAAATGAGGAGTGGGAGAGACGGAAGGCTGCCCTAATGGGGAAGCGCTTCAATGTCGTTCCGTTATGCAACGTCAAGTCACATTTTGTGACTATCAACTCCAGCGTCCTTCATGGCCCATTGAAAGAAATCAGTCCGGAGTTCGATATCCGTGAGGAGTTCAGCAAAGTGACAAGCCGCGGGGCGGATTTTCGAGCCTTTCGGGAATTCATGGAAACTCAGGCTGCTCATGACGAGGAGATGTGGAAAGAATATTCAAAGCCCCGATGGGCTCGTCTGCGTATGAACCTATACAGTGGGAAGCAGCGTGCATTCGCCAAGTTCTTCAATCAGTTGAGTACCCTCCAAGAGGACCAGACTCAAAGGCTCGTAGTAGCGTACGGAGCAGGGCGCTGGGTGACCAAAAAAGGGTGTACCCCAGCCCCAACGACAAGAACGTACAAGGAGTGGGCACGACGTTTCGTTACGATACCAATAGATATGTTTCGAACATCCTATAAACACCATGAGTTGGGATATACACTTGAGAGAGTGGAGATGGAAAAGTGCCAGCGGATCCCTGAGGATATGAAAACGTACGGAGCGCTGACGGTAGAGCAAATGGAGAGGAGGGCGAGACTTCGAGGACTACTTGCATTAGTAAGTACAACCAATGATGGCAAGAAACGTATGGAATTCGTGAACAGAGACTTTAATGCCGCTGTCAATATAAGGAGATGTGCGGTGTTGGAGACGAGACCTCCAGAGCTGACATGGGAGAATTTTGTGGGAGAACCTCTCAAAGTGGACTAATATGAGAAAAAGTTGGAATCAGTAGTATGCGGCCGGTCCAAAAAGACTGCAAGGCGTCTGCACGTTACTAAGAGACGTCTTGTCTAGGGCGGGTTTCTCGCCACTACTCTACACTTCTGGTCGCAGCAGCGTTTATCTTGTAAGACGTTCGTGTACCCGATTTGTCCGAGGTTATTCTTGCTCTTGATAAGCTCAGAGTCGCGTTTTCAAGCAGACATCGGCCAAGAATGGGTGCTATGCAAGTGAAGAAGAATCCTTACGTGGAAGCCTGGGTTGCTGGACGGGAGACTCTAGAGGAGCGGTTCCGTTTCACCCCGCGGAACATTCGTACCGCGTTGCTCTTTGGAGTCTTGGTTCCGTACGGCATCTATCTGCTCGTTGCGCACGATATGGCGGAGTCGAAAAGCACGGATCGGCCCGAATGGAAACATCTCAAGCGAGAGTTTCCTGGCGTTCCCGTCAGATCCGCTGACTCTGCGCAGCACTCGTAGGGAACCCGTGGTTAAAATAGAGCAAGTCGAGATGGTCCTCTGCTGTACTGAAGCTGCGACCACACGCTTACAGGGCTCCTCAAGGCCCTACTTGCTGCATGGGGGCGAAATGTCGGAAGTCTGTTGCAGCGCACTAGACTAAAGCTGGTCATACGTGTATGGCTATGTCTGGGTGAGGCACGGGAGCAGTTGCTGCGTCGACCAGCGCCCTGCACACGCTGAGTATTCGAGTTGCCCCGAGTACCGCTAAAGCCCCATGAGAAGCGCTTGCATACGATCAACGCTCCTTGACAGGTGGATAGAGGGACCTCCGCACACACCAACGGACCCAGAAGGAGCGAATATGCCAACGAAGCGTACTAGAGAGCACAAACCGCAAATGGAGGCCTCCATGAGGTAATATGGATATGTTCTGCCTTTCTCAGTGCTGGAACGGGTGGACTACTGGAAATCGTTTCACGAGGTGGGATGTTGTTATTTGTGGCTGCGGCGTCTGGGTTTTGTGGATCTTTGCGTCGTTTCAGTCTCACATGCAAGGCAGGAGCGACCAGCGGAGTGCGGCAGGAAAGGGGCATACCACCGGATTCCGTGTCTTGGAAAGGCGAGACTTGAGGGCTACGGTTGCATTGCAGTAGGCTATCGATGACCACTGACGACACGAGGCGTCATGCCGCTCTGGCTGGCAGTCGGGAGAGTCGAAAACCGCGCGAGCGACGCCTAGTACGGCATTGTACTGAGCCTGTTGACTAATGTTGAGCGTGAGAGCGAAGCGTTCCCCTCTCCTGGACCAAGACACAGAATCCGTAATGGCTTCACGAGCGGTCTGCATTTACGGGAAGTGCGCACCTCTATGGATGCGGATCACCTGTGTTCACGACAACGAAGCGGGCCACAGCAAGTTTTTCTCACAGCGATGCTTCGATGAGTCTAGCCACTTGTGCGCCTATGCAGAAGCACGAATATCCGAGATATTGGATAAACGAGTCTTTCCAACAGTGGACGATAGATCATCTGAGCTAGTGATGATTTGTTGTTCAGCAGCTGCCAGCCAGATGTATACAAATGCCGGGACTCCAATTTAGCGTTCGTTTGCCCAGAGTCCTGCTCATCGCACAACCCAACTCGCTGAGGATGACGACCACGCAAGATGAGCGCCGACTGACTGGCTTATTCAGATAACTGTACTTCAGCGCCTGGACAGGACTGCAGACCTAAGATTTAGGCGTGCGATGCTGTTTGGTTCCAGACGGAAACCTGTGTCACCATCCGAATAGGGCGGTCCGATCAAGGCTCAACGATGCTCTGACGATGCCACCTGCCCGCACGCACCAACGGAGAACTGCAGCGACACCAATAAGCGGGGCAATACCACTATCGGATACTAGTCGATTGCGAGTCGGGCGCTCATCGTCTGCCGTTTCCATTGCTCCAGCCCGGCGCTGCATAGCGCTATGATCGGTTGTAGCATAGTGCTGGAACGCCAGCGAGTTCACATTAGGAACGGTTGAGACGGAAAGGTGCTATTGAGAGGATGACTGGTCTGGAACGGGTGCTGAACATTAGCTCCATGCGGAAAACTGTACCGCCACCGCCGAGGTCGCTGATCCAGGACGCTGCATGCTGACCGATCTTTTGCATGGAACGATAGGCGTGCACCAGAAGGTACCGTCTCGAGCTTGCATCCTAGCCGAGCAGCAGGATCAGTTCAGCTTCTGGAACGTAGCAGTGCCGCAGGTGTGTTCAAGGAAGCGTCTTGCTCCACTAGTAGACGGCACAATCTACAAAAATGCGTCCGGCTGCGATCGCGATACGTACTAGTTCGGCGATAGGGATAGCGAAACGCACGATTCGATTCGCGCCGCCTCTGTTCCCGGACTCGGCGACGTTGGACTACCACCGCCCGACACGGATCGCGCGTCGAAAGACGGCGCGCCTGTGCCTGAACGCCAACCGAAAACACGGATTTAAGTGTACGAAGTGGACATAGGTACTCGAGCATCATTCGGTGCGGCGTCGCGCAAGCATTTATATACTGCTTTCTGTGCAAACTCGTCTGACTATACTCGCGCAGGATCGATGTGCAGTATCAGTCACTCGTCCGTGATGAATCTTCATCCGGCACATGCTCAGCGATGATGATGGAAATTTATCACCGCGCGCCTCGGTACAAGTGATCCACTCTCACGGGCGTCCAGGCAGGGGTCCCTGCCGAGATCTGCGAGATCTGCGCCTGTGCCGGAGGGCATGAGCCGTCATCAGTGGCGGCGGTGACGTCCGAATCGCTGACTCTTTTGGGGCGCACGACATCCGGTACCTATGGACTTTCAGCTCAATAGTACAGGATCTTCGCTGCATGGAATTGAATGCTGTTTCCACAGTGAGGAACAAGCGATCGACGTCACTATGCGTTGTACAGCAGAGATAGTCGGGGAATTGCCTTTTGAATCTATATCCTCTACTGAACAGTGCAAGGATGACTGCATTCCTCCTTCAGATCAGTCATACCACAGTACTCTGCTGACTGGCGAGCACTGAAAGAAAGAAAAAGTTGTACGCGCCCCGCGCCAAAAACCGATATACCCAAAGATTCATTGCTGTCATTAGTAGGAAAACAATGCGTCGATCGCAGTCGCCAAGTGCGTCTCTGATTCGTATCAGCTTGCTCGTATGGTTATGAAAACACTGGGATACCGCCGCGAAAAAAGTCATAGTTCACGTGCATCCATCTTCCACCGAAATCGCAAGTACAACAACGTTCCCGGAACTCAGCGATCGGTATGAAGCAGATGGACGTGGGTTTGTTTTTCCCGTCGATGAGAATTCCTTCGGACGAAACGGTCGGAGCGGAAATGTGTACTCGCGGAGCAGGGAGCACGATGTACGTACAATCGAACTCGAAAAAGGGACGACATCATCTATTCTAACTGCAGTGGATTTATTTGGCGGCCTAAGTTTCTCTCGTAGAGAAGGCTCACACAACAACCCCACTTTATCGAGTCCTAGAAGACTTTTCCCTGACGTCTGACGATGTCCTTCTATTGGACTGCGTGGTATTTCACTATTACCCCTACGTTCGAGCATTTGCTGGTTCGATCCAAGATGGACCTGCTTTTCATTCCTCCGTACACTCTGTGGTACAATGCCATCGAACGAATGTTTTCTACCGTGAAACATAATGATCGCTCCACTGGGCGAATCGCGCAAGCGTTCACCATACGATGACTCCGACGCCCATGTCGGCTTTCTTCTGCAAGTTCTTCTCGTCCCGGGAAGGTTCTCACCTAAGGGTCTAAAGAATGTATTCAATTGAAGCGATAAAAAATCCAAGGGAAAATTATGGACATAAAAGTCAGTGATCCTGGATGCCCTGTGCGGCCGGCTGCAGGAAAAAATCGAAAATAATATTCTTCTGGGCGACCGTCGAGCCAAGAAGAGCAAGTGACGGGAAAGAAGAAGAAGAGGGGAGGATATTGCCGAGAAAATGTGTTTGTCTGACGGAGCGACAATGAGACTGTAGTGGCACAGAGAGGGTACGAGTTCGAGGAATCCTTGGTTTCAAATGGACAACTTCGGGAATCGAAAAACATCAATAAAGACGAACGGATTCATGCGTGGTTTCAGCATTCTCGGTCGTATTTTCGGGGAGGCTTCTTCGACGCCTTGCCGCTAGAACTCGTACCGTCGTAAGAATCGAGATAACCTGCAACGCTCGTGAACAAGGACTCGCAAAATAACTTGCCTCATTACTTTACCAGAACGCGTTATCCTCCACGCGTCTCCGTCCTCACAGGTGACATGCGCAAATCAAATAGGCTTCAAGTTTTTCATCGCTAAGATCTGGGCAAGTCGCAGGCGCAGCGATTCACGCTCCTATACTGACGAAAAGAAACCTCGACGTGGTCGCTTGACGACTGCTCCAGAAACTCACATCCAACGTCCGCTGAAATCATCACGTCATATAATAATCGATTCCGTTCGAAAAACGAATCCTTCGTTTTTCTTCGCTATCGATCAAACCGGATTCCACATGAGCATGGTACCGTTTACAGGATACGCCATCCGAGGCTTTTCGGCGCTTCTGCTTCCATGGAAAGGAGTGTCGCACTCAGAATTCAGTCATCGCAGGGATCATGTCCATTGGAAGTCGCGTATCGCCGCTGAAAGCTCGAAGCGCAGCCGGATCGAATGATCTCGTCACGTTGTCTGACCTCGACTTTCTACCTCGGTCTCGTTCTCGCACGGACGAAATCGCCTTCCGAAACTCTTCTACCGAATCGTACAGCGTGCGCGTGGCTGTGTTGCGAACAAAGTACTCGCCACCGGAACGCCCAGAGGAAGCCCGTGATCGTCGCATGCGGCATATGGCGGGAAAAGCCAGGGAGGTATCAAGGAGGGCCTTCTGGACCCGTCAACGACATGTGCCAAGCGATGAAGTAAGCGTTCACGCGCCACATGCGGCCCGCTGAGCAAGAGGATGTGCAGTGGAAATACGGCAACACCTGACGATTGTCAAGTGTAGCGGCTGCGAACGGCGCACCGAGGCTTTATACGGTGGAGATGAAAAATCGTACGTACTGCATCGATCGCAACTTTTGCCCGTGCATGAAATGCGTCGACAACAGCTGGCAATAGCGTCATCGAGACTCCAACGCCAGGATCCAGAACCTTGAACTGCTGACAACGGTGCTGGCAGCACATGAGAGACCGATGCACTTTAAGCTGGAAATAAAGGAATCGGGAAGAAAGCAGTCGCAGGAAAGAGCCCGCGCAGGCTTATGCTGATCATAGTGGAACTGAACCGAAACTTTAGCATGTTCGCTGGTGTTCGCAAGAAGAACTCCTTCTCTTTTCGTTCTAAGATGGGCGTATCCAGCAACAGCGTCAAAGCATTCTGGATCTCCCGGTGTGCCAAGAGCGTACCTACCTACCTGAATCGTATAGCGTGCTGTCCTTCTCTTTTCGTACTAAGATGGGCATATCCAGCAACAGCGTCAAAGCATTCTGGATCTCCCGGTGTGCCGAGAGCGTACCTACCTACCTGAATAGTATAGCGTGCTGTCTCCGCAACCACCACCACCACCTCCTCCTCCTGCACGCGAACGGCGACTGCATCTCGCCCAGGTACACGTTGCGGGATACCGAGCGGCGTGCGTCAGGTCGCAGCAAAGATGCCATTTGTGTTCGTATAGGCGATACGCTTTCCTCTATGTTGTGCGGCCTGGTGCCTACAAAAGCTGAAACGTATTTTCTATGCTTGTAGGACCTGCTCCGACGACTGATGGCTCTGCAGAGAACACCCTGAACGAAAAACGCCTCGTCCACGGCAGTATAGCGTTTTGGCTAGGACCGCGAGCGCCCCAGACAAAAACCCACCGCTGGACGGTCTACGTGCGTGGTGCGCGTGACCCGCTCGAGGATCTCTCGCTCTACATCCAAAAAGTGGAGTTCGTGCTGCACGAGTCCTTCGCGGACCCGGTGCGCGTGGTGAAGGAGCCACCGTTCTGCCTCACGGAACACGGCTGGGGTGAGTTTGAGGTTATTATACGGCTCTTTCCTATTTCTGATCCGGATAAACCGGTGGAAATGTATCATCCGCTTCGGCTTTTTCCACCAGTGGGGCAGGAATTAACTGAGAAACCCGTCGTGAGTGAGCATCTCGATGTGCTCGTTTTCTCACAGCCAGCGCCTGAAGTCGAACGCGCACTCCACCGCGCTGATGTAGCGCGGATGCCGTCGGATTGTTGGGGTGATCTTATGCCGCTCTTTGGTGGTGACCTGCATCAGGTCGAGGAAGAGGATCTGCGAAAAGTCCAGCAGGCCCGCGAACGCGTTCGACAACAAATCCAGGCGACAAGACTGCAGTACGAAGCTCTGACAGCGGAGCTGGCGCGTGCTCGAACACATGCCCTGCATAGAGAGCTGTCGTGACCGGCATTTTGGCGGTTGCGGGTGACACGGCAGCGAACTGAACGCGCGTCGAATGCTCCCTAGTGCTGATGGTGCACACTGCGCTCGTGAGCCAAGGAACCACTCCGCTTGATAGCGCTCGTATGTCAGGAAAAATGCAGTGCCTCTTGTGCCCATTGTTCACTGCACACGATTCGAGCTTTGCGTGCGCACCTCCACATGACTGGCCACAGAGCAACATTCGGTTACCCGATAAGCAAGGTGTCTGCATTAGAGTCGACGCACTTCATTCTGTAGATGAACACCAACGCTGCGTACATGCGACGATTTTTGACCACAGTACACACGCGCATGCCCCCGAGATGGGAGGCACAACGCTAGGCTCAAAGAGTGTGAACAACGTTGCAGCGAATCGTCGAAATCGATTGCAATGATCCCAACGGAGCGCTGAAAAGGGATGCATGAATCCAGCCCTTCTCGATATGCAGTGGTGCCGCTTCGGGTGCGGTATTCATGAACGCACCAAAGTTTAATGGGCGCACGGCAAGGCGGCTGTGAACGCTTCGACGCACTTAAAGTATCTAGCACTACGAGCTGGCTATGTGCCGTCGCAAAGCTTGTCGTCTCGCTGGCGACGTTACACACACCCGCACGACGTTATTTCGTTGCACCAATTCATGAACGCTTGCACATACAGGAAACGAAACTTCGCGCAAGAAGCTGCTGCTGCTGCATCTGGCGCCTCAGGGACGGCACAAGATCCCACCGAAAGTCTCCAGGGGGCAGTTCATCGAGAATCAGACCCTTCATTGCACCTTGGGACAGGATGTTTGAAGCGGGGGTATTCCATAGACCTTGTTTGGCTTGGAAAAAGGCGAACATTCGGAGATCGCGGATGACCCGCTACACGAACAGTGAAATACCGTGTCGAGAACAACGGGAACTGTGAACAATGCAGATTCCGTCGTACTGGAGTCAGAAGCAAATGGATTCCGAGCAAAGCACATCTGGAACCTCCCGTGCCGTCATCCGCGTATACGCTGAAGAGATACGAGCGCTCTGCTGGCGCAACCAGGAGAAACACGCGCAGCGACCGAGACTCGAGCTGAAGGCTCCTATCGATGTCGGTGAACTTGTCGGCAGCGATAAGGCGCCGATCACACTGGGTCCCGTTCGAAAGACCAATTCCATCCAGAGACGCATCCGAATCACGCATCCTTTATGGACTATGCTCGAAAACATCCCAGCTTTATGATCGTATCCTGAGGCGAAAGAACATGCACTTGGCTGAGCCCTTCGCAGAGCAGGCCTCCAGGGGTTGATGTCCAACTCAGTCTCCACGAGCGATCGTGCGAGACTCGATCACCGGGACACAAGTCGCAGATGGATAACTTCCCGCGAACAGTTCTAAAAGTGCGAAGCAGACACTCGGTTGCACCGATTTGGCGCTCTACGCAGTGAGCGTCTCATATCCTGTACGGATAAACAGAGCATCTGGGAAACGCGTAATCGTTGTCCAGTTCACGAGACACGACTTCAACCGAACAGCCCTAGAACCGCGAAGCAGAACATTGGTAGCACCAGATTATCGTTCTGTGCGGTAAGTGCCTCAAATACTGTGCAGAGAAACACAGCACCGGAGAAACGCGCAAGTGCTGTCCAGTTGACGTGAAATACATTCGGTGCGTGCCACTGCTGCAGCAACAACTGACATAGCCAGGTAGCAATAAAGCCACCCAAACTGCCTTCGATTGTCTTGCGACTATGAGGCCAGTGGTGTCTCCCAAAGCGACTGCCCAGAATGCACGCGGCAGTATCGAAGACACCCAGCGAAAGCAGACCACTGCTCCAGTCTGTCAGTAAAGTCGTCCAGGAGCCATTTGATGCCGAAAATCGTTCGAGGAGCCCCAGGAGAAGCCATCCAGGTGCAGCACATCCCAGAAGCAGATAGAGGTGGCTGACGATGACGCTCCCCTGGTCACGTTCGTCGACCAGCGCCGTCATGAATTGATGAACAGATTCGTAAAAGGAGCGGCCTCGAGTTACGTCGCAACTGGGGCGACTCTGCGTGCCACCAGACGCACCCAGAGATGCATCCATGGAGGGAGTTGTTCGATCACCGCTGGCTGCAGCAGAAACACCATCATCATGACCACCGTCGAATACCTGGTGCATTGAAGTTCCAGCGACCAAATAAGCAGCTTTTGACGGCGAGTGCCTCTCCGAGGGAAACGCAGCGTTCGTACCCGATATTCGGGCTAGCTCCAGGGCAATGAGCACCGCCAAGGCTACTGTCTGAGCAAAGGAAAGAAACTGCCATAATAGCGGATCCTGCCGCAAGATAACCGGCATAAAAAGCAAGAGCGCCAGCAAATGGTAGTACTTGCGGGCAACGATGCGTCGCCATTTCCAACGATGCGGACCTAGAGCGAAGATGCCTACCGCAAGCGTCACAGCCCAGTAGAGAACGAGCACCATAATCGACACGTCTCGGGTCATCCAGCTGCATAGCAAGCGGAACGGCTCCGCAGCATCTGCGTCTGTGCAGTCGCTAAAAGAGCCCGAGTTCATGCTCGATAAACGCTTCAATGTCCGACGCGCCATCAAGTAGTTCAAGGGCAGGATCAGTGCCAGAGGCAAGGCCAGACCAAGCGGACGAGCGAACCGCCGAAGCAGGTTGCGAACAGCGCTCACTTGCTGGCTCCTTAAAGCAGTGCCCACTGCACCGCAACTTGATGCGCGTGCGCGATGACCCTGGTTCCAGCCCGCTAACCATCGGTGCCAGTGATTCACAAACAAAATACCTGCGGTGGCAAGCTCTACCGAGGTCTTCAACAGATACCTTTGCATGAGGCGACGATACGGACAAGCATGCGATATGTGACGCGACTGTTGCAGCGTGCCGGGGCTCCCGTGCTGCCTTGGTGGCTGTGCGTCGCAACCGCAAGCCTCAGTACATGACGCTGCCGAGATGCGCCTCGCTTTGAACAAGTGAAACAGCGGGATCGCTTCAACGCCGCTGCGCTTGACATCGGCGGCTAACTCGGAGTGCATTGCCGGCACAAGGCGCTTCTCAACTGAAAAGCAGCTGTGCTCCTGCCACACCGCTGGGTGTGATTGATGTACTCCTACTACATGCCAAGACCCGAGTGCCGTCGGGAACATGTGAAAAGGCGAAAACCAAGCCACTGTCACCAGGAACGATACCAGGAGTGCTTCGCCGTACGTAAACGTGCCAGCAAAGGCATCGCTTGCGAGCGTCTTGCGGACGATCAGCGTCGCTACGGTCGCTGTACAGATGGGCATCCAAGACGTACCGCTGAGCCGTCTCAGAATGACCAGAGGTACCAAATGCAGCCAGAGTAGCTCCAGCAGGAAAGCCCAGCAGAGCCCGGCGCCTTCTTTATCCGAGTTCAGCTCCAGAGGCGGCACTTTTGACAAGAGCGCGGTACCAACGGGGCGGCGTTTTCGACAAAAAGCGCGGTCTCCCGAGGCGGCTGGTGCCGGTGTTTCCTCTGGAACCAGGTGCCAGGTCCAGGCTGCGCACCACGCCTGACAGAAAGCGAGGCTCAGCGAGTGCACCGCTTGGGCTGGAGTCAGCAGGTTAGCGCGCAACGCCCCAAGGATACAGAGAAAAGGCAAGAAAAGTCCAACTAGGAGCCCTTGGTCTCGTGCTCGACGAAAGCGCTGCCGTGCTCGCACCGCAGTCTGTCCAGTACCGCTGGTCTTATGCTCGCTAGCCGTTGCGTCCAGAGAACTTGATGCGCTGTCCAATATACGTCGTGTAGCGGCCTTGCGGTGGCAGGGCTCACAAGCAGCGCGCCTGAATGCGGAAACGAGCACCGCACCAGCAGTGACGAGGCTCAGTAGCTCGACTTGTTTCGCAAACTCGTCCTTGGACCGGTCTGCTTCGCAACGCAGAATGAACTGGACCACAAGTGTACCGATTACGATAAAACCGTCCCACGAGCTCCCCAGGTCGAGTGCATAGGTCATCAGCCCAGCGCGGAGTTCGCAAGCCGCTCAGCGCAGCGGAAGAACAGCAGCGCATCGGATCGCACTGGATCGCTGCGCACCTACTAGCGCGAGCACGCGCTGGCTAGTCGGAAACGCCTGCGACTCGACGACTGCGAGGCCTCAAACAGGTCCGGGATGGGAGTCTGCGTCGAAGGGTGTCTGACTCACGGAAACTCTGAGTAGGGCCATGTAAGCAGCCGAGCGTGTGGTCCTTTCGTATGCAGAGAAACGTGAGTTGCATGGCCTGGTACCGAACGTTGTTCGGCTCGGTGGAGAGCGTACCGACGACAGCTCTTTTCTTATAAAAAACGATACCGACGCAAAGAATTTCCGAAAGGTGCTTGCTATGCGAAAGAACGTTTTACCGGTGGTAGCATCCGACCAGACTGGGGGAAAGTTGTGGCTCCGTTCTGCTCAACTCGTTTCTCGTCTGCCGAGTTCGGATCCGTTCATGGAGAGGCGCACCAATGCCCTCATCTGGAAAAGACGCTGGCACGTTCTCAGACAAGCCACATGAGTGTTCGTTTTCGACGTCTTGACGCCGCATAGCGTTCTCGGGTGGCTCCTTGCAAGGCGGATGGATACTGTCGTATCTGCTCTCGTCGATGAGCATGTCCCGCCTTGCATATCAGCGTTTGTGAAATCGAGAATGCCTCACGCATCGTATGCAGTAAAAAGAAATGCGCACATCTTCACCTGAACACCATGATAATGCCGCTTGCCGCAGCGTTTGTGGCACCGAAAACCTCGATGCTCGGCACAGACCTGCACAACTGCATGGCATGCAGTGCACGCGTCAGGTGCCAATACTGCGCGCTAACGGCGATACCACTGCTCCAGTAGCGTTTGTTCGAATACGGAGCAGGTGTCGACGTATCCAGCACCCTTGGGTGCTACCGCTGTTTCTCATGTCCGGCGATCTTGTTCAAGAGCTGAAACGTGCCGGTGGAGAGCGCTTTCCTGAAGTAACCTTTGAGTGGGACTCGCAATGGCCCCTCTACGCCGTCGGCTGGTGTGCGTCGTCGTCGGCTCAGGGCGTCGCACGACTCGCCGTAGGAAGCTTCATCGAAGAAGGACCCAACAACTACATTGAGATCCTTGACTTTGTTCCAGGCAGTAGGGGTACGATCCGACGCTTCCAATCGCGACATAAGTGCTCAATCGTCTTTCCCTGCACGAAGCTTCTCTGGGAGCCTGCGTATGAACACTCGCTAGCACGCACCCAGAACGTTGTACTCGCCTCTGCAAGTGATATGCTTCGCCTCTGGGCTGTAACAGAGGAGCATATGCTTCTTCTGCGAACCCTGGCCCCCAACGAGCGTGCCGAGCAGATTGCACCCTTGACCTCCATGGACTGGAACGAAGTTGATCGGAGCGCGCTGGCGACAGCTTCGGTGGACACCACCGTAGCTGTATGGGACCCCGAGCTCGGTCGTATGCGTACGCGACTCATAGCCCACGACAATGCAGTCTACGATGTCTCTTTCGACCAGAATACTGCCCATCATTTCGTTACCTGTGGCGCGGATGGTTCCGTTCGTCTGTTCGATTTACGCTCGCTGGACCATTCGACGGTGCTGTATGAGTCGCCAACGGGCAACCCACTCTTGCGAGTCACGTGGAGCAAACAGAACAGTCACTACTTGCTGACGCTGCCCAGTCGAAGCCGGTACGCCGTCGCTATTGATATCCGCATGCCAGCAGTGCCTATGGCGTATGTTGGTGGCAACACTGGCTCTGTCAACGCCATCAGCTGGTCACCGAGTTCAGCGAACTACCTGGCAACCGCCGATATGGATGGGCGGTTAGCGTTATGGGAGCTTGCTCAGGCAGTGCCAAAGACCGAGGTGCGCGCCTTTGCAGCGTGTAAGTTACGAGGGCCCATAGACAACGTGGCTTGGTCCACTGCGCTTCCGCAGTGGATCGCCGCAGTAACAGCGCCTTCCTCGTTGACGGTTCTTCAGATTTGAGCTGGAAGCATGGCGTTGCAGCTACCAGTGAGCAGCATATGGCGACGTTCATCATGGCTGTAGATACCGAATGGCGACATAGTGCGTGGCTTGTGCAACGGAACGCTATCCGATTGCCTTCCTGGTGCGGAACGAGAGATTTTCGATGAATGCTTCAAATGTAGCGTTGAACATGATACAGCGCCAATGCAGCAGTTGCTTCTGGATGACTCGGAAGGATTGCAGGCAGATCGTTGCCCACGGGGCGACAGGCAGCTATCCGCAACCGGCTACATCCCCAGAACCCGTGAAATCATAGCGAGCAACTCAATTGTTTGAGCTGGGCGGCACTGGTGCACGCTGAGCACCCTCTCGAAGATGTGACTCGTGCTGGTGAGCCCAGCAGAAGCATTGCGAAGCAGACCGTGCTCCTCTGCGTCCACAGCATCCTGATGAAGAAAATTCAGTGGGAACATCGCCCGTTCCCTCTGAGGCAGGCTCCCAGGTCGCATACACCGTTTCACCAGAGCCACGCATGATCAGCGTCGAGAGTGCATTGTCCAGCGACCTACCGCTCCTGGAAGAGAAGCTAGACTCGCTGTAGACTCGGATCGATACGCCTATGCGGAAACGAATTCAGGCCCTCGTAGGATGCGCCGCATTTCAGTCGAAAGCGTCCACTGCGAGCACCGACGATAGGCATTGCGCTGCTCGAGAGCGTCATACCCCGCGGAGGTATTGTATGCGTTGCGGCATGCGCACACTGGCGACGGCGGCGGTGCCTAGCACGTAGAACATAATAGTTCCTAAACATACACGATTGTACAGTTGTGCGACTCATGCACGGGTGTTGCGCCCAGCGCCCTCTATGCAACCTGTTCACGTCTTTCACCTCGAATGTGTTTTACTTCCTGGTGCTTGTCATTCAATGCTCTTTCGTGGTTCATAGCAGATGCGTTCGACGTGCGCTCATTCGAAGAAGAAAAAATGTAAGGAAAAAATTTCAATACGCAAATTGGGGATCCTAGAGAGCTGGCATCGCCGGCTGCCGGAAAAAAAACGGAAAAACTCCTCGCCGATTCTTCGCGCGAAGAAGAGCAAGTGATACGAGGAACAAGAAGAGGCGAGATGATCAGGAAAAGATGTTTGCCCGACGGGCGATACCGAGACTGTAGTGGCACACAGGGCACGCCGTCGAGGAATCCTTGCACTGATGAATTCAACCAGCGGTGATGTACGCATGGAGTTTGTGCATCGAGGCCTTCACGTTGCTATCAATAGAAGGAGATATGCGGTGATGCAGAAGAGACCCGCAGAGCTGACGCGAACTTACCCTGTGAGGGAACCTCTCAAGGTCGAATAATACCGGAAGAAGTTGAACCCATTCATAGGTGGCCGGTCTAGAAAGACTAGGAGGCGTCTGCACGTCGTTGGGCAGACGCAGAGTCAGTTGCGGGCGGCGCACCGCTCGCCACTCCTAAACACCGCCTATACAGCGTTTGGCGCTTGGAAGGCATTCGCTGTGTCGGTGTAGTGAGTTCTGTTTGTGTGTCACTAGTACGCTGTCGAAAAAGGACGCTGCTCCAGTACAGCAAACCGCACGCTAACTGGCCCATGGGATCACTGTATACCAGCGAGCTCTCTCGAGCGGTTTCTGAAAGTGTCGCTGCAGCGTTGCAGCGAAGCTTCCAGGGCGAACTTCGCAGCGCAAGTGCACTGGGTAGCGGCTGGTCGACGAGCGCGGAGCTTTTGAATCGGAACGACTCTACCGAGCGCTACTTTGTGAAACTTAGTGAGCCACAGGCGGTATCCATGTTCAGTGCTGAGTTTGAAGGCATTCAGGCTATGGCGGAGTCCGAGACGGTTCGGGTACCAGCGCCGATCTGCTATGGAAACACCGCAGAACGGTCGTTCATCGTTCTCGAATACCTCGAGCTAGGCGGAATCGGTAACGAGGCTGTCTATCGAGACTTTGGCGAGAAGCTTGCGGCGATGCATCGTTGCTCTTCCGGTGGCCGCGGGTACGGGTGGCACCGCGGAAACACTATTGGTTCGACGCCCCAGCTCAATACCTGGATGCACAGCTGGGCCGACTTTTTCGTGGAGAATCGCCTTCGCTATCAGCTCAAGCTGGCACGGTCTCGCCAAGGCGGACGTTTGCGTAACGAAGATGCGCTTCTGCAACGAGTGCACTCGATCCTACAGGAGCATGAAATTCAGCACCAGGTGACGCCTTCCCTGGTGCATGGCGATCTGTGGACCGGCAACGTAGCGACGTTGCGGAACCAGAATGAGGTCGTCATCTTTGATCCCGCAACTTACTATGGGGACCGCGAAGTGGATCTCGCCATGACTGAGCTCTTTGGCCGCCTGCCTCGTGCATTTTACCAGGCCTATGACGCTAGCTGGCCCTTGCCAAAAGGTTACCGCGAGAAACGTCGTGTGATTTATAACCTTTACCATATTCTGAATCATGGCGCCCTGTTTGGTGGCGGATACTATGACCAAGCGCAGTCCATGATCGAAACGATCCTACGGTGATGCTGGAGACACACCAGCGGACCTGTTTCCTGGCTCGAATCTGGAGTGTGTAGCGTTCATCGGCACTGGAGTGCGTCGCCGTGGCGCTCGCTGGTCCACCAGACACCTGCTCAATGCCACAGATGACTCGAGACGCCTCGAGCTGGGCATTCGTGGACAAAGAAGGCCTTGCTCGTTTGTATAGGCAGCGCAACTCGATGAGGGCGATGCAGGCCTCGCACGCTGCATCGCACGGGTGTTCAAGAATGGCTTTACGACTTGCGAGTTGGTCACTGTTGAGACTGGCTCGAATGTCGACCGCAGCAGACGCCCTGCTGATCAGCAAACCCCTACCCAGGATAGCTCGCGTGCCAGCTCGATCGCTCTGTAGCAGCGGGACCTGAGCGTGCACTGTGATGCATTTCGCGTTCAGCGATTGGGCTCGTTACCTCTAAGGTGCCGGGGGCGCGGGGGGTATCATCACGGGCTACCGCCACGTCCGCCACTGCCACGGGCACCGCCGAACCGTGTTCTGGATGCCAGGTGCTTCCGCGTGCCCCAGCATCCGTCGAGTGGCAGTGCTTTCCACCGAAGGGCCTCGATAAACAGCGACCGGCGGCAGCGCTGCGCAAATTCCAGCTGGACGCATGCGTCTAGCGAAATCAGCGGCGAGTAGATGCGCCCGTGAAGCGCAGAGCCTGCAGAATCTTGACTCTTGCGGCTACTGGTTAGTACTCTGAGAGCCACCAGCAGACTGAATACACCTGCCTTGTGCGAGAATGTCGTAAGTGTTCGCCCTTTGGCCAAAGGTAAGGGAACACGGCACGCAAGTCATTGCAAAGTTGGGCGCATCAGCTCGGGTCTCTTAGAACAAAACCTGCGATGCTATCTCATAGCGTCGGCGAGGCGCGTCTGCTTCGATGCCAAGCGTCGAGCTGATCATCCCAGCAGCGTGCTTGGGTTCAGGACGCACGCCAACAGCCACCCTGCAGTGCGCTTGCGTAGCAGGCTTCCTCGCTACCCAAGAAGACACGTAACATCGCAGTTCTGTCACAGGAAAGGCTACCGGTCTGCCAGCGTCACGAACAGTTCAGCAAAGACGCGCTGCGTGCATTTGCCATGTCCTTCACAACGTATGCGCGGTTGCTTTTGGTCGCCAGCTTCATCGAGCTATCCTATTGGACGATCATCGGTGAAACGTCGGTAACGGACATGAGCACATACACACGCGCTCGAGCTCCACCACTGGACCCAAGCGAGCGAAGCGGTCATCGCAAACCTGGATTTCGAAACTAGTCGTACGTCCGAGGGATTCTGGTTCAAGGCGTAGATCTCAGGTCGGACGAAAGATCGGGCCGGGGACTGCCCAGACGGTGCGAGCGGCACCGCATGCTGAAGCCGCCACACCGCCCGACAGCGCAGCCTTTCTTCCGCGTTAAAGATAGCCACGGGGTACATCTGAAGCCAAAGCTTCGTCTTGAACGAGGCGGCGGTGCGTCCATGGGCCGTCACGCGTCTCCGGAAGGTTTGTCTGCTCACGCCGTCGCAGTCGGGGCTGAAGACGAATTCCGGCTTCGCAGCACGACTTGCACGCCTCTAGCTGGTGCTTGTCCAGGCAACGAAGAGCCGATCATTGCCTGAACTTTCCCCAAAAGACTAGGAATTGCTGCTCCTCTTCTACAAGTGAACACTACTCTACACGTATCACTATAGTGCAGCGTCTGCGTAGGCACCATTCCTTAAGCCCAGATAAGCGACAGCTCTCGTGCATCCGAAGCGTCTGCTTCAACGTCTCAGGCGTTCAGCGATCCCGAGGCATCCCAATGAGAAACTGTATCCAGCGAAGCGCGCTCCCCTGTGGCTGCCCAGGTTGCTGCCCCAGTTGAATTTTGAATCGCAGCGCACCACACGGTGGCGCTCGCTACGCACGAACGTCCGTTCGAGCCTCGCGTGCAGTTCGTTTACAGACGGCGGTACGTACTGTGCGCGTTGCGCGCTTCACTCAAGAGCTTCACACCCTCCGGAATGGCGAAAACTCCAGGAAAATCTATCATGTCTCGGTCTGCAAGAGCAGGGTTACAGTTCCCTGTTGGTCGTGTGCACCGCTACTTAAAGGAGCGCGTTCATAAACAGGAACGCGTCGGGGCTACTGCTTCCGTGTACCTAGCCGCCGTCATGGAGTACCTAACAGCAGAAATTCTGGAACTCAGCGGAAACGCGTCGAAGGACTTGAAGCAAAAGCGGATTGCGCCAAGGCACTTGCAGCTGGCTATTCGGGGCGACGAAGAGCTGGACCAACTGGTGAAGGCAACAATCGCTGGCGGTGGCGTGATTCCCCATATTCACAAGGCCTTACTGAAGAAGGGTACCAAAAAGTTTCAGCAGGAATAAATTCTCTGTATCTTTCGATAAACTTTTCGAGTAAATGAAACCAACAAGAGTCTGGCACTTGTGCTGCTCGCGGATGATAGCGTCGCTGCGGACCCTCGACGTGACTCGGCGTTGCTCAGACAGCCTCGGATGATGTTTGCTCCAGGAGGCGGCGTCTTTTCTCCCGGGCTTGGGCCATTTGTTCGTGAGAGGGCGCATCCCAAACCTTGGCCCGCTCTTTCCGACGCTCTAGTGCTACCGCTTCCGACTTTCGTTCCCGCTCCGTTTTCCGCTTTTGGTCTCTCTGTTGCTCTGTCAAAAAGTATTCACCGCTTTCGATCATGAGGTCAATCTTGCGCGGTCGTTGCGGAGGCGGGAACGGCTCATAAGCCTTACTCCCGCCCTCTTGTTGATCAGTTTGATGCTTTCCTCTGCGCCGTTTCTGGTTTCGTTTCTTGAACTGCGGCAAAAAGCGTTCCCAGTTTTCTTTCGCAAGCTCTGGGTCCTTCGCAAGCTCGCGTTTGATCATCAGTCTCTTAATATTATATATGGGATGGACGTTCTGCATGCATTCTTCGACGATGCGGCGCACCTGTTTCAGACCCTTGTGGTCGCCCATCGCTGCAACCGTGTTCCCCTGAACGAGCACGTAACAGTTCGTTAACAGCTCGATCGCTTTCAGCGTGCTGCCGTTCGGACCGATTAGTCGCTCCCGACGTCTAAGAAAACGATCCCGACTCCGAACGTAGCCACTGATTTTGATGATATCGCAGTACAGCTTTTCGTCGTACAGGATGCGCGCTGCTTGCTGTACTGGCACAGAGCGCGCAAGCAGCTTGATAAAGTCTCGCGCTCTGAAAACTGCAAAAGGATCGTAGGTCTTGCGCGTTGTTCGCACGGTCATAGTGCCTTCGATGAGGTTCAGTTCACAGGCGATACCTGTTTTCTGCAGATGCTGTGTCACGAGTGGCCATATTTGACGCAGATACTGCTCCCGGTATGCCGGGAAAAGCGTCGCGAAAGAAGATTCTTCAAGAAAAGGCCCTGAGGAATCCTTTTCACTAAAAGGATCTTCTTTCCAGTGATCTATATCGTCCGAGTCCCATGGCTTTGGTTTCCGATAACGGTTCTTCTTCGAGGGTACCTGCTCCTCGGATAGTTGCGCGGTGCCAGTAGTCTGCTCTTCTCGCATGTGACCCGACGGCTTCCGACAGTGCGAACTCGCCGTTCACACTTTGGTCAGTCTTCTGCGCAGCGATGCTTCCTATGACGGATAGAGCGAGTTCGCTGCCAAACGCTCTTCCAACTGAAAACAGACCGCACAAGGCTTGCAAAGATAAGCGCTCTAGCGAAATGGGTCGGCGCTTGCGTCGCTTGCGATTCCGAATCAGCGACGGCAAGACGACCTCAATTGTTTTGTTTGACAAAACGTTTCCGTTGATACGGGATTCCAGTTTGCGGGATGGATAATGGTAAACGAGAAAGCGTCAGTGATGTTGCACCTTACCTTCAAGTTTATTTCCCTAGACTTGATCTCGGATTTACTGGTCGTGTTGTATGTTCTATAGTGCGCCGCATACCCGCCTTGCTGCACCTGCCATAGTCCTTGCAGCGACGTTGCAGATGTGAGATGAAGACAGAGCACATATACCATACGACAGAGAGCGTCGGATCGAGGCGTGGTTCACTAGTCACAGGACTGGGATTCATGATCATACTGGGAGCCAGCAATCTGCGCAGCCGGACCTGATTCCTGCGGCAGCGCGAAGCGATATTCTAGCAGACTATCGCAATCAGGGCAGCGCCCAGACACATTCTACCAGCTCCGAAATCCGGAAAGAACTGCGTTGCGGACGAGTTGCTCAGGTCTCGACACCGCACCTGTCCCAGCAGAGGCACATGAAGCACTGGCCTGGCAGACCCGTCCAGCTCGCTGGATCTTCTGCCTAAAAAATGTAAACTTTCGAAAATACGGAAAACCATTCCCCCTTTCAATGCCAACCGTAGAGACGGAAAGAAATTCTGATCTCGTTGCTAGGTAGCATTTCGTTTCTGTGCTCTCGACGCAGAATGCTTCATGGCGTTTGGATCTGTTCAGGGCCGGTACACAGCGCTTCTCTCTGTGATGGTGTGACGATAGTGACGCTTCGATCCAGGATCTCCTGGAATCGAGGCCGGCGTACCAGGGCATGTGGTTGAACGCACCGATCATGAGTCATGAAAAACGTGGGCTGGCAAGAACTTGCGCCCGAAAGGATAGCTAGGTGAATACTTCGATGGTCCACCAAGTAGAGAGATACTCGTCCCTGTTCACGGGATAAATTTTGCGCGCATGGCGGGAAACCTGCAGCTTTAAATTCACGGATACGTCGAAAGCAAAACAAGCAAGGAAAGCCTCTTCGGAAACTCTTCTCGAAACACAGGCACGGTCTCGGAGAGATGCAGGAACGCCTTTTTGTGCAGTGGGAACCTGGCTGCGTGAACGAGTGCTCATTCGTGGCTTTGTGAATGCAAAGCGTCCCCGCTGTGCATCGAAGAATGCGTCGATGGCAGCCCGCTTAGGACCAGAGCCGCGCGCATCCGTTTACGAAGTTTCGAATGCAGTGCTCCAGCAAACTCACGTGCGGCGCTTGCTCCGAATCAACCATGAGACGATGCAGCCTATCACTGGGGCCGTGTTCATTCAGGCTTCCTCATTCGGCATATTCGTGGCAAGTTGACGGACTCTGTGCATGCCAATTCGCAGTGCACACCAGACGGCGACGAACAGCGTGCCCTCTGGGAAAGAGGTCGTTAGGGTCAAACGATGCCTCTGGTGGACCTGATGTCTCGCGCTGCACTGCGTATCGAATCCGGGGAGGTGAGAACGCTGCAACTTGCGTCCAGGGAATCGATAAAAGGCGTCCGATTGGAGAAGTTGTGGCTACTCGTGAAGTAGACGCGGGCAAGATACCCATTTTCCTCGAGAATGCATGCAGCGCAGTCGCCTTGCCCGAGGACAATGGCACCTGTTTCAGGCGTGTATCCAGAACACGGCGATCGTGATGTTTTCCGGAGACCGCCTGTTGCGACAGGAAATCACGCTGTGAAGAAGATCCAAATCCATGAATCCATGGAGGACGGCATAACGCACCAGAATCGTCATCGATTGACGAATCTTGCATCCGCTCGGTCTTTCGAAAGCATCGTTTGCATTCGTTATAAATCTTGTTGCTCTGCTGAAGGAACAGCAACCATAGTGCGTGTAGCTGGTCTGCTATGACGTGAAGCAAACTGCCGTTGAGAATCTGTTCATCGCTCGCGAGTAGCGGTGTTCAACACGCCACGCCCAGCGGACAGCGCTATTGGCATGTAGTCTGCGCCCATGTCAGAGTAGAAATGAAGCCGGCCCTGCGATTCGGGCGTGGATCCTAAACTCTTGGTAAATGTTCACCAGCAGATCGCAGCCTTTGCCTCTCGCTTATCTCCACTTGTGAACACGCCGTTGTCCTCTGTCCTTCTAGTTCCATTCTCAGCAGTCGCAGGATGTTGATGGCAGCGTTCATGTCCCTATCTCAGTGCATCCAGCTCTTGTCGATACATTTCATGCACAAGCAATGGTTGCAATCGAAGCCTCGCAGATCATGTTGATCTTCTCTAAATACAGCCTCGATGGGGTCTGTCACAGCAATGAAAGTCGATTGTGCTCGTGTGTTTCGTATACGTCAACAGCACCTCCTCATCCTGCTCCTGTGGCCGCCGCCCGCCGTGAGGCCCGAACGCTTGCTTCCTCGCTCCGTAAATACCGTTGTCGGGTGCAGAAGACTCTCCTCGATGCTCCTTTCCGTTTCCACGCTCGGTGCTGTACCCTTAGACCAAGGGCTTCTTCTGGGTGATCCGCACTATGTGTCTGCTGTCCGCTATGTGCGAAAGCGAAATCTGCTGCATTCAATAAAGGATTTACCGAACAGGATGATGCGCCGGATAGGACAAGTACCGGAAATACAATCCAGATACGTAGAAGACGAGAACTTTCGATCCATTTACGCTCTCAGCTGTGGAAAAAGAGAAATCGAACGGTTCACTGCAAGCAATCGTTGCGATGACGAAACCTCGAGTCCAAGACCAGTATCTACGCAAACAAAAGAAACACGATCAACCGGAGGCGTGTGTCACGAAAGGTATGCTGGCGTTGTGGAGCCCCGTTTCGTCAACAGCTCCAGATACAGCAGCATCTGCATTTGGAACGAAATCGCATATTTAAGATGGTAGGTACAGTGAACGTTCGGCATGAGCTTGCGAACAAGTCATCAAGGATCGAAACCGAGTTGTTTCGCATCAATCCATTAGTGCGAAGTATTCTGCCAATGATATGGGTTGAATCAGAGAGAGATCGATCACGTGAAGAACGCAGGATATGGGCATGCCACAAGGAAGGAAATTCGAGGAGCGGACGCTCGTACACTTGCATCGAATAATGATATCGATTATTGGACGAAAAACACTTCGAGGTTGTCGCGAATCATCTGCATTCCAGTGACGTTTCGAATTCCAGCGGCAGCAGGTCAAAGCAGCCAATCGGAAACGACGACCGAGCATCCTGGCGTTCTGTGAGAATCCACAAGCCCGTATGACAGCACTTTCAGTGTCGAAGCTTAGCATCCGAATAAAATTTCCAAAAGAAAATCGACAAACACGAACCGAGTAAACAGTTTATTTTTCCATTTTCACTGGACACAAGTCTAGAGAACGAGGTCTCGACGCTGCTGCTGCTGCTGCCGCCGCCGTATGCCACGCATCTG
>Ga0078972_1005665_pt1 | contig 31286 bp, 25 predicted proteins | sample YelNatPaOPGAMG01_FD_67568 | JGI IMG/M metagenome (GOLD analysis project Ga0078972, IMG submission 67568) | Hot spring thermophilic microbial communities from Obsidian Pool, Yellowstone National Park, USA - OP-RAMG-01 (SPADES assembly) (version 2) | ecosystem: Environmental > Aquatic > Thermal...
AAGCCACACCCAGAAGATCATCGTTAAGCCGTGTGCCGGAAAACGGCACGCACGGTTTGAAAGGGAATTCCATGGAAACAGGCCGCCTGTAGGGCGGTACTGCGCCATAATTTACCAATGCTGGTGCGTCTGCTATGGCGACCAGTACCGCGTTGGGCACGCCGTTTCGCCCCGCACCAAGTCCCGCGGGCTGCGCCCGTTGTGACGCGTTTCCGTGCGCGCAGTTCCCGGTCCGGTGAGCTGCACGCATGAGGCTCGAATATAACCAGAAGAACTTTCTTCGTCTCGTTCCCACCCTACTCCTCGGCGAATACTTCCAGCAGCGCGACCTCCTTTCCGATTTCGACTGGGCGCAAGCGTCCGGCGATATTGAACTCCTCAACAATGCAATCGTGGCCCTGCCCGCACATGAGCGGCAGGCCGTTACCGTCGACTTTCAGAACGCGGATCTGCTGGCTTCCCGCGGGGGTATTCTCACGATTCTCGAAGTGGGCCGATCCCGCGGGCTGGATCTCCTTCCGGTCATGGGCAAAGCGCGCACGAACATCGAGAAGGTATTCCGCGTCTTGCTGGCCAAGCCGGATATTTTTCGCATCGCCAGTCAGTTCGCCTGGGCCGATAACCTGAAGCGCTACTGGCACCGGCGCAGCGATCTACCCGCGGTCCCCGCCGACACCGGTGCAGCAGCCATGGAGGGTCTCACAAACGCAATTTCCGAATACTACGTGAAGAACCAGGGGCGTGGCGAGTTCTGCAAAATCGAAGTCGAAAAGCGGGGCGAGGCGCGGTATTTCATGGTCTACCTGGCGGACTACCCCAAGGCCGTGGTCTGTTTCGAGGATTCCAACGAGCTGAAGCGCAGCTTCCAACAGCAAGCCTTTGACGTCGTATTCATCCATTACGAAAAGGACGGCCGGCTCGAGCTGTACGCCGACGGCGGCGGCCAGATGCAGAAGGAACTCGCACAGATGTTCGCGCGCCACATTCTGCAGCAGGAAATAGAGCTGGATGCCGAAACCACGCCGACTTTTGCATTGGAGCTGCTCAAGGACCCCAGTTTCCGTTTTCGCATCGAACCGGCAGATGGTATCAAAGCGATCCGGCTGCGCTCGATGCGGCTCGCGGTGCCGGATGGCGAGGGCGGCAACCTGACGTTCACCGTAGATGGGCGGCGGAAGGAGGCGAGCCTCCACGGCCTGGTAGCGCGGGGTCTGAACCGCGAGGAACTGCCACTCGACTGTCTGAAGGTCGATTCGGTCACGCTCCAGGCCGTTATGACAACTGGCAATCCGAGGCCCAAGACCGTTACCTTCACCATGAGCGCGCGGAACAGCTCAAACCTGAAGGACACGCCGGATCACCGGCGAATCCGCACCGTGCTGGAGCGCTCCAAGGTAATCTGTGCTTAGCCCGCTGGAGCAGATCTGGCTTCGCGCTGGATTGCGCGACCATGTGATCAGCTACGACGAGACCCGCCAGTGGCCCAAGGATGAGAGGGAGCGCATCTTCGCGCTGGGCATCCTGCGGCGGCGCGAGGATGCCGAAGCGGTCCGGTGCGATGCGTGCGGCGAACCTCATACCGGAGAAGTGATCTATGCGGGTGACGATGGGTCTGATGGCCTAATTTCATGTCCGCGGTTAGGTGTGGTGCGGGTCCCGCGCGAGCGCCAGCAGCAGTGGGAGGTGGACTTCGCAGGCCTCGCCGAGCTGCTGAAGCGCGCCTTTGCTCTCGCGGGCGGGATTCAAGAGTTGAAGCCCGGGCGTGTCTGGCTGATGGGGCAGCGGCGTGTGGGCTCGAGGGTGGCCGAGTTCTTCCTGATTCAGGGCGCCAGTTGGCCGGACGGCGTCGACATCCTCCGATCAACTCCGCGGTTCGCGAATTCGCCGGCTCCAGTGGTTCTATTCCCCGGCACGCTGCCGAAGGACCCGGCGTGGCAAGCCAATGGCCGGGCGCTGTATTCGCTCAAGGAACTGGTGCGGCTCGGGGACTCCGGTCTGGTTGCCGCCATCGAAGCCGTGGAGGATCTGTACCGTCAGATAGCCGCAAGGCGGGAACAGGAGATCGTCCCCACGCCGCCAGAGGAGCGCCCGGGCGTGCTGAAGAAGTGTCTCGCCGGCTATGGCTGCAAGCTGAAGGACATCTGCTGGTGGACCATGGTGCAGCGCCAGGACTTGAACGCCTGGAAGCTGTCGAAACCGCAAGTGCCGGACGGCGGCGAGAAGGCCAACCGGATCGAGCGCTTCATCCAGTTCGGCGTCAAAGCTCGCACCTGAGCGCTGACATTTTCACTGACATCGCTGACATTGATTCACTGACATAGGTCTCGCCGAAGATTGGGCTGTACCCAGCGCGAGAGCGCAGGAAGCAGCCATGGAAACCAGCGAGACCAAGCCAGCCACGGAAAGCTTCGCGGACGTCGAAGCGGGCAAGATCATCCTTCGAACACCTTTCAGCCAGCTCCTGCTGTGCCGGCGGATTCCAGGCGGGTGGTGGGACGCTTCGCGGAAGGCGTGGATCTATCCGGCGACGCCGCACCACGCCGCAATCGTCCGGCGGACCATCGCGCGGCTCGCGACATCCGAAAGCTTCGACGCGCTTGCGCCGAAGAAAGCCGCCCCACAAAAGAAGCACACCCCCACCGCCGCGCCGGATCTTCCTGCCGGCCTGAAGACACGCCCGTGGCGGCACCAGACGGCCGCCTACGAGTTCGCCATGGAGCGGTATCTCCAAGGCCTCTGCGGCGTAATGCTCGCCATGGGCATGGGCACCGGCAAGAGCCTGGTGGCCTGCATGATCCTGCTCGGGCTGCGCGCGATGCGCGTCCTGATTGCGGCGCCGCTGCGCGTGGTCCAGGTCTGGGTCGCCCAGTTCGAACGTCATGTCACGACCCCTATGGTCGTGGTCGCGCTCGACGAGGATGCTGGCAGCGTTGCCGACAAGCAGCGCCTCGCCGAAGAGAAGCTCCGTCTGGCCGAAACGACCGGCGTCCCATTTATCGCCATCATCAACTACGACGCCATCTGGCGCGAGCCTTTCGGCGCCTGGGCGGAGCGCCAAGCCTGGGATCTGGTAATCGCCGACGAATCGCACAAGCTGAAACGGCCCGGCGGCAAAGGCTCGCTCTACTTCAAGCGGCTCCGCGGTCGCGCGCGGCACCGCCTGGCCCTGACAGGTACTCCGATGCCACACTCCCCGCTGGACGTCTACGCGCAGTTCCGGTTCCTGGATGCCTCGGTCTTCGGTCCGTCCTTCAACGCTTTCAAGCAGAAGTACGCCGTCATGGGCGGCTTCCAGAACAAGCAGATCACCAATTACAAGAACCTCGATGAGCTCGAATCGCTCATGCGGCGCGTCACGTTCCGCGTAGGCAAAGATGTGCTCGACCTGCCGCCGCAGACCCACGTCAGCTACCGCTGCACGCTCTCCGAGGAATGCCAGGCCATCTACCGAGCCATCGAGGAAGACTTCATCGCGCAGGTTGAAGGTGGAACGATCACGGTGGCGAACGCCATGGTCGCGCTGCTCCGGCTCCAACAGATCGCCGGCGGCTGGCTCAAGACCGACGACGGCCAGTACCGCCGTGTGGACTGGGCCAAGCAGCGGTTGGTCGAAGACACGCTTGAAGACATCGGCGCGGGCGAGCCTGTGGTGGTCTTCTGCCGGTTCCATGGCGACCTCGATGCAGTCCACGACGCATCGAAAGCGCTCGGTTTCACCAGCCTGGAGCTCTCGGGCCGCCGTGACGAACTCGCCCAGTGGCAAAGCGGTGAGGCGCAGGTTCTGGCTGTACAGATTTCAAGCGGCGGTGTAGGCGTTGACCTGACCCGGGCCCGCTACTCGATCTACTACTCGCTTTCGTTTTCTCTGGGCGAATACGACCAGGCGCTTTCCCGCGTGCACCGGCCCGGACAAACGCGCCCGGTTGAGCACATTCATCTCGTCGCCCGCCAGACCGTCGACGAGAAGATTCTGCGCGCTCTCGAAAAGCGCGCCGAAGTCATTCAGGCCATTCTGGCCGAGATCAAAGGATAAACCGCTATGAATATGGACCAACTAAAAGAGTTTGTCGCGCTCGAAAAACGCAAGCGCGATCTCGATTCGGAACTAAAAGCGATCGCTGCCCGGCTCGACGACCTCGAGCAGGCGCTCGTGCCCCAGTTCCTTAACGACGGCGTCAACTCGCTGCGCATTGATGGCCGCCAGGTCTATCTCGCGCAGGAGATCTACGCCGGCCCGCTGAGGGACCGCGCCGAAGTGATCGCGGCGCTCAAGGCCTCCGAACTCGGGCAGTACATCTCCGAGAACTACAACACGCAGTCTCTGAAAGCCTTCGTGCGCGAGATCGCCGAAGAAGCGCGGCTGCGGTGCGAGCAGGCAGAACGCCTCTTCACCGAGGACGAGGTGCGCGCCGCGTTGCCGGCGCCGCTCTCCGGGGCGCTCAAGATTTCGTTTGTTCATTCCCTTCGCAGCAGAAAGGCATAACCATGTCCCAACAACTCGTTAAATCCGAACCGCAATCCGAGATCCTGGCGTTCCACAGGGACCTCGGCGACATCAGCGCCGCGCTCAGCACCAACATCGGCTCCGGGAACCTGTCGGAGTTCGATCTGCCGCGCATCAAGATCCCTGCCGGCGGCGGCACCCAGTGGACCGTGCCCACGCTGGAGGGTGAGGCGATGGAGCCGCAGATCGAAGGTGTCATCGTACTGGCCCGTGACACGCGCGCCTACTACTCGCAGCCGATCAGCGAGACGGGCGGCAACCAGCCGCCGGATTGCTTCTCGACGGACGGCGTCACTGGCTCTGGCAAGCCTGGTGGGGCCTGCATCACCTGCCCACTGGCCGTGTATGGTAGCGCCCCCGGCGGCCGCGGCCAGGCCTGCAAGCAAATCAAGCAGTTCTTCGTACTCCGTGGCAGCCAGCTCCTACCCGAGGTGGTTACGCTGCCGCCGACCAGCTTGAAGGCCGCCAAGCAGTACCTGCTGAAGCTGACCTCCCAGGGCGTTCCCTACTACGCCGCCGTGACCCGCATCGGCCTTGAGCGGACAAAAAACGCACAAGGCATCGCTTACAGCCGCGCGGTGCTGAGCTTCGTCCGCCGCCTTACGCCCGAAGAAATTGACCGTGCCCGCGAATACCACGAGATGCTGAAGCCGCTGGTCCAGAGGATGGCTGTGGATCTCGACGCCAGCGAGGTCCGCGACGAGTGATGCCATGACGAGCGCCGCGTTGTTAGTGGTGACCATTTTCGTGCTGGTGGTGCTCGCGGTCCTGGCGCAGCCTCGCCGGGGCGGCGCGCGGTTCGGGTTTTGGATCGGCTTGGCGCGCCTGCTCCGGCGGATCGGCCGCTGGTTCTGGGCCGTCGGCGAGGGCATCGAGCGCGGCTTCCACCACACCCAAAAGGTCAAGCGTGAAATCAATCTCGACCTGGAGCCTCGGCCATGAGCGCAGCATCACTGGTCCAAGTCCCGATCAACCAGATCCGCCTCGACGGCGGCACACAGCCGCGCACGGCGCTCGACTTTGATGCCGTCGAAGATTACGCCGAGGCCATGGGAGCCGGCGCAAAGTTCCCTCCTGTGGTGGTCTATCACGACGGCGAGAGTTACTGGCTGGCTGACGGCTTTCACCGCCTCAAGGCGGCCTTCGCTGCAGGTTTCGACACAATCGCCTGTGAGCTGCGCCAGGGCACTCTGGCGGACGCTCAATGGCACAGCTTCAGCGCGAACAAGACCAACGGTCTGCGCCGCACGAATGAGGACAAGCAGCGAGCTGTGAAAGCCGCGCTGCTGCATCCTCATGCGGCGGGGATGAGCAACAACGCCATCGCCCGCCATGTCGGCGTGGACGAGGCGACGGTCCGGAACTGGAGGGCCCGGTTAAGCGCATCTTCGGAAATTCCGAAGATGGAGACCCACACGGTCACGCGCCTGGGCAAGACCTACGAGCAACGGGCGACGCACCAGGCCGGAAAGCGGGCCTCGGGCCGCCGGGGTAAGGAGCCATTGGATGCTTTCCTCCGGGCCGTCGAGACGATTGCGAATTGCGGGGTCGCCGCGCGCGATCTCGCCAGTCTAGCAGCCTCCCGAGACGATCGGGACCAAATCATCGCACTGATGGAGCAAACCCGTGAATTTCTTGAACTCTGTACCGCAGAAGCGCGCTCCGCAGCCCTCGCCGCCGCCGGCTCAGGCACCACGAAGGGTACGGATGCGAGTGACGCCGGAGGCGTGCAGGCAGTGGCTTGAACGCAACGTCCACAACCGGCCGCTCAGCGATGAGCTGGTGATCGCCTACATGGTGGACATGCTCGATGGCCGCTGGCAGTACAACGGCGATGCCATCCGGTTCGATACCGAGGGCAACCTTATCGATGGCCAGCACCGGCTCCACGCCTGCCTCGAAGCGGGCGTGCCTTTCGAGACCGATGTGATCTTCGGTTTGGCGCCGGAGGCCATCCGGACCATTGACATCGGTAGGACCAGAACCGCCGGCCACATCGCCCATCTCGAGGGAGTCCAGAACGCTGCTTGCGCCTGCGCTGTTGCGGCCTTGATCATCCTGCATCGGAAACACGGCATCGAGCGTCTGAATGATCCGCGCTGCCAGCCCACCAAGACCCAGATTGTCGAGGCAGCGCGTACCCTGCCCGGGCTGGAGGCAGCCGTGGCCAAGGCCAGGCTGCTCGGCCGCAAGATCGCCGCGCCCCGGATCGTCGGGTTCAGCTATTGGGCATTCGCCCAGCATGACCGCACCCTGGCTGAGCGATTCTTTGATGAACTGGCGCATGGGCTGAACCTCAGTCCCGACAATCCGGTGTATCACCTCCGTGAACGCTTGCTGGCGGACCGGCGCGCCAAGGCCAAGTTGCCGCAACTGGAAATCGTGGCCCTGTTCTTCAAGGCGTGGCTTTACTACCGCGACGGCCGGCCACTGCGAAAGCTGTTCTGGAAAACCGACGGCCCTGCGCCCGAGAGATTCCCTGATATCGGGGAGGGGTGCCGATGACCGCGGATAACGTGACTGCGGTGCTTGCCGAGCGAGTCATGGGCTGGAGCATCGCGCCGGACCGGTATCTGGTGGGCAATCGAAGCTGGATTCCGCGCTGGCGCTTCCAGCCGCTGGAACGGCTCGAAGATGCGTTCCGCCTGCTGGAAAAGGCGCAGCCGGAGCACTACAGCATGGGCGCGGGCGCCGATGGCGCCTTCTCGGTTCAGGTCCGGATTTGCGGCCGCGGGGGCGAAGCGCGCCACGAATCCAAACCGCGCGCGATCACGCTGGCGATCGCCCGCGCACTGGGCCTGGAGGTGGATGAATGAGGCGTGCGACCCGTGAATCGTCATTGGTGAGCGAGATCATCCGGGCCTTGCGGTCGACGCCCGGCGTGGTCGTGCGCAAACGGCACGGCAGCGCCTGGGGGGTCGCCGGCGACCCGGACCTGTACGGCGCCGTGGACGGCCGCCACTTCGAAATCGAAGTCAAACGGCCAGGCGGTGAAGCACCCACTCCGCTCCAAGAGGCGAGGCTACGGCAGTGGACGGCCGCCGGAGCACTGGCCGGCGTGGCGCGCTCGGTGGAGGAGGCGCTGCGGATCGTCGGCGTCGAGGGAGGGGTGCGATGAGCCTAGCGGCGTACAGCCTCGAGGCCCTCCGTGAGTACCGCCGGCGCAAAGCGGAGGCGACGACGGACGCACCGCAGGCGCCCCTCACGCTCAAGGACATTCCGCCGGACGCACCGATGGAGGAAGGCATCGTCCTGGGATGCTGGAACGGCGAAGCGTTCGTGAGCTGGGAGAAGTGGCTCGCCTCACAACCTGTCGAGGCGTTTCGCCAGGCGTCGCGCGACACATTGCCAGCGACCCCGTCGGAAGCGACGCCTGCGCAGCCTCTCAAGGCGCGCTCGCATCGCGCGATCACGGCGTCGTTGTTCGCATCGGAGGGCGAGGATGGCCGAGCAGAATAGCCCGCAGTGGTTCCTGAACGAACTGTTCGGTGGCAAAACGGAAGAGCTGTACATGCTCATCTGGACGCTGCCGGACAAGCGCTCACGCTGGTTCCGCGAGGTTGCCGCCGCGGCCGCTGCGGTGGAGGCGCTCTCAGAGCGTGACGTGTACGTCGGGGTCGGCCTCGCCGAGCGGGATTACGGCCCATCTCAGCGCTGCCCGGCAGATCAGGTCGCCGGCATCACTGCCGTCTGGGCCGATTTCGACGTGCTCTCCGAGGCGCACTCGAAGAAGTCTCTGCCGGCGAGCATCGAGCAAGCACTATCCGTGGTGCCGCCGGAGATGCCGCCCAGTGTGGTCGTCGCCTCGGGAAACGGCGCGCACGCCTGGTGGTTGCTGAAGGAGCCCTACGTATTCGACACAAAGCACGAACGCGATTGGGCTGCCTCGGTAGTCTTGCGGTGGCAGACTCTCTTGCGCTTCAACGCCGCCAACCGCGGCTGGGCCTTCGACCGCCTGGCCGATCTCGCCCGGGTCCTCCGCATACCAGGAACGCTGAACCACAAAGATCCCGCCCATCCCAAGCCAGTGATGGTTCATCAGGTCACGGACCGCCGCTACAACCTCTCGGACTTGGAGGAATACCTCGATCGGTTCGGCATACCGAAACAGGGAACCAATGAGCAGAAGGCCGCCGCGCCCGCGGCGCAGGCAGATTCATCGATCGTCATCAATCTGAAGGCGGAGTTTCCAGAGGATCTGATCAAGCGCTGGACCGATGTGGACATGCGGTTCCGGAACACTTGGTTCCGCCAGCGGCACGATCTCAAAGATCAGAGCCAGAGCGGGTACGATCTCGCCCTCGCGGATTTCGGCATGGATGCAGGTTTGAGCGCGCAGCAGATCGTGGATCTGATCATCCAGCACCGGCGGATGCATGGGCAGAAGCAGCGCACGCGCGCGGACTATTTCGAGCGCACGCTTGCGAAAGCGGCCGAGCACAGCAACGGGAATAGCGCCCTTCCGCCGCTTCCAACTACGGCCGCCGCACCTGCACCGGCGCCCCCGCCCGAGATCCCGGACAACCCTCAGCCAGCGCTGCCGCCTGGTAATGAGCCCCCGGAACAACCGCCGGCGGCAATGGACCCCATGGCTGCGAAGGCAGCGATGTGCGAGTACATCTCGGATGTCCTCGGGGTCCGCATCCTGCGCATCGTGAAGATCACCGGCAAGGAGCCCACCTACCAGCTCGTTCTGGAGAACACCAAGATCGAGCTTGCCAACGTCGGCAAATTGCTTGACCAGAACAGCGTCCGCATGGCGATCGCCACAGCGACCAACAAGCTGACGAAACGCCTCAAACCCAAGCAGTGGGACCAGCTCGCCCAGTGCATACTGGACGCCCTCATCGAAGAGGAGGGCGGTCCGGAAACGCAACTGGAAGGTGCGGCGCGCATGTATCTGGAGCAGTATTTAACGGATGTCGCCTTCATTCCGGCGATCGAGGGACAACCATCAAATGCGGTCCGCCGGCCCATGCTGATCGATGGCCGGATCGCAGTCAATTCTGCCGACTTCCAGCTCTTCATCAACAAGACGTTCCTTCAGAACGTGTCCGTCAAGGCAGTCGCCTCGATGTTGGCGGCAATCGGCGCCACCAACGTTCGGGTGCGCACCGCAAAGAACCGGGAGCAAGGCCGGTGGCTGCTGCCCACGGATGAGTTCAATCCCACCGATTACGCGATCCCGCCCAAGGAGGCCCGCCATGCCGGTTCCGAGTGAGACACAACCGGCCGTGACCGGCGCGCTCGATGGCATCGGCGCCCAGGACCATTCCGTCACGGCAGAGTACCGCATCTTTGGGCCGCCTGGAACTGGCAAGACCACGAACTTGACGAGGCAGATCCGGCGTGCGGTCGAGCGCTTCGGACCGGACTCTGTTTTGGTCACGAGCTTCTCGCGGACGGCAGCGGCGGAACTCGCCGGGCGAGACCTGCCGATCAGTCCGGATCGCATCGGCACGTTGCACTCGCACTGCTATCGCGCGCTCGGGGCGCCCGAGATCGCCGAAGCGAACGTCGCGGAATGGAACCGCGAGAACCCGCACCTTCAAATCACGCCGGTCAAGAAACACGGCCGGATCGATGGTGAAGACGCCGTCGAGGGCGATGACGAGCAGAAGAAGGAGGGCGATGTCTGGCTTCAGCAGTTGAACCGTTACCGCGGAATGATGATCCTGCCGGAGTGGTGGCCGGCCAACGTGCGCGAGTTTTCTGCCCGGTGGAAACAGTACAAGGACGCGCACGGTCTGCTGGACTTCTGCGATCTGATTGAAGTCTCACTGCGGGATGTCCCATTCGCGCCCAAGCACCCGGCGGTGATTTTCGCCGACGAGGCCCAGGACCTGAACCGAATGCAGTTGACTCTGATCCGCCGGTGGGGCGAGCGCGCGAATTACTTCATCCTGGCGGCCGATGACGACCAGGCCATCATGACGTTTACGGGCGCCTCGCCGGACGCGGTCCTCGACCCCGAGATACCTGAAAGCCACAAGATCATCTTGAAGCAAAGCTATCGCGTGCCGCGGGCCGTGCACGGTGCCGCAGATAGACTAATCCGCCAGGTGACGCGCAGGCAGGAGAAGGCGTACCTGCCACGGCCCGCCGCCGGCGTGTACGGTCTCGCGTGCGGAACTTGGCGATCAACGGAGTTCGCCATTCTCAAGGCCGCGATTGGACACCTCGAACGCGGCCAGACCGTGATGTTCCTGGCGAGTTGCTCTTACATGCTCGCGCCCTTGATCCACGTGCTGCGCAAGGAAGGCATTCCGTTCCATAACCCCTACCGGAAATCGAACGGTTTCTGGAACCCGCTGCGGATTGGCCGGCGCTGCTCGACCGCGAACCGGATTCTCGGGTTGCTTGCTGCGCACCCCGGTTTGGGTGAACCACAACCCCTTTGGACCGGAGCCGATCTCGCTCTATGGGCGGAGTGGCTGTACTCGAAAGGAATTCTGAAACCGGGCGCAAAGAAGCGCTTGGGCGCGGCGCCGCCAGACAAGCCAATCACGATCGCGGATCTCGACGAGGTCTTTGAGCCCGCCGCGCTCGAGGAGTTACTGGCCTGCTTCGAGGGCGACTGGAAGGAGTTGCTCGGTTGGTGGCGCCGTCACTTAACCGCCGATGTGCAGAAACGCGCTGAATACCCCTCTCGGGTCGCCGCCGCCCATGGCCCGCAGGCGCTCGTCGATCCGCCGCGCGTGATCGTCGGCACGATCCATTCGGTCAAGGGCGGCGAGGCGGACGTGGTGTTCCTGTTTCCGGACTTGAGCCAGGCGGGCGATGCCGCGTACCAGCGCTTCGGACCGCCACGCGATGCCGTGATCCGGACGTTCTACGTGGGCATGACCAGGGCGCGCGAGGTGCTGTACATCGCCGAGAAGGCGTCGGTGATGGCCGCCTCGATCAGCGCCTAAGTGATTCATACGAGTCGACTTGATAGCTTATGGCCCTCGAAGGTACCCTCCGGATGCTGACCGGAGGCTTGCGAGTGAAACCGAGAGTCCAGCACCCGAAGGTGCACGAGGCGTTGAGGAGCCGCCAGGCCGGATGGTGGTGGTTCATCCGCTATTGGGAGGACGAGTTCTCCGCTGACGGCGGCGCCCGCACCGTTCGGAAACGGCACTGGATCGCACCCAGTCGCGGCGACAACAAGATCCCGCGCAAAGAGGCCGAGTGCAAGCGCGACGAGTTCCTCTTGAAGCTAAACGCCCCCACCGTCGAACAGGCGGTCCAGCAGGCGGTGAGCACGGGCGCGGCGCTTTTCGGCGAAGTGGCCAAGATGTACGAGGATGGCTATCTCGGTCGCGAAAACCAGATCGCCAAGCCGACGCGCGTGAAGGAAACCTTCTTCCTCAAGAGCTACATCGTGCCGAAGTGGGGCAAAATGCGTCTGAACGAGATCAAGCCCAAGGCGGTGGAAGACTGGCTCCACACGACTTTCGACTCCTGGTGGACCATGCACGGCGTGCGCGCCATCATGAGCCGCATCTTTTATTACGCTGAGGGCCACGGGCTGTGGGAGGAAGGGAAGCGCAGCCCGGCGAGCAAGGCGAAGCTCGGGAAGAAGCGCCACAAGTACGAACGGAAGATCTTGACCTTCGAAGAAACGGCGCGGGTGCTGGCGCGGCTCGAGGAGCCAAACAAGCTCATCATCGAGACCTGCATTGCCACCGGCGCCCGGATCTCGGAAGTGCTCGGCCTCAAGTGGAAGCACGTCAATCTGGACGCGGCGACGATCAAGATCGAGCAACGCGTCTGGCACCAGGACGTCGGCCGCCCGAAGAGCGAGGATAGCCGTCGTGTGCTAGGTATCGGCAACCTGGTCGACCGCTTCCGCCAGAAGCTCGTGGAGGATCAGGCCAAGCCGGATTCCTGGGTGTTCTACCAGAAGCGTGACAAGACACGCCCGATGTGGGATTCTGTACCCCGAAACGCCCTCCACCAGGCGGCCGCCGCCGAAGGTTGCGACTTCCCAGGCCTGGGACCGCACTCCTTCCGCCGAGCCAACATCACGTGGCGACAGGAGGTCGGCGGCAGCGCCATCGAGGCCTCGAAGATCGCCGGCCACGCCGACTTGGAGATGACCGGCGAGTACACCTTCGTGGCGCCGGAGCGGCAGAATGAACTGACACGGCGCATCCAAGAAAAGTTGGCGGCAGCCAGCAAGATGAAGAGCGACGCGAGACCGCCGGTAACGCCTCCGCCTAATACAGAAGCACCTCCCACCCTGGCGGATGCGCAACCGTCCACGCCGCTCATTCAATAGAAGCCAGGCGTTTGTACCCATTTGGATTGATTCTGCTGTAATCTGATCTATTGGACAACCTCCAATGAGCGATCCGCTGACCCCTTCGGTCCCAGAGCGCTGGCTATCCGTCGATGAGCTGGCCGGGTATCTCGGAATCAAACGGGATACCGTTTACAAGTGGATCATCCGGCGAAGCCTGCCGGCTCACAAGGCCGGGCGCCTCTGGAAATTCAGGAGGGATGAAGTAGACGCATGGGTTAAGAGCGGAGCCGCCGGGAGCAAGGAGAACAAGATCGGATGACAAGAGAGCACGCCGTGGACCGTGTTCGCGAGCACCTCGCAGGGATCTCTGATCTCTACAACCGCCTCGTTCTCGTCGTGGGACCTCCCGGCGCAGGCAAGACCACCGTGCTCAAGACTGTAGGCGAAGCAGAAAACGTACCGGTTCTACCGGTGGGGGCCCAGGTTTCACAGCGCCTCCTGGAGCTCACCGAGCGGCAGCGCGTGCTACAAGTGCCGACCATATTGGAGGAAGCTATTGCTGGCTTGCCGCCGGAGATGACGCTGCTCGACAACACCGAAGTCCTGTTTAGCCCGGTTCTGAAGCAAGATCCCCTTCGGCTATTGCAGCGCATCTCGCGAAACCGGACAGTTATCGCAAGTTGGCTGGGTGCCGTGAGCGGCGGGCACTTGACCTACGCGGCTCCCGACCACCCGGAATTCCGGCGATACCCCACTGAGGACTTGCTGGTTGTTACGCTTGACGATTCCAGTGAACATGCCGGACAAGGTTGAGAAATGAAATACGGCGATCTGATCCAATTTGAACCGATTGAGTCCGTGGTCCAGCTCCGCAATGCAGACCAGTTGGATTCGGCCAAGCAACTCGTGCAGACTTACGTCATCTCGGATGATATGGCGGAGAAGCTGACCTCCCTTGTCATTCCGGATCTCCAGTTCGATGCGCCCTCCGATAACAAGGGGCTCATGGTTGTCGGCAACTATGGCACGGGTAAGTCTCACCTCATGTCGGTCGTCTCCGCGCTGGCGGAAGATCCAGCATGTTTGCCCCTCGTGCGGCACTCTGCGGTAAGGGAAGCAGCCCAGCGCATCGCCGGCAAGTTCAAAGTCATCCGTACCGAAATCGGCGCCGTTACCATGTCCCTGCGGGACATCCTCACCGCGGAACTGGAAGAGCACCTCTCGAAACTCGGAATCAGCTACGACTTCCCGCCGGCAAGCACGATCCCTAACAACAAACGTGCATTCGAACAGATGATGGCGCTGTTCCACCAGCGGTTCCCGGACCAGGGTCTTCTGGTGGTCGTGGACGAGTTGCTCGATTACCTGCGGAGTCGAAAGGACCAGGAGCTTATCCTGGACCTGGCGTTCCTTCGCGAGATCGGAGAAGTCTGCAAAGACCTGCGTTTCCGCTTCATCGCCGGGATTCAGGAAGCTATCTTCGACAGCCCGCGTTTTTCGTTCGTTGCCGAAAGTGTCCGGCGCGTAAAGGACCGCTTTGAACAAGTCCTCATCGAGCGCGCGGATGTAAAGTTTGTGGTGTCCGAACGTCTCCTGCGAAAATCGCCTGAGCAGCAGAGTCATATCAGGGATTACCTGCTGCCGTTTGCAAGGTTTTACGGCAACATGAACGAACGCATGGACGAGTTCGTGCGCCTGTTTCCCGTTCACCCGGATTACATCGACACGTTCCAACGGGTCACCGTCGTTGAGAAGCGGGAGGTGTTGAAGAGCCTGTCCATTGCCATGCGAAAGAAACTCAACGATGTTCTGCCCGCGAACGAGCCTGGCCTGATCGCCTATGACACGTACTGGAACACCTTGCGGGAAAATCCGTCGTTCCGTGCGGTACCGGATATCAAAGCGGTGATCGAGTGCAGTCAGGTGCTCGAGTCGCGGGTCGACGCAGCCTTCCCGAACAAGCTTTTCAAGCCGATGGCGCGGCGCATCATTCAGGCGCTCTCGGTCCATCGGCTCACGACGGGTGACATTCACATCCCTGTCGGACCGACTGCTGCCGAGCTGCGGGACACCCTCTGCCTGTACCAGCCGGAAGTGGCTGAATTGGGAGGGGATGGGGCCGCCGATTTGCTGACGACGGTCGAGAACGTGCTCTCACAAATCAAGAGCACCGTCAGTGGCCAATTCATCTCGCAGAATACGGACAACGGCCAAGTCTACCTCGATCTCAAGAAGACCGAAGACTACGACGCCTTGATCGAAAAACGCGCGGAATCCCTGGACTCAACGCAGCTGGACCGTTACTACTACGAGGCGCTGAAGCGCGTGATGGAGTGTACGGACCAGACCTACGTCAGCGGCTACAAGATCTGGGAGCACGAACTCGAATGGATCGAACGGAAAGTCGGCCGCCGAGGTTATCTCTTCTTCGGCGCGCCCAATGAACGGTCCACAGCCGCGCCGCCGCGCGATTTCTACCTGTACTTCCTCCAGCCGTTTGATCCGCCGCGATATCAGGACGAGAAGAAGAAGGACGAAGTGTTCTTCCGGTTGAATCTGTCCGGCGGCGACGACAGTTTCCGGACCATCCTCCGCAACTATGCCGCCGCTGTGAACTTGGGCTCCACATCGTCGGGAAACGCGAAGGAGACGTACGAGCGGAAGGGCGCGGCCTTTCTCCGCGACCTGGTCAAGTGGCTCCAGGAGCACATGACCGCGGCGTTCGAAGTCACCTACCAGGGCAAATCCAAACCCCTTCTGGCCTGGGTGAAGGGCAAGCCGCTCGGCGCCGGCGGCAGGCTCAATGTTCGTGATGTGGTCAACATGGTCGGATCGGTCTGCCTTGCTCCCCATTTCGAGGACTTGGCGCCGAATTACCCTACGTTCTCGCTTCTCATCACCAGCCAGAACCGTGAGGTGGCCACCCAGGATGCCCTGAAAGCAATCGCGGGTGGCGCGCGGACGAAACTCGGGACCGCCGTGCTCGATGCGCTCGACCTTCTCGACGGCGAGCGTCTCGATCCGGCGAAATCGAAGTTCGCTGCGGTCGTGACCGACGCCCTCAAGAAGAAGGGGCACGGACAGGTGGTAAACCGAAGCGAGTTGATTCACGAGGTATACGGCGTCGAATACTTCGCTCCGGACCAGTTCCGCCTGGAGCCCGACTGGCTTGTCGTGCTCCTGGCGGCCCTCGTCCACTCCGGAGATCTTGTGCTTGCGATTCCGGGGAAGAAGTTCGATGCGACCAATCTGCTGCAACTCGCCGCGACGCCGCTCGATGAACTGAAAAACTTCAAACACATCGAACGGCCAAAGGACTGGAATCTTCCTGGGCTGAAGGCTCTGTACGAGCTCCTCAGCTTGCCGCCGGGCTTCGCACAGGCTCTGACGCAAGGCGGCGACCACGCCCGGGATGCCGTCCAATCGCTGGGCTCCGAGTCGAAGAAGCTCATCGAGCGCATCGTCCACGCCCAACAGGTTCTTCAGGGCGGTCTCAAGCTCTGGGCGCGGAACCTCCTGGCCCCGGAGGACGCCGATGCGCTGCGGGCCCACATGGATGAAACCAAGCAGTTCCTCGAATCTCTCCAGGCGTACACCACGGCCGGGCAGCTAAAGAACTTCCGGCACGAGCCCCAGGACGTGAGCGCGAAGCGGAGCGGCCTGGACGCTCTGAGGCAGGTCGAGGCGCTGCAGGGGATTGCGGTCGAGTTCAGTCCGCTTGCGTCGTATCTGGCGATCGCCGAAACTGCGCTGCCGAGCGATCACGCTTGGATCACGAAGGTCCAGGGTGTGCGCCACGAACTGCTGACCGATATGCTCGATGCGGGCAAACGGGAAGCCCCCGCATTCAGGCAGCAAGGCATCCAGAAACTGAGCGCGCTGAAGAAGGAGTACACCGATCTGTACGTTTCGGCGCACGGTCGTGCCCGGCTGGGGAACAAGGAAGATCGCCGCAAGGCGCAATTGCTCAAGGACCAGCGGTTAGGCCAACTCCAGAGGCTTTCGACGATCGAACTGATGCCCCGGCAGCAGCTCAGCGACTTTCAGAACCGCCTCGGCGGCCTGAGGACCTGCTTCACCCTCACCGAGCCGGACCTCGACGCCTCTCCCGTTTGCCCGCACTGCAATTTCCGGCTGGTAACGGAGCCGGATGGCCGATCCGCCGGCCAGGTCTTGAAAGCGCTGGAAGACGAACTGGACAATCTGCACGAAGGCTGGACCAAAACCCTCCTCAGCAACTTGGAGGACCCAACCACGCAGCAGAATCTAACCCTCCTCAAGGCCGCCGCCCGCAAGATCGTGGACGGCTTTTTGAAATCCCGTGCCTTGCCCGACGATGTGAACCATGAATTCGTCGCAGCCCTCCAGGAGGCCTTGTCGGGGCTGGCAAAGGTGATCGTGACGACCGACGATCTCCGGTCTGCGTTGTTGGCCGGCGGCTCGCCGGCCACCCTGCCGGAGCTCAAGAAGCGCTTCGAGGAATTTCTGGTGGAACTTTCCAAAGGCAAAGATCCTCAGAAAGTTCGGGTGGTTCTGGAGTAGCCCAATATGGCGGCCCGTTACACGGATGAGGAGATCGCGACGCTTCTGAGTGAACGGAAGCCATTGCCGCCCGACTATCGAAAGCGCCTGAATTTCCGTGAGAAGCGAGGGCATCGGGAAACCGAATTGGAGATCGCGGGGCAGGCGGGGAATGAGTTCCGCCTGATCGGACGGCAGAGCAAGCTCAACTTTTTCGATTTCTCGATCATCCTCGCCGTATCGCCTTCAGGCAGCAGCCAGTTATTCCGCCTTCGCCGCTACAACGGCAAGCATGGCGAGCACACGAATCTCATTGAAGGCAACACCTTCTACGATTTTCATATTCACACCGCGACGGAGCGCTACCAGGACCTGGGCATGCGGGAAGACTCCTATGCGGAGCCGACGGACCGTTTTGGCACCTTCGACACAGCGCTTCGGTGCCTGTTTCAAGATTGCGGCTTCGATGTCCCGCAAGACCCGCAGCCCGGCTTGTTTGAACAGGAGGGAGTATGAACACGCAGGCAGTGGAACAGTCCTTCCGCGAGAAGGTTTGCGCCAAGATCCGGATGGTCCTCGAAGGCAAGGACCGCTACCGTGTGTTCACGCCGTTTCTGTTTGAGGATGGTGACCATCTGTCCATCGTGCTCCGGAAGCAGGATGGGGCGTGGCTGCTCTCCGACGAAGGCCACACCTACATGCACCTCACCTATGACCTGGATGAGAAGGACCTCCAGCGCGGCACCCGGCAGAAGATCATCACCAACGCCCTGTCCGCATTTCGTGTTGAGGATCAAGATGGAGAGCTGGTTGCCAAGGTTGCCGAGGATCAGTTCGGCGACGCGCTGTATGGGTTCGTGCAGGCGCTATTGAAGATCACGGACGTGACGTTCCTGACGCGCGAGCGGGTCCGGTCCACGTTCTGGGAAGACTTCCAGGCTCTCATCGAGGAGCACGTTCCGGAGAGTCGCCGGGCCTTCCATTGGCACGATCCCGCGCAAGACCCGCAAGGGATTTACGAAGTCGACTGCCGCATCAACGGCATGCGCCGGCCGTTGATGGTCTTCGCCTTGCCCGGAGACGACCGCACGCGTGACGCGACGATCGCGCTTCTCCAGTTTGAAAAGTGGGGCGTGGCGCATACCTCGCTCGGCATTTTCGAGGATCAGGAACAGATCAACCGGAAGGTGCTGGCCCGGTTCACGGATGTATGCGAGAAGCAGTTCTCCAGCTTGCACGGCAACCGGGATCGGATTGGAAGGTATCTGAAGGAGATGGTGGAGACAAATGCATAGAGGAGCTTCTGGAGTTCGATGAGCAAGCAATTGGAAGGGCAAGAGTCCCTGCTGGCGACCCAGGATCGAGAGACGAAGGGGCCTATCGAGTGCCTCGGGCTAACGTTCGAGAACGACGAGGCGCGGCGGACCTATTTCCTAGCGGAGTTAAAGAAGAAGCTAGCCGATCCCGAGTTCCGTAAGATTGAAGGCTTCCCGATCGGCTCTGACGAGGACATCCTAGCCCTTTCCGACCCGCCATACTACACCGCCTGCCCAAACCCTTTCCTTTCTGATCTCTTGGCCGAATGTGTCCGATCTGGTAGCCCCAGCCTGGACGAATACAAAAGGGAACCATTCGCTGCCGACGTAAGGGAGGGTAAGCAAGACCCGGTGTGTATGGCTCACACGTACCACACTAAAGTTCCCTATCGCGCAATCGCCCGATATATCCTGCACTACACTAAGCCGGGTGACATCGTGCTCGACGCCTTTGCCGGCACAGGTATGACCGCACTTGCATCATCCCTGTGTGCGAAACCGGATGACGACTTTAAGCGATCCGTTGAGACAGAATCGCAGGCAGGCGAGCGGCCAGCTCCGCGTTGGGGCAAACGCACAACCGTACTGTTCGAGTTATCCCCGTTTGCAACATTCTTGGCGCGAAACTTCAATTCGCTCTTGGACGTGACGACGTTTCGCTCCGAAGCCGAAGCACTGATTTCCCAATCGGCGCTCAAGTACGGCTGGCTCTACAAGTCGGAACTCAAGCCCGGCCACCCGGGCGAGATTGCCTTTGTCGTCTGGGTTGACGTATTTAGGTGCGAGTGCGGCGCTGAAATCAAGTTCTGGGACCCCCCGAACCCAAGCCGGTTACCGCCTCGCATAGAGTCGATGCTGACCTGCGACTCGTGCTCGCGTAAGAATAACAAACGAACAATCCAGCAAGCTCGGACTGCCTTGTTCGATAGCGTACTCAATACTACAATCACCCAAAATCGACAGGACATTTGTTTTCTGGAGATTCGACAAGGCGACTCTGTAGTTCGAAGGAAGCCCTCGGCTTACGATCTAGCCTTGCTTCGGAAAATCGCTTCAGAACCTGTTCCTAATCGCTTTCCTGCCCTCCCCATGATGCTCAAGGGCAACACGTGGGGAGATATGTACCGCGCTGGATATCATTTCGGGATTACGCACACCCATCACTTCTGGACTAAACGAAACCTGATAGTTCTATCGGATCTTTTCGATCGGGCACGCAAGTCACGGTGTTCGCCAGAGATGATCTTTCTCTGCACCTCGTTCGCCGTGAAGACCGGCAGTCGAATGCACAATATTGGGCTGGATGATGGCGCGCTAAATCTCGCGGGCCAGATTTATAACACTCTTCAGATACCTAGCGTCTGTGCCGAACGGAATTTATATGAACTCGCCTGTGGGAAGGTTCGCGATCTTATCCCCGTCTTTTCCTTTCCAAAGGGTCCCCGACCGCTAATATCTACCTGTTCAGCCGGAAGCCTCTACGGCGTCCCCGATAACGCCGTTGATTACGTGTTTGTGGACCCACCCTTTGGCGAGAACATAATGTACTCGGAACTCAACTTTCTGTATGAAGCGTGGCTTGGGATTTTTACCAATCAGGCACCAGAGGTTATTATTTCGGACGCACAAAAGAAGGACATCGCAGCCTATAAAGAGTTGATGACCCGCTGTTTTGGCGAACTCTATCGTGTTTTGAAACCGGGGCGCTGGATGACATTAGCATTTCACAACAGTAAGAATGCCGTGTGGAACGTCATCCAGGAAACCCTTGGAGAGGCGCGATTTGTGGTGGCCGATGTCAGAGTGCTGGACAAGGGCCAAGGAACTTACAAACAGATGACGACGACGGGGGCTGTCAAGCAGGATCTCGTCATTTCTGCTTACAAGCCAAATGGTGGTTTGGAGCGCCGCTTTGAACTTGAGAAGGGCACCGAGGAGGGCGTTTGGGATTTTGTGCGAACGCATTTGCGCCAATTGCCGGTCCCCGCTGCGAAAGGAGGCGACTTGGAGGCACTGGCTGAGCGCCAGGCATTCTTGCTGTTTGATCGCATGCTTGCTTTTCACGTTCAGCGTGGGGCGAGCATACCACTTTCGGCGGGGGATTTCTATGCTGGCTTGGCACTGCGGTTCGCCGAGCGAGACGGCATGTACTTTCTTCCAGAACAGGTCGCCGAGTACGACCAGAAGCGCATGAAGGCCCGCGAAGTGCGGCAGCTTGAGATCTTCGTGCGGAACGAGAAGAGCGCGATCCAGTGGCTCCGGCAACAGTTGCAGGACAAACCCCAAACCTTTCAGGAATTGCATCCGCAGTTCATGCGCGAGATCGCCGGTTGGGAGAAGCACGAGCAGCCTGTCGAGCTACGCGAACTCCTCGAATGGAATTTCGGTTACTACGACGGTCAGGGAGAGGTGCCCAGTCAAATCCATCGCTACCTCTCGACGAACTATCACGATCTCCGGAACCTCGCGAAGGACGCGCCCGCGTTACGCGCCAAGGCCAAGGATCGCTACTACGTGCTTGACCCGACCAAAGAAGCCGACGTCCAGAAGAGCCGCGAGAAAGCGATGCTCCGCGAATTCTTGGAGTATCGCGATTCGAAACGGAAGAAGCTCAAAGTGTTCCGGCTGGAGGTGATCCGCGCCGGCTTCCGGTCCGCATGGACCCAGAACGACTACAACGCCATTCTCGACGTGGCCGCCAAGATCCCGGAGGACGTCCTGCAGGAAGATCCGATGCTTCTGATGTGGTACACCAACAGCCTGATGCGCGCGGGACGGACCTCATGATTTCAAGCTGGAAGCTTTTCAACTTCAAATCGATCAAGAGCGAAACCACCCTTGAGTTTGGGCCGCTCACGATTTTCGCTGGCGCCAACAGTAGCGGGAAGAGCACCTGGCTTCAGTCCATACTCCTGATCAGCCAGACCCTGTCCCATCGAATGCGGTCCCGGTCGGTGGTTTTGAATGGTTCACTCACGAGGCTGGGTCAGTTCGACGACCTGAAGTCGAACGGTGGAACCGCGAATCAGATCGTAATCGGTTGGGAGTGCGTGCCACGGGCCGAGAGTCCACTGATGGCTCTCGACGGACCCCAGGCTTTCGGCCGGAGGGTTGTTTTTTACGGGCGGACTACGGACCGAATTCGTAGGGTTGCCTGCGAGCTGGCGTTCGACGCCAACCCGGACAGTCCTCAGCGGGAGTTGTATCAGCTCCAACCGCAGTTGTTTTCCTGCCGCGTGTCGACGGCGGCGCTCGGCGAAGAGAATGTGGACATCCAATCATGGATCGAGGTCCGCAGAGCGTCCCTTGCAGGTGACGATATCGGGGAAAAGTTGCGCCAGATCCCTTCGGAAGAGCCGCCGAACGAGCCCGTTCGGCAGAGCCTCGAACTGGACGTCAGCCTGGACGGCGATTCTCTCGAAGACATCCGGGAGGACTATGCGACTGCTAAACCCGTAGGGTGCATCGTCCGGCACTTCTTGCCTGACACCGTCGCACTGCGAATCAACGTTTCCGAGGAAGAGACCCGGGCCATCATCAGCGCCCTGTGTGAGGAGATGCCAAGGGGCCCCCGCCGGCGGACGATTCTTGACCGGGACATCGTGATCCCGGCACAAGCGCTGAACCTCCTCCGGGAGGTAATTGGCGACTCGCCTCTGAACGAGATCGCTCCGGCGCCGCAGCGGAACCTGTTCGGTACACCCGACAACACCCTTGCGCTGCGGGAGTGGAACGACCGCGTTCGCCGCCTCCCCATGTCTCGGCGTACCGAGATCCGGAAGAAAATGCAGGAGCACCCTGCGTTGGGGGACAAGCTGTACCAGGCGCTCCGCGCTGAAAAGCCCGACCAGTTCACTGTCATCCCTCATCGGCCGCCGTTACAAGTTCTCGATGGCATCCTGTACCTGGATTACTTCTTCGGCAACGCGGTCAAGTACCTTGGACCGCTCCGGGACGAACCCAAAGCGCTGTACCCATTGGCGCCCGGTGTGGACCCGTCCGATGTCGGTCTGAGGGGAGAGTACACCGCCGCCGTGCTCGACCTCCACAAGACACGGCGGGTACGGTACATCCCGACGTCGGCCTTTCGAGGCGCGGAATTGCCGCCCAAACCGCAGGTTGCCGTCCGGACGTTAGAAACGGCGATGCTGGACTGGCTGCAATACCTGGGTGTTGCCGAGAGAGTCGAAACCAAGGATATGGGCAAGTTCGGCCACGAACTCAAGGTCGTCTTGCCCGGCCGTTCGCAGCCTCACGACCTCACGCATGTCGGCGTTGGTGTGAGCCAGGTTCTGCCGATCCTGGTGATGTGTCTGCTCGCCGAGCCGGACACGACACTCATATTCGAGCAGCCGGAACTGCACCTCCATCCCAAGGTCCAGACGCTGCTTGGTGATTTCTTCTTGTCGATGAGCCTGCTCGGGAAACAATGCGTGCTAGAAACCCACAGTGAGTATCTAATCAACCGGTTGCGGTTTCGCGCTGCGGCCGCGACAACGGACGAAATCTCGAAGGCGATCAAGATGTACTTCGTTGAAAAGCCGGAGGATACATCGGTATTTCGTCCTGTCGTAGTGAATGAGTTCGGCGCCATCCCCGATTGGCCCGAGGGCTTCTTCGACCAGTCTCAGAGAGAGGCAGAGGCCACGTTGCGCGCGGCGATGAAGAAGCGCCGCCAGGCGCAACAAAGGAAGGCGTGACGTGTCGACCTTCCCGGATATTGTAGTCGACCCTTACCTGGTCTGCTTGCCCCGCGAATGCGACGACGCAACGCGGCTGGACCAATTCGTCGACAACTTACTATCGTGGTCCGATCTGCTTCAGCGTGATGACGTCAACGTCCATTTCCCCAAGTCGTGTTTGGAGGCGCTGGTCGAGGAGGGCCAATACCCGTACGGGCAAGAGCTCAAGAAGATGGCCGCCCGACTCGGGGCATCTCACTTGTCGGACGATTTCGTCTGTCGGGTTGCTCAAGCAGTCCTGGAACGTACCCCAACGCTTGAGGATCGTTGTTCCATCAATGTCGTCATCTTCGACGAAGAGACGTGCAGGGTGGAGCCCGAAATATACGTCAACCGGCTTGCGGCGAAGATTGGATGGGGCTTTAAGCATGGTCTCACGGTGATTGCCTGTTTTGGGCACGCGCGTCCGGACGAAGGCTTCCTGGTAGCCTCTGCGACCTCACCGCCAGAGGCTTCATTCGAAGGCGAGGAAATCAAGATCCTGGCCCGAATCGAGGCGGTCGACTGCACGGATGACACGGGCAACTGGGCGGAGCTGCTGCCGGTGGATGTCAATCAATCCCTTCCGGTTGCTTTCAGCCGTGAGTCGCTGTTCGAACATCTGGGCTGTTTGCGGCTTTGGGGCGAAGCGGATTCCCCAGAGAACGCTCGCGAGGCGATCAACACAAGGGTCGGACAACTCTTCGCCGCCGGGGCCACCAACCGCGGCGCCGCGAGGGGGTTTCGCTTTGGCGACGCGTTTCTCCAATCAGCCCGCAGACATGGCTTTGGGGCTCGGAGCGACCTGGCCACGAACTTGATTGATTCCTGCGCACGCATTCTAGTCGATCTGCCGAAGCAACCCGTGAAATCTTTTCGAGTCAGTGAGCGATCCGGCGAACAACTCGTTCGGGCTGATGGCGCCGCTGCCTTGCGTACGCATCTCACGAAGGCTGGCGCCGGCTTTCGTTTGATGTATTGGGAAATGTTAGATGGAACGATCGAGTTTGCGAACGTCGGCACAAAGTTCGAGCTGGAGATTCTGTGAAGCTGCTGGGCAAAGGTGCGAGTGTCTGACCAAGGTGCGACATGGTTTGTCGACGAACAGCGCCGTCTGCGCTGCCGTGTCCTGGAACAGGTTTCCACCTGGGGGCGAACCGTGGCTCGGGCCTGGTATCCCGAAGCCGATGCCGTGCTTCTTGTTGATCCAAGTCATCTCAAGCCCGTTGAGGAGTTGCGCGCTGGCCCGGAGGAAATCGCCTACATCACCGCTGCCGGCAGGGTAGCCGACGCGATCGAAGAAAACGTGCTGCTCGCACCCATCGAATCGTCGGTGATCCCATTACCTCACCAGGTGCTCACGCTCCTGAAGGCCGTATCGAGCGACCGCGTACGGCTGCTGCTCGCCGACGAAGTGGGATTGGGAAAGACCATTGAGGCCGGATTGATCATCAAAGAGCTGAAGCTCCGCGGCATGGTGCGGCGTGTCCTGGTGGTGGCGCCGAAGGGCCTCGTGAGCCAGTGGGTGGCCGAGATGCGCACCCACTTTGGGGAAGAGTTCCGGCTGCTCCTGCCTGGCGACTTCCCGGCTTTCCGCCGCGTCGCCGGCCAGGACAACGTGTGGAAGATGTACAACCAGATCATCTGCTCGATGGACTCGGTCAAGCCAATCGATAACCGGCGTGGCTGGTCGGCCGAGCAGATTCAGGAGTACAACCGTGATCGCTTCGAAGATCTTCTGGCCGCGAACTGGGATCTGATCGTCGTCGATGAGGCGCACCGGCTGGGCGGGACTACGGACCAGGTAGCGCGGTACAAGTTGGGGCAGGGGCTGGCGGAGGCAGCCCCCTACCTGTTGCTGCTCTCTGCAACGCCCCATCAAGGTAAGAGCGACGCCTTCCATCGTCTCGTCTCGCTGCTGGACAAGACCGCGTTCCCGGACACGACTTTCGTCAACCGGGAGCGCCTGGAACCGTATCTCTCGCGGACGGAGAAGCGGCGTGCAATCGACGCGCAAGGGAATCCGCTGTTCAAACCGCGGCGAACGCAGCTCGTACCGATTCAGTGGGAGCCTCGACACGCGCTACAGCGCCAGCTCTATGCCGCCATCTCCGAGTACGTCCGGATTGGGTACAACCAGGCGATCCGCGAGAAGAAAGCGTATGTTGGTTTCCTGCTCCTGCTGATGCAGCGGTTGGTAACCTCCTCCACCCGCGCGATCCGGACCACTCTCGAACGGCGCCTGGAAGCTCTCCAAGCGCCGGAGGAGCAGCTCTCGCTGTTCCCGCCCGGATTCGACGAAGAGTGGCCGGACCTGGACGGCCAGGAGCAGGTCGACCTCCTTTTACGTATGCGCACGAAAGCCCTCCGGAATGAGCGTGCCGAGGTGCAGTTGCTGCTGGACCTGGCGAAACGAACAGAAGCGACGTCGGCCGATGCGAAAGCCGAAGCGCTTCTGGATTGGATCTACCGTTTGCAGCAGGAAGAATCCGATCCCGATCTGAAGGTGCTTCTCTTCACCGAGTTCGTTCCATCGCAGGAAATGCTTCGCGACTTCCTCACGGACCGGGGCTTCACCGTGGTCTGCCTCAATGGCAGCATGAGCATGGATGAGCGCAAACAGGTCCTCCAGTCCTTTGCCGGCGACATTCGGATTCTCATTTCCACCGATGCCGGGGGGGAGGGCTTGAATCTCCAGTTTTGCCACGCCGTCATCAATTTCGACATTCCGTGGAACCCCATGCGGCTCGAACAACGGATCGGCCGTGTGGATCGTATCGGCCAGACCCACATTGTCAGGGCCGTCAATTTCGTTCTTGAGGACACGGTCGAGTTCCGGGTGCGTGAAGTCCTCGAAGAGAAGCTTGCCGTCATCCTCCGTGAGTTTGGGGTGGACAAGGCCGGCGATGTGCTCGATTCGGCCGATGCGGGTGAGATTTTCGACGAGTTGTACCGTGATGCGATACTCGCGCCGGACGCGATGGAGAACAAAGTGGACTCAGTGCTCGCAAAAGTGCGCGCCCAGGCGGAATCGATGAAGCGGAGTGCAAGCCTGCTGGCTCAGACCGGCGATCTCACTCCTTCGGAGGCCCAGCGTCTCCTTGGCCATCCTTTGCCTTACTGGATCGAGCGCATGACCGTGAACTACCTGCGCCATGCCGGTGGAGCGGCGGAGCGGTCCCGAATCGGATGGAACCTTCGTTGGCCCGATGGAACAACGACGCCTGCGGCGGTTTTCACGCTGGCTGATGCGGAGCGAAATCCGGCCGCGACTCACCTGACGCTCGAGGAACCGAGAGTGCGGGGGATCGCTACCCGTGGGACCAGGTTCGTACCCGGACAACCCATTCCTTCCTTGGAGCTTCGTGGTATCCCGTGGGAGATCCGTGGCTGCTGGTCGCTATGGACCATCGCGGTTCGCAGCGCTGGATGGAATCGGGAACGAGTTCTTCCACTCTTCCTGCACGATGACGGGCGGGTTTTGGCGCCAACGGCCAGGCACATTTGGGAGCTTCTTCTGGAGCGGGCGCCAGATGCCATTCGCTACCTGGACGCCCGAGAGTCGGCTCGAGTGTTTGCGGAGGTGGCCGCCGCAGCGGAGGAGCACGGGCAGCCACTTTACAGCGAACTGCTCCGTTTCCATCGCAGCCGGCTCGACAGAGAGCGGGACAACAAATGCCACACGTTTGAAGCGCGGCGGCGCACTATTGAGCGCATCGGCCTGCCGGCAGTGCGTCAGCACCGCCTGAACGAGCTGGCAAAAGAGGAAAGTGCCTGGCGTTCGGAGTTCGAGGCGCGCGCCAACCTGCATCCGGAGTTGATTCCGCGGCTCCTACTGCGTGTGGAGGGGGTCGGAGCCAATGACTGACTGGCGCGACGGCATCCTCAAGGAATTCAGTCCGGGTGTCCGCCCCATCACTGTCGTGGCCGATCCGGACGGATTACTGACAGATCCTCGTCTGGTCCAATCGCTTGAGCAACGCGGCTTTGAAATGCTGCTGTTTGAGGACTCGATCTCCTTCCGGTTTGCATTCGAGTCGCGCTATCGGCCGCGGCTCGATTCAGGTCAGGGCCTCGACCTCATCGTGCTGCACAAGGGTGATGCAGCGAGGCTGCCGTATGATGTCTTGGCGAGAGGACGCCGGCTTGAGTTCTCGCTTGCCGATTTCTTTCCGAACTTCAGCTATCCGGTGCTGAAGGACCTGGAACCGCAATACCTAGATCACTTGTACGAGGCGCAGATTCGGTTCAGCCCCGGCGTGCTCGGTGAGAACGCCACCAAAGACTTTGTCCTGCGGCACGTGTTTTCGATCGCCGCGGAGCTGATCCGAACCGAAGCCGATCTGCTCAGAACGTTGCTTCGGCGCCACTACAGGCCGTTAACGATTCCGAGGCCGTTTTTTGATCGTCTCGTTCAGGTGTTAACGCAGGGCGGGCGGTTTGACGGATGGCCGATCGCCGAATTGCTCGCCGACCGGAGCCTGTTTTTCGCGTTTCTCCAGGAACGCTGGCCCCGATTCCTTCAGCAGGCCGGCGCTGAACAATGCGAAGAGCCTCCGGCCGCAGTTAACGCGCCAAAGGTCTCGGGCCCGCTAGACTTACCGTTTGACCATCCCGATGTGCGCGTATACATCGACAGCCTTTTCCTAGAAGGGATGCTCGATCCGGTCACCTGCAAGAGCAGTCCGAAGGGATGGGCGGCTGTCGGCGTACGGCGAGATCCTATACAGGACCGCCGGAACCGCCTCGCGAGTTTATTGGACCTCGCGAAACGCGAACTGCCCGGTGATGACTCTCGTTACGCGGACTGGCTCTCCTTTGCCAGGACTTGGGCCGAGATCAACATCTTGCGCACCGAGATGGACTTGGCGGCGAGATCCGCCGGCGCGGACTGCCTATTGGACATCCAGTCTCAGGCAGACGTCTCCTTCGCCGCTTGGCTGCAGCGGCACTTTGGAAGTTTGTATAGTCTCCCCGCCACTCCGCCAATAATGGTGCATCACATCGCGAGACACCTCGCGGCATTCCGCGAAAGTGACGGGGTGCCCAAGTTGGCCCTTGTAGTCGTGGACGGCATGGCGCTGGATCAATGGGTCTTGATCCGGCGCGAGCTCACGCGGCAGCGTCCCGGCTGGCGCTTTGACGAAGCGGCGACGTTCGCCTGGGTGCCGACCGTAACGTCTGTATCGCGTCAGTCGATATTCTCGGGCAAGGCTCCACTCTACTTCCCATCGAGCATTTATGGCACCGGGAAAGAAGAGAATCTGTGGGAGCAGTTTTGGGCCGACCACGGCATCCCGACCCAGGAAGTCGCCTACTTGAAAGGGCTCGGAGAACCCGCCACTCTGGAACGAGTCGAGGAGGCATGCTCAAGACCGAAGCTTAGGATTTTCGGCGCCGTTGTGGACAAAGTCGATCGTATCATGCACGGGATGGAATTAGGCTCGGCGGGTATGCATAACCAGGTCCGTCAGTGGGCCACGGAAGGGTTCTTCGCGGCGCTTCTGGACTCGCTGCTGGCCAAGGGGTTCGCCGTCTTCATCACAGCCGATCACGGCAATGTCGAGTCGGTCGGTTGTGGCAGTCCCAAGGAAGGGCTCACCGCCGATGTGCGTGGGGAGAGAGTCCGGATTTACTCCGACGACGTCCTGCGCGCGGCGGTTGCATCGAGGTTCCCGAATGCAATCGCATGGAAGCCTGTTGGCCTGCCGGCCGATTTCCTCCCCCTCATCGCGCCGGAGCGTTCCGCTTTTGTGCAGGCGGGCGACCGGATCGTCTCTCATGGGGGCGTGACCTTGGAAGAGGTCGTTGTGCCGTTTGTTCGGGTCATAGGAGGCGAGGCTTGAACAGACGCCAACAGATGATCGGCTATAACCGGACGGTCAAGCTCAAATGGCTGGACGAAACGCTCGATCTCTATCTGGCGGGCATGTCCGATGCGGACATCCACCAGTCGCTACGCGATCGGCTCAAGGGCGAAATGTCCGTTGGACGGGAACCGAAGCGTGGTAGCCGGGAAAAGACCATTACGCTGCTGCTGAAGACCTGGGTTCGGGTGCCGAAGGCGCTGCGTGCGACCCGCGACGATGGGATCAAGCGACTGCAGGGTGTGCGCCGCGCTGACCGTCTGCCATTTCATTGGGGAATGACGATGGCCGCCTATCCGTTCTGGCGCGTCGTAGCGGATGTCACCGGTCGCCTGTTTCGGCTCCAGGGCACAGTCGCCCCGCTTCAAGTCCAACGTCGGGCAAAGGAGCTTCTCGGTGAAAGGGAGGTCGTTGCAAGATCGACAAGATACGTGCTGCGGGCCTTCGCCGACTGGGGCGTGATTGACGACTCCCGTAAGAAGGGTGAGTACTCGCCGGTGCCGCCGATCCAGATCACTGACCTCAAGACAGTCGTCTGGTTGCTCGAAGCCGCCGTCCTGTCGATGCCAGGCACCTCGGTGGACTTCGCCAGCCTTGTCAAAGCCCCTTCGCTATTCCCGTTCCGCATCGGTAGGATCTACCCGGAGCAGCTCATGGAGTCAGGCCGGTTGGACGTGATCCGGCATGGCCTTGAGGGTGTCCTCGTACGCGCAAAGCCGGGCAATGCCACCAAGGCGGCACTCGACCAAATGGCGAAGGAAGCCTATCAGGCCGGCCTCTATGATCGCACGGAAATACCCGAGGGCGGCGAGGACGAGTAGGTCCTGGCACAGACCTCCGGACGTGCATATATAGGAACCCGATTTTTCGTCTCGTGATTCACGACCGGACTTCACAACAGTGTCGGCGTAGGACCGCGCGCGTGCGCGCGAATGCACGCCGATTACCACGCGCAAATCTCAGGTCCGGGCCAGGTCCAAACCGCGTTTAGGTCCAAACTTAGGTCCAAATCGCGAACCAATAACTCTTTTGTTTTCAGTAGGCGATGTCCGCAAGTGATTGATAAGACCTGCTTGGGGTGCAAGAGGTCCCGGGTTCAAATCCCGGCGGCCCGACCAAATAACTCAAATACTTACAGACACCAACCTCCTCGCCCACCCCAGTTTAGGTCCAAATTCAGGTCCAAAACAGGTCCGGGGCGTTGCGGGGACGTGGTGTTCGTGCGGATTCCGACGCCCGCCGATCAGCGTTCCGAACTGATGTCGATCACGATTCCGAAGTGATGCCGATCGGCATTCCGAACGGAAGCCGATCAGTTCTGCGGCGGTGGTTCGGAACGGTGATCGGCATGGGATTGGAACGCGGCGCAGGGCAGCCGTGGCAAATGGATTCCACTGGAGAGTGGAGAATCCCCGTTGCCACAGAAGAGGCTGACCATGCGCAAGTTGAAAGAAGTCCTGCGGCTCCACTCGCTCGGGTTGAGCCAGCATCAGATCGCCCGCAGTTGTTCGATCTCCCAGAGCACCGTCCATGAGTACGTGTCGGCCGCGCAAGCGGCCGGCATCGGTTGGCCGCTGCCGGAGGACTGGGGCGACCAGCAAATCGAACAAGCGTTGTTCCCGCAACGGCCCGCGCCGGCGTTTTGGCGCAAGCACCCGGAGCCGGACTGGGCCAGGATCCACGAAGACCTGCAGAAGCACAAGAACCTGACGCTGCAACTGGTCTGGCAGGAAGAGCGCGAGAACAACCCGGACGGCTATGGCTACAGCCGTTTCTGCGATCTTTACCGGCGCTGGCTGAAGAAGCTCGACCTGGTGCTGCGGCAAGACCACCGGGCGGGCGAGAAGATGTTCCTCGATTACGCCGGCGCCACGATTCCGATTCACGATCCGGCCACCGGCGCAGTGCAGCAGGCGGCGGTTTTCGTCGCCGTGTTGGGCGCCAGCAGTTATACCTTCGCCGAGGCCACCAGCGGCCAGGATCTGCGGAACTGGATCGGCTCGCACATGCGGGCCTTTGAGTTCTTCGGTGGCGTGACCGAGGTTCTGGTTCCGGATAATCTGAAGTCCGGCGTTAAGCACCCCAGCAACTACGAGCCGGATCTGAACCCGACCTATCGCGACCTGG
>Ga0078972_1005666_pt1 | contig 31285 bp, 27 predicted proteins | sample YelNatPaOPGAMG01_FD_67568 | JGI IMG/M metagenome (GOLD analysis project Ga0078972, IMG submission 67568) | Hot spring thermophilic microbial communities from Obsidian Pool, Yellowstone National Park, USA - OP-RAMG-01 (SPADES assembly) (version 2) | ecosystem: Environmental > Aquatic > Thermal...
CGATAGAAGCTTCTTTGAAGCACGGGCGTTTCTAAGCCGGAGCTCTTTGAGACCCACGATGGCGAGAAGCTGGAAGAAGGGCTGGCGGACACCGGGGAAAGAGAAGGCTGAGTATCTTCCGAAGCTGGCGCTTGCCTGAACAGCGTATGGCGGATAGCTGCGGTGTGTGCTGCTTACGTGCCTTCCTTACACAAGGTTGAGAGCACTGTCCGCAGGGCCTGAACCGCAGTCTTCCCATCCTCGAAAATGAGTCGAAGAAACCATTCTCCCTCGGTTCTGAGCTGTTCCCACCAGATCTCGCGAGCAAATTCTTCAAACATAATAGATGGTTGAGATGATGATTCTGCTCTCCACTGGAAAAAGGCATAGTCTGCTGCCGGCAGGATAAATTGAGAGATAGAATAATCTGCTGAAATATGACGCGGCACAGATCTAGTCGACATATCTCCTTGAGACTCACTAGGCTCAGTGGCAGCTACACCAGTACTTGTCTTCTTGTTATTCCGGGCTGCGATACGGTACATCGCTAAGGGCACGAGCTTACCGGAAAGGTGCGGCCCATCATCGCTCGAAATGAGCAAATTATCATTCTTGAAAACCAAAAGGCATTCTCCGTACCGTGCGGCAAGGGCAGATATCGCATCATTCTGTATTTCATCGCTCACAAACTCGATCTTTTCATAAAAAATCGGCCGATACAGATGGAGAATCTTGATGTCTGTAATCATATGAATATCTTGTCGAAAATGCGCCTTGATGACAAGAAGTCGCGCCGAGGAAGTAAACCACTCAATCCTTGCCCTCTTTACACAAGGTTCGGAACACTATCTTGGAACCCCCTCCTATTAATGGTACAATAACTTGACATGGCATTACTCGATCACATATCAGGCCCCGCCGACCTGAAAGAATTATCCTTGGTGGAGCTCCGCCATCTTGCAGATGAAATCCGCACCCGCATCGTAGAAACAGTACAGCTGAATGGTGGCCATCTTGCTTCAAACCTTGGGGTCGTGGAGCTGACCATCGCGCTCCACAGAGTATTCCAATCACCCAAGGATGCAATCGTGTGGGATGTGGGACATCAGTGCTATCCGCACAAAATCCTCACCGGCCGGGCGGAGCGCTTTCATACGCTGCGCCGCCAGGGCGGTATTTCAGGCTTTCCGAAACGCGAAGAAAGCGAACACGATATTTTCGATACTGGCCACTCTTCCACCGCCATCTCTTCAGCGCTCGGGCTTCTTGCTGCGCGAACGCAGACAGGAGAGCAGGGCAGAGTGGTCGCAGTGGTCGGCGACGGCGTACTTACCTCGGGCATGGCAATGGAAGGGCTCAGCAATGCCGGCCAGCTCGGGCTTCCCCTCATTCTCATCTTGAACGACAACCGAATGTCCATATCCCGTTCAGTCGGCTCCATTTCGCGCTATCTGTCGAAGTTGTCGGCATCGATGCGCTACCAATCCTTCCGCGCCCATGTCGATGCTGCCGTACTCAAGATTCCGCGCATTGGCAAGCTGCTCTCCGATTTCATCAACAGAAGCAAACGCGCCGTCAAAGCGATCTTTTTCAAAGAAAACCTCTTTGTCGACTATGGATTCGAATATGTCGGCCCGCTCGACGGACACAGCATCACCGCAATGACCGATGCATTCGCGCATGTGCGCAACCTCAATCGCCCTGTCGTCGTGCATGTCATCACAAAAAAAGGCAAAGGCCTCGAAAAGGCGGAAGAGGACCCCGAGAGCTTCCATGGGCTTGGCCCTTCATGTCCCGATATTCCTGGCGATGGCGAGACAAGCCATGGAGAGAGTTTTTCTTCGTGCTTTGCAAACTCCCTCATCGAACTTGCAGAGCATGATGCTCGTATAATGGCGATAACAGCTGCGATGGCCTCGGGCACAGGCCTCGCAAAAATGCAAGAGCGCTGGCCCAAGCGCGTGTTCGATGTCGGCATCGCGGAACAGCATGCAGTGACCTTTGCCGCAGGACTTGCGCAAGGGGGCTTACGGCCTGTTGTCGCGATTTATTCGACCTTCATGCAGCGTGCCGTGGATCAGGTATTTCAGGATGTGTCGCTTGCAAATGTGCCGGTGCTGTTTGCGCTCGACCGGGCAGGCGCCGTGGGAGAAGACGGAGAAACGCATCAGGGAATTTATGATATTGCGCTCTTCAAAGCTATGCCAAACCTGATTTTCTTTGCGCCCGCAGATGGTGACGAGCTTGCGGCCTTCATGAAGCTCTCTCTTTCCCTCAATGTTCCCTGCATGATGCGATATCCAAAGGCATTTTCGCCATGCGCGAACGGCCCAATGCGCCCTCTCGAAATCGGAAAGGGCATCATGATGAGGGAGCGTGCTGGAGCGCGGATTCTTGTATGCGCCGTCGGCCCGCTCGCATACGCAGCCGCTGATGCATCCGATGCGCTGGAGCAGCACGCTGTGCCTGCAGACGTCTACAATGTGAGGTTCCTCTCCCATATCGACGAAGAATATCTGGCATCGCTCTGCGCGCGCTATGATGCAATCCTGACGGTCGAAGACGGTGTGCGAATAGGCGGCTTCGGCGAAACCCTCGCTGCGATTGTAGCTCGCCGCGGCCTGCGAGCGAACATCAGATCCCTTGGATTCGATAATATGCCACATGCGCAAGCTTCGAGAGAAGCACTGCTCGATCAGGCAGGCTTGAATGCAAAGGGAATTCAGAAAGCCCTAGAAGAATTGCAGCGGAGCCTAGGGCCAGAATCGAAAAAGAACTCATATGCCGCAAACGTTGCCGCTGCAACCATGGCTCGGCCTGCGCCGATTTCTGCTCCCGGCGAGGTACAGCATGTCCGATAGCCCCGCAAGCGCCCATTTCCAGAACGAGCAAGCCGAATCGAGGCGCACGATACTGAAACTACCGCGGCAGCGCAGCCTTCCCTTCGGCACCCAGCCGCTCATCATGGGCATAGTGAATGTTACACCTGACTCATTTTTCGAAGGAAGCAGGAAATACGAACCACAGGCAGCCGTGGAGGCAGCACATGCCATGGTGAGTCAGGGAGCCCATATCATCGATTTCGGTGCCGAGTCGACCAGGCCCGGTTCTTCCGAAATCGATCCGAAAGAAGAACGTGCCCGGCTCCTGCCAGTCATCGAACGCTTCAGAGCAGCGAGCGATGCCGTCATCTCAGTCGACACCCGACATCCGGAAGTTGCGCGTGCAGCCCTCGAGGCAGGCGCGGACATCTTGAACGATATCGAAGCGCTGGCAGAGCCCGGCATGGCCGAAATTGCAGCAAAGCACCACGCTGCCGTCGTGCTCATGCACATGCAGGGCACACCAGCGACCATGCAGATCGCTCCCACCTATACCGATTGCCTTGAAGAAGTTTACACATTCTTGAGAACAGTAGCCCAAGACGCCATAGCCGCGGGCATTTCAGCAGAATCCATCATCCTCGACCCCGGCATAGGCTTCGGAAAGCTCAAAGAACACAACCTTGCCCTGCTCCAGGGCCTGCCTCGAATCCGCTCCCTGGGCTTTCCCGTCCTTATAGGCCTTTCCCGCAAACGCCTTGTCGGCGAACTCACCGGCAGAGAAATCCCAGAAAGGCTTGCCGGCAGCATAGGCGGCGCGCTTGCCGCATGGATGGCTGGCGCCGACATCCTCCGCGTCCACGATGTAGCCGAAACCGTCGACGCCGTTCGCGTGTTCACAGCAATATTCCCGGCCCGTCCATTGGGCACAGAATCTTCGCGCGGAGTGCCTTTATGAACGCACCTGCTCTCGTGAACTTCCTTGTGACCTACGTGCGCCCTGTTCTCGATGTCGCAATTCTTGCCTTTCTTATTTATAAAACCTACCAGCTCCTTGTCATGACCGAAGCTGTATACCTTATCCGCGGCCTTCTCATCCTCGTCGCCATCTACGGCGCTGCCTTTTTCCTCAACCTTTCTACCGTCACGTGGATTATGAATATTCTCGCGCCCGGCCTTGTGGTGAGTCTTGCGATCATTCTTCAGCCTGAGCTGAGGCGTATTTTCATTCAGCTTGGTCGCCAGTCGATCATGAAGCAGAAGGCATCTGCCCGCACTTCCTGGATTGATGCCGCAGTCAGCGCGGCCGTGTATCTTGCCGAAAGGCGCCGCGGTGCGCTCATCGTCATGGCGCGCAAAGTCGGCCTTTCATCCTATATCGAAAAAGGCATCGCTCTCGATGCCCTCATCTCGACAAGCCTTCTTATCGCGGTGTTCGAACACGACAACCCCCTGCACGATGGAGCAGCGATTATTTCCCAGGGCCGCCTCGCATCGGCAGGCTGCTTCCTGCCCCTTTCCGACCAGCAGGACATCCGGAAAACCTTCGGTTCACGCCATCGCGCAGCGCTCGGCATATCCGAAGAGTCCGATGCAGTCGTTCTCATCGCTTCGGAAGAGACTGGAGCCCTCTCCCTTGCCTATGATTCCAAGCTCTACTACGACCTCTCTGCCGACGAGATTCTGGAGCGGCTCCGCACGCTGTTTTCAGAGAGCAGAAACCGCAGCATGACGAGCGAGGCAGACTATGAGCCTTGATACACGAATCTCGAAACTGCTCGAAAACTGGCCTGCCAAGGTCATTTCCCTCGTCATCGCGATATTCATCATGTTCCTCTATAACCTCACGCGCCTCGACCAGCGGCTTATCACCGTCCAGCTCAATATCTCCGAAGGGCGCAGTTTCGTGCCTTCGACAGACTACCCGAAAACAGTCCGGGTCATAATCCGCGGCGAGCGCGACCAGATTTACCGCATCCGCGAGGCAGACATCGTTGCGAGCCTCGACCTCACGCGCTACCAATCCGAGGGCGTATTCCGCGTACCCGTCAAACTCGAACGCCGTGGAGAAGCACGCGATATCGATCCCCTCGAGCTCCGCGCCGACCCGGCCGAGATCCCTATCGGATTCGAGCGCCTGGCAGCGAAGCGCGTCGCGATAAGCCCCACATTCAAGGGCTTTCTCGAGCAAGGCTACGAACTCACCTCCTACGAAATCGTGCCGCCTGAAATCGCCATCGAAGGGCCATCGAATCTTATCGCAAATACAAAGGATATCTCTACCGATGTAATCGAATTGAGCGGCAAAACCGAAGACTTTTCGCTCACCGTTCCACTTTTGAAACCATCAGATCTCATCAATCTCATCGATGTGAATACCGTGCGCTTCACTGCGCGTATCCAGAAACAGGAGCGGCGCATCACCCTCAATAACGTGCCGGTAAAGGCTGTAAATCTCGATCCGGCCCTGAGCATCGCCGAAACGATGCCGACAGGCAAAATGACGCTCTTGCCCCGACAGGGACAGGATGCATCTTCTGCCGCCGATGTTCATCTCCAGGCGGATTTCAAAGGAATTACCAAGCCCGGACAATATACTATCCCGCTTGCGCCGGTAGTACCCGATGGATACGATGTCGAGGCATATGATCCGCTCGTCATCTCCGTACATGTGCGCATGGCTCAATCGGTGCAGTCTGCGTTGCCGGGATTGTCGGCGCCCTCCGGAGCGTCTGGTCTGTCCGCCTTTCCTGCGCCTGCAGCACCTTCCACTCAGCCATGAGCGCTTGAGGAGAGCACAGCATGATTTCTGGCATAGGCATTGATATCGTCCATATCGACCGCATTCGCCGCTGGATGGAAAACCCCGGCATCCTCGTGCGCTTTTTTCACCCTGCGGAGATAGAGACAGCCCGATCTCGGAGCAAAGGCATGGCGCTCTCGCTGGCCGCGCGGTTTGCTGCAAAAGAAGCCTTCGGCAAAGCACTCGGCACGGGGCTTGCGCATTTCGCCCTCAAGGAAGTAGCGGTGATCAATGACAGTGTAGGCAGACCCTACATGGAACTCGAGGGAAATGCCCGCCGCGAGTTCGAGCGGCATGGCGGCGGCACAATCCATATCTCGATGACCCACGAGGGGGACAATGCGGTTGCGGTGGTCATCATAGAGCAAGGAAACGAAAGCAATGCAGCAAAATTCTGACTTTCAGCAGCCGCCCGTGCCTCAAACCCAGACCCGCCCTGATACCGCTCCGCGCCGTGCGTCCACTCTGCGGACCATAAAACTTGTGCTCGCCTACGACGGCACCGATTTTTCGGGCTGGCAGCGACAGAAAAACGGCCGCTCCGTCCAGGAAGAGCTCGAAAAGGCACTTTCCAAAATGCACGGACACGAAATCCGCGTCCACGGCGCAGGCCGCACCGATGCCGGCGTGCACGCCATGGGCCAAGTCGCAAGTTTTTATACCGACATACAATCCATCCCCGCCGACCGCTTCACGCTCGCACTCAACAAGCTCATGCCGCGCGACGTCCGCGTGCTTTCCTCGGAAGAAGCACCTGCCGATTTTCATGCGCGCTTCGATGCGTCCCTGCGGCGATACCGCTATTTCCTCGTGTGCGGCGGCACGCCGGACCCATTCGCCTTGCGGCGCGCGCATTTTGTGCCGTACTACCCGCGCATTGCAGTTCTGAATGCGATGGCCGCAGTCGTGCTGGGCGAGCACGATTTTTCGACCTTTGCTTCGGCGCAGGACAAAAGCCCCTCGCGCTCGCGACATATCAGCGAGTCGATTTTCTTTTTCGAGAATGAAAAACTCGTATACCAAGTCGCTGGCAACGCCTTTCTTTGGAAGCAGGTCCGCTCCCTCGTCGGTACATTCCTCGAACTCGAGCGAATAGCAGAAAACCCAGCCCATGGCGAATCCCTCATGCGCAGCCTCCTCGATTCCCGCGACCGAACCAAAGCCGGCGCCACCGCCCCAGCCTGCGGCCTCTTCCTCTGGAACGTCGAATACGGCCCCCGCACCCACGGCCACCCCCGCACCCACACCGAGGAATCATATGGCTAAAAAACGGGGTCAGACCCCTTTTCCTACATCGAGCGAGAACCAACGCTCATCCTGGGAAGGAACAGCCTCAGTCCCCGAACCCACGCGTGCCGACAAATACCTCTCCGAAACCCTTACCCTCATGAGCCGCTCCCAGCTCAAAGCCCGCAGCGCATGCCTCTTCTGCAACGGCAAAGAAGTCAAGCTCTCCCATAAAATCAAGAATGGCGACCACCTCAGACTCGAATGGACCGACGCCCCCCCAGAAGAAATCACGCCCGAACCTATTCCTCTTGCAATCCTCTACCACGATGCTGATGTCTTCGTCATCAACAAACCACAAGGCATGGTAACCCATCCCGCAGCCGGCAACTGGAGCGGTACTCTCGCAAACGGCGCCCTGTGGCTCTCCCTCCATGGCGAAGATACTCGCGCGACTGAAATAAAGAACGAAGCCAAGCCACAGAACGAGCACGAACTTAATCGCAGCTCCACAGCCATATCAGAATTCAAAACTGAGCCTGAGCTCGAGCCCGTACCCTTTTACACAAGCTTCGGAACACTACCATCGGAGAACCAACCACCACCCCGCGCCGGCATCGTCCACCGCCTCGACAAAGACACCTCCGGCATCATCATCGTAGCCCGAACCGCCCGCGCTCACGAATTTCTCTCCCGCCAGTTCCACGACCGCGAAGCGCGCAAAGAATATCTCGCCATCGTCAGAGGAACCCCGCCGACAACCGAAGGGCGCATCGACACTTGGCTCGCGCGCAGCCCCCACGACCGCAAGAAATTCGCCGTCAGCCCGCCCGGCCGCGGCAAACACGCCCTTACGCTCTACAAAGTGCGAGCTATCTGGGAAATCCCCGCCCGCCCCTCCGACGCTTCCCAGAATCTTTCTCAGCGCCCCCGCTCAAACGGCGCTCTTTCAAGTGACAGCACCACTATGCATGCCCGCTCCTTCGACAAGACCACATCAGCCCAGCGCTACACCCTCATCGCCCTCTATCCCCGCACAGGCCGCACCCATCAACTCCGCGTCCACATGGCCCACCTCGGCTGCCCCATCCTCGGCGACCCCATCTACAGCAAAAAAGACCCTCGCTTCCCCGATGCCACCCTCATGCTCCACGCCCGGCGTCTCAAAATCCGCCTGCCCGCCGATAACGAATTCCACATCTTTGCCGCGCCCCTTCCCGAACACTTCAAACATATGATCGCCGTGCTCGATACTCAGGGAATCCGAAGACGCGCATCGACATAGAGCCTCATCACAGCACCCGCAATACGAATGGCCCCCCAAGCCGGCAACCTGTATCTTCTTTCGCTTGCGCCCTTTTAAGCTATGAAAGAACCGGCGCCACCCGCCGACCCCCCGGCGCCTCCCCCCAGCGCCACCCATATTTCCGGTTTTTGTTTATCGCAACAAACAAAAATCGCAAAAAATTGTTTATTATGGTGTACAAATTCGCAACCCGACAGTATAATATGAGCATGGACCACTTAATCGAGCAATTCAGACATAAAATCGCGCGAACACCGATGCATTTTGTGCGCAACATCCATGACTCAATTCAGTGGAATGCGAGATTGATTGGCATTCGGGGCGCCCGCGGTGTCGGAAAAACCACCCTTCTTTTGCAGCACATCAAGCAGACATTCGCTCAGGATTTGAACAAGGTACTCTATGTAAGTCTCGATAATTTATGGTTTTCTAATCATAGCCTTCTTGAACTGGCAGACAGCTTCGCAAAGAAGGGCGGAACACATCTGTTTCTCGACGAAGTCCACCGATATTCAGGCTGGTCGCAAATCCTCAAGAATCTCTATGACGACTATCCGGAACTCTTTGTCACATTTACAGGTTCATCCCTTCTTCACCTTCTCGACGCCAAAGCAGATTTGAGCCGAAGGGCAGTTGTGTACACTATGCAAGGGCTTTCCTTCCGTGAATATCTTGCACTTGCAGCAAACATTGCATTCCCGGCATTTTCACTCGACAAAATCCTAAGCGAGCATGAAGCTATATCTGCTGAAATTGTCTCGCAATTCAAGCCATTCCAGTTTTTCCCCGCATATCTTCAGACAGGATATTATCCATATTTTGCTGAAGAACCCGACACCTATCCCTTGCGCCTTGAAGAGACCATCAATATGACGCTCGAGCTGGAACTGCCCCTTCTGCGCAGGCTCGATATTACCTATGTTCCAAAACTCAAGCAGCTCTTGAGCATTATTGCCGAATCAGCCCCCTTCATTCCCAATATCTCAAAATTGAGCGAGAAGATAGGACTCAACCGACAGACAATGCTCACATACCTTGGATACCTTTCCGAAGCAAAACTTATTCGACCTTTGTATCGCGATGCGCACGGAATCAGCGCTCTCCAGAAGCCAAACAAGCTTTTCCTCGAGAATACCAATCTGATGTACTTGTTCAGGAAACAAAGCGTAGATATCGGCAATGCCCGCGAGACATTCCTTGCAAACCAGCTTGCCTGCGGCCATGAGCTTTCCTTTGCCGATACAGGCGATTTCATCGTAGATGGCAACATCACTATCGAAGTTGGCGGCAAGAACAAAACGAGAAAGCAAATAAAGGACATACCTGAAAGCTATGTTGCAGCGGACAATATCGAATATGGTTTTGGCAGAAAAATTCCACTCTGGCTTTTTGGATTCTTATACTGATGCGGCGCCGCGCACAGGAGCACATGGTTCGTACAAAAAAAGCCCCACACCCCTCAGGGCACAAAAAAACCCGGTGCAGGCGGCACATGCACCGGGCTCAAAGCTTCAAGCTAGATCAGCCGAAAATCAGTATCTGCGGCTTCTATAGCCAGCATCTTCCTTTTCGTAGCGGGGCTTCTCTTGCGCTTCGTTCACGCGGAGCTGACGGCCCATGAATTCCTGGCCATTGAGTGCAGCAATTGCCGCATCGGCCGCTTCAGCGTTCTCCATCTCGACAAAGCCGAATCCCTTCGCCTTGCCGGTGAACCTATCGACAATGATGTTCACGGTCGAAACTTCACCATACTGTGCAAAAAGATCCTGGAGCTGACGCTCGGAAGTGTTGTAATTCATGTTACCGACATAAATTTTCTTAGCCATTTCGGAAAAACCTCAAATCTTGGCGCTGTCATCACGACGGCGACCGGTTTGATCCGCCTAGGGCGAATCGGAAGCGATCCCAAGGAAGCACAACGCCGCTCCGGCAGTCTTCAGAGGAGAAATTAGAGAACTGTTTTGATTACTGTAGGTCTTTCCGAAAGAAAAACGAAGATGAGAAATTCCGGCTTGTGCGTTTGCCGCCGTATGCGCGCCGGTGCTACGAAAGGAAAAACAATGCATTAAACAGCCAATTCCAACCTGAAAACATACTGGAAGGCCTTTGTCCTTCCACAGTTTTCGCTTATCTGACATCAATGTAAACCTTTTATCCGGAATCGTCAAGCGCGCCGCCCCCGAAATCGCCCCGAATAGCCACAAAATCCGCACCAAAACTCCAGAATTTGCATAAATTTATACAAACTTGACAAAGACCCCGCCATCGGTATAATCAAAATGACGGCATAGTATCAAAAGGGAGGGGATATGACACCATTCGTGTGGTACATCGTCCTTCCTCTTGCCGGTCTTATTCTAGGATGGATGATCCGCTGGCTGTATGCCAGATTTCAGCTCACTTCCGCAGAACGGGAAGCGGAGCATGTTTTGCAGGATGCGATAAAAGAGGCGGAGGCCAAGAAAAAAGAGCTCCTGGTAGAAGCAAAAGATCAGATCATTCGAGAACGAAACCAGCAAGAGAGGGAATTACGCGACCGGAGAATCGAGCTGCAGAAATATGAGCGGCGCGTTCTCCTTAAAGAAGAGAACCTCGATGCCAAGCTTGCATCGATCGAGCGCATCGAGGCGAATCTCAAGAGCAGAGAAAATGCGATAGCTGAAAAAGAAGCATTTCTTGCAGGGCAGGAAGAGCGCTATGCGGCAGAACTGGAACGGGTTTCCGGCTTTACTGCCGAAGAGGCCAAAAAGCTCATCATCCAGAACATGGAGAATGAAGCCCGCCACGACGCCCAAGTGCTCATCAACAAAATCGACCAGGAAGCCCAGCTTACTGCCGATAAAAAGGCAAAAGACATCCTGCTCACGACCATCCAGCGCATCGCGACAGAATCCACGGCCGAATCCACTGTTTCTTCCGTGAGCCTTCCATCCGACGAAATGAAAGGCAGAATCATCGGGCGCGAAGGGCGCAACATCCGCACCCTCGAAACACTCACCGGCGTCGACATCATCATCGACGATACGCCAGAGGCAGTCGTCATTTCCTGCTTCGACCCCATTCAGCGCGAAATCGCCAAAATTTCGCTTGAGCGGCTCATCGCTGATGGCCGGATTCATCCTGCCCGCATCGAAGAGATGGTCCAGAAAGTCACGCGCGAAATTACCCAAAAGCTTTACGACGAGGGCGAAAAAGTCGTCTTCGACTTGGGCCTTCACAACATGGCGCCCGAACTCATCAGAGCCGTGGGGCGGCTCTACTACCGCACAAGCTACGGCCAGAACGTGCTCATGCACTCCAAGGAAGTAGCGGTCATCGCGGGCCTTCTTGCAGCCGAGCTGGGCCTCAACCGCGAAATAGCAAAACGCGGCGCACTTCTGCATGATATCGGCAAAGGCATCGTCACCGACAGCGACATGAACCACGCCGAGATCGGCACCGAAATCGCCAAGAAATTCGGCGAAGATCCCAGAGTCATCAACGCCATCGCTGCCCACCACAACGACGTCGAACCCACCTGCCCCGAGAGCGTCATCGTACAGATCGCCGATGCCATCTCCGCAGCCCGCCCCGGCGCCCGCCGCGAAACCCTCGACAACTACATCAAACGCCTCGAAGACCTCGAAGCAGTTGCCGAGAGCTTCTCCGGCGTCGAAAAAGCCTTTGCCATCCAGGCCGGCCGCGAACTGCGCATCATCGTCAACAACGAACAGATCTCCGACGACCAGGCCAAGGACCTCTGCAAGAGCATCGCCAAGAAAATCGAATCCGACCTGCGCTATCCCGGCAGGATCAAAGTGACCATCATCAGGGAAACCCGCATAGTGGAATACGCACGATGAGTTTTAGTACCGCAAATGTCCTCATGATCGGCGATATCGTGGGAGCGCCCGGCCTCCGGGCGCTTTTCACGTTTTTGCCCTCGCTGATAAAAAAGACCGAAGCCGACCTCGTCATCGCGAATGGCGAGAATGCCCTCAAAGGCTTTGGCATCGGCCAAGAAGAAATAAATGCAATGCGCTCCTATGGTGTCGATGTCATCACAAGCGGCAACCACATATGGGAGCGCAAGGAAGCCGCCGATGTGCTCGAAGCCGAGCCCGCACTGCTGCGACCCGCCAACTACCCCCGCGGCCTGCCCGGCAGGGGCGTCGCGCACATAGAAGGGCAGGGCACCCCCGGCCTGCCTGCCCCCACCCGAGCGAGCGGCGCTTCCGGCCGCTTCGAATGGCTCGTTGTAAACCTCCAAGGCCGCCGCGAACTGTACGACATCGACTGCCCCTTCGCAAAAGCCGACCAGATCCTCACCAACGCCGCCCGCGAAAACCCCGACGCCCTCATCGTCGTCGATTTCCACGCCGAATCCAACGAAGAAAAAGAAGCCCTCGCCTGGTACCTCGATGGCCGCGCCTCCGTCGTTGCCGGCACCCATACCCACGTACCCACCGCCGACGAACGCACCCTTCCAAAAGGTACCGGCTACCTCACCGACCTCGGCATGACCGGCCCCGTCGACTCCGTCATCGGCATGAACGGCGACATCTGCGTCCGCCGCTTCCTCACCCAAATCCCCTACAAAATGGAAACCGCCGAAGGCAGCGCCGCCATCATGGGCGCACTATTCCGCATCGACCCACAAAGCCGCCACTGCCTGGCCATCGAACGAATATATCAAAGCCTCTAAACGCGAAATCCCCACCCCCGCCCCTTGACATTTTTCCCCCCGCCAGTATATATAACCCACAGCGTGCGGCGATGGTGGAATTGGTAGACACGCTAGCTTGAGGTGCTAGTGCCGAGAGGCATGAGAGTTCAAGTCTCTCCCGCCGCAACCTCCCAGGCTGCCCCTTCAGGGCAGCCTTTTTCAAAAAGAAAAGGGGTCAGACCCCGCCGAGCGGGGTCTGACCCCTTTTTAACGTTTCCCGTTAATTATTTCCCTTTGACCTTTGTTGTTGAGTTTGAATAAAAATGGTATGCTTTAATATTGTCCTGAGTTTTTTCAGCATTTATTCCTTCATCTAGTATAGGCGAGGTCTTGTATGACTTCAGAAGCATTTTTAAGTAGGCATCGCGGAAGAAGAAATTGGGAAAAGTTGTTCATGGCAATTCTGTTTCTTGCTGGCGATATTTTTTCTATTCTTTTCAGTTTTGGTACTGCGTTTTTTATAATCAATCTGTTTAGAATGGAAGATATCGATTTTAAGTCGTTTGTAACATATTGGCCTTATTTACCAGCTTTTTTGATTCTTCTCTACCTACTGCATATGTACCCCGGTGTAAATATTTCACAACAAGAAGAGCTCAGGCGCTTTGCAATCGCTTCCTTTATGGGACATGGCGGCATCATTCTTTCACTTTATATTCAGAATCATAAATTGGATATCTATTCAAGCGCTTTTGTGCTCTCATGTATTCTGAGCGTGCCAATTTTTCTAATGGGTCGAAGCGCCATCAGGAAAATTTTCATTAAAGCAAAATATTGGGGAATACCCGTTGTTGTCCTGGGCGCAGGGGTAACGGGCAAGATGCTGGTGGATAGACTATTGGACAAGTCTTCAATTGGATATAGACCAGTTGTCATGCTCGACGATAATGCTGAGCTTCAAGGGGAGTATCGGGGTATCCCTGTACTAAAAGGCCTCGAATTGAGCATTCCTCTTGCCAAGGAATGTAACTTTGAGACCGCTCTCGTAGCAATGCCGGGGGTCGGTAGAGAGAGGCTTTCAGTCATAATCGCCGATTATGTGCGCAATTTCCGAAGCTATTTTTTGGTTCCAGATTATTTTGGTGTTACCAATCTTTGGATGTCGGTAAGAGATATCGATGGCATTCTCACCGTGCAGACTGAACAGCAGCTACTTCTTTCACATAATATTGTGATCAAGCGCATTTTTGACATCGTCTTATCGTTTTTAGGCGGGCTTGTTTCTCTTCCTCTTTGCATATTCATTGCAATTCTTATAAAACTCGATTCGCCGGGGCCAGTAATCTATGTTCACAACCGTCGTGGAAAAGGCGGAAGGCTCATCAAGGTATATAAATTCAGAACAATGTATCAGAATTCAAAGGAAATGCTCGAAAAAATACTGAGAGAAAATCCCGAATTGCAAAATGAATGGCAGATAAATTTCAAGCTGAAAAACGACCCACGAATAACACCCATTGGAAGATTTTTACGCAAAACAAGCCTCGATGAACTTCCTCAGCTTTGGAATGTGTTCAAAGGCGATATGAGTCTCATCGGTCCTCGCCCAATAATCGATGATGAAATAAAAAAATATGGTGATAACTATCTCTTGCTTGCAAGTGTAAAACCCGGCCTTTCCGGCTTATGGCAGATTTCTGGGCGCTCGGAAACCGACTATGAGGAGCGGGTTGCCATGGATATTTATTACATTCAAAGCTGGTCTTTATGGCTTGACCTCTATATTCTTTTCAAGACCTTTGCTGCGGTCATAAAAGGGAAGGGTGCTTACTAATGGTGCAACGAATGATGCAGCGTTTCGCTGCGGTCCAGCTTGCGGTGATTATTGCCTTTTTGCTGCTTGGCTTGACATCGTTTGTCACAGCCGAGCCTCTTCGCACTGCTGTACCCAACCTTGCTAGCAGTGAGCTTGAAAAGCTGCTGGCAAGTGCGCCGCTTCTTTTTGATGCCACTGATGAAAAGCAGGTTGAACATTTTGTGCCCTCATCCAAGAAAGCTCTCTTTCGGCAATGGCTCAATGCGCAAGATGGCGCCGTTTTTCTTATCGGCGACATATTTTTTTCAGAAAATATAGGATTTTCAGAAAAGGATAGATTGGATCTCCTCAATAATCTTGCACAGATTGAAACAATTGCCGGTGTTACCTATTACTCGGAAACAAGAAAAAAAACTACAGTCCTCTTCGATGATGTCTACCGTGTGGCTGCCGCAGGTTCTACGAAAGCTCTCCCGAGCCTCCATTTCGAAAAATTGCCTGAAAGCCTCAGTTTTATTGCACATATCCATGATGTAAACTTCGGCTCAACCTGGTATTCAATTTCAATAATGAACGCTCATGACAGCATTATGCTCACCCTTGCAAATGCCAAACCTCTCGCCTATTTACTCATGAAAGCATTCGACAAAAATGCCCTCGTCATGAGATTTATATTCTTTCCCGTCGATGAAGGACTTCTGGCAATCGGCCTTTGCGCTGCAGCGCCTGGCAAAACAGTTTCTTCTGTTGTTGATGTATATTCAGCTCTTGAAAAGCGTATCAATGCAGTTCAGGGATGGGTAAGCCAGCGCGCTCAGCGCTTGCGCGCAACACATGCAGTGTTCGAGGACAAACCTTCTCAAAGAGGCTCCCCGTGATCGAACCCGTCAACGCCGGCTTCAAAAAATCCAAAGTCCTCTATAATTTCTTTTATTCCAGCCTGAGTACCTTTCTTAATATAATAGTACCCCTTCTAACCTACCCCTACATAGCCCGCATTTTGGGACCAGCCAATATGGGGAAACTCGGCGTTGCCGCTTCACTCACCAACTATTTTATCGTCGCAGCGTCTCTTGGACTGCCCGTCTATGGCATGCGGGAAATTGCACGTACAAGATCAGACGGAAAGACAATGGGGCGCATCGCATCAGAATTGGTAGTGATAAGCCTTTGCTCTTCTGCAATAAGCACAATTATTTATATAGTAATAACATATATTGTTCCTCAATATAGGAATGACTTCGGCCTCTTTATCATTTTTGGTACTACAATCATAACTTCGACGCTTCTCATCGAATGGTTTTTTCAAGGGATTGAACAATTCCGCTATATCGGGCTTCGCAATGTGTTCATAAAAGCAGCCTTCATTATATGCCTTTTTATACTGGTAAAAAAAGAAAGCGACTACAAAATATATGCTGTATTATTTGCAGGTTTTTCATTCATTGCAATGGTAGCCAACGTGCTTTCTTCCACGCGATATGTCCGGTTCAGTTTTAAAGGGCTGAACCTGTTTCGACATATGGGGCCGATGATTATATTTGCGACGTATTCTTTTTTAATTACCGCATATACCAATCTGGATTTTCTCTTCCTTGGCCTCTTTTCGGACAATGTACAATCGGGCTTGTACAACATTTCAATTCGTCTTGCGCGCATGATTGTCACCTTCATAGCGACCCTGAGTACGGTACTCATGCCAAAGCTTTCGGCCTCTGCAGAGACCAGCCCGACCGAGTTCAAAAGCATTCTTCGCTGGTCAGCCGATCTTATAATCTTATTCGCCCTGCCGGCGGGAGCAGGGCTCTTTGCCGTTTCTGGAGATTTGGCAGTGGTCTTTGCAGGCAGTGCCTTTGCCGCCTCCGCGAATTCTCTCAGGATCACCGCTTTCATTGTGCCGGTCGTTGCGCTTTCCAATTTCCTGCAGATGCAGATACTCATCCCGCAAAAAAAAGAAAAGAAAATGCTTATATCGTTTCTTACAGGTCTCCTCGTTACAAGCATAATGATGGCACTGCTTGTGCCAAAAGCCGGTCAGATTGGCGCTGCGTGGGGCATGCTCGCAGGCGAGCTTTCCGTGCTCATTGTGCATACGCTGCTATGCAAGCCTTCTGATATCCGCGAAGTCTTTGACCTCAAAATGGTGGTGCAGTACCTTGCTGGAGCAATACTCTGTGCGCTTGCTGCCTATGGACCGGTTCTTTTCATGAAGACAGGTGCGCTCAGACTCCTTGTTTCTATAGGAGCAGGTGCCTCGGTCTATGGTATCTTTCTGGCAATGCTAAAAAATGAACAGGTATTGTCGCTTGTGCGATACATTCGCAAAAAGTAAGGATTGATCGGGAATGACAAAGATTGCTGTCATCGTTTCGCCCAAAGGCATTTCAGATGCAGGGGGAGTAGAGCGAGTTATGTTGTATGTGCGCCAGGCACTGCGCAGCCAAGCCTATACAGTCATACTCCTAGATTCTCACTTTCTTGCACATTCGACACTTGGACGAACTCTTGCTTTCCTGCTCAATGGCCGCCGAAGCTTTTTCTGGCAATCGCTGCTTCTTTCGTATTTTGCAGAGAAGTTTCGCCGCAGGGGAGCCTTCGTCATTGCCAATGGCTATTCCTCCTTTTTGGCAAGGGCGGATCTTCTGTTCAGCCATGGCTCAATGCACGGGTTTCGCGTAGCAAAGGCAGAGAGCCTTGAAAATGGGAAGCGCTGGAAACTCAAGCTATTTGGTTTTGAGGAATTCATGGAAATGATAGCAGGGCAGAGAGCAAAGAAGGTGCTTGCGGTTTCCCCCAACGCCGCCCGCGAGTGGCAGAGATATTACAGAATCTCCGCAAAAAAGATCCGCATGCTTCCCAATACAGTAGATACTGCGCACTTCAAGCCCAAAGATAGCATCCTTCGTGCTTCAGCAGGTGAACCCGATTCCGGCGGTGGCTCGGGGCGGCTCCTCAGAGTGCTGTTCGTAGGTCGCCTCGAATGGAGGAAAGGCATCGATAAAGTCAAAGCCTTTGCTGAATATTGCCACGAACAGCATCTGCCGGTTCGCTTCACCCTTGTTGCTCCCGATGCCCGCGGGTCGGAGCATTTCATGCATCTGCCGAACCTATCCATTAAAATAGGAATTCCCTATGCCCAAATGCCCGATATCTATACTGCTTGTGATGTGGTTTATTTCCCCTCTCGCTACGAAGGCTTCGAAATGATCACCCTCGAAGCGCTGGCATGCGGCATACCTGTCGTTGGCAGCAGAGTAGGGGCTATCGGCTACCTATTGGACAAGAAGTTTCCCGGAGTCTATCCTGCCTTTACACAAGGTTCAGAACACTTGCATGGAGTGCTCATGCATGCAGCGGAAGAGTGGTCGGACACCCCTCGCAAATACACCCTCCATGAAATGGTCGAAAAGGAATTCGGCATTGCGAAGTGGAGCGGCAGGCTCTTGGAAATCATGGGAGAAGCTCATGTTTGAACCATGCATTTCGGTCGTGGTACCGACCTATAACAGAGCCCATCTTCTCAAAACAACCTTGCCTACCTATCTCCAGCCTGAGGTGCTCGAACTTATTGTCATCGATGACTGTTCCCAGGACAGAACAGAAGACACCGTACGCGAACTTGCGCACTCCGATAGCCGCGTTCGCTATATCCGCAGTGAACAGAATCTCAAACAGCCTCATGCCAAGAATCTCGGTATACGCGCAGCTCGTGCACCGTATGTATATTTTGGTGACGATGATTCTCTTCTGCTGCCCGGCTCTCTTGGATTTCTTCTGGAGACGATGCATCGCTATAAAGCGGACATAGTCGGAGCCCGCGCTCCCTACATGGAAAGGAAAGAACAAGTCCCCCAGGCCTTGCGCTTGTATTCATATGAAAATGCAAAAAAAATGCATGCCACCGATTGGCAGAGCATCATTCATCCCATAAGCATCCAAGCTCGTTTTGATACTGCTGTTGACCGACCGCTCGAAGTGCCCTTTGTGCATGCTGCCTTTCTCGTATCGAAAACGCTGGCGGAGCGCATTCTTTTCGATGAATCATATACAGGCAACTGTTACCGCGAAGAGACGGATTTCCTCATTCGTGCAAGGGCATCCGGAGCCAGCATATGGTATGACTCCCGCGCAGCCCAGGTGAATCTTCCAAGGGAAATAGCGAGCGGCGGAGCGCATACAGCCTCGGGCAGCTTTATCATGCGCAAATTGAAAATCTTCAGATCGCAGGCTGAAAACAACTGGAGATTTCTGAACAAGAACCGCGCAGCATTGCGACAGACACTTGGCAACGATATTTCACCACTACTTCGCCAGAGTCTATTTCTTGCCGAAATTGCCAGAGTGATTCTCAGCTACCCATTGCGCAAGGTGTTTGGCCATGAATGCTAAAGCTCTCTACATTCGCGGCGAGCGCATCACGGCCATAAAGGGTGGTGCCGACCTTGTCTCTCAGTCGATACAAGCGATGCTCAGACGATATTTTGCAGGCAATCTGGAAGAAATCTACATCAATGAACTTTCCAGTGCTGCGCTGACGAAGGCGAAGATTCTGAAAAGTGCTCTGCATGGCTCTTTCGAGCCATATGGGAAAGAAGCGCAAAACCTGCTTATGCAGAGGCTCGAAGGCGTTGATTTTGTCTTTGTAGATCAGAGCGTATTTGGAAGAATCTGCGAAGATATCAGACATTGGCGCCGACAAATGAAGTCTGCTGTATTATTTCATAATATTGAAAGAAATTACTACATACAACGGGCTATCAGGCTCTTCAGGATACACAATCTGATCTTGGTTCCCGCAATAGTGCGCGCTGAGCGAGCTGCAATCGCCACGGCAGACCTTGTGATTGCAGTATCGGAAAGGGATGCCCAGCTCATGTCCAAAATCTATGGGCGAAAACCAGACCTCATTGTAGGTGCACCTATTCAGGATGTCTATACCTGCCCGGCGCCAGAAAACCAGCCCCTCGAAAGCCCCGATGAAGCTACCATGCTCTTTGTCGGCTCAGCCTTTCCACCCAATGTGCAGGGGATACGATGGTTTGTGCGCTCTGTCATGCCGCATGTGCCAGGCAGGCTCGTCATTGTGGGAAGTGGATTCGAAAAGTACCGGCAGGAACTTGCACGCGACAACGTCCAGGTCGTCGGCACAGTCGAAGACACAAGCGAGTGGTACCGCAAGGCACACTGCGTGGTTTCTCCCATTTTCTGGGGGCAGGGGATCAAAGTAAAAACTGCCGAGGCCTACATGCATGGCAAGCTCGTCATTGGCACCCGTGAAGCATTCGAAGGCTATGATTATAAGCGCGCTGGCTCCATGCTGGCCACGACTTCAGCAGAATGGATAAACACTCTGCGCGGTCTTGCCGAACAAGGCAACATGCGTACTATAGCAATCTATCCTCCGGCCAGGTCATATTATGAGCAGGAATTGTCTTTCGATGCCCAATACAGGAAATTCTCATCTGCGCTCGATCGAATACTGGCGGGAGAAACCATATGAAGAATCCCTTTTTGAGCATCATCACTCCTGCCTACAACCGTGCCCATACCCTTGGCGAGCTTAAAAAATCCATTGCCGGGCAGACTTTCAGAGATTTTGAATGGATCGTCATCGATGATGGCTCGACGGACGACACGAGCCATCTTCTGCACGAATGGGAGAATGATCCGGATCTCAATCTCGTCCATACAAGACAGGAAAATGGCGGCAAACACCGCGCCCTCAATGCGGCACTCAAGTGCGCCCGGGGCGAGCTGATCTTCATTGTCGACTCAGATGACAGGCTTCCGCCCAATGCGCTCGAGACAATTCATTCAGTATGGGCGAAAATTCCACCAGAGGAAAAAGCCGGGCAGATTGCGGGAATCATCGGGCTTAAAGCTGATGTTGAAGGAAACATTATTGGCGAAACGCTGCCCGACCATGTCCAAACTGCCGATGCCCTGACGCTTACCTACCGGTATGGCATTCGAGGCGACAAAGCCGAGGTATTCAGAGCCGATGTCCTCAAGCGTTTTCCATTTCCTGAGTTTGAAGGCGAGAAATTTCTCACTGAAGCAATCGTATGGTACCGTATCGCAAGAGCAGGCTATGCGCTGTATCTGGTCAATGCTATTCTCTATGAAACAAGCTACCATGCAGATGGGCTTTCTGCCCGAAGCCTCCAGCTGCGGATAGCCAACATACAGGGAACGCTCCTATTTTATAGAGAAGAGATTGAAAAGGGCGGCCTGCCACTTCGTGGCATGCTGCGCGAATCGACCAATTATCTGCGCTTTGTCCTGCACACACGCGCACAGGGAAGGCGCGTGGCGGTATTTTCAGGCCTCTCTCCCTATGCTCGATCCTGCGTGTGCTGCGCCGCTGTACCTGCGCTGATTGTCTGGGCTTTTGATAGAAGAAGACTGAAGCGCCTTGCAGAGAAGCCTGGCCAGCGCACGCAAAAACAAACACAAGCCGAGCCTGTCAAGGCTCTCCATGTTATCAATTCGCTTGCCCAGGGTGGAGCAGAGCGGCTCCTTTCGGAGCTCCTGCCCCAGCTCCAGCACCTGGGTGTCCACAATACGGTACTTGCCCTCGACGGCCGCAATGCAGTATTCGCCGACCCGCTCATTGCAGCCGGAATCCCTGTGATCTTTGCCCGCCAGAGATCCGGCCATGACAATGCTGCAAGCCCCTTCAATCCCCTCCATGTGGTCTCGGTAGTGCGCACCATCCGGCAGATACAGCCGGCATTTGTCCACGCACACCTTGCGCCAAGCTTCCACTGGTGTGCAGTCGCAAGCCTTTTTGCGCACAAGCCTGTCTATATCACGACTGAGCATGCAAGCCAGAACAAACGCATGCACATGCCGCTTCTCAAAGGGTTTGAAGCCTGGTGTTATAGCCGCTATAGAACAGTAATCTGTGTGAGCACCGGGGTGAACGATGCGCTCAGAGACTGGCTTAATCTGGCGCCTTCCAAGCTTATCGTGATTCCAAACGGTATTGATCCTGGAAAATTTGGCCCAGATGGAGAGCCGGCTGCCGATGTGCGTGAGCGCCTGCAAGGCAGAAAAGGCATTGCGATGACAGCTCGTCTTGTTCCTGTGAAAGACCATGAGACAGCGCTCCGTACACTCGCACTCCTATCACAGCAGTATGCGCTTGTCCTGATAGGAGATGGGCCGGAACGCAAAGCCATAGAAGAACGTGCTCGCGCGCTGGGTATTTTCGACCGCTGTCTATTGCTGGGAGCTCGGAACGATGTACCGCAGATATTGCGCGCCTGCCATCTCTATCTGCAGACATCGATAAAAGAAGGTTTTGGCATTGCAGTGCTGGAAGCGATGGCAGCAAGGCTGCCTGTTGTCGCGAGCGATGTAAGTGGTCTTGCTGAGCTTGTAAAGGATGCCGGCCTACTTTTCCCGCAGGGCGATGCCCGTGCCGCAGCAGCGGCTCTGCTGAGGCTTGAGGAACCAGAGGAGCGCCGCAAAGCCATTCAGCGTGGTCTTGAAAGAGCCCAGCAGTATTCCCTGCAGCATAGTGCAGAAAAGTATGCGCAGTGGTATCATAGCCAACTGCAAGAATAGAAAAAAAAGGACACACAAGCAATGGAACCTGCAAAAAACAGACTACTTGCTCTCTCGTATGAAATTGTGCCGCTTGCCCTGGGTATCGCCTTCAGTTTCAGCGATTATACCTATATAGGGGTGGCCATCATTCTTTTTATTTCCGCATGGTACGCGCTCTTGAACTGGAGGGCTGTTCTTTCCGATACATGGGCGCTCACCGTCCTTGGCTTTTTCCTTGCGATAGCGCTCAAGGATGGACTGCTCTATGCCCTGGGCTCTGGCAGTTTTACCTCCTTTGCAAAAACAGGATCCAGAGTAGTAGTGCTCGCTGGGGCAGCCGGGCTTCTCAACGCATATTCAAAGCCTCAAATAGAAGATATTTTTGAAACAGCCCTGGCTATTCTGGCAGGCACGGTGAGCATCATCACGATATTGATGCGCCTGGGGCTGATCCCATGGATCAATAATGCGAATACCTTCGGAATGTCGTTTGTATGGTTTCCTCTGCTTCTGGCCTACAGAATACAAAAGAAGGATGGAAAGCGCGCTTCCTCGTTCTCGCGCTTGGTGTTACTCGCAGGCTTTGCCATAGTACTTTTTGAAGCAATCGGAATGCGCGAGCAAGGCTCCCGAACCGCACCCCTTGCCTTTCTTGCAGGAGCTTTTTTTGTGCTGAGCTCAAAGCCAAGAACACAAAAGTACCTTGGTTATGGGCTTTTTTTCATAGCCATAATCGCCACGATCTATTTTTCATTGACCTTCGATACATCAATAAACAAACTGCTTGCCAATCGACAATATCTATGGAACGCATTTGCACACGAAGGTCTGCAGCGAATCTGGACCGGCTGGGGCTGGACCGATCCTGCAAATAATGTGCGCATACTCGATGACTATATGAAAAATACTCCATTCTACCAAGGATTCCTGTCGAATGGCTTTGGCCCGCATAATTCAATCCTCGCCATGTTTTTCGAAAATGGGCTGATTGGCTTCGTGGCATATTGTGTGCTTATTACCGCGAGAATTGCCAAGTCAGCACATCCATTTAATTTTTTCGATATTTCCTTTATGGCATTCATAGTATTCTTCTCGCTCGATGCCTTTGCTCCGGGCGGCCTCAGTTTCCTCGGCTATTTTTTAGGCATCTGCCTTTTGGCAGTGGAGAGAAAACCGGGTATTGCCAGTGAGCAGATTGGCAGCCAGCAAATGAGCAACAAGTTATGAGAATTCTTCAGATCATTACACGGTCCGAAGCTGGCGGCGCACAGACTGTCGTCCGCACGCTTGCAGAAGGGCTTGCAGACCGGGGCTGCACCGTCGCAATCGCCTCCGGCCCCGAAGGAAGCGGAGAAGCATGGGCAGACCTTCCCAAGACCATCGAGCGCATAACCCTTCCCCACCTCGTGCGGAGGCTTGCGCCCTGGGCCGACTTGCAAGCTCTCCTCGACATCGCCGCTCTCTACAAGAGCTGGAAGCCCGACATCGTTCACGTGCACACTTCCAAGGCTGCAGCGCTCGGCAGGCTTGCCTGGGGCCTGCCGCCCTCACGCATCGTCTATACCATGCATGGCTACGAACAGCTCAAGATTGCCAACCCGAAGTTTCTCGCCCTCGACGCACTCCTGAAAAAAAGATGCGGCGCCATTGTCGCCGTCTCAAAGCATGACCTTGCACAAATGCGCCGCGATGGGTACAGCCCCGTTTATATTCCCAACGGAGTGTCCGCACCAAGGCGCAAGGCGAGCCTGCCAGACACAGCACGCAGCAAAATTGACGAAATCCGCAAAAAAGCTCTGCCTATAGCGCTCATGATTGCGCGAAACGCCCCGCCAAAACGACCAGATATCCTAAGGCAAGCTGCCCAATTGCTGACCAGTACCCTACATGTGCTCTGGATAGGAGGAGAGCCCTCCACAGCTGACCCACCCAACTTTTTTGCGCTGGGAACCGTACCCGATGCAAGCGCCTTGCTGTACGCTGCCGATTTCTATGTGCTCATTTCAGACCATGAAGGCATGCCGGTCAGTATCCTCGAAGCATTTTCTGCCGCGCTTCCCGTCGTGGCATCGAGGGTAGGGGGCATCCCACAACTGCTGGGCCTGGAAGAGGACATTCCCAGCGGCGATAAAAAGAGCGAGCCATATATAGAGACTGCCCGCGGTGTGCTTGTCGCAAACAACCCGGAAGCGCTTGCCCATGCGCTTGCCGTGCTTGCCACGGACACAGACAAACGTGCTACAATGGGAACCGCAGCGAGAACAAGCTGGCAAAACGAATATTCAGCCAACCATATGGTCGAACACTACCAGCAGCTGTATGCAGAGCTCCTGCGTGCACCAGGCTAGAACATACGTGGAGAACCGAACAGAATGCGCACCCCTTCGCGGCAAAGCTCACCATTTTACATTGTATTTCTTATGCTCCTTCTCGGAGCCAGCTTGTCGGCGCAGACGCTGCCGCAAACGCCGGAAGGCGAACTTCCCTCAGCATCTTCCCTGCCTGACCAGTCTACAGCTCGCTCTTTTTACATAGAAGATGTCATCTATAGCATCAAAGGCCGCACCCAGACCTATGCACTCGCAAAACTCCTCAATATTCAAATTGGCAAAGTTTTCGATACGTTTCAGGACCTGCGCCTCTACACCATAGAAAAAGAGCGCATCTTAAAAGACAACAGAGTTTTTACCGAATCTTCCCACATCGAGATCGAACTGCCCGAGACCGCGCCCCCCGAACTGCCCCCCACGCCCCAATCATCAACCCCTTCGACGGCTCCACTCCCTGTCTACCTGCATGTATATGTTGAAGACACATGGACAGCCCTTGCAGTCCCATTTTTAAAATTCAGCGACGCCGATGGCCTTTCCTTCGCACTACGCTACAAAGACTTCAATTTCCTCGGCACATTGAACCCAATTACCACGTCAGCCGACTATTACCTCATCACAAAGACCTTCGATGCAGGCACCCAATTCGAAATCTACCCCACCGCATTCGCCAACACCTGGGACACCGCCCTCTCAGCCAACCTTCGCTACAGCCCCACCACCGGAATACACCTATACGACCTTACAGCCGCCATCAGCTCTGACATAAAACCCCAAACAAGGGGTCAGACCCCTTATTTGGAATTTTCCCCCACATTTTCCTACCAATACCATGATATCTATAAAGAACACCTCGCCACAATTGCTCAGAAGGTGAACTACACATTCGGGCGCGGCCTCAATTGGAATACAGGGCTGAATACAGCCTATGCTTTTGACTCCATTGCCGCCGTGCCCCACCAATGGCAAAATACAGCCTACCTGAACGTTTCCTTCCCGCTGCTTCGACTACCCGCACAAGCAATAGTGAACCTTAACCTTAATTCGAATGCTTTTTACACCATCAATATAGCCGCATTCAGCCCCTACGATGCCGGCCTCGGCTCGACCATAAGCCTTGGATACAGCGCAGTCGACTGGCTTGGCAATTTCCGGCGTGGCAGCACGTTCAACCTGTCCGAAACGCTCGCTTGGTATTTATTGCAGCCATCACCATCTCGCCCATATGACTTGCTCATTGACGCAAGCGCCTCATTTTTTACCTCATTCAAAAACCTTGTCGGCCTCGAAGGCAGAATCCTGGGCCGCTGGAACGCAAGCTGGACATTACAGGGTGACACAACCTACCGCACCCAGATCGAGTGGGGAAGCTATCTTCGCGGCATAAAAACAACATTATATGGAGACCTCGCTGCCATCGCCAACCTGCAATTTCCGATTAACTTTGCACAAGGCCGATTTTTCGGCTGGTCCAAGCTCGAAGCCGAAGTCTTTCTCATCCCCTTTTTCGACGCCGGCTACGTGCGCCCAAGTCCCGACCAAGCCCTCTGGGACCCTTCGCATCTGTACCTGACAGGAGGAGCAGATCTTGTTGTCTTTCCAGTATATGCGCGATCCTTCACATACCGGCTGTCTGTGGGCTACAATCTACTCAATCTGATAAGAACCGGAGCCGTGCGACTGAATAACTTCGAAGTCTGGCTCGGTATCGGCCTGCATTTCTAGCAATGTGAGGAGCGCGACACAGTGCACAATATGCGGCGCAGCATGATGCGCGACAGAGGGGACGACATGAGGCACAACATTGGAAACACTATAGAGCACCTCAGAGCCGTCTGCTACCATACCACCCCCCCTGCCAGCAAAGACAACTTCACCCGTCAACTCGATTATTTCGCCGCGCATTATGAAAGTATCGACGAGGCAAAGCTTGCGCGCTTTCTCGATGGCACTCTTGCACATACCAAGCCCCTCCTCATCATCAGCTTTGACGATGGCATGTTCGACAATTATGAAGTCGCAGCTCCTCTCCTTGAAGCACGAAATCTTGTCGGGTGGTTTTTCATCCCAGCCGATCTTCCCGCTCTCCCGCCGGAAGATCAGCACAAGTTCTTTCTGGACCACCACATCAACCTCCCATCCACAGATGGACATCCATTAGCGATGAATTGGGCACACCTCCAGAACCTCGCGTCGCGCGGCCACGTTATCGGCTGCCATACCAAAAGCCACATGCGCATGCAAGGCGACGTGGACGACGCCACCATGCAACAAGAAATCTTCGCCGCCAAGCAGCACATTGAAGCCCGCCTTGGCAAACCAGTCGAATCCTTCGCATGGGTGGGCGGCGAGCCCCAAACCTATAACAAAAAAGCATACAATGCAGTAGTCGATGCTGGCTTTTCCTTCATTTTTACGACGCAATCAGAACTCTATACGAAAACAGACCGCCCCCTGCAATTGCCTGTCATCATTCACCGTACCGTCCTCGATGCCGACATGCCGTATTGGCTCTTCAGAGCCAAAGCAGGGGGCCTGTCTGACATTTTGCACAAAAAAAGGCGAACAATCAGCTTGAACAATATGGGGGTTTGAACAATGGCACACAGAGCACGCAGATACTGTATGGTGGCCTTTGCACTCCTTGCGGGACTTACCCTGCAGGCAGAAGCTCAAACATTTTCCAACTCGGCACTGAGAGCCCCCTGGCGCCTCTCATTTGCCATTACCTTTGATCAAACAGTCCGCAGCGCAAATCTTCTTTTCGAAAATGCCTCGAAACAATACAAAAATGGCATCGATGTGCAGAGAGACTATTTTGCTCGCCCGCCGCTGGCCGACTTCTCCATAGAAGCGGGCAGCGCCCTCCCCGGTGTACAGGGATTCGGAGTCGCCGCGCGCGTTTCCGTAAAACCCGAATGGCAGGGCGATTACTTCAGAAGCGACAACCTGCCGCTTGCAAATGGCTCGACAAGCGTAGAAGGCAACCTCTTCAGCCGCTCTGTCGTATACTGGAAAGCACGCTCGGCGGGCATCGCATTCGGTCGCGACAGGGTAGACTACAATGGCATACTCGAAGGCGGACTTCTGCCTTCATCCAGAATCCCCTGGTACGATGCCCTGCGCGGATACGGCAGGCTTGGCCATTTTTCCCTCGACTCGATGATTGCGACGATTCCTGCAGTCAAAGCATGGGATGGCAACGATGTCTCGCCCGAACCCGGATACGGATTCGAAACAGACAAAACCCCGACAACGATTGTCGAGGCAATGAGCAAAATCACCTGGACCTTCGGGCCTGAGTCCTCCGCCGACCAAGAACGACACACAGCCTTCGATCCGGCACGCTCACTTTCCCCAGGGCAGTTCAGCCTGAGCGCTGCGGACCACGCCATGATGGCACGGTACAACAACCGTTTCTATCTGACCGACCTTTTCCCGCTCATTTCGCGTCATCAGGCATCGGTGCCTCAGACGAACAATTCCATGGTGCTGACAGCAGCCTGGCAGCCCTTCCCATGGCTTGCGCTCTCCGGCCAGGCAGGGTTCGACGATATCAACCTGAACACCATAGGAGTGTCAGACACCGCCACCCCCACCATTGACGCCTATGTCCTTGGTGCCCAATTCTCATTCCCCCGCGCCATGTCCCATGCCTATATCGAGGCAGGTATCACCCACTGGCTGTGGGGCAATTACGATGGCACCCAGGCCCAGCCAAACGATGTCAACTATTTTCTGCGCTTTATCTATCGCTATCCACGCTACCTTGGCGGGAGCATCCTCCTTCCCCTCACAAGCCCCTATGGACCCGGTGTGCGCTGGATAGCAAGCCATGGCGAAATTGCCTTCGGAAATGCTGAAGGTGCCAGGCCGATCTCGGCCGCCCGCCGGACTGGCGCATCCCAATGGGGCTTCTCTCTCGGCTACCGCCTTCTATACCTAGACCTCAATACCGAGGCTAACCTCATCGATACCAAAATCTACAACAATACCACGACCGAACATGCACCGCGCAGCTACAACGTGCTTGCCAGCATCCCCATCTCATTGACCTTCGGAGCACTTTCCGGCACAATCGAACCTGCCTACCTCTGGCATGACGGCCAGAGCGCCTTCGAGCTCGAAATGAGCCTGACATATCGTATTCATGCAGGAACATATACAAGGGTTAACCCATGAGACCTTTCCGCTATACCTACCTCTGGCTTTTGCTTGCACTCTTTCCATTTTTTCTCTCTGCACAAACGCGGACGCAAGGAACTGCCCCAAAACTCTCCTTTGAGATCGGCGCAGGCGCCGCCCTCAATGAAGGCAGTTATGGAGAAGAAATCGTAAACAGAGGTCTCTCCCCGAACGGCTTTGCCGCATTCACCTTCGATGCAGGCTTTCTTGGATTTACTGGACAACTTTCAGCGCATACTGATGGCAAGTATGCCCCATTTCTGGCCGACAATCCGAGCGGAACCCTCGGCAATATCTATTTCCTTATGGATGAAGGCGGATTTTTCTCGCATCTCGGGCCTGTGACACTGAAAGCAGGCCGCTTCCGGAATTTCGACTCCATCGAATCGCCCTATTCGCTCTTCATAAACTCGAACGGCATTGCAGCCCCCACCGCGAGCATCGCCTACGAAGGCCCCCTTCTTTTTTTCGAAACACGCTGGATTGGCCTTACCATCGATTCCTGGCAGAAAACCGATGCCTGGCCATCAGGCTTCCCCGACCGAGCCATGGACCTCCACGTCTTCGGTATCCGCAAGGGCAACATGCGCATAGGCTTTCAGGAAGCCACCGTGTACTCAGGCAGGCGCTATTTCGACTATGAGTATTTTCTGAACCCCTTGCCGCAGATTTTTACACAATATGTGCGAGGGCAGGGCGGCGCCCCGTGGTCCAGCGATTACGACGACAACTATGTCATGGGCTTCTTTGTCAATGTAAAAAAGCCCGGCAACTATAGCCTTACAGCGCAGGCCTTTATCGATGATTTGGGGATGTTTGGACTGGCAGGATGGACCAATAATCCTTGGCAAGTAGCGCTCACACTCGGCGCTTCCATAGAAAAGCCAAGCGGCACATGGGCATTCAATATTGCCGGCGCAACAAAATATACCTTTGCCCCCTCCACCATGAGCAGCGGCACCGAAAACACGATGGCCTACGGATACACCTATTTCCCCGACACACGCTTCGACATCGGCTGGAACACTCCCGGCTTCCAGCCCAAAACAATTGCGATAGAAGACAACATGATTGGCTACAAGTATGGCGAGAACAACCTCGCCCTTGAACTCAGCTGGAACAAGGCATTCCCATTCGCGACACTCGCCGCTGCCTTCGAATTCAGACTAGCTGGCTCCAACAGCCCAACCAACCCATGGCACGACCTCACCACTGACCCACAATCCGGCTTCGAATGGCTCAACGACCCAGTACTAGAAAAACGCTTTCTGCTCTCACTCGGAGGACAGAAGAATACCGGCCCTTGGCTCTTCTCAGCCTCACTGACCGCAGGCATCGCGCTGGACGCCCTCGAACTCCGAGCCCCAACACCACCAACCGGCACCTGGCCCTCCGCCACCTCCCTCGTCGACCAGAAATCCTACATCTTCACCCCAACCCCCGGCAACACCAAACCCCTCCTCAACCTGACCCTCCGCATAGCCTATCGTCTAACCAAAGGGGTCAGACCCCTCCCCTAAAATTATGGAACAAATTCCAGAGAGCATAACCATCAAAGTCCACCAGTCCTTCGAGAGCGCCCGCCCCACCTGGGCCGCCCTCGAACAGAAAGGGCAGTGGTACCCCTTCCAAAGCTATGCATGGCTTGAAACCTGGTACAAAACCATAGGAAGGGCAAACGGCTGGGAACTCAGCATTACCGAACTGCGTTCCGCGGCCTGTACAATGCTCTTCCCCCTCGGCATAAAAACACAAAAAGGCATGCGCAGCATGGAATGGCTCGGCTATGGGGTGTCAGATTACGCAGGCCCCCTCTATGACCATTTCGAGCCAGCCCTCATGACCCCTACCTTGAAAGCCCTTCGGACGGCAGCGCGCGAGGCCTCATGCGATATGCTCTTTCTTGACAGGATACCCGCTCTTTCCCCCGACGGATCGCCGAATCCCTTTACCAGCAAAGATTTTAAGCGACTTCATTATGCTTCCTACGCCCTTCGTCTCGATCCATCCAAGCCCCCCGCCCACACCCTCAGCCCCAAAGAACGCTATAATCTGCGTCGAGCCGAGAAAAAACTCGCAGGAAACAGCAGCATACGCTATATCGTCGCAGAAAACCCCGAACAACGCGAAACGCTTACCCGCCACATGATCCAACAAAAACGCGCACGCTTTGCCCAGATGCGCGTGCCCGACAATTTCACCATACCGGGATTCGCCGAATTCTATCTTCAAGCATCATTACAGCCGGACGTCCCCGTCCACATCAGCGCACTCATGAAAGAAGAAACCCCCCTCGCCCTACATTGGGGCCTTATGCAGCAACCCCGCTTTTACTACCTCATGCCCTCATTCCTCATGAATGAAGAAGTAAGCAGATATTCCCCCGGCACTACTCTCCTCATGCATTTGTTTGACACCGCCCTTGCCGAGGGCTGCACCATATTCGACTTTGCCAACGGCGATGAACCCTACAAAAAAAAATGGTGCACCATCCAAATGCCCCTCATGTACTACCAAACCCCCCTCTCAGCCAAAGCCCTCCCCACCTTCCTCCTATTCCACCTCCTCGAAACAATAAAACGCAGCCTCCTCCTCAAAACAAGGGGTCAGACCCCGCC
>Ga0078972_1005667_pt1 | contig 31280 bp, 23 predicted proteins | sample YelNatPaOPGAMG01_FD_67568 | JGI IMG/M metagenome (GOLD analysis project Ga0078972, IMG submission 67568) | Hot spring thermophilic microbial communities from Obsidian Pool, Yellowstone National Park, USA - OP-RAMG-01 (SPADES assembly) (version 2) | ecosystem: Environmental > Aquatic > Thermal...
AGCATGACAAGCAGCACACAGATTGTAAATGTCATCGCTAGTCTCCTCGGTCTAAGTAATGAGTTATTATACCGGTCTCCGGGAGTTCCGTCCATACACGCAGGCTCCGAGAATATTTCAAAAATTCCTGTTACATATACCGGCATGAGTTGTCGAACGAACATGGAAGGCGATTTCCTATTGCTGGTCTGGAGGGTTGGCAGATGGATTGTGCCGAGGTAAAAGAGAACCTGGGATGCTATATTGATGGTGAGCTCGATCCGCATCATCTCGAGCAGATGGAAGAGCACCTTGAAGGCTGCAGCGCATGTAGTCAGGAACTGGCGTCGCTTCGCCTCACGATTGCGACCGCACAGGACATCGAACAGATCGAACCACCGCCGCACCTAAAGGAGGTAATCCTTGCGGCTGCGCGAAGGTCCGATGCAAAGGCTGCGATTTGTGGGAAGATCGGAGCCCTGCTTTCGGCGTATCTCGATGGTGAACTGACTGCACGCGAACAGAATATGGTGGCGGACCACATTGCCGTATGCTCCGAGTGCGCGCGTGAAATGCGCGCGCTTCAAGTCCTGGTCGGCGCCGCTGCTTCAATTGCCCCGGTCGATCCTCCAACCGATCTCAAAGCCAGAATCGCAGCAGCTACTACCGCTCGACTACCCGGTGCAGCCGCTCAACCAGTGCTAGTGGAACGTCTTCGTTACCTTCTCTCTCCTAAAGGGCTTCGGTGGGCTGGTGCAGCCGCGGCGGGAACAGCCGCAATTGCCGTTTTGCTGCACCAGCATCCCGGGCCTGCGGTAGTCCACCAGATGGCTTCCGTGCATAAAATGCATCCACCGGTTCATTCGGGCTTGAAATCCGAACCGTCGAAGACTGCTGCCGTTGCAAGCGCCGCGGGAGGCGTTCAGATCGAGATGCCCATGCCCGATATTCTGGCATACGCCGGAAAACCTGGGATGAAGCGATCGATCAATCGAATGCCTCAAATACAGGAGCCAAAGCTTAATCTAATACAGAAACCGAAGGCAAAATCGAAACCTGAAGCAGCCAAGGCTCCGGGCATCAGTGTGGCGCCTTATGATAATACTCTCAAAACAACCGGCAGCGACGATATGAACATGAACCAGCAGCCGGAAGTCGCCTCGGCGCCGGAACCGGCTCCTGAAATTAACGATGAAGCGCCAAAGACCGTGCAGCCAACGCTGATCAAAGTTGCGGCAGCGCCTGTTCTGAAGCAGCAGGTATCGGAAGACTGGCTCAAGCAGGCTAAAGCGCAGGCCGCGATGAAGCGTGGGGATTCGGGATCGGGATTTACGGTAATTAGCGCGAAGTTTTAGAGTTTGCAGTTGAACCGGGAAAAGGGTCCTGGTTCAACAAGTCGATTGAGAAGTTTGCTGGGCTTTGAGAACCGGATTTTCAAAGTACCATCCCGCTGGACGGGGACGAGGGTAAATGGGAAGGTTTGCTCGAACCATTTTAATAATGGCTCTGATGCTCATACCTGTGTGGGCGGACGCCGGTGGCTTACTCGATGCCATGGTCGGCTCGCTTAACACGACCCTTGAGCCCACTTCCACAAACTCCAAAAACACAGGCGAAGCCGGCATTCCCACGAGCGAGGTGCTGCCGGGCAACGGGACTCGCGCCGGTTATGTCCTTGGTCATGGTAATATCATCCCCGGCAGCGAATGGGTGGATATCGGCACCGGACACGCTCAGCGAACTAAGGATTATGCCATCGACTACGCATCGGGCACTATTTTCTTCGTAGAACCGATCCGGCAGATGGATTCTGTCCGCGTGGATTACCGATATTCCGAAAAGGGTTCCGGTCAACGGAGTGTAGCAGGGCCCGGGTTGATGGCGCTGAAGTTCGGTAATGCTGTCGAGATGAACATGCTCTATTCCTATCGCGCTACGAATGTAGTGCAGGGAATGACGGCGACTGATGTTCTCACTTACGGGATGAACATTACAAATAAACTGAGCGGCTCGTCCTCTCTCTCCAGTATGTTTTATGTAGCCACACCGCAATCGAACAGCCGCATGTCGTTCAATTCTCAGCCAGGACCTGCGCAGGCGCAGCAGCCCGCAAAGGTAAAAAAAGACCAGATGATCGTCGAGAACGCTGATCTTGGGCTGGGGAAGGTCCGGTTGAAGCTGGGCTATCAGGATGTTGGTAAAGATTTCGCGGGGTTCGCATCGCTTCGTGATTCCAAAGCTGCCGCCAACGATGTGCTGAATCAGCTCGAAAAAGAAAAAGGCCTCAAGCGAATGGACCTTACCGGCGAGCTTCCGACCGGGGAAGATACGGGACTGAGCTTCGCGATCGGACGGATCGAAGACGCCAGCGGTAATATAATGAATCGCAGTTTCGGGTTCACGAATAACAGCATTCGTTTCAATTATATGAACCGGAATGTGGACAGGACATTCAGCCGCTTCAAAGACCTTAAAGAAGCCGACCGGGGCCAGTACGCCGCTGAGGCAGGAATGAACCGAACGAGCTTTGGGCTGCAGTTCAGAACAGGGCTCGCTCAGGACAAGAAGACCAGCATTTGGAGCGGTATCAACTTCACTCAGCTCACCGGAGACACTGGCTCTCTTTCCTATCGAACTGCTGATCTGGATATGAGAAGGGTGAAGGTGGAGGCGGATGTGCGCACCGCTGATCCGACTTTCAATAGGTTCGGTGCGCTTACCGATGAAGAACGCACGCGGATGGCCCTCATCGCGCGCAGGCAGTTCAATCCCGCAGCTAAGTTTTCGGATGTAACCGCAGCGGATAAAGCCCAGATAAATAATGAAGCCGGGCTGGACAGGTCGACCTGTATAGTGCAGGTGGATGGCGGACCTGTGGATACGTGGCTGACGCTTTCGAACGTAGGTTCACAGCAGGGCAGCGTTAATCGGAGAGCGATCAATGTCAGCACCGACCGCGCAAGCGCTTATTTCAACACGCAGACGATTGACAAGGGATTCGCGAGGATCGTCAGTCTTCAGCCTATAGAGCAGGCACGTTATGGTAACGAATTTGGCATGACTCGAACCGAAATGGGCGGTAGATTAAAGCTGCTCGGTGGCGATGCGGCTATCGACTCCGCAACGGTAATCGACCACCAGGGCGCTGGGTTAATGCGGCAGGCTATAGATTACAAGAACCCGAGGCTTAAGTTCCATGCGAACTTCCAAAATATTGACCATAACTTCAGCAGGATAATGGACCTTTCCGACGCCGACAGAAATACGCTGCTCCAGGACCAGGGGTTCAAGAGATCGGATTATTCGATAAATTTCCAGGCAACGAAGGCGCTCAACATCGATTCTTATGTCTACGATTCTACGAACCCCACCGCCGGCCAGACCCGCAATCAGAGCAGGCATAAGATCACCTTTGCGCCGCAAGCAGGGCCGAAGATAACCGCATTCATAGACAATTACGCTTATGTCTCCGAAAACGGAGTTCTGGGGAGCTATTATCACCGAGAGATCAATTACGACAATGCGTTCAAGCTGCTCGGAGGCTTGCTGCTCAGGGGGAGAAATAATTATTATGTAGATCAGGCTAATCAGAGCTCACCAACGACAACGATGGTTACGGAGAACCATCTGGAATCGAATCAAAAGGCGAAGACATCATTTACGCTGGATGTGCTTAACACCGACCATGGCGATGGAAGATCGGAGGAAACGCAGGCGATCGGTTTCAAGAGCATGGCGGCGAAGAATTTCGCTCTTACCGCAGGGTTCTCCTCCACGGCAAGAACGATGGACAAATCGGAAACAAACGGCAGGTTCGGTTTTGAGTGGGCGATCCGGAAGGATCTGAAACTGACATACAGCCTCGCCAATCGCGATGGTGGTTCTCAGGGCAGCCAGCAGGCATCGCAATATTCGCTGAACGGTCCGTTGGCGAAGCGGTTCCTGATCTTCGATAATATCAATATCGCATCGGGGACCAATATGACTCAGCTGCGGGGCAAGCAGATCGGCTGCGATAACGCGATAAAATTGAGCGCTGGGATGCTTGGGGGAAATATACTATTCGATAATACGGACAAATTGAATCCTAAGAATGGTATCTATTACACTTCGAGGATCTTCCAGTATGAATCGTGCAAGGACCCGAAACTGCCGTATCATATTACTTTCTTCAGGCAGAACCTGATCACCCCGGCGGGAACTCCGGCTAAAAAGAGAAATTACGCGCTCGATGTGAAGCTGCCATGGCAGAGCGGTTTGACGCTGACATCTTATTTCGGCAAGGATGGACAGAACGGCGCGGTGATACCGGTGGGAGGGACTGTTTTCAAGTTCAGTCATCTTCTCGGAAACGGCAACACCATCATCGCCGATTACAGCCACGATATCAATCAATCCACCCTCAGCGACGCAAGAGTAATGGGGCTGGGGATTTCCGGCAATCTACCGAACAAGGCTTCCTATGAAATCTATTATGGCTGGTGCAGAATCAGCGAAGGCATCTCTTCACAAAACAAGAATATATTCCGCCTAAGGTATGACTCTAAAATCGACGCCAATCGCTACATTACATTCACTCTTCAGCGCAAGTCCGGTGTAGATAAAACCACTATCAACCCCTACGAGGGCGATACGGTCGGCAGAATCGATTTTCAGTTCTTGTTTGACTAAAAACCGACCCATATTTCTTTCTATAAAGAATTCATAGAGGAAGATTCCGCATGTAAGTATAATCCTATCCTGTTACCCACGGAAAGGGACAGCCGACCACCGTATTGGGTCACTACCCCGGGTGTGGATGGGAGTTTCAATTGGAGATTGTGTGCCCTGCCTGGTACCCAGGCGTAGACAAGCTGATCGACGCGATCCCGATTCTGGCTGATCAAGGGGTTACCGCAATTGAGATCGGCATAAATTTTCCCAACTACTTCGACCACCGCAACGCAGCTGAACTGCAAAAATTGATGTCCGCGCTCAGTAGATCGGGTATTCGAGTTCATTCCGTGCATGCGCCGTTCGGTCCGGAATATGATATATCGAGCCTGGACGATGAGATTCATGAGCGGGGAGTCGATGCGATGATCGACGCAATCGAGCTCGGCAGCGTTATCGACGCGGAAAAAGTAATCGTGCATGCGAGTGACAGGCTCAACGGAGATCGAGGGCGAAGATTAGACCGGGCTCGCGGCGTGCTTAGAGAAATTGGAGGCATTGCCGGAGAGTCGGGTGTTATACTCGCGCTGGAGAACCTGCCGGATGATTTTCTAGGCCAATCACCGGAGGAGATTCTGACTCTGCTCGACGGCACGGACCGTGGAGCTGTTGGGGTCTGCTTCGATAGCGGACATGCAAACCTCTCTGGTCATTTCATCGAGTATGCGAGTGCTCTATTACCGATTTCAGTCACCACGCATCTTCATGACAACGACGGCACTGCTGATCAGCACGCATTCCCTGGTGAAGGCACTATCGACTGGCATGCATTCGCCTCGGCGTATCGCTGCCTGGGCTGCATGGCGTCGATAATGCTGGAGTGCAAGCCTCCCGCCGGCATGCTGTGGTCTGAAGCGTTTCAAAGGCTGAGGATGGCGCTGGGGGAGTGATTCAGCGACGATGAGTCCTGGGATCCTAGGATCCTGGCGTCGGAGAGAGTCTGCTTTTGAACCGCGGCTACCACGGATATGGCGGATGGTATGGAGGGATGTACCAGTACCACTGCAGTCACCGGTGTTTCGGGATTTGAGGGTTGGAGGATAGAGTTACCTTAACACTCACTAATCCTACAACCCAACCCGGAAATCCCAAAACTTATACCACTGCAGACTGGATTCCCGCCTTCGCGGGAATGACAGGTTTCTTGGTCCGGGATTACAAATCCCAACCATCGTAATTGCTGCCTGTGATGATAAATGCTTCCTGTAATATCACTGATAGCTGAAAGCTAAAGAGACAGCTTAGTTAAATTGTCAACACATTGTGGGCAGACAGGATGTTCAAGATCTCTACCATTCCTTGAATTTCTCCTACGGCGAGCTTATCTTCGATTCCGAAGTATTCCAGGCAGGTTCGGCAGGAGATTATCATTACCCCGTGTTCTTGTAAAGCCAGCAGGTAATCGAGCACCGGCGAGGCTATCGTCGCCAGTTTGACTGCCGCGTTGTAGAGTATGATATATTTCGGCTTATCCTCCCGGCTAGCCAGCAGCCTGAGGACATTCCCCATAAGCAGCTTTCCGAGCGGTTCGTCACCCGACCCCATGCTCTCACTGTTAAGCACTATAACTTCATTAAGCATTGCAACCTCCTGATCAGCCAGACACAAGTTTTCTTACCCTTAATTGCAGTTCATTCCTCTTGATGCAGGTGGGCTCTAAATCTTCTTTATAAATAGGCAATAATATAGTTGTAAGCAGCGCCAAGGTATGGAACATAATAGTTGGCACAAACACCATCTTTTCCTCCTTCCCTCCGGGCTTCGCACAGCGACAAGCGAAGCCCATCTTTTTGTACCAGGTAGCGGCATTGTCGGGAGTGCTGATAGGAGTGTGTGTTTCCTTGACACTGCAGAAAACCGGGTGCTATACTACGGTTGGCCTCGTAATGTGGTTCTATTCAAGTTATTTCAGGAGGGCAGGTCAGTCTGTCCCTCTCTTTTCATAAGTTGGGAGAGGCGATTGGGCAAGCTGGATATCGATATTTCCGAAGTAAAGAAGCTGGTCGAGCTCGTTGAGACATATGATCTCGAGGAGCTCAAAGTTGAGCAGGACGACCTTTCGATCACGGTAAAGGGCCGGTGCGCAGCCGCGCCGGCGCCTGTGATTATGCAGGCGGGCGTTCAGCCGCATGTCGCGGCGGTCGAAGCGGTGGCGCAGGAAGCGGTTGAAGAACCTGCAGTCGAACCCGCGGTGGAATTGGAAGGTAATATAGTTGATATCGTCGCCCCGCTAGTCGGAGTGTTTTACCGCGCGCCGGCGCCCGATGCGCCTGTTTTCGTCGAGGTTGGAGACACGATCGAAGTCGGAAGCGAGATAGGTCTTATCGAGGCGATGAAGGTCTTCAGCCCGATCCCGAGCGAAGTCGCCGGTGTAGTTGTAGATGTCACGGCGCCGAACGGAAAGCTCGTACGCGAGGGCGACGTATTAGTCCGAGTCAGAGTATCTGAGGAGTAGTAGCAGCTTTGAAAGACACGATCAACATTGGCGTTATCGGCTTCGGAATTGTGGGAGCGGGAGCCGTTGGAATCCTCACAAAAAACTCAGCTTCGATTCAGCGCAAGGTCGGTTCGAAGCTTTGCATCAAGCGTATTGCAGATCTCGATATTACAACCCCACGTCCGGTCCAGGTGGACCCGGGTATCCTCACAACAAATGCTGATGATATAATCAATGACCCCGATATCGACATCGTGATCGAGACTATCGGTGGCCTCAAGCCGGCCGGTGATTTTATCCGCAGATCGATGCTGAACGGGAAGCATATAGTGACGGCGAACAAAGAATTGATCGCGAAAGAAGGCGCTACGCTTCTTCCACTCGCCGGAGAGCTGAAGAGAGACTTCCTGTTCGAGGCAAGCGTTGGCGGCGGAATCCCGATCATAATGCCGATGAAAAGCAGCCTGGCAGGCAACGAGATTATCGAGATCAAAGGAATAGTCAACGGTACCACGAACTACATTCTCACGAGAATGGCTGCCGAAGGGCTCGATTATAGCCAGGTACTGCCGGATGCGCAGGCTAAGGGCTACGCCGAAGCTAACCCGACCGCCGACGTGGAAGGCCACGATGCCGCATATAAGATTTCCATCCTCGCATCTATCGCATTCACCAGCCGGGTCGATGTGACCCAGGTCTACTCCGAAGGCATCACCCGTATCACATCCGATGATATGAGATATGCCCATGAGCTGGGTTATGTGATCAAGCTGCTCGCAATCGCGCAGCAGATCGACGGCGCTATGCTCGCAAGAGTCCATCCCGCATTCGTGCCGAAGGGGCATCCGCTGGCTAATGTGAACGATGTCTTCAATGGCATCTACGTGAAGGGCAGCGCGGTTGGCGAGGTGATGTTCTATGGGCCGGGAGCGGGATCGCTGGCGGCTGGGAGCGCGGTTGTGGGTGATGTGATAGATATCGCTCGCAATATCAATTTTGGAGCAACTTCACGCATTTCGTGCACCTGCTATGATAAGCGTGGAATGCTGACAATGGACAGTGTCAGAGGCAAGAACTATATCAGAATCAGGACTGAAGACAAGCCCAAGGTGCTGGCATCTATTGCGACGGCGTTCGGCGATCATAATGTAAGCATCGAATCGGTACTGCAGAAGATGCTGCCGGATTCGACGGCGGAGATCGTGTGGCTGACGCACGAGGCCGATGAGCCGAATACGCGCAGAGCCCTGGAGGCAATCAAGGCACTGCCTGTGGTGAAAGAGATCAGTAACTGGATTCGAGTAGAAGAGTAGAAACGGAGCGAATACAATGGCGATGACCCAAACCAGATCGTCCGGCTACGTGCGGATGCCGTTAATCGAGAGATACAGAGAGTTCATGCCCATGACCGACGCAACACCGGTCGTGTCGCTTATGGAAGGATACACCCCCCTGGTCCGGCTGGACCGGCTGGCCAAATCGATCAGCGATAAGATCACCCTTTTTGTTAAGTTCGAAGGAATGAACCCCACCGGCAGCTTCAAAGATCGTGGCATGACAATGGCTATCAGCAAGGCTGTCGAGGAGGGAAGCAAGGCAACCATCTGCGCATCGACCGGAAACACCGCCGCGTCCGCTGCAGCCTATTCCGCTCGCGCGGGGCTGGTGTGCGCGGTTATCCTGCCGAAGGGCGAGGTTGCGCTTGGAAAGGTATCGCAGTCGCTGATGCACGGCGCGAAGGTGATCGCGGTGGACGGTAACTTCGACGATGCGCTCCGTATCGTGCGCGAGATAGATCAGAATTTCCCCATTACGATGGTGAACTCCCTTAACCCGTACCGGATCGAGGGTCAGAAGACGGGTGCGTTCGAGATTTGCGATGACCTCGGACGAGCACCAGTCTATCATGCGATCCCGGTCGGAAACGCCGGCAACATTACCGCATATTGGGCCGGTTATAAGGCTTATCTGGAAAAGGGAGTAATCGATAGGCTTCCTATAATGCTCGGTTTCCAGGCTGCGAAATCGGCGCCGATCGTCGAGAAGCGACCGATCCCGAACCCGGAGACAATCGCAACTGCCATTAGAATCGGAAATCCGGCGAGCTGGAAGCAGGCTGAGGCTGCAAGGGACGAATCCGGCGGTATCATCGAGAAAGTGACCGATGAGGAGATCACCGAGGCTCAGAAGCTGCTCGCGGCGACCGAGGGCGTGTTCTGCGAGCCCGCATCGGCCGCATCGGTTGCAGGTGTGATTAAAAAGGCGAAGGAAGGGTTCTTCACGGAGAAGTGCGACATCGTGTGCATCCTTACCGGACACGGGCTCAAGGATCCCAAGCGCGCAACCGAGATCTGTCCGCCGATGATCGATATGCCTGCCGACACCGACGCAGTTGCTAGGGAGATGGGACTGATATGATTGTAACGACGACCGACATAGTCGGCCTCAAGAAGCATATTACAGGCAAAGTCCGCGATGTATACGACCTCGGCGATTCGCTGCTGGTGGTTGCATCCGACAGGATTTCTGCGTTCGATGTCGTGCTGCCTACGGGAATCCCGGATAAGGGCAAGGTCCTTACGCAAATATCGCTGTTCTGGTTCGAGATGACGAAGGATGTGGTCGAGAACCACGTGATTACGGCTGATATCGATGAAATTATCGAGCGAATCGGCAAGGCGGGCGCGAAGGACGCGGAGCAATACAGGGAGATCCTCGAAGGGCGGTCGATGATCGTCGTGAAGGCGAATCCGTATCCTATCGAGTGCGTTGTGAGAGGCTATTTGGCGGGATCGGCGTGGAAGGAATATTCCGCGCTGCGCAAGGCCTCGGGCGATGGGAAACCGATCGTGCTGCATGGAGTGGAACTGGCGGCGGATATGATGGAATCGCAGAAGATGCCGCAGCCGGTATTTACCCCATCTACGAAAGAATCGAGCGGGCATGATATCAACATCAGCGCGCAAAGGATGCGTGAGATCATCGGTAGCGAAGCGGGCAATGCGCTGGAATCCATCAGCCTCGCGGTTTATAAGCGGGCATCGGATTACGCAGCGCAGAGAGGTGTGATTATCGCCGATACAAAGTTCGAAATAGGTGAGCTCGACGGCAGGATGATCCTGATCGACGAGGCGCTCACGCCGGATTCCTCCAGGTTCTGGGACGCGAAGACGTTCGAGCCGGGTAAGAGCCAGCCGAGCTTCGATAAGCAATTCGTGAGAGATTACCTGCTTACGCTGGATTGGGACCAGACCTATCCCGGACCGGATCTGCCTGAGGAGATCGTGCGGAAGACCGCAGATAAATATCGGGAAGCTTATTTCAGGATCGTGGGGAAAGAGCTATAGGTCCCATTAATGAAGAAGCTTCGCACTTGCTTATCGGCTGTGGGAATTCTGTCCTAACCGCCGGCAGCTGGTTGGTTATAGGCAAAGCGATAGGAACGCACCTGGATAATCGGGGATATGAGATCGTAAATAGGCAGATCTCGATTGGTAAATCTGTGTCTCCCGATTTCGCAATATTGGTTATTTCGCCGGCCACAACAGATGTAAGGCGCAAATTGTCGACTATTATCATTTGAAAAAGACTCTGAGCCGGCAGCCAAATTATAGTTCCTAATACCAAACGGCAAGAAAACCGAGCTATCTCATTAGTTTGCCCACTCCGATTCGTGGAGAAATATTAGGGATTTTAGGACTAAACGATTACCTGGTGGAGCACAGTAAATCTCTCTTATAAATGGATGGTCTTATCTTATCCACTTATAAAGTCGACTTGCATTCAATTACTCCATTATCGTACTCACTGGGTATTTCAAAAGGGCGAGATTCATATACGCAATGGGTGCGTTTATTGCAGTTTTCGCAGTTGTCGTATTGTGGTCACTTATCTGGGTTAGTTATCGACTATTTAGACGCCGGGCTCCTGCATGTCAGAGCTGATTGAGGATTCGATACATATATGAAGCACATACTTGTAATATTCGACGGAATGGCGGATGAGCCGCTGGCGGAGCTTGACGGCAAGACCCCGCTGCAGGTGGCGAAGACGCCTTATATGAATGATCTTGCATCTAAAAGCAGGATCGGGGCCGCGAATACGACCCCCGAGGGCATGGCGCCGGGAAGCGATGTCACGAATATGGGAATCCTCGGGTTCGATCCTTTAAAATATTACAGGGGTCGCGGAGCGATTGAGGCTGCGAGCCTGGGAATCCCGATGGAGCCCACCGATGCGGCATTCCGCACGAATCTCGTCTCGACCGACGGCGAAAAAATGATCGACTCCAGCGCGGGACATATCAGCACCGAAGAAGCCAACGAGCTTATCAAGACTATCGATGAGAAGCTCTCCACTAACCTGATCAAGTTCTATCCCGGTGTAAGCTACCGGCACATAATGATCTGGCGAGGCGGTTCGGACAACGTCAACTGCACCGCACCTTATAAGATCCACGGCGAGCCGTTCCGCGAGCATCTGCCCGAAGGCGACGGCGACAGCAAGCTGATCTCGCTTATCGAAGATTCTTATGAGATTCTCGATAACCACCCCGTAAATCGACGGCGCAAGGACGAAGGCCACCTGCCGGCGAATATGATCTGGTTCTGGGGCGAGAGCAAGATGCCGGAGATTCCGAGCTTTAGCAGGCAATTCGGGAAGATAGGGGCGGTGGTTGCGGCGGTCGATTTAATCAAGGGGCTCGGGCGGATGGTCGGGCTCAATGTGATCGATGTGCCGGGAGCTACCGGCTATGTGGATACGAATTATCTGGGTAAAGGCCAGTATGCTGCGGCTGCACTGGATCAATACGATTTTGTGTGGGTCCATGTAGAAGCGCCGGATGAAGCTGGACATGAGAGCGATATAGATAAAAAGATCGCCGCGATCCAGGACTGCGACGAAAAGGTGCTTGGAACGATCCTCAGCGCGATTAAACAACGCGGATATGATGCTCGTATTCTGTTGATGCCTGATCACCCGACACCGATCGCAACCGGATCGCATTCATCCGCGAAGGTGCCGTTCCTGCTGTTCGATTCCACAAAGCCGGAGCGTAACATTCTCCCGATGGACGAGCGCGCGGTATACGATACCGATCTCATCGTAGATTATGCTCCTGATCTTATGAAGATGCTGCTCGAAGGGTAAAACGATCTGCATAAAGGAGTTAGGAATCGTGGCATGAACACTCTCGCGACTGCTACGCAGTGCCTCTCGCAGCCCTGCGGGCCGCTGCCGGTCAAGGACTGTCGTGTTCGCCACAAAGGGAACGATAATGGCAAAAAACGCCATTTTTGGAGGAGAGAGTTCGGGCTGGCTCGGACTCTCTTTTCTATTTATGACCTATGGAAAATATGGATATCCTCAGAGCTGCAATAAAGCATCGGATGTTCTCCCAGGGCGATAGGGTGCTTGCGGCAGTATCGGGTGGGCCTGATTCGGTTGCGATGCTCCACGCTCTGCACACCCATTCCGCTGAGTTCGGTATCCGCCTCTATGTCGCTCACCTCAACCATCAGATCAGGGGTGAAGAGTCTAACCTTGATGAAGTTTTTGTGCATAACCTTGCACATTCATTCGGGCTTGAGGCAATTATACGGAGGGTGGATGTCCCTTCGCTGCGGGAGGAGCTCGGGATGGGTGTAGAAGAGGCTGCTCGCTTTGTGCGGTATAAGTTTTTACGTGATACTTCGACAGAGTTAGGCGCGAATAAGATTGCTGTCGGCCACAATGCCGATGATCGTGTGGAATCGGTGCTTCTTAATGTCATCAGAGGCGCGGGGATCAGCGGGCTCGGTTCTATCAGGCCAATTCGCGGGAACATCGTGCGCCCGCTTCTTGATACGCCCCGCAAGGAGATCGAACAATACATCAAAGAAAATGCGCTGCCGTTTCGTATCGACGAGAGCAATATGGATACGAGCTACGCGCGCAACCGGATCCGTCACGAGCTGATTCCCTTGCTCGAACAGGATTATAACCCCGCGATCCGTGAGGCGCTTGTAAAATTAGCGGAAATCGCGGGTGCGCAGAATGATTTAATTACAGACCTTGCTAATGCCGCGCTCAACGAGATCAGGGATGATAGCAATATCAATCCAGTGCATTTTCTTGACCTTCATAAGGCGCTGCAATATCAGGTGATCCGGGCGGAAATCGAGAGACTGAAGGGCAATCTTCTGGATGTGGGATATGAGCATGTGGAGCGGGTAATCGAGGCGCTGCGGTCAGGGGAAGATTTCACGATCACGCTGCCTTCGGGACTTATCTACGCCGAGCGAAGAGGCGATAAATTCAGCATTCGGAAGCGGGAGAAGCTGCCGGAGATAGAGCCGTTCGATGTTCCGCTGCCGGCGCCAGGGTCGGTTAAAATCGAGCTGATCGGATTGAATATTCAAGCTGATATCATTGATTCCCCTACCCCCGGCAAGCTTCCGCCTGACGAGGCATTGATAGACGCCGACTCCATAACCGGGCAATTGCGCATCCGGAGCATTCATCCCGGCGACAGGATCGTTCCTCTGGGAATGCAGGGAAGCAAGAAGCTTCAGGACATATTCGTCGATAAAAAAATATCCAAAAGCGAGAGAACACGAGCGGCGGTTGTGGTGGATGATGAGAAGGTGCTGTGGGTCGTCGGGGTAGTCAGTTCGGAGCGTGGCAAGGTGACCGATAAGACCCGAAGAGCTATTCATCTGAGGTCAGAGCGGAATTGATAATCTCGATCGTGTGAATCGCGCGCTGACTCATTCTCCTGTGGACGAGCGAATCACGAAGCTGCATGATGCATGCGGGACAACCGGCAGCGACTATTTCAGCGCCCGCATCTCGGACACAATTCATCTTCGTCTCCGCCACGATCTGTGAGAGCTCGGGGTGATAGACGCTGAATGTTCCCCCACCCCCGCAGCAGCGATCGGCCTGATCCATCTCCACGAAATTATCACCCAATACAGCCTTCAAAAGCTGCCTCGGAGCTTCGTATACCCCCATTCCCCTGCGCAGGTGGCAGGAATCGTGGTAGGTCACGATTTGTGTGTTTTCTAGGGGCTTCAGCACGCTGTCGGGAATGTATTTTACGATGAATTCGGATATATCCAGCACTTTCTTCGCAATCGGCCCGGCTTGCGTAAGGCCCAGCACCTCCGTCCATTCCTGCGATATCGTAAGCCCACACGAGCCGCATGCAGTAATAACGTAATCGGCATCGATAGAAGAAAGGATATCGAGATTACGCTGTGCCAATTCGCGAGCGTCAACAATGTCACCGGAGTTGAAGACCGGGGTCGAGCAGCACACGAGATCGTGCGGGAGAATCACCCTCGCGCCGAGTTTTTGCAGCACCTCCACAACCGCGACGCCGATCTCGGGGTAGATGAGATTCGTTGCGCATCCGGGGAAATAAGCCACCGTGGCTTTGTGCTCTCCGAGCGGCTCTATGCGCTCCGGCAGCAGAGAAAACAGCGAACGTCGACCGAGGACAGGCAGATCCTTGTCCCTGCGCATGCCCACGAGCGGAAGAAGCCGTCGAAGAGGATTGTTTTGAAGATCGATAGCCGATACGTACTGTGCAAGGCCCATTGCCCGCGTGCCCAGCGCCATCAACCTCGGATACTTTAGCACGTCGGAGAATATCAGCCGCTTCACCAGGGGCAAACCATCGCGATCAACAAACGCGCATCGCGCGGAAAGAGCGATTTTATTGGGTTCGACACCGCTCGGGCATTCAGCGGCGCACGCGCGGCAGTTCAAGCACCGATCAACCTGCGCCTTGAATCCGGAGGTCATCTCGATATCGCCCCTCGCAACCGCGCGAGCAAGCCGCACCTTAGCCCTCGGTGAAGTGGTTTCTTCACCTATGAAGACCGGGCATGCAGCCTTGCAAAAGCCGCACTTCATGCAATTGGAAAGCGCATCATCGAGATCGGCTATCGTGCGGGGGATCATCACTACACAAACTTCCCGGGGTTCAAGATATTATTCGGGTCCATCGCGCGCTTGATCCGCTGCATAACCTCGATCGACTCCACCCCCACCTCGCGCGGCAGGAACGGCGCCTTGCAAAATCCGATGCCATGCTCACCGCTCACCGTTCCGCCTAATTCAAGCGCCGCATCTATAAGCTGGCTGACAGCAACTTCCACACGCTTCATTTCATCTTCATCCCGCTCGTTGGTAAGGATCGTGGGATGCAGATTGCCGTCACCCGCATGACCGAAGGTGCCGATAGCAATTCCATTCTCGCGCCCGATTCGCTCCACGCGCGCTATCATATCGCTCAGTTTCGGCAGCGGAACGGTTACATCTTCGAGGATTGAAGTGGGCTTTGCGCGCGAGAGAGCCGCAAGCGCTACACGCCTGGCCTGCCAGATCTTATCGCGCTCGGCGGCGTCCTTTGCAAACTCAACACCGGAAGCGCCGCTTTCGAGCAGGACACGGTTTCCTGTTTCGCCTTCTTCGTCTACAGCCGATTCAGCGAGACCATCGAACTCAGCGAGCACCAGCGCACCGGCATCAACCGGCAAGCCGAGGTGCGCGTAGTCCTCGATGGTGCGCAGGGTGAAGTTATCTATGATTTCGAGCGTAGCCGGGATCAGACCCGCTGCCATTATATTCGAGACAGCACACCCGGCAGTCGAAGCATCGGCGAATGTGGCGACCATCGATCTGCGGAACTTCGGGAGCGGGACAAGACGAAGCGCGATCTCGGTCACAACGCCGAGAGTGCCCTCCGATCCACACATCAGCGATACAAGATCATATCCAGCGACGCATTTTCGAGTCCTTGCGCCACTGCGGAAGTGCTCGCCCGTAGGAGCGATCGCGGAAAGCTGCATTAGATAGTTGCGCGTAACCCCATACTTGCCCGCGCGGAGCCCGCCGGCGTTTTCCGCTACATTCCCACCGATAGTGGAGACTTTCACGCTGCCCGGATCCGGTGGATAAAGAAGATTGTTCTTTTCGGCTTCAGCAACGATCGCGGCGGTGATCACACCGGGCTCGACAACCATGTGCAAATTGCCTAGGTCGATCTCCTTAATCCGGTTCATTCGGGTCAGATCGAGCACAATCCCCCCGCTCGAAGCAACCGATCCTCCGCTCAGCCCCGTGCCGCCACCCCGAGGGACAACCGGGAAATGCTCATCATTCGCGAGAATCATGATCCGCGATATCTCTTCAGCATCAGCCGGACGCACGACAGCATCCGGGAGATATTCGACTCGCTGTCCGTCATAGGCATAACAGATGCGGTCTTCATTGGAGGTAAGCACAAACTCAGCGCCAACAATCGACGCGAGTTTGGATAATATCGATGGGCTGAGACTAGAGCTGTTCATATGATATAAGGATAGGCCAATCAAGCGAGGACGTCAAGCTGGAAGAGCTCTCAACGGAGACGTGAAAAGGGGAAGGGAGAATTATATGAATCAAAGGACAACCACTGCAACTCCCCTAATTCTGCAGTCTAAATTCCCTACCCCTTCCGCATCTCTTTGATTTTTACCAGGACTTAGCGCCTTTGCCGGATTTCGCGCCATAACCACGACCTGCGCCGGCGCCCTTGGGACCGCCTGTAGCTCTGCCCCAGCCGTACATACCGGCACTGCAGCATGGTCCACAGCCAATGCCCATTCCGAGATGAGGATGAGCCTTGATCCACGATCGGACTTTAGCTTTTTGATCCGCATTGAGGACATTGAACGCCTGCACTGCATGATCGATAGCCGAATCGCGGATCTGAGCCCGCACGGAATCCATCTGAGCCGCCATGCTCTTGATCGCAGCCGGATCAAGCGGCTCTGCCATCCAAAGATTGATCATCTGCTGCTTGTCATTCTGTATCTCGGTGCGCTGCGCCTGAGTGGAGTTCATAAAGTCGGTGCGAATATCTCTCAACTGGTTCACCTGGGCATCGGTCAGGTTCAACTGCTTCTTCAGACGCTCGCCCATCCCAGCACCCATCGCCCAGCAATCAGCACCAGGACCGCTCGGAGATACTCCAGCAGCTCGACCACTCTTCATACCTCTCTGCCTCTGAGCCATAACCATACCGGCAGTGAGCAAAAGAGCCACGACAATAACAATCGCAATAAGCTTTTGCTTCATTTCACCCTCCTTCGAAAATGGTGTTTTTTGCCATTTTCTTTTCCTTCGTGGCGAACACGACAGCCCTTGACCGGCAGTGGCCCGCAGGGCTATGAGAGGCGCTGCGTAGCAGTCACGAGAGTGTTCATGCCACGATTCCCAAGACATACATATGTATGTATCGTACATAACCGTGTGTGAAGGGAGCTAAACCAGGGCAAAGAGTCTTAGGGTCAGAGAGGCTTTTTGAACCACGAATGGCACGAAAAGGGCGAATTGCGCGAATGGATGCAGGTGTTGGTTGGGGTTGTGATCCGTGTAATGAATACGACCAGTGACATCACTGAAAGCTGACAGCTATCTCTACGACCTTCGCGCTGCTACCAGGTGGGTGGCGTAGATGCCGGTCAGGGTGTCGGCGCCTACTCCGTCTTTTCGGGGAGAGCAGTGGATGAAATAGCCGTTACCGGCGTAAATGCCGCAGTGGTCGACGTAGGAATTCTTTATCGAGAAGTAAAGCCGGTCGCCTGGCTGAAGTTGATCGAATGGCACATTCTCGCCGATCAGAGCCTGCTCTCGAGCGGTGCGAGGCAGGTTTACCCCATATTGCTTGAAAACCAGGCGCACGAACGCTGAGCAGTCCATACCGGTGGTAGGTGAAGTTCCACCAAAGACATAGGGCACGCCAGCGTACTGCATTGCAGTGCGAATGATATCGGTATTGGCAGCAGTAGTGCGCGAGGCTTGCGAACCGCGGGAGGGGAGAGAGCCGCGGTTAAGATCCGATTTCTTCGCAATAAGATCGTAACCGATCAGCCGGACGTTCTTTTTCGCGATCCATCCCGTAGCGCCATTAATCATCAGCACTCCATACCAGTCACCATCGTCCTTAACGATCGCGAGCGGAGTCTCCGCTTTCACGGAGGCATATAACCGGCTCTTCGGGGATTCATACTTATATATGGAAGCCTGCGAAACCTGCACTATCCCGACCTGGCCTACTTTGACTTTGTTATCGCTGCCAGATTGAGTAACCGTGGATGCGCTCGGAGCGGAAGATGCAGGTGTTTTCGTGGAATCGTGAAGAGAAGGAGCTTCAAGACTGAGCGTGAGCTCCTGTGCCGCATTTACAACGCCACAGGCAATTCCGGTAATGGCAATAATGACAACAAATAAGCACAAACCGCGGAACAAAAGACCACTTCCTCCTCTGCGTATTCCTAATGCAGCAGTTATGATTCTTCCAACAGCAATTATCGGCTAAACATAAGCTTCTTGTTAGACGGTGTAAATACCTACATTGTTTCTATATAGCAAACTAAACCTTACTGGTATTCGATGGATAGACACATCCGGCAGCTATAGGAGCATAATTGCATATATTAAGAATGGATTAAAGTGGTGGGAGAGGAGGGAGTCGAACCCTCACGGGTTTCCCCGGCGGATTTTAAGTCCGCTGCGTCTGCCATTCCGCCACTCTCCCGTTTTTTTGAGGTTTTTATAGGGAACAGCTTTTCACCTACGTCAGTCTATCAAAAGTGAGCGAAGGTGTCAATGTAAACCTGCGCTCGTCAGGCGTTGTATAATGAGGCTCATGTAGAGTATAATGCTTATGGCGGCTGATCCAGCCCCCAAGAAAGTGTCCGGAGGAGAACAATTGCTGCAGATCGCATTGAACCCGAAGCGAGTGATAATTACCGTCACCGCTTTCGCCGCGTTGAGCGCTGTGGTTTTCCTGACAGGATGCGGTAAAAGCGGAACGGATGCGACGATGGGCGCCATACCAACAGGCGCTCCGGCATCGGCTCCGCATACCGCTGCCTCAGGACCGGCCGTCAACGACAAGCTTTCCCTCGACCAGCTCAGGCTCGACTCCCCGATCACGACCGAAACGGATAAAAACGGGCTTAAATTCCTGCACTTCAAGTTTACGGACAATGAAGGCAAGGTTTACGAGTGCAAGTTGCCCGAGGCTATGTCGAAGGGACAGTATACAGCTCCCGAATGGTTGAGCACGTTCAACGTTTATAAGCTGCCGAAGGTTTTGGCGCAAAAGCATGTGAATAAGACCGAAGATCTCAACGATTTTCCGTTTATCTCACCCAAACCTCAGCAGCAGCAAGCTCAGGAGCAACAGCCTCAGGCACAGTCTGCTCCTAACATTCCGACACCTACGCTGCCAACACTGCCGGCGTCATCAACGCCCGGCGGCCCACCGCCGATCGTGTCTCCAGGCGCGGCTCCCGGCGCGCCATTACCACCCGGCGCCAGGCCCGCGCCCCCGTAGGATTCACATTCATAGTATAAGCTACTTCAAGGACACCGCTTCCATGTGGTGTCCTTTTGCTATCAACCAGCCAATATTTATTAAACTCCTGTGCTAAATATGGAATACCTCAATAGTGGTTCAGTCCGGTCAGAGCTATTAACTTGTGGCCGGCCCGAGGTATTCTGGCAATGCCGCTTCTTGTTTCCAGCGCTAAGCTCGCGGCGTACCTTGCGTGCGTCACCCTGGCGCTCAGACACGTACATAAATTAGGTTGGCGCTTGAACGGCAGCATACCATCTCTTGCTGTCTCGACGTTTGCAAAGTCGCTTCTCAGCACATTTGCAGCTGTCTTGCCTCTTTTCACCGCATTATTGGTCACTCTTATTTTCGCTGCTCTCGACGGCCAGCCATTCGATGTGATCGGCCTTAGTTATAGCAGAGACGCCATCACATTTACCGGCAGTGGAGCCGCGGTTGGGTTTACCTGTGTTTTGCTTATGTATATCTGCGGATATGTCATGGGCTTTATCCGAATAAAGAAACCCAAAACCCTCCGCGAACCCGGCGCTCATATCCCTATGTTCGTAGGTGGCCTTACCGATTACTTTGCCGCGGCAGTTTTCGAGGAGATAATCACACGTGGCTATATATTCTTCGTCTTGAACCAGGCATTCGGAGCGGTGACGGCAATCATCGGGTCCTCTCTTGTATTTTCGCTCGCTCATCTTATTAAAAGGGATGATGTCCCGCTTATATTTACGGTTAATGCGTTCATTTTCGGCTTGCTCACCGGTATCTGGCGATGGTATACCGGAACTCTGTGGCTGCCAATCGGGCTCCATTTCGGCTGGAATGTGACCGCCGGCCCCATCCTCGGTCTGCCCTACAGCGGCGTCTCCTATGACCGCGGGATGGTGGTCAGCGAGGTTTCCGGTCCGCAGTGGTTCACCGGCGGATTTTACTCACCCGATGCCGGAGTGCTCGGAACGGTCGCTCTGATCGTGGCTGCTCTCAGCCTCAGGTTGATCACGCCGATAATTTAGTTGTGCTTCCGCAAATCAGCATTACTGCCCTCGGGCAGCGGAGGTTTGAAGTGGAACAATGCGAATACTGGTGGATTAATGGCACTGAAGAACACTGTGATTTAACATGCAAACCCTGCAAGTGCGGTGGTGACAATGCGGTATGCTGTCTTAAGGGGAAGACAATCACGGATGTCATCCGGCAGGAGGAGAATGTAACACTCCGGGAAGCATCAGCCCGCGCCCACCGTCGCCGGATACGGGAAGCCAGCTGAGTCATTCCGCTTATACAGGAATCTGATCAGCGGTGATAATTTCCTTGACGGTAAAACACGAGAGATAGAAGGGATAGAGAGTAGGTAACAGGGAATAGGTAACAGGTAACAGAAGGGATAGTCCGCGAAGGCGGACTTTGTACGATGTTGCCGGGAATTTATTCCACAGGACGCATGTAACTGTCCCCGCCACAGACCTTCGCCTATTAAGCATTCAAAATAAAATTAAGAATTCTCCATTCTACCAGCGAGGGTACATAATGAAATCTCACACCAAATACATTACCTTCAACACCCCTACCAAACGCGCGATCATAAATATTACGGACGAGTGCGAGTCAGCGCTTAGGGAAAGCGGCATTGCAGAGGGGATGATGCTCGTGGCGGCGATGCATATCACCGCCGGTGTCTGGATTAACGATAACGAGCCGGGGATATGGAACGACGCGATGGAGATGCTCGAGCGTCTCGCACCCGAAGGTCCCAATTATCGCCACCACCACACCGGCGAAGATAACGGTCATGCGCACCTGAAAAACCTGCTGATGCACCACCAGGTGATTCTCCCGATCACAGATGGCCGCATAGATCTCGGTCCGTGGCAGACCGTGCTCTATGCGGAGTTCGACGGGCAGAGAAAGAAACGGCTGATCATCAAGACGATTGGGGAGTGACACTCGCGAGGAGTTCTCGTAGCATGTAGATCGCACCGGCCTTATCCAGCGGCTCGTTATTATTGCCGCACTTGGGAGACTGGATGCAACTCGGGCAGCCGTCTTCGCACGGGCAGTCTTCGATACTCCTCAGGGTAGCGTCGAGAAGCTCCTCGATATTATCGTAAGCCGTGCGCGCGATTCCTACACCGCCCGCATGGCCGTCGTAGATAAAGATTGTCGCGAGGCCATCGGAATCGGGGTGCGCGGGGTGAGATACGCCGCCGATGTCGTTGCGGTCGCACAGGGCGATGAGGGGCAGAATACCGATCGACGCATGCTCGATCGCATGGATAGCGCCGAGGAGATCGAGCCGTCTGCCGATCAGTTTATCGGTGAGTTCAGATGGCAATACCAGCCACATAGCCTCGGTCTTGAGTTCGACTTCGGGCAAGTCCAAAGTTACCCGGTCGAGATTTTCGTCGCTGAACAGGCGCTTTCTCCAGAAATGGGTGACCTGGTTTCCGACTACAACATCGCCGAAGTTCACCCTCACCTTACCGAGATCCTTCGATGAAACTTCCTCCTCAACCGCGGCCCATGTCCTCGAACCAGGGGTGGTGTAGTAGTTCACATCGGTGCGTTCCACGTAAGCAATCCTGCGGTCGATATCCAGGTTGGTGACTATATAGGATTCCCCCGCATGCAGGTATACCGCGCCTGGGTGGACTATATCGAACGCGGTAGCTGCGTCGACCGTACCGAGCATCGCCCCACCCTGCTCCACCGATACGATCGTGAAGCTCTCATTCGAGGACGAACGGATATTTACATCCTTCGCAGGATATTCGGAACCCGTCCAATACCAACGCCCGCGATAGGTGAGCTGGCCGACCTCACCGAGGACCCCGAGCACCTCCCATGCGCGTTCTCCAAATAGCGAATCCACTTCCGTATTCTCAATTGGAAGCTCATAAGCCGCGCAGAGGACGTGATCCGCAAGCACATAGGGATTCCGCGAATCGACGATCGCGCGCTCATGCTCAGCCGTGAAAAAATAATCGGGCTTACGCATCAGGAACTGGTCCACGGGATCATCATAAGCTATCAGCACAGCCATCGACTGCTGCATTCCCCTGCCCGCTCTTCCAGCCTGCTGCCAGGTGCTCGCAACCGATCCAGGATAACCGGTCATCACCACCGCATCGAGCCCGCCGATGTCCACACCGACTTCGAGCGCGGTGGTCGAGGTAACGCCGATCAGTTCGCCGTTAAAGAGCTGTCGCTCGATTTCGCGCCTCTCGGTGGGGGTGTAGCCGGCGCGATACGCCATAATTCTATCGGAATACAGTGATTTCTCATCCTCGAGAGCGGTTCGAGCGTAGCGGAGAATAAGCTCCGCGGTCTTGCGGGCTTTTGTAAAGACGATCGTGCGTATCCCCGATTCGACCAGCTTCGTAAAGAGCCCCACGGCCTCGGAGTTAGCGCTGCGGCGCTCACCCTTCCCCGCAAGGTAAGGCGGATTCCAGAAGACGAAAACTTTCTCCCCGGAAGGAGAGCCATCCTCGGCGATCACCCTGGCATCGATACCCGTGAGGTTACTTATAAGCTTGCCGGGCTCGTTCACCGTCGCGGAGGCGCAAACGAACTGAGGGTACGAGCCGTAGTATTCGGCGATTCTTCGAAGCCGGCGGATGATGTTAGCGACATGTGCACCGAAGACCCCGCGATACATGTGAACCTCGTCGATCACCACATACTTCAAATGCCGGAAAAGATCGGACCATGTCGTGTGATACGGCAGGATCCCGACATGGAGCATATCCGGGTTCGTGAGGACCACGTTCGCGCCGATTTTAATGAATGGGCGTTCCTGGCGGGGGGTATCGCCATCATAGGTCGCGGCTTTCAAGCCTCTAAGATCGAACTGCTTAAGCTTGCCGAGTTGGTCCTGTGCGAGGGCTTTCGTGGGGAACAGATAGAGCGCCCTGGATTTCGGATTCGCCTCCAGCGATTCCAGCACCGGCACGTTATAGCACAGAGTCTTGCCGCTCGCAGTGGAAGTGACTACGACCACATTCTCCCCAGCCCTGACCGCGTTTATAGCTTCAGCCTGATGAGAATAAAACCGGTTTATACCGAGCCTGCGGAGTGCATCGCCGACCTCGCCCCCAACAGGCGGATCGACTTCTCCAAAGACAGCTTCTCTGCGAGGGACGCGCTTGATGTAGGCTATCTGGTTTCGATAGTCAGGAGAGGCCGATATATTTTCCAGGAAACCGATAGCATCCATAACATAGCTATTCTTTCCCCGGTTTCTTCTCCACTATATGAACCAGCCAAATACTGAGAACATAAAGGCCTGCCATAGGGGTCGCCATCGCAACCATCGAGAAGATATCGTTGGATGGAGTAAATACAGCCGCAGCGATAAACGTCCCGACCACTCCGTAGCGCCAGTTATCACTGAGCATCTTCGAATTGATAATACCGACCTGCCCCAAGAGCATGAGAAAAACCGGCAGCTCGAATGAAAGCCCGAAAGCGAGCAGCATCAGGATGCTGAACTTCATCGTAGCCGGCACCGAAGGCCGAAGCTCGGCGTGAGGAGGGATATAAGACGCAAACCACTTGAAGCCATAAGGCATGATCCAGTATGCCAGCGCCACTCCAAACGCGAAAAGCAGAATCGAAAGAGGCGCGATCCATCGCAGCGGACGCTTCTCGTTCGATTTAAGCCCAGGCGCGATAAATTTCCATGCTTCGATAGTTACGAACGGAAGCGTAATAATAAGGCCGGCGATGAGGCATACCTGCATCTTGAGCATAAAAGGCTCGGTGATGTTGGTGAAGAGGAACTTCGTATTATTCAGCCGGAGAATCGGGTTCATAGGCCGAGTCAGGATGCGGTAGATAGTCGTGTATTGCGTCCATGCCACGACCATGCCGGCGATCACGTATATGATCGACCGTATCAACCGCGTCCTGAGCTCGGTTAAATGTTCAAAAAGTTCAGCGCGCTTTTCCAGATCACGTGCCAACGTCAGTTATTTCTCCAGACTCTCCACTACGTTAACTTGGATAATACCCTTTTTATTTACGCTGTCAGACGTCCCTGGAGTGCCTGGGGTTGTATAGGGAGTTGGCGCAATACTGGGAGGAGGCGTCGCGGCAGGTCCATAAGAAGGAGCATCGTTAGGCGCGCCCGGTTCATCGCTAAACGGCGCAGCAGCGCCATAAGGCGACATACTCTGCGGTCCGGCTATCGCACCAGCATCAGTAGCCTGGTTGAGCTCATCGCCGGCGCCGGATAAAATTATGCAGTCGAATGCGAGATCTATCTCACGGCGGATCATCTTACCCGACTTGTAAGCAAAGTAGGTCGTTACATCTGCCTTAACCGGACCGGTGCCAATCACTTTTCCATTCACGAGAGAGATCGGAGAATTACCCGAGAAAGAACCAGTGATCTTCGCGCACTCCTGACCATTCTGCCATTCGAACGAGTCGAGCATGCTAGTTCCCTTGAGCTTGACCAGGTTGGTAAGCCCATCGATCTTGATATTGAAGTTATCGGGCCAGGAATCGCCTTCTTTTACGGCGTTCTTCGGAAGCACCGGCAGGATATCGGATATCTGGAACCTGGCTTGCTTGGCAAACATATTCCCATTGAGAACCTTGCCGTATTTATCGATAAGCCGATAGAGCTGCGGTTTGAGTTCCAGACCGGCGTAGATATACGATTTCACACCGCGGTAGCTAACATAAGCCTTATCATCGGTGCGGTATCTCATCAGATACTCTCCGCCATTTCTCACATCTTCCACGCTTTGTATAATTTTGCTGTCGGCGCTGACTCCCAATCCGCCAAGCAGCGGAAGCCCTATACCATTGACCATCTCGAACACCGCGACATCAGAGTGAATGCGGTAATTTTCGACCTGGCCGAAAGCAAGCCGGTTTATAAGCGAGACACCGGGAGCAGGATTGGTCCTGTCGACTTTGTTCTTCAGGTTGATATTGACAATGGCGAAGTCCTGGCATTTGCCCTTGGGATCGTGGACCTGCACCTTCATCGGATATTTACCGTCTTTGAAGTAAAGCGGTTTGCTGGGATTGTTGGGATCATAGTACGGAGCTTTACTGTTCCAGTAGAAGATCAGGTTGCCTCCGGACTCCTTAGCCGAGTCGCGACTTAACGCAGCTACGAATTTTTCCTGGCCTTGTTCGCCGACAAGCACCGAAATAAAACCGGAATCGGGGACCGCACTAGCCGGAAGCATTATTTTTACATACTCCCTGACTTTCTGTCCCTCGGTCGGTGACAGGAGGGTTACCGCGGCTGTGCAGGACATCGCCGTGATCGCAATCAAAGCGAGCCCAAATGCAACCGAGCCCATGAACTTACTGTAACGTCGGACCATATCTACTCTCCCCTAGGGATAAGGTTGATCAAATGGTACTACATAACCAGCCGGCAAGTCAACGCAAGCTCAGCTTTGGGTGCATCCCTAATTTCTGGTGGAAGGGAATCGCGGAGGCGCAGAGATAGCGGAGATATGGAAGGGAGTTAATTCTGAATACTTGTATGGTGGTAGCCTGATTTTGTTTGGTTGTCTTTTTCGCATCAAAGGAGACCATAAATCCTGATCAGACTATCACTCTAAAAGTATTCAACATTAAGAATTAAGCATTGAGAATTTTCCATTCCGCGTCCTGCGTATCTTCCGCGTCTCCGCGATCCTTCCCTAAGAACCTTTAATATGGGATACACCCCCTCAGCTTTTCCGCTTTCGCGGAAGCTAAAAGAGATTTAGTTTCGATTAATGATTAATAAGTAGCGGCTTTGGGTGAAGGTCTGTTGCGGGGACAGGCACATGCGTCCCGTGGAATAAATTCCCGGCAACATCGTACAAAGTCCGCCTTCGCGGACTATCCCTTCTGATACCTGCTACCTATTCCCTGTTACCTCTCCCTTTCGTGCTTTCGCGATTAATTTCCCTTCTCTTGCGCCGGATTGGCTTTTACTATTATCATGAGATTGACGCTATGGATGGGCTAATGGTTCCTGAAGTAGGCAAACATGGGCTATCCGGGCGAACTATTCGAGTAGAAACGTCGTCATACAACGGGACGCTACACCTGAGGAAGCGTAATTTACTACAATTGATTATAAGCAACCCTGTTAAGATAAGAATTTCGAGCTTTATGCTCGCGTGTACCTTGATAGTTCTGATCGCTTTAATTCCCGCGGCAAGCATGGCTGCCGGTAAGAGCTACCTGGAATGTGTGACCGATGCGCTCGGAGCTATCGAAGAGGGCAGGACGAGCGACAGTCTACAAAGCCTCAACCAGGCGATGACTGTTAATGCGAACGATTCTCTTGCCCATACGGCGCTCGGTCTTACACTGATGTGCGGAAGCAGGCCAGGCGATGCGGCAGGTGAGTTCAAAGCCGCCGCGGAAATGGATGAGAGTTGCGCAGAAGCGATTTACGGTTTGGGGCTTGTGTCGCTGGGCAAGGGAGATATCCCCGGAGCGGTATCGCTTTTATGCAAGGCTCAGACCACGAAACCCGATCTCGATATGCAAGGCACCATCGAATACGCGAAGGCACTGGCCGGAGGCGCCTATACCGCGAAGCCCGGTGACCACGAAGACGAGTGCATCGATGCGTTAAAGGCGCTTGCCCTAATGAAAGACGGTAAGTATGCTGATGCGAAGTCGATATGGATAGAGCTTCAGAAAAAAGCCGTGAGGCCGGGGATGGGCGAACGGATCGGATGCGCGGCTGCGTTTGCGAAGAGCTCGCCGGTGATCCTGACCGGTTATCCTGTTACGAACCGTTACGTGCCGCCGTCTACCGTGCGAAGCAAGCTGCCGGTGGTTTCGGGGGATGTAAACCTTAAAGCCGACCTGAGCAGGGCGCAGGCTGTGGATATGGTGTCGTTCTTCGTGGACGGCAAGCTGGTGGGGGTCACAAACACCTCGCCGTTCTGTTATTCCTGGCATACAAGTTCCGTGGCGAACGGTTCTCATATAGTCAAGGTGGAGGGTTACGCGGCTACAGGTGAGGTGATCAGCGAGAAGTCGACCGAGGTGCTTGTTAAAAATAAAGGCGCCGCGGTTCCATCGGAACGGGTAACCGGAGCGGAAGCGGACAAGGTATGGGCAAGGCTGTGGGCTGACTTGGTCCTTAAGCCGTCGGCCGCGATGATAAATTATAACCTTGCCATATGCGCGCTCAAGCTGGGTGATGCCGATACGGCGGAAGCGGCGCTGGAGCGAGTGATGGCGGCTGACCCTGATTTTCCGGGCGCGAGGAACCAGCTGGCGGTGATCCGGCGCGCGGACGGCAGCTATACAAAAATTTACAGAGTGAATACGAGCAGGAAAGTCGTCGCTCTTACATTCGATGATGGTCCGAAGAGCGATACGGGTAGGCTGCTCGATGTGCTCAAGGCCAAGGGTGTAAAAGCCACATTTTTCGTGGTTGGGAAGCAGGTGGATACATATCCTGACACGCTGAAGCGGATGGCGGCTGAGGGCCATGAGATAGAAAACCATACCTATAATCACCGTGATCTGGAATATCTTTCGGATCATGATATAACCCAGGAGTTCTTTAAGGACTGCGCTACGGTGAGGGCGCTCACAGGAAAGCCGACGCATTATCTTCGTCCACCCGGCGGGCATGAGGGCAAAAGGCTTCCGGGGGTGATGAAAGAATTCGGCATACCCGCCGTATACTGGACCACGAACTGCGGTTCGGCCGAAGGGACCACGAAGAAAAAGATGGTAAACCTGGTGGTCAATTCGGCAAAGCCGGGGAGCGTGTTCCTTATGCATAATCTGGAATTGGTGACGCTTAACGCGCTGCCGGATATTATCGATACGCTCAGGGCGAAAGGTTATGAATTCGAGACGCTGATGGAGATGCAGAGAGCGGATAGTGGGAGGACAAAAAAATGAGCCGCCTCGGAAGGAAAAACGTGCTCAAGAGTATAAGGTGTATTGGATCGCATGTTGCTTTGCGCGCAGAGGAGTTAAATTCTATGTCTATGATTCGCAGGGCTTTTGCCATCTCGGCGGGAGTTGCTCTTGTTCTTACGATTTCATCGGGCACAGTGTGTCACGCCGCACGAAAGGCGAAAGCCGTAAAAAGACCGGCAGCACATGTCTCGAGCAAGTTGTCCGTTCCGGCAAATATTATGGCTGGAGCGGCTGTAACCAGTGGACGCTATTTTTCCGCTCCTAAGCTCCCTGAAGACACGCTCGCGGGGATCAGGCTGGGTCGTCCGGCTAAGGAGATCCTGTCCAGATGGGGCAACCCGAGCAGGGTTACCGTAGGAACGGTTCAATCTCAAGGTCCCGATCAGACACAGCAGGCGGGTATTCCGTATACTCCTCCCGCGGGTGGTATGGCTGGAGTGCCGTATCTGGGTGGAATAGCAGCCGGTGTGAACCAGGCCGCGGGTCTGCTCGGTCTGCAGAATTCTCCGATGCCTTCAGGGATGCCGGCGCCTGGCTATCTGCCTCCTATGACTCCTGGTATGCCTCCCGCTCCGGGACAGACTCAACCCAACAGTGGTGGATCGAGCACGACGCTCACTGAAGAGGAAGTTACCTGGACCTATGACCTGCAGAATGGCATCACCCTCGAGTTCATAATTACCGACGGCTTGATCACGCAGATCACCGTCGGCGGCCAGGGCCCGTGGGGACTCTCCAAGACCCGCACCGGGCTGCAGCTCGGTGATACCTACAAGCTGGTGCTGTGGGTGTGCGGTTATCCCGAGAACCAGCGCTACGCCGGCCGGTTCCTCAGAGCGAGCTACGTAAACAAGAGCCGCGCTCTGTATACGTTCCTGAACAAGAAGCTGGTAGGAATCACGATCGCAATGGTCCCTCAGGAGCTTATGTAGGTTAACGCTGAGTTCTGAGTTTTTATTTTGAGCTCTGAATAGGAAGTTCCTGTTCGGGCTCGAAGATCGATCAAGCAATTCTGCCTCCGTGGCTGGTCTACGGAGGCGGATTTGTCTTTTTCAGCTGTCAGCTTTTTTTATAGCTATCAGGGCTATTGCAGGTAGTGGTGTACTATCACAGGCAGAAAATGCAGGCATAACAGTAAATGCGAGAATGACAGGCTAGGATGCTACAGATGAAAAGAGGTGCGGGTTACAAACCCGCTTATACCTGGTCCGGGATTGCAAATCCCGACCATCGCAGACCATCGTAATTTCGGTCGGTAATGATACAGACTATCTGCAATAGCCTGATAGCTGTCAGCTGATAACAAAAAAGGTGAAACGAAGTGAGTTCTTCTCGCTACCCTACCGATGAGATTAGGATGAAGTGCGATCTGGTGGAGATCATATCCGCCCATGTCGCGCTGCGTAAGAGCGGCAGAACTTTTATCGGGTTGTGTCCTTTTCATAATGAGAAGACACCATCGTTTCATGTAAATCCGGAACGCGGGTTCTGGAAGTGCTTCGGATGCGGTGAGGGGGGTGATGTATTCGATTTTGTACGGCGAATTGATAACCTCACCTTTCCCGAGGCCGTTGAGCAGCTTGCCCGGAAGTACGGGGTGACCATCGAGCGCTCCGAGCAGGCTGTGAGGGAATACAGCGAAAAGGAGCGGCTTCTGCGAGCGAACAATATCGCGTGCGCGTTTTACAGGAGCATGCTCGGAAAATCGGATAAGGCTCGGGAATATATTGCGAAACGCGGTATTAGCGCGGATGTGGTCGAGCGTTACCGGCTGGGATATGCGCCGGAAGGTTGGGACGCTCTTTTGAACCACTTGCGCGAGCAGAAGATATTACCTGCAGACGCCGTGAAAGCGGGGCTGATAGTGCCGCGGGGGAGCTCGCAGGGGTTCTACGACCGGTTCAGGGACAGGTTGATCTTTCCGATACTCGATTCTTCAGAGCGCGTGATCGCGTTTGGAGGAAGGACTTTCGGTGATGAACAGCCAAAGTATCTAAACTCGCCCGAAACGCCGCTTTTTATGAAGAATAGGACGCTTTACGGCCTTAATGTAGCGAGGAAATCGCTTTCGACTGAAGGCCAGTTGATCGTGGTAGAGGGCTATATGGATGTTATCACGATGCAGTCAGCCGGATTCGAGAACACCGTGGCGACCCTGGGAACAGCCCTCACCGAGGAACACGTAAATGTAATTAGCCGGTTTACAAAGAACGTGGTCCTCTCGTTCGACGCCGATTCGGCGGGGATGAAAGCCGCTCTTAGGAGCGCGCCTCTCTTCGAACGCGCCGGCTTCAATGTGCGTATATTGAGTATGCCGAAGGGTGAGGATCCTGATAGTATGCTTCGGGGCGGAGACGCGACGAGATTCGCCTCTCTGCTTGAAAAAACGCTGCCGATACCGGATTTCAGAATAAAGCTGGCATTTAGCCAATACGATTTGAATAGTGATGAAGGTAAAACAGGCGCGCTCAAAGAAGCTATAAATGTCCTTGCGGAAGTTGAAAGTGCAATCGAGCGAGAAAGATTAATCAAAAATCTCGCAAAATATCACCCAAACTTCAGTACGGGCACAACTCTTGCAGAAGATCACCTTAGACGTGAGATCGGCAAGCTCAGATCGCGGATGACGCATCGGGGAACGCCGGAATTGCTCGACACGCGGGATAGATCAGAGGCGAAAAAACAGCCCGCTAACGATTTATCACTGGTTGAACGCGCCGAACGTTTAGTTCTGGGTATAATTCTTTTTCATCGTGTCGACGCAAGCAAGGTTTTTAATATGCTGCCGCCGAAGGAATTTACAGGAAGTGACACAAGCTCCCTCGCCGAAGTTTTGAGTAGGCAGCACTT
>Ga0078972_1005668_pt1 | contig 31273 bp, 31 predicted proteins | sample YelNatPaOPGAMG01_FD_67568 | JGI IMG/M metagenome (GOLD analysis project Ga0078972, IMG submission 67568) | Hot spring thermophilic microbial communities from Obsidian Pool, Yellowstone National Park, USA - OP-RAMG-01 (SPADES assembly) (version 2) | ecosystem: Environmental > Aquatic > Thermal...
TCAAAAGAATGGTCCATGATAGCCGAAACTCAACGATCTTTTCTGCTCAAGGATCTTCCCTCTCTACAAAAAGTTGAGTTGGCCTCTTATTTTAAGCCTTTAGTCAATGTCTCCGGAGATTATTACGATGTGCTTCCCCTAGATGAACATCGGACCTTACTTGTTCTAGGGGATGTTTCGGGCAAGGGACTTCCTGCGGCGTTAATAATGGGAATTGTGGTAAACACAATTCGGGTAATGGAACAAAAGGATAACCTAGAGTTGGTTATCCGGACCGTAGACGAGGCTATAAAGGGGATGAAATTAGAGGATAAATATACGGTCCTCTTTGTTGGTTTGTTAGATACAGAAAAAATGAGTCTTTCCTATATAAACGCTTCTATGGCCGATCCCTTGATCATTTCCGAGACAGGTGCGGGACGCCAAATCCGAAGGCTCCCATCGAATTGTAGTATCATTGGGATATTGGATCTAGAGGCTGTGGATGTACGAACGGTCCCTGTTTTTGCCGGAGATGTGCTGTTAATAGCCTCCGATGGGGTCTCGGAGGTTTCCAATGAAACCGGGGTCTTGTTAGGGGATACGGATGAGTGGGTTGATTTTATTCTGGAGGAATCTGTCCGACCGCCGAGGGACTTTGTAGTTCTTTTGGCGGACTTTGTTCAAAGATACGTGGGGACCGGAAAATTACGGGACGACATAACCGTATTGGTCGCGAAGGTGTGGGGATGAATCTATGATATTTATATTGTTAAACTACGCGATCTTTCTTTTTCTTCTTTTCTATAGCTTCTATATTCTGGCACGAAAGAACGAATCGAACTACACCGACCTAATATTCTATTATTGCCTTGCCATAGCTTTTAGCGCCCTGGGTATTGGGGTAGCTCTTTCAATTGCCGGTACTTCATCCCAAGGGGTTGCCCTTTTTTTTATAAAAATTACCGCTCTAATGGCTTTAGGAAGTCATTTACTTATATTTCTTTTAGCAATAACGTTCCCTTATAAAACATCCAAGGGATTTTTGCGGAATAGTATTCTAATCATTTGGATAATCCTTTCTTTGATTGTACTTTTCAGCGATAATTATCTACAATCCCTATCCTTTGATCACGGAATTATTCATTTTTCCCATGGTCCCCTGTATTTTCCGCTATCCGTAGGGGGCTTTGCTACTGGCTTGATTTCCGCGGTAGTTTTATTAGTTCGCTATTTTTCTGTTTCTAGTAGGATATTTAAATTACAAACGGCGATAATTACTTTTTCTATTCTTGTAGGGTACTCGTTCACCTTTTTTTTGGGTGTTTTTTTACCGAATTTTTTAAATATCGAGTGGGTCTATCCCTTGATGACCCTAGGGGCTGTATTGATGGCTCTACTCCTTAGTTATGGGGTAACGCTAACACGGCTGGTGGATATCGCCGAAGTAGGGAGGTCAGTCCTTTCTTTTGTCTTGTATCTAATTGTCGTGGGAGTAATAACCGGTTCCCTTTACGTCCTTGGGTCTTTTTTTTCCGCGAGTATCGGTTGGGGATTGCTCTTGCCTTGGGGCATTGGGGTCTATTTTGTTTCCCATGTCCTCAGTTCTCTGTTGAAATCCCGGTTTAAAACCCTACTCCAAGGACAACGGGCTTACGCGGAAAAATTAGAATCGGAGCTTAGTCGGATTGATTATGCGCAAGGTCGAGATAGGGTAATTGATGAATTAGCTTATATCCTAGAAAAGAATATTGGGTGTTCCTCGATACACCTTTTTATAGAGGATAATCAGGAGCAATTGCGGCTAGTAAAGTCTATTTCAAAGGAAACGGTTACGTTTGAGGGGAATATTCCCATCAAAACTCCCTTTATTGATCTTTTATTAAATAATGATATCTCTATAATCATTAAAACCGAAGTCGTAACTAATTATAACTACCACACGGTCAAAGCGGATCTTTTAAATCTCATGGATCAATTTTCCGCTGACGCGCTCATACTGCTTCGAACTGGGCGAGATGTGATTGGACTTCTTCTATTAGGCTCAAAAGCAAGTGGCGGGGATTTTTTGGATTATGATTTTGACGCCCTTATGAGGGTATATGGAAAACTTTTTGTTACGCTTTATTATTTAAAAAACATAGCCCAAGAATCCTTGGTTACGACTGTGGACCGGGAAATAGAATTTTCAGAACAGATTATCGCTTCTTTACAGAAAAATATCGATAAAATTACCCACCCTAACGCGGATATCGCGTTTATCACCCGATCGGCTCGAAAATTGGGAGGGGACTTTATCGACTTTATTCGATTATCTAACGATAGATACATGGGGGTAATGGGCGATGTCTCGGGACGGGGACTTAACGCGAGTATGTCCATGATAATTTTAAAATCCATGATACGGACTTTTGTTAAAGAAACAAAGGATTTTAAAGCCCTAATTATTAAAATTAACAATTTTATTAGGACCTATCTTCCCCGGGGAACCTACTTTTCTGGATTGATTGGCCTGTTTAATTTTAAGGATAGGACACTTTTTTACGTTAACTGTGGTGTCCCGGTAATGTATCTGCTTTCTGTGGCCTATAACAACCCTTTTGAAATCCAGGGCAGTCCCAGGGTGTTGGGTTTTGTTAAAGATATAACACCCTATATAAACGTGCGGAAGGTTGGCTTTCGGCCTGGAGATATTTTGATGATTACGACCGACGGACTAACGGACGCGGAATCCCTACGGGGTGTTAAATTTGGCAAAGAACGGATTCAAAAAAGTTTATTGGAAAATCGAAGTGCATCGGCCGAACGAATTACCCAGTTCCTCCAACAGGATGTGATGGATTTTGTTTCCCAGGAATTATACGACGATATTTCTATTCTTTCGGTTAAATTTTTATAGAGATGAGGAGACCCCATGGATCATCTAAATATTACCGAACGTCCTTCGGAGGATTACACGATTCTAGAATTGATTGGGACCGTTAATTCCTATACCTATAACGACTTTCAAAAAAGAGTGTATGACCTTATTGAAAAGACAAACGTAGTTTTAGATATGTCCCGAGTATCCAGGTTGTCATCCTCCGGTTTAGGGATCCTTATGGCCGCTATTACTCTTAGCGGGGAAAAAAATCGAAGGATCTATATACTCAATCCCAGCGAACTAGTGCGACAGGCAATAGCTTCTACGGGATTTCCTGAATTATTCCAAATAATCCAATCCATTCACGAGGTTCGATAATTCTCCGGCCCGTACCCCCCTGGAAGAGGCTATTCACCTCTTTCAGGGGGGCTCGGTTATTTGCGCACCGTTTTGAGGGCGGTGGACCAGGAAACCAGTTGATCCAAAAGGGTTTTCAGGGTATCCGCTTGGACTGGAGCGGGTTTAAAAACGCTAAAATTCTCAAAGTCCGTAAATAGCGACAGGTGAACGGCGGTTCGCACGTCGGCTATCTGGAGCTCCCCTAAAATCAAGCGGAGGTTTTCTACCGCCCGGGCTCCGCCTACGGATCCGTAGGCAACCATCCCTGCGGCTTTGTTGTTCCATTCCGCGTACAGGTAATCCAGGGCGTTCTTTAGGGCTCCGGATGTGGCGTGGTTGTATTCGGGGGTGACAAAAATAAAGCCGTCAAATTGGGCAATCTTTTCGGCCCATTTTTTTGTGTGCCCCTGGGTATATTGATGGAACGACGGTGGAGCCGGTTCGTCCAGAAGGGGGAGGTTATAGTCCTTTATATCCACCAGCTCAAACTGGGCATCCGTACGTTTTTGGGCGTTTTCCAGTACCCATCGGGCCACCTGTTCTCCGTTTCTGCCGGGGCGAGTACTGCCAATGATAATCCCTATTTTTACCATACGATCCTCCTATGGAATGTATTACATGACTAATATAGTAATATAACTATGGAAAGGCAAGGGTGTTTTTATTTGTTAGCCCCCAGGGGTTATGGTAACAAAAATCCCTTTACAGCATTAGAAGATCGCTCTATTATGAAGTTTGCGGAAAACTGATTTTCACAGCTTCCGTACGTGTTTAGTGCTGAAATCGCAATTCCGTACAGGAATTGCTTACGTCCCCTCTAAAAAAAATTGAGGCTGTCCCGTAACTTAGGAAGTTACGGGACAGCTTCCTTATTGGTGGTTTAGAGGGGACTTATGAATTTTTAAGGAGTCTCCCATGATGAACAGCTTGACCGACATCGCGTCCCACAGCGTCCTTTCTTTGGAACAACTGGTTCGGATTGAGGAATATATCCTAAACACGGGGTATATGACCGCGGAAAAAACCCGGGAAGAGATGAAGCGTTTCATTATCGATCTTGGGATTGATGATTATTATTTTAAAACCACCAGTCCCGCAGATATTGCCCGGCATCTTTTGTCCTTTAAGGCTTCGGAGGTAATCGCGACCTACGGTAATGGCACGGGAATCCAGCTTTTGGGGGAACAGGAGGGTAAGGGTGTATACATTGTGGAGGACGAGCCGGAAAAGGTGTTAGAGGTGGAGGAGCGGATTGACGCTCGGTACCCCAACTCCCATTTGGAAAGTTATATCACCAAGGGCGGATCCCAGAGCAAGGCTCCTCTTCGTTTTTATATTATTACCAAACCGGACTTTCCTCCCTATACCCCCGGAGAACCCAGAACCTTTGAGAATTCGGCGAGCGCCTTTTTCCTTTCCCGGGCGGTACCTGAAACGATAGGTCGGTATAAAAAGGCGTGGGCCCAGTTAAACGATATGGAGACTCCCCTGGTATCGATAACCTACAAAAAGGAAACCGACGAGACCCGAATTATGATCGGTCTTAAGGGGCTGGCCCATCGAAGGATCCTTCCAACCCTGGCCCATCTGTTGAGCAAATACCAGCTCCCGATTCGGCGAAAGTACGTGGAACCCTTTGGGGACGAAAAGCTCTTTACCAGCCTCTATCTTCCCCGTATTTCCGACGGGGTTATCGCGGATTTAACCACCGATTTAAACGTGGCTCTGATGCTTCCCGAAAACCCGGTAACGGATCTGTTTTATCAGGGAACCTTTGGCCCCCAAACCACTATGTACGCCCTCAGCGCGGCGGCCTTTACCCACCAGTTCCTTTCGTTGCTTTCGGAGGAATATCAGACCCTGCAGAGGGCGCTGAAGGATCAACCGGAAGCTCGGGGTATTGTGGATACGTTAAAATTGCACCTCATCAAGGATACCTACTCTACCTATCGAATCGCTTCCACGGTAATCCACCAAACCGCCTTGGTGGAACAACTGTTTAACCATTTCCAAATGCGTTTTTTAGGTAAAAAGGATGATGAATGCGAACGGGAGGAGGGGAAGATCCATCAAATGATCGAGCGGGAGGTTCCCTCCGCTAAGGATAGAAGTATTTTGGAATACTTTTTAGTGTTCAATAAAACCGTGCAAAGGACCAATTTTTTTAAAAAAGAAAAGACCTGCATGGTCTTTAAACTAGACCCTTCCATCGTCAGCCCCGTGGATTTCCCCGAAAAGCCCTTTGGCCTTTTCTTTTTGGCGGGCCACGATTTTATCGGCTTCCACATGCGTTTCCGGGACATCGCCCGGGGGGGTATCCGCATCGTCCGGTCCCGGTCTTTGGATATCTATTCCCATAACGTGGATACCATCTTTACGGAAAATTATAACCTGGCCATGACCCAGCAGAGAAAAAACAAGGATATCCCCGAAGGGGGAGCCAAAGGGACGATTCTGTTGAACCTGGCCAGCCAAAACGCCGCGGACCGGGCGTTCAAGGACTACGTGGACGGCCTTTTAGATCTACTCTTGGATGTAGATGAAAAGGGAAATTCAACGGTCAAAGAGATCCTGTTCTTGGGTCCCGACGAAGGGAGCGCTCCGCTTATGGATTGGGCGGCCCTGCACGCCCAACGCCGGGGCTACCCGTTCTGGAAATCCTTTAGCACGGGTAAAGCCCCCGAATTGGGAGGCATACCCCACGACCTGTACGGGATGACCACCATCGGCATCCATGAGTATGTCTTGGGTCTCCTGGAAAAGGTTGGAAAAAAGGAAGAGGATATCACAAAAATACAGACCGGCGGCCCCGATGGGGACCTGGGAAGCAACGAGATCCTCCTTTCCAAGGATAAAACGATTATCATAATCGATGGGAGCGGGGTTCTGTACGATCCCTTGGGCTTGAATCGGAAAGAACTGGTACGGCTTGCGAAAAAGCGGGTCATGGTTCAGGAATTCGATCGGAAATTACTTTCCAAACAGGGGTTCTTCGTTTCCATCAACGATAGGGATGTTAAGCTTCCGGATGGGGAAATCGTCGTTAACGGGGAAGATTTCCGGAACACCTTCCACCTAAGCAAGTACGCCGTGGCGGATCTGTTTGTCCCCTGCGGCGGACGGCCAGGGGCGATCAATATTGGAAATTGGCGGCAGGTTTTCGACGACCGGGGCCAGGGGAAGTTCAGGTACATCGTGGAGGGCGCGAACCTCTTTATCACCGAAGAAGCCCGCCTGCGCTTGGAAGAACAGGGTCTGGTTATCCTAAAGGACGCCTCCACCAATAAGGGTGGGGTAACCTCGTCTTCCTTCGAGGTCTTCGCGTCCCTGGCCATGAGCGACGAAGAGTTTAACACCCATCTTCGAGCCCAGGAGGGGGGTGTTTTACCGCCCTTTAGAACCACCTACGTGGAAGAAATTATAACAATGATCCGATCCAACGCCCGGTCGGAGTTCGAGATCCTATGGCGAGAACACGGCGCCACCGGCGTTCCCCTAACCCTGCTATCCAACGCCTTGAGTGGAAAAATCAACCAAATTACCGACTCCATTCGGGCTTCCACCTTAGCGGGGGATCGAGTCATCCGGGAAAAGATCCTGACCGAGTATACCCCCCCAGCTCTGTTGAACCTCCTGGGCCTACAGACCATCCTGAACCGGGTCCCCGATTCCTACCTGCGCTCCATTGTGGCGACCAAAATGGCCACCGATTTTGTGTACCGACACGGGTTGGGGGCCAACGAGGTGGATTTTGCCGATTTCGTAACCTCCCTTAAACTCCCCTAAGGCCCCCTCGGAGGGATCAGGGAACTTTTTCTCCTTCACGCTTCCCTATTGACAGGCGTGAAGGAGACGTTTTACTATTCCATCGTCGTGGGGTGGTCCTAGGGGCCTGAGATTATACCCGTAGAACCTGATCTGGGTAATGCCAGCGCAGGGATCCTGACCGAGTCTCATCACGTTCCCCCACAGCCATTTTTTTCTCTAAGGAGTTCTGTATGGCTGGGAAAAATTCTCTCTTTTCCTGGAAGTTGAACGAAATCGTGGTCCTGGTGGTGCTTTCTATCGCCATCGGTGTACTGTTTTGGGCTTGGACCCTGGTGTCCGCCCTGGCCAAACCCCTGTCCGCTATAGGGTTGGATTACCTTTTGGCGGGGGTTTGGTTTGTGGGGGGCACGCTGACAGCCTTTTTAATCCGCCGACCCGGAGCGGCCCTGGGGGGTGAACTGATCGCCGCGATCCTCGAGGGGTTTATTACCCAGTGGGGAATTACCGCCGCCATTTGGGGCCTGGTACAAGGCCTGGGGGTGGAACTGGTGTTCGCGGCGACGGGTTACAAAAAATGGAATCGGTGGACCATGATCCTCGCCGCCCTGGTTTCGTCGTTGTTTTCCTACACCCTGGATTTTTTCTACAGCCAGTACTGGACCCTGCAAGCCTGGGTTTGGCCGATTCAGATCGTTTCGGTGAGCGTTGGGGGCATTTTCTGGGCGGGTATTGTGGCCTACGCCATAGGCCGGGGCATAATTCGTACGGGCGTGGCGTCGAACCTTCTGAGCGGTGACGATCTGGTTTAAATGACACTCCTACGGCTTAAGGATCTTTCGTTTCGATTCAGGGGAACCAAAAAGGCGATTCTTTCGAACATCAATTTGGAGGTGCGCTCGGGCGATCGGATCCTTCTGTACGGGGATTCGGGGTCCGGTAAGTCTACCCTTTTGGGGGTAATGGCCGCTTTGGCACCGGAGTATGTGGGCGGAGAGCTTTCGGGGGTCAGGGAGCTTTTCTATACCCGCATGGGTGTGGTCCTGCAGAATCCGGAGGCCCAGATCATTACCCCCACGGTGGAGGAAGAAATCGCGTTTCCCCTGGAAAACCAGGGGATGGATCCGGACCTGATTCGACGGAAGGTGGGCTTCCAGCTGAAGAATTTTCAGTTGGAAGCCCTAAAAACCCGGCTCCCCCTGAGCCTTTCGGGGGGAGAATGCCAGCGAATTTCCCTGGCCTCCGCGCTGGTTCAGGAACCGGAAATTCTTTTTTTGGACGAACCCACCTCGTATTTGGACGAGGATAGGGCCCGCCAGTTTTTTGCGGATCTGGAAAAATTACCGGCGACCACGGCGGTGGTGTTGGTGGAACACCGTTTTGAATTGGCGGCCCCCTTCTGCACCCAGTGGTTTCGTCTGGTCCATGGGGCGGTGGAAGTTCAAGCCACAGCCCCATCCCCATTCCTCTCGGGGGGGCCTGGGTTCCAAAACCAGGTTGGCGGCGGTTTTTGGGGGACCACAACGCCGACAGCGGGGGCGGAAGAACCTATTTTACGGGTCCGGGGCTTGAGTCACCGGTACCCGGAGGGGGAAAGGGCCATCCTCGACGGCGTAGGTTTTACGTTACGGAGGGGGGAAATCCTCGCTATCCAGGGTTCCAGCGGAAGCGGTAAGACAACGCTGTTAAAAAAGCTACTGGGGCTTTTAAAAAGCGAAAGGGACACTATTTATATCCACGGTGATGATATAACCCTGTCGAAACCCCAGCGGTATTACCGTTATATGGCGTATTTGAGTCAAAATCCGGAGCATCTGTTCGTATCCGATACGGTTCGGGGGGAATTGGAATCCGCGGGGCCGGAGGGCCTGGCGTTGGCTCGACGATTTCGTTTGGATCATCTGCTAGATCGAAACCCGTGGAAGTTGAGCGAAGGAGAAAAGCGTCGCCTCAGTCTTTGCATCGCCCTGGCTTTGGACCGGGATCTTATCCTGATGGATGAACCGACCTACGGGCTAGACCAGGAATCCCGGAGGGAGTTAGCGGACCTTTTGCTCCCGTTGTTAGAAGCCCAAAGGGCCCTGTTGATCGTGAGCCACGATACTCCCTTTTTACGAACCCTCCCGTGCCGTATCCTGCGGCTTACCCAGGGCCGCCTTGTAGACCTTCCTCCCCCGTTGGAGGCCCCCCGAAGGGTCGATCCCGTGGAGGCCCGACCATGATACCCTTCGTTCCCAATCCTCTGGCGTTGCTGATCGCCGAACTTAGTTTGATGGTCCCGGTCCTGTTGGCCATCGACCCCTATACGCCCCTGGTGTTTTTTGTGATGGGCCTGGTGAACGCCGTCGCGGTGGGGAAGCTTCGGGTGATACAATTCCTAAAAATTCTCGTGCCCCTTTCCACGGTTTCCCTAAGCCTTTTCTTTATGAACCTGCTGTTTCCCGCCCAGGGCGTCAACGGCTTGGCCCGGGGGTGGGCCGTATTTTTGCGGAGTTTCTCTTTGATTAGCCTTTCCACCGCCTATATTACCATGGTTAGCCCCTACGATGTTATTCGGGCCCTGATGCAGAACTGGAGACTTCCCTACCGGATCGGGTACGCCCTTTTCGCGGGGTGGAATACCATACCGTTGATCCGTCGGGATATCGAATTGATTCAAAAGGCCCAGGACATCCGTAGTGGGGGTCAGAAAAGCAAAAAGATACCCCTTTCCCGTTTGCCGGTGACCCTGCTTTCGGGGATAATTCTCCACGGAGAACGGCTGAGCCTTTCCATGGCCGCCCGGGGGCTAGATAGGTGCAAAAAGCGGAGTTTCGTTGTCCTGGTCCCCTGGAAAAGGAGCGATACGGTCTACGACATCCTGATAATCCTTACGGCGGCCTTATGGTGGATCCTGCTGATCCATTTCCACGTATTTACGTTTGAATTAGGGTGAAAAACCCTAGGAAGGAGTTTTTTATGGCTACGAATAGGGACCCCGAGGGTTCTGCTATCCGGGGTGCGGATATTGATGGTACCGACATGGGCCTTGTCCCTTCGGCCTTGGCTATCCAGTGCCTCCCCATGGGAATTGGGGAAAAGGAAAAAATTTACGCCATCGTGGATCGGGTAATCCAGGATATCGCCGCCAGCGGTCTTTCGTACCAGGTGGGCCCCTTTGAAACGGTGATCGAAGGCCCCTTGGATACCCTTCTAAACCTGGCCGGGCGGCTCCATAAACGGATGCTCGCGGAGGGGGTTTCCTCGGCGGCTAGTTATATGAAGCTGTGGAGCGGTAAAAACATAGGCACTAGCGAGGAAAAAACCGCCAAATACAGACGGTAGTATTTTTTCCTTGCTTCCTCATTTTGCCTCTGTTATACTCTTACCGGGGAGGCAAAATGAAAAAAGTAATCTTTATTATTTCGTATTTTTTAATTCCCTGGATCCCCCTGTTTTTTTATACTCACGCTTTCTCTTCCCCCTGGGATTCCTACACCCTTTCGGTGATCCTGGGGGTGTACGCCTTTGTGATGATCTGTAACCAGTTTATCCTGGCGGCCCGTCCTCCGCTGGTCCTTCAAATTTTCGGGGTAAGGGGCCTGTTATCCTTCCATGGAACCATGCCCGTTCTGATCCTCCTGTTTGCCCTAGCCCACCGAACCCTAAAGTTGTTGAACGGTTTTTCTTTGGACTCCCTTCAGGCAAAGCTGGGGATGACTGTGTGGCTCCTTCTCGCCCTCCTGGTGGTATTCGCGGCTATTTTTATGGCCCAAACTTTTTGGCTCCACTGGGCCCTCGTACGGAGACTGCGGGAGTGGGTGTACCGGAAGCTGGGCCTTACCTACCCCCGGTCCAGATTATTCCATAACCTGACGGTGTTGGGGGGGCTTATCATTTTGGTTCACGTTTGGCTGGCATCCACGTCGGATTTTGCTACCCACGGCGTGGGCATAGCCCTGTTGACCGCCTGGATGCTCTTTTCTTTGGTCTATTATTTTGGATACAGGCTGAATGGCCGTGGAAAAAAAGGAGGATTGACCGGTGCGTAAAAAAGTATGGTTAGTTTTGATCGCCCTATTCGGATGGACCTGGGCCGTGGGGGCCCAGGTGCTTCAGCCTAGCAATCTTGTACCGGTGGCCGATGGGCAGGTACAGGCCAACGAGTACAGCCTTAGGGCCACCTATTCGGGGATGGTTTTGAGCGCGTCCCTTTCCCAGGACGGCACTACTTTGTACCTGGCTCTGGAGGCGCCCACCAAGGGTTGGGTTTCTATCGGCCTGGGTTCCCTCCGTATGGACGGGGCTTTTATGGTGCTGGCCTACGACGCCGAGGGAAAGACCGTTATTAGCGAACAAACCGGCAAGGGCCACGGCCATAAGCCCAACCCGTCCACCCTATTGACCGCGGGGGCGGTAAAAGAAAACGGGGCTTCCACGGTTTTGGAAATTGCCGTGGGAGCGCGGAAGTTCATTTCTGGGAACACCATTAAACTCCTTATTTCGTACGGGAACAAGGACGATCTTACGACTAAACACGCGCGGTACGCCCAGGTGGAGTTGCCGGTAAAGTAAAATTAGGGGTCCCAAGGCCTTATTCGCCCCAGGGACCCCAGGGGTCTACCCCAATAGGGTAGACCCCTGAGGTAGACCCCTGAGGCGGGGGACCATATAAAGAAGGAGGTTTCTATGGATAATCCGGATCTGCTGGAGGCGTTGAAGAAGGGCCTAAAGGGCGAATTAGACAGCGTCACCGTTTACACCGAAGCGGCGACCCGAGCGACGGGAGAGGTGGCCGCGTTTTTTAAAGAACGGGCGGAGGAAGAAAAACGGCATTATAATTGGCTTTTGACCTATTATAAGGAAACCCTCCAGGGAAAGGTGCCCCGTTACAACATCGCTTCGGATGTGTACGCCATGGACCAAAAAAGCGAAATAATGACTCCCCAATTTTTAAAACGCCTGGGGGAAAATCAACACCTGGTTACGGCGATTTCCACGGCTACTCTGTTGGAGTTCACCGCCATGGGGTTTTACCGTGCCGCCGCCGATGGGGCCCCCAACGAAGCGCTTCGGGATTTTTTTCTTAAGTTAAGTGCGTGGGAGGAGGGACATTACAACGAGTTCCTCCGGCTCCAGGATGAAACGGCCCAATATTGGTTCGATGTTCAACGGTTCGAGCCCTTTTAAACCCCTAATTGATCCACCGCCAAGGCGGTGGATTTTTTTAATTCCTCCACCGAATCTCGGCGGAGAACCACTAACCGGAAAATCGCCGCTTCGATAAGGCCGTATAAAAGATCGTCCACGGTCCGTATGTTGAGGTTCTTAAAATCCCCCGAGCGAATTCCGTCAATGACGATGGTCGCCATCAGGTGCCGAAGCCGGATGGTCCGCTTGCGTACCCGGTAATCCGGATCCGTGCCGCTTTTAGAAAGGTGAAGGAGATAGTTCAGCACCACCGAAAGGAGTTTTCTGTTATCCTGGAGGGTATCGATAATCATGCTGAGGATGTGCTTCAGTTTGTATTTGGCCCCCAGGCTGTTGTCCTGTTGGACCGCCTTCAGTTCCTCTTCCACCTGGGCCATCAACTGTTTAATGCTCCAATTAAATATTTCCCGCTTGTTTTTAAAATAAATGTACAGGGTGGTTCGGGTGATACCGCATCGATCGGCGATTTTTTGGAAGGTCGCGTCCTCAAAACCCTCTTCAATAAAGACGTCTAGGGCTTTTTCTAGGATTTCCTTTCGGCGTTTATCATGTTCCACGACGATGGACATCGGCTTTACTCCCTAATCGTTCATAGGTATATAAATAGGAGCGAATAGCCCCATTAGTTATTTCCCGCATGGAGTCGGCGGCGTACCCAAAATGGGATTCAAAGCCCGGGTGATCGGTGATAACCACGAGTTTCCAACCAGAAAAGTGTTCCGCCAAACGGCCCATGGCTTGGTAGGTTTTTTCAGCGTCCTCCAGGTTCCCTAACCGTTGACCGTAGGGTGGGTTCGTGATGATAAAGCCCTCCGGATCGCTGGGACGGGCCTCCTCCATCCTTTGAACCCTAAAGCGGGGTAGGGGAATCGAAACACCCCCGGCGCCGCTGTATTCCTCCGGTCGATCGGCCCGAATACCCCGAAGAGGAGGCGCTCCGGTAGCGATTTCGTAGGCCCGACGGGCGTTTGATTGGGCGATGGAGACCGCCCGTCCATCGGTATCGCTTCCGTAAATTCGAATGGTCCGATTAAAATCTACCTGGGACCGCAATTCTTGGCGAACCTGTTGTTCTATGTGGGAGTCCGCGATGGCCAACCGGGAAAGGGCAAAACTCCGACCCAGGCCGGGGGCGGCGTTCCACGCGTACAGAGCCGCTTCCAAGGCTATGGTCCCCGAACCGCAGAAGGGATCGTAAAGGGGGAACTTCCGTTTCCATCCAGAAAGCAGGAGGATGGACGCGGCGGTGGTTTCTCGAAGGGGCGCCGCTCCTCCCTCGGTTCGGTATCCCCGCTTAAAGAGGGGTTCCCCGGAAAGATCCAGGAGAAGGTCAACCTGGTCTTTGTCCACGTAAAGACGCACTTCCGCGCTCTGTTCGTCTTCGTTGAGCCGATCCACCTGCCAGGCTCCGCAGAGCCGTTCTGCCAAGGCTTTGTGGGCTACCGATTGGATACTGGTAACGGCGGACAGCCGGGACCGGGAAGACCGTACCTTTTCCACCACCACCGAAGCTCCCCGGTGAAGGTACGATTCCCAGGGGACGGATTTAACCCCCTCAAAAAGTTGGTCAAAGTCTACGGCGGAAAAGCGGGCGACTTCCAAAAGCACCCGATCGGCGGTTCGCAGGCCCATCAAAGCGTGGTATAATCCCGGTAGATCGGCGGAAAAACGAACCTTCCCGTGGTTAGATTCGTGAACCCTAAGGTTGAGTTTTTTTAGTTCGTTGGAAAGAGCCCGTTCCGCGCCCAGGGCACACAGGGCGACCAGATTCATCATATCGATTAGCCTAACAGGATATCAGATATTGTTCAATTGTCATAGAGACCTACCGGCGGCCCAGTCCGACAGGCTCCTAGGGCACCACCCTAATCCACGTTAGTTCGTGTTTGTTATGGTACATATGGAGAACCCGGCTTCCGGGTATTTGGGAGAACCGCCGGGGGGTATCGTAATCCCCCTCTCCTTGCATTTTGATGGTACAGATAAAATTTTGGCACAGTCCCGATTGGAGCCACGATTCTATCCAGTCGTAGAGCCGGGGGGGATAGCAGATTACATCGGAAAACACCCAATCCATGGGGCCGTAATCCTGGGGCTTCAGCGTAAAAGCGTCATGTTTGATAAAATTCACTTCCGGTCTTGCCATGATTCGGTCTTCCAGGGGCGATCGGTCCACAGCGGTAACCTGGGCTCCCAAATTCGCCAGCACCCAGGTCCAGCCGCCGGGGCAGGCTCCCGCGTCCAAACAGCGGTCTCCCCTTTGGGGCCATCGGCGGGCCAGGGTCAAGGCTTCTTGCAGTTTTAGATAGGCCCGACTCGGGGGGCCTTCCTTATCTTCTACAAAATTGGGGACGCCGGCAGGAAAGGGGCTGGTGGTTCGGGCTGAGGCTATAAGGGTGTGCTCGTCCAGCAGGGTCCAGGCGCCCATGGGGTTTTCCGGAAGAACCCAGGGGAAATCTCGAGGCTTTTTCGGCAGAGGAGGGAGTTTGTCGGCGATAAGGGCCCCTCGTCGGTACTGGGTAAAAAGACTGGGGGCCCAATTTCGCTGAATATCCCGAAGGGCCCGGGCGGCCTCGGAGATGGAATCGAACTCGAGCCGAAAACTTTCCAACCAGACGTTGGAGGTCCAAAACACGGGGCGAAGCGGGCCCGGGGCGAAGCGCAGGGGGCCCCAGCTTTCGTCCCAGGTGACCAATTCTTTTTCTAGATGATCCTCAAAATCCGGAACGGTTTGATACACAAAACCGTCTAGGGGAGTCCTGCGCATGGATTACCGATTACCGGTTCGCCAGGCTAGGTAGTCCACGTACCGCTGAAAGGTCCTACCCTTGGGAGAAGAAAGGATAAAAAACCCAATATCAAAGCAATCTTCCTGTACCCTACTCCACCGGGGTTGGGCTTCCAGTTCAAATTCCTCAATCTGGGCTTCCTTTTCGGGGAGGATAACTAAACGGTATTTTTCCGTCATATTAAACGCCACGGCGGAACTGAATTCTAAACGGCATCCCGTGATGCTGATATCCTTTAGGAGCGCTTCCCCTCCGACAAAACCATCCACCCGAGTCTTGGCAAGGCTGGAAAAACGAATCTGATTACGACTTTCAAGCATACACCCTATTTTGGGATACCCAAGGACTTTCGTCAATATTTTGTTGCGTAGGACGAAGAAATTCGTCTAGAATAGGGGAACCTTACGTACAAAGGATGGTTTATGGCGAAAAAAAGGACAGTAGGCGATAGAATCGCCGCCCTTCGGCACACCTACGATATTAGTCAGGAGGCTTTAGCCCAACGAAGCGGCTTAAGCGTCGATCTTATTAAGAGCATAGAGGAGGGGGCGTATATTCCCGACCTGGCTCCCCTGATCAAAATTGCCCGAGCTTTGGGCGTCCGACTGGGAACGTTTATGGACGATCACGAGGAGTTGGGGCCCATCGTCTGTAGAAGCGGTCAAGGGGTGGCGGGGATGCGGTTTTCTACGGGCCGTAAGGCCCGAGATTTGACGTTTTCCGCCCTAGCCGCCGATAAGGCCGGCCGACACATGGAACCCTTTATTGTGGACGTAAGCGCGGAAGCCGAGGCGGATCGATCGACCCACGAGGGGGAAGAGTTTATCTACGTTTTAGAAGGATCGGTGGTTTTAGAATACGGGGTAGAAACCTATGAATTGGCCCAGGGTGATTCGGCTTACTACGATTCCATCGTTCCCCACCGGGTGGTGGCCCCCAAAACCGGCCGTTTGCTCGCGGTGGTTTACGCTCCTTTTTAGGGAAGGTCTATGAACTATATCGAAACAACCCTGGGGGCCCTCCTTCGCGATCAGGCCCGTCGATTTCCGGATAGGGATTTTATTATCTACTCGGATCGAAATCTCCGGTTTACCTACGGTGAATTTGACCGGCGGGTGGATGATCTAGCCAAGGGATTACTGTCCATCGGTATTGGTCGGGGAGATCACGTGGGAATATGGGCCAATAACGTACCGGATTGGAATACCTTCGTGTTCGCCACCGCCCGTATCGGCGCGATTCTGGTGACGATCAACACGAGCTATAAGCTCCACGAATTGGAGTACCTGGTTAAACAGGCGGACCTGAAGGCCCTATGCCTGGTGGATGGGTACAAGGATTCGGATTACGTAACCATGGTGCGGGAACTGGTCCCCGAACTCGCCGAATCCCAACGGGGAAACCTAAAAAGCGAACGGTTCCCAAGGCTCACTACCGTCATTTTTATGGGCCCCCAAAAACACCGGGGTATGTACAACGTAAGCGAGCTGATCCTACTGGGCCGCCATGGGGATGCGGATCTGCTGGCCCAAACGGAGGCCCTCTGCAGGGGAACTGACGTGGTGAATATGCAGTATACCTCCGGAACCACCGGATTCCCCAAGGGGGTTATGCTGACCCATCGAAATATTCTGAATAACGGCCAGGGAGTCGGTGATTGTCAGCGTTTGACCGAACGGGATCGGGTCTGTCTGCCGGTGCCCTTGTTTCACTGTTTTGGTTTGGTTTTAGGGATGATGGCGGTGATCACCCACGGCGCCTCGGCGGCAATCCTGGAAAACTTCGATCCCCTTTTGGTCCTGGCGACGGTTCAAAAAGAGCGGTGTACCGCCCTGTATGGGGTTCCCACCATGTTTATCGCCGAGCTGAATCACCCCATGTTTAAACTCTTTGATACCACGAGCCTGCGTACCGGTATTATGGCGGGGTCTCCCTGTCCTATGGAGGTGATGAAGCGGGTCATTTCCGACATGCACGCCTCGGAAATCACTATTGCCTACGGACTAACCGAATCATCCCCCGTGATGACCCAAACCAGGACCGACGATCCCATCGAAGTAAAGGTCGGCACCGTAGGTCGTCCTCTGCCGGGGGTTGAAGTGACAGTCCGGGACGCCGAAACCCACGAGGAATGTCCCGTGGGGGTTCAGGGTGAACTTTGTTGCCGGGGTTATAACGTGATGAAGGGGTACTATAACATGGAGGAGGCCACCGCGAAAACCATCGATGACCAAGGGTGGCTCCATTCTGGCGACTTGGGCGTTAAAAATCCCGATGGGAATTTTATGGTCACCGGACGCATCAAGGATATGATTATCCGGGGCGGCGAAAACGTATACCCCAAAGAAATAGAAGAATTTCTTTACACCCTGGAGGGGATCCGGGATGTCCAAGTGGTGGGCATCGCCAGCGTAAAGTACGGCGAAGAGGTCGGCGCCTTTATCATTCCCAAAAATGGGGTGGATCTGTCCGAAGGGGAAGTTAGGGATTTTTGTCGCGGAAAAATCAGCCGATTTAAGATTCCCAAATATATATTCTTTGTGGATTCCTTTCCCCAAACGGCCAGCGGAAAAATTCAAAAATACAAACTGCGGGAAATGGGGCTCCAGCGGGCTAAGGAATTGGGTATCGATACATGAGGGGTCAACGGATATCGGAATTGCATCCCGAATACGTTTTTCTCGGGTTTTTGGCCCGAGAAAAACTCCACGGATACGGATTATACCAGCTTTTCCGAGAAACCCTCGGGGGCCTTTGGCATATCAGCGAAAGCCAAATGTACGCCACCCTAAAACGACTGGAAAAACGGGGGTGGGTTTTGGGGGAAGACGGGGGCCCCAAACTGGGAGGGAGGCTCCTATCGATCACGATGGAAGGCCGTCGGGTATTCGAAACCTGGCTCCTTGCTCCCACACCCCTCAGCCCCCGGGCTCTTCGCTTGGAATTCCTTTCCCGACTTTTTTTCGCCCAGGACCAGGGTCCATTGGCGGAGAAATTACGGACCGATCAAAAAGAGGTTCTGCTGGCTGAACTCCGTCGAAAGGCCCCACCGGTCCAGGGTGCTATAGACCGGTGGGCCCAGGATTTCCGTCAACGGCAAATTCGAACCGCCCTGGAGTGGATCGAGGGTATTCGCCTCGAGGGTGTTCGCTGGTAAGGGTGCTGGTACACTGGTACTTTTTTCTTGACGTCCAAAGCCTTTGGTCGTATACTCATTGAGTGAGTATCTACACCAAACGGTTTATCTCCCTTTTAGTTCCCTTGACGGCTTTTTTTGTGGTGCTTTTTATCGTTTCCTGCGCCCTGGGCCGCTATCCTATCTCCCCCTTGGAGGTAGCTCGGTTGTTGTTTATCGCCCCCTTTACTCCCGTTGCGGGGGCTCCGGTTTCCCAGGGGGCCATCGTCCTCCTTCAGGTTCGGCTTCCCCGTATCGCGGCCGCAGCCCTGATCGGTGCGGGTTTATCCGCCTCCGGAGCGGCCTACCAGGGACTCTTTCGTAATCCCTTGGTTTCGCCGGATGTGTTGGGAGTTTCCGCTGGGGCGGGCTTTGGAGCCGCCTTGGGCATTTTCTTCTCCCTTGGAGCCCTGGGGATTACCCTCCTGTCCTTTGGGTTGGGCTTGGTCACCGCCTTAGCGGTGGGGCTCTTGGCTCGGCGGGTGGGAAACGATTCTACCCTGGCGTTGGTACTTTCGGGGATTATGGTCGGCTCCCTTCTATCCTCCGCCCTTTCTTTTCTTAAATTGGTGGCTGACCCGAGCAACGTGCTCCCCGCCATTACCTATTGGTTAATGGGGAGCCTTTCTTCCATAAAGCAGGGGGATACGCTCTTCGTGCTTCCCCTCATTGTGGGAGCCCTGGTCTTGCTGTACCTGCTTCGGTGGCGGATCAACGTTTTAACCCTAGGGGACGAGGAAGCCCGAAGTCTGGGAACGGCGGTGGGGTTGTCCCGCGTCCTGGTCATTGTAGCCGCCACCTTGGCCACCGCCGCCAGCGTCTCGGTGAGCGGGATGATAGGGTGGGTGGGCCTAGTTATTCCCCATTTTGCCCGGATGGTCGGTGGGAGCGATTATCGGTACCTCATACCCCTTTCCATGGTTATGGGGGCGTCTTATTTGCTGTTGGTGGATGACCTGGCCCGTCTGCTTACCACGGCGGAAATTCCCATAGGGATTTTAACCAGCTTTGTGGGGGTCCCGTTCTTTCTCTATTTAATCCGACGGGGGCGAATCGCGTGAAACTGGATATTCAAAATCTTTCATTTTCCTATAAATCCACGGAGGTTCTCCGGTCCGTTTCCTTTTCTTTGGTCGGCGGAGAGTTGGTCTGTCTGTTGGGCCCCAACGGGGTTGGGAAGAGTACCCTGTTTAAATGTATCCTCTCGCTCCTCCGCTCCTATTCGGGGGATATTGTGCTGGACGGTGTTTCCACCAGAAGTCTTACCGAACGGGAGCTGGCCCGATCTATCGCCTACATTCCCCAGGCCCACGGGCCGGTGTTTCACTATTCCGTATTAGATGTGGTCCTCATGGGGGCCGCCGGTAACCACGGCTTTTTCGCCCTGCCCCGAGCGGAGGATGAGCAGTACGCCCTGGCCCAGCTGGAGGCCCTGGGTATGGCCGACATGGCGGACCGGGATTACTCCCTCCTTTCCGGAGGGGAGCGGCAGTTGGTCCTCATTGCCCGAGCTCTGGCCCAGCGGGCCCAAATCCTCGTAATGGATGAACCGACGGCTAATTTGGATTACGGAAATCAGGTTCGGGTAATGGAACACATAACCGGCTTATCCCGACGGGGGTATGGGGTCCTGCTTTCAACCCATAATCCGGAACACGCTTTTTTCTGGTCCTCCCGAACGGTGGTCCTTCTGGATGGTCGAGTAGAAGCGGACGGAAAGAGCCAGGATGTGCTTACCGAAGGAACCTTGGAAAAATTATACGGGGTCCGGGTAAAACTTTTTCCCCTGGGGGGTTACGCCGACACGGCGTACCGGGCCTGTGTACCCCTGGGAATTTCTGTCCCCGAGGTAGCGCGATGAATTTTTCGTTGTACGATGATCTTATCGATCCTATCCCCTCGTATTTGGTGGTCCGTCGGGCGGTTCTTGGGGCTTCCTGGGCCGCGGTTACCACGGACGAAGGGGCCGGGGTGGCCATGCGCCTCGATACGGTTTCCCGGCCCTCCGAATTACCAGAGGACCTTTCGGGCTTATCCCTGCGAACCCTAGCTTCTGCGGCCAAATCTTGGAATTTAGCGGACGCATCCTTGGGAGTGGCGGCGATTAACGCCTTTTATAACTCCGCCGGGGGGGTGGAAAAATCCTTTGGCCCCCCTCCCAATCCTGCGGTGTTTTCTCGGGATCAGGCGGATCCTTTTCAACGGTATCGGGAGCTGGCCCGGGGGCGGAGGGTCGCGGCGATTGGTCATTTTTCCGCCCTGGACACCTTTATCGCTCCGGTCTGCGATTTGTCTATTATTGAACAACACCCTCGGCCGGGGGATTATCCCGATTCGGCATCCGAGTACCTGCTGGGGGAACAGGAAATGGTGTTTATAACCGGGTGTACCCTGGCCAATAAAACCCTTCCCCGGCTTTTGGAGTTAAGCCGGGGGGCCTTTGTGGTTTTGGTGGGACCTAGCACCACTATGGCGCCCCAATTATTCGAGTACGGGGTCCTGTCCCTCTCCGGCTCGATGTTCCCAGACCCCCAGGTCTGCGTGGATGTGGCCACGGGGGGAAACCACGGGAAAATGATAAAAACGGGGGTAAAACTCAGTTACCAAGCCCCCACAGCGGACTCCTGGGTGGGCCGTTTTGAGACCGCCCCGGCTTGGACGCTTGGATTAACTACCCGCATATCCTGAAAATAAATGTGAGACAATTCTAAGAACATCAGTTTTTAGAGGGGACTCAAATTTGGAGGTTTTTGTGATGCTTAGAAAGCGTGTCGGTCACGGAAGTATTATCCTTTTTCTCCTGGTGTTGGTGATGGTAGCGGGAGCCCAAAGCTCCAATGGGACGGTTAACCGCGTATTTGTCGATTCGGTTGGTCGGCGAGTTTCCCTGCCCAGCGAAATTACCCGTATCGCTCCGTCGGGTCCTATGGCCCAGATCTTTCTCTTTACGGTGGCCCCGGACCGCTTGGTTGGTTGGTCCCTTAAACCTACGGAAGAGATGAGGAACTATATCTCCGCCGAAGAAGCTCGACTGCCCGTGTTTGGTCAATTTTATGGGAGCGTTTCAAACCTGAACCTGGAGGCTCTTATCGCCTCGGAGCCCCAGGTAATCGTGGATATTGGGGAGGTGAAAAAAGGTATAAGGGAGGATATGGATTCCATTCAAAACCGGACGGGGATCCCTGGGGTGTTCATAAAGGCGGATACCCTGGACAGTTACGGGGATACGTATCGAGCCTTGGCTGAACTTTTGGGGGGCCCTTCCAGCGTTCGGGGCCAGGAGGCCCTAGCCCAGGCTCAATTCTGCGATCGGACCATCCAATGGATCCGGGATGGCCGTAAAAAACTCGATCCTTCAAAAAAGGTTCGAATCTATTACGGTGAAGGGGCCTCGGGCTTGCAGACCGTCCCGGCTTCCTCCCTCCATTCCCAGGTAATCGAAGAAATCGGGGCGGAGAATGTGGCTCAAATTCCCATTACCACCGGAGCGGGGGGAAACAGGGTTACCATGGAACAGCTATTCCTCTGGGACCCGGATATGATCATTTTTGGCTACGGCGCCACCGCGGAAACGGTCAAACAGGATCCCCTCTGGAAAGAACTGCGGGCGGTAAAAGCGGGACGGGTGTACACCATCCCCGATGCTCCCTACGGTTGGTTTGGTCGACCTCCATCGGTAAACCGGATAGCGGGTCTCTACTGGCTGGGGAGCCTGGCGTATCCCTCCGTATACGAACCTTCGGTGGCCCAACAGGGTTTGGAGGAGTTTTATAGACTCTTTTACCATCATCCTCTACCCAAGGGAAAGTAGGGATCCATGGAAACGGGTTTGTCGGGGTCCACCTTTGCTGAACTGTTTGAAAGCTTGACCCATAACCCTTGGGGGTCAGCGGGTTCGTGGATCCCCCGCACGGTGGTAGCCGTTGGGGGGGGAGGAAAAACCGCCTCCCTTTTCGCGTTGGCCTCCTTTTACGCCGATCGGGGTAAAGGGGTAGTTTTTACCACCACCACCCAGGTTCGGGATCCCAGAAGGGAAAAGGAACAAAGACGCTTTGACAGGGTCGTCGTGGATCCCCCCTTAGCCGCTCCGGCGTACTTGACCACCTCGGATTTCCCGGACAAGGATATACGGTTCGGCTTTGACGCCCCGGTTCCGGGTACTATTACCGTTCTCGCTTCCCAAGAATTGATCGAAGATAAAAAGCTCACCGGACTTCACCCGTCGTGGATCCCATCGCTCAAAGAAAAATGCGACATCCTCCTCGTGGAGGCCGATGGTTCCCGGGGCCTCCCCATCAAGGCTCCGGCGGATCACGAGCCAGTGGTCCCCCCCGACGCGGACGCGGTTCTCGGTGTGGTCGGCCTCGATTGCCTCGGTCAGCCGATGGACGAACGGCGGGTGCACCGACCGGAATTATTTGGACCCCTTACGGGGTGTCTTCCGGGACAAGCCATAGAGCTTTCTCATATACGATCCCTGGTTATCCATCCCCAGGGGCTTTTTAAGGGGAGTCCCCCCACAGCGCTCAGGATTTTAATTTTAAACAAGGCGGATTTGGGGAATTGGAAAGGGTCTTCTCAATTTTTAAGGGACCTCGAGGTCCTTAGGTCGATCGATTCCCTTTCTGGGGTCATCCTTTGCTCTCTTAAGGAAGATTGGGCTTTTATACTTTAAGACCCCTTTAAAAACCATTTTAGAGGGGACCAAGAGGAGGTGCTTTTTATGCGCGACATACCACCGGGAGTCCGGAATAAGGTGTATGGGAAGGAGTACGTTTCTACCCAATTTGTAATTCAGGGGAACGTTCATACGAACCGAACCTTCACCGCCGAGGAACTTCGGCAGAGGCCGAGGAAAACGATCGAGGGGGTACCTATCGTTTGTGGAAGCGGTAAGCTCAAACAGGAAAGCCATACCTATGCGGGGGTACTGCTGAAAGACCTGTTGGACGAAGCGGGGGTAATCATAAAGGAACACGAGGACCCCAATCGAACGTATATCCTCGCCAAGAGTAAAGACGGATACAGCGCCCTCTTTTCCTGGCACGAAATATTTAACAATAGCGCTGGGGACGGACTTTTGGTGGCCCTGGAAAAGGATGGCCAAAGCCTGGACGATACGGAAGGAGAACTCTGCCTTATCCCCACCAGGGACGAACGATCAGGCCCCCGAAGGGTCCGCTATTTGGACACCGTGGAGGTCCGGAGCGTAGAAGCGTAGGGATATTCGCTTGTTATTCTACGTATTGGGAAAGTACCGGGAATTGGGCCCTAAAGCGGGTCTGTAAAATGTCGCGGGCTAGGTCAAAAATGGGGAGCTTTGATTGGTAGGCTATGGCCGAATCGGAGCTGGCTATGCAGAACTGGACCGGGTTATCGTCCGGAATCCCTTGATAGGAAGCGGCTTCTGAAGGGGTTTGGGATGGGGTTTGGGAAGGGCCGGAGAAATCCCGAACCGGCGGGTCCGCCGACGGGACGACGATTGTTTGGATATCTAGGTTTTTCTCCCGGGCCGCTTCGGATAGTTCTTGCGCGTGGCGGGCGCTTTTGGGGATAGGGCTATCTAAAAACACGATCGCCCTACGGATCCGCCGATATTCTAAACCCCACAATAATAATGCTCCCGCCTCGGTAAAATCTTGATCCTCCTGGATCCTTCCATGGGCACCCCCTGCGTCTCGGAGTAGTCCATCGGTACCGATAAAAAGCGGGTGGCCTCTACGGTAATTGATAAGGGTGAAAAGAATATTGTACCCATCGATGGCGATTTCCATATTCTGGGGTGGTTCCGCGAGTAATCGGGAATGGATCGTAGCTGAGGTGCTTTTGTCCAAAATCCCACGGAATAGAAGGATCCGTTCTTCCTTTGTTAAACGGTACCGATCTCCCACCAGTTTTAGGGTTCCCTGAACGGGGTACCCTCGATCCAAGAGAAGGCGATAATCCCGGATAGCCTGGGCAAGCTCCCCTTGAATCTCCATGATCTTAGGTGGTTAAACGGGAAATAAAGCCCTGGGAGGAAATGAAGTTTGTTTCCCCCACGAGCCTCCCTTCCCGATAATACCGGATATAGGGAACCTCCCTATTACCCAGGGTATCCTCTTTAAACGCAAGGAATTCCTCGTACCAGCTTTCCTTGTCGTATTCTAGGACGTAGATATCCGTCCGTTTTCCCATGGTTTCATTTAGCTTTTTATCCGCGTCCCGCAGGTATCCCTGCATAAATCTCCACTGGGGACACCAGCTTTGGGTCAGAACCACCGCCACCATCGGAGCGCTTGCGATAATGGATGGATCAAATTCTCCCCTGGCTATGGCGGATCGACAATCGGTTTCTGTTAAGGTGCGAATCATGGGTATAAGGATATCATAAGAGGGCCCCGTAGTGCTATATTGGGGTAAAATCATGATTATCAATTTGTTTATCTTTATTTTTGGCCAAATGGTAGCCTCTACCGCGGTCCTGGCGATTAAGGCTTCCGCTATTAATCCAATTCTCCTGGCTTCTCTGCGGCTTTTGGTAGCCGCCGTAAGCTTGACCCCCCTGTATCTGGGTATTTCCCGTAAAGCCAAAAGATCCGGAGGGGACATGCTTCGGGAAGCCCTCCCTTCGATGCTCCCGGGGTTACTGTTGGCCTTCCATTTTATTTCCTGGAATTACGGTGCCCGAATGACCTGGGCGGCTAACGCGAGCCTTATCGTCAATATGATGCCCGTGGCTATGCCTTTTATCATGTTAGGACTCCATAAAACCCTTATTAAGGGGGCTGAACTTGTAGGTACCTTATTAGCCCTAGCGGGGGTTTTAATCCTTTCTGGGGGATCGGTTCGATTTGAAAGTACCACCCGCTTGGGTGATCTTATTTGTTTTATTTCTATGATCCTTTTCACCCTGTATATAGCCCTGGGAAAGGGGCATAACCGTCAGCCGTCTATTTGGCTCTACGTCGTTCCCCTTTACTGGGTAGCCGGATTAACCGCTCTGGCGGTATCTCTACCCCCGGTGTTGACCCATGGGATATGGATTCAATCGGCCCCGGTTGATTTTCTTGCCCTATTGAAGGAATTGTCTTTGCCCCTGTACCTGGGAATATTTCCGACCATTGTGGGCCATACGATTTTTAATAGGAGTATGCGTTTCCTGCCTAGCCAGGTGGTTTCCATTGGAATGCTTTCGCAGTTTATTTTTGCGGGATTTTTTGCTTTTATTCTGTTTGGGGAAATACCGTCCCTTGTTTTTTATCCCTCCGCTGTATTGGTCATACTGGGTTCCCTCGTGGTGATTCTGCGGGGGCGCGATTCCCGAGGAGTTACCGAATAAATGGGACGGGGGTTTTATGTCCCCTGGGGTGTAAGATCTTCGAAATTGAGAAGGTCCATATAATCCCACTCCCGGTACGCCATGGCGTATACCCCCAGGCGGGTACATTCGGCGATTATTTCCTTATCCATGCTAATGGACGCGAAAATAGGGACTATTTGCCTTCCCCCATGTTCTTTAAAAAGCTCCTTAAAAAGAGGAATTTGGTGGTCCACAAAGTAACGTACGTAATCGATCTGTGGACTGGATTTTACTTCGAATACGAAAACCTTTTCATCCGTAATCGCTATAGCATCCAGCTCAATTTTGAGAGACTCCCTTTTCCGTTTAATACGTATCCCCATTTCGATAGGCTCGACCCCAAAGTATCGTTGAACCAGCGGCTGGATAGCCGGTGAAACCAGATCCTCCACAATGGTCCCCATTTTATTTGCCAAAGCTCCCCACTGCTTGTTCATGTTCCTGCGTTCTTTTAAGTTTTCTTCCTTGAAGTCCTTCATCTCGTCCTTGAAATCCTTCATTTCTTGGGCCAATTCGCTTATGGTGAGTTCATTTCTGTGTTGAAGGAATACGACGTCTCGTATCATATTTTCTATGTCGTGTACTTTTTCTTGAACCATCTCGATAATCTCCATGTGTCACCTCCTATTATACCACATATACGGGTCCAGAATCGATAATGCTTTAATAGGGGGCTTTTTTTTAAGGAAAATCAAGCTTTAGACCATTCTAGACATACACTATTGCCTATGCAATTTTTATCCCCATCTCAGCTATTCCGGTAAAAAAGAGTAAAATACTCTTAATCTTGACTGATGGTATGTTATACTTGCATACCATGGAATCAAATCGGTATGTACGCGGGAAATACGCTCGCATTAGCCTGAAACGGCGTATATTCTTAGTTTTTATTATTATATCAATAGTTGCTACCGCCTCGGAAACCTTCTTTGTTCAACGCTTTTTCCAGAGCTATGTGGTGGACAAAAGTTCGGCAAAGGTAATGGCCGTAGCTCAGCGCGTTGCCCATGATGAAGAAATCATAACTGGCTTTTCCGCCTCTGATCCAGCGACGGTGATCCAGCCTCTTGCGGAGCGATACCGAATTATTTCCGAGACCAGCTATGTCGTCGTTTTCAATATGAATTCGATACGATACAGTCATCCGATAGCGGACCGTCTGGGTAAACACTTTGTTGGGGGGGATGAACGCGCCGCGCTCGAAGGTAAAACATACGTATCGAAAGCTATGGGAACCTTAGGTTTATCGATACGGGCTTTTGTCCCGATTCTGGATATTGATGAAAAACAGATCGGCGTTGTGTCTGTTGGGCTTCTTCTCCAAGATCTAGATCGTGAAACCCGCCGAATTGGGGCTGTTCTACTTGCTGCTGCGTCCATCAGTCTTGGGCTCGGCCTGATTGGGGCTATACTATTGGCACGTAATATTAAGAAAATAATCTTTGGTCTTGAGCCCCATGAGATCGCGACACTCCTTGAGGAACGTAATGTTATTATTTCCTCAATTAAGGAAGGAATTATTGCCATAGATCGAGATGAGCGCATCATACTTATCAATGATAACGCCAGGCTCATCCTTGGTATTTCCGACGAGGTTAAAGGCAAACCGGTAACCGAAGTAATCTCTAATACCAAACTTCCCGAAGTACTTCGGAGTGGAAAGACCTATATTGATGAGGAACAAGTCCTAAGCAATAAGGTAATTCTTGTAAACCGTATACCCCTCGTCTCTAGAACCGAGACCATTGGCGCTGTCGCGACTTTCAGAGACTTAAGCGAGATTCGCTCTTTAGCGGAAGAACTAACAGCGGTTCATCAATACATCGATGCCATGCGCGCTCAGAATCATGAACACCTGAACAAGCTTCATGTAGTCTCGGGGCTGCTCCAGCTCGGCAAATATGATGATGCTGTGAGATATATTGTTAATACAGTTAGTGTTCAGCAGAAAACCTTTGATCTTTTACGTACCAGGGTGCTTGAACCAGATATCGCCGCCCTTCTGCTCGCTAAAATTAATGAAGCCCAGGAAGCAAACATCGAGGTCACGCTCTGTGAGGGCTTTTTTGTACCCCATCTTCAGGCAAAAGCTGTTCCTTCGATGGTGACTATACTGGGAAATCTAGCGCAAAATGCCATTGAGGCTCTCAGAGCGATAGATCGCAAAGATAAACGGATCCTTATCGATGTACACAAGCAGGGAGGTACCTTGGTTCTTCAAGTATCCGACAACGGAGAAGGTATCGCCCCTGAAGTTCGTGATAGTCTTTTTGAATGGGGAACCACCTCCAAAACCGGAGGTAAGAATATGGGAATTGGCCTTTCTTTGGTAAAAATGCATACAACCATGTATAACGGCACTATCGAGGTGCATGAAGAGGCTGGTGTAACGGTTACGGTTTCACTCGATGCCGCTTTGGTGATTGAGGGGGAAATATAGATGAGCGACGAAATACGAGTCATGATAGTTGAAGACGACTTTATGGTCGCTGAAATCAACAAACAAGCTACTGAACAGGTTTATGGATTCAAGGTGATTAAAATCGCACTTAATGGCGCAACCGCACTTCACCATCTTACGCAGGATCAGATAGACCTGGTGGTGCTCGATGTCTATCTACCTGATATAAATGGACTTGAGGTTCTCAAAGAGGCCCGTCGATGTGAATATCCAGTGGATTTTATTCTGATTACCGCAGCTCATGATACTCATACCGTAGAGCAAGCCATGAGGTATGGAATTGTAGATTATCTTATCAAACCCTTTGACTTCGCGCGATATAAGTCAGCGTTGACGGAGTATCGGGATAAACGATTTTCCCTGAAATCGGTTGGCGCTATGAATCAGGGCTTATTGGATAGTCTACTTGTCCGGTCAGCTACGTATCAAAAAGAATTGGCTTTGCCGAAAGGCATATCACCATTAACCTTGCAGAAAATTGTGGACTATGTGAAAAAATTAAATACAGAAGCCTTAGCTTCAGAAATTGCGGAGGAAATTTCTATATCCAGAGTTACCGCTCGGCGCTATCTTGAATATTTGGCCGCGACAGGAGTGCTCCGCAAGGAAACTCGGTATCAGAAAGTTGGAAGACCAATAATTTTTTATGTAAAAACATAAGTAAGACTTTCCCATAACTTAGAAAGTCACGGGACAACTTCAAGTATGTTACGTAGAAACACCCAGGTATACCGAAAAGCATTCCAGAGTACTCTAGGGTATCCTCTTAAGTCCCCTCTAAAAACGATTGTTTTTTAGAGGGGACTTAAGGATTTACTTTCTAACCTCCGCTATCGCCCAATCGAGCGCAGTCTGTATCATAGACTGAGGGGGAGTTTGAATGTGACCGAGTTTCATGAGATCATCGGTTGTTTTTCTGGCTTCAAGGATATCAGCCTTCGCGCGATTATACACCGCTTCCCAGGTCATGGGCGTCCGGGCAACGCCTTCCTTGATGGCTTGATCGGCCACATCAGCGGCCTCGATAGCGAAAACTTCGGTTTCATCCATCTTGGCGATGATATCATCGGGATTAATTCCGCGTTTTTCGGCAAAATCCGCGATTGAATGGGCGCAACGGATAGCCATGCCATCGGTAACTTTTTTAGCGCGGACAAGGAGCGCGCCCTTAAGGAGACCGGGGAAGCAAATCGAATTATTAACTTGGTTGGGGAAATCTCCGCGCCCTGTGGCGACAATATACGCCCCAGCAGCTTTGGCCGTGTGGGGCCAAATTTCGGGCACCGGGTTGGCGCAGGCGAACACGATTGCCCTGGGAGCCATCGCTTTGACCCATTCTGGTTTTACCGTGTCAGGGCCGGGTGTTGATAGGGCAATCAGCACATCCGCACCCTTTAGCGCCGAGGCTTCGTCGGAATAGCGCTGGGGATTTGTTTTCTGGCACAGTTCCCACTTCCGGTAATTGAGGGGATCCTTTTCAATGTCCGATCGGCCGGCGTGTAGGGAACCCTTGGAATCGAACAACACCATCTTGTTCGGGTCACCCCCATCAGCCAGAATCAGTCTAGCTATGGTGGTATTCGATGCCCCTGCACCTAATAGTACAATTCTCACACCGCCGATTTTCTTACCCGCCAGTTTAAGGGCATTAATAAGCCCCGCAAGCGTTACGGTTGCGGTCCCCTGCGCATCATCATGCCACACGGGAATATCGCAGGCTTCCCGCAGTTCATCCAGCACCTTGAAACAGTTCGGTTGACTGATATCTTCTAGGTTAACCGCGCCAAAACTCGGCTGAATCATTTTGACCAGATCGATGATTTTCTGCGGGTCCGGTTTGCCATTGGGGCCCCGCGAATCGATGCACAGAGCCGTCGCGTCTACACCGCCGAGGTATTTCATTAGAAAGGCTTTGCCTTCCATAACGCCAAGACCTCCAGGGGGTGTACAATCACCATCCCCAAGCACCCGCGTCGAGTCGGACACTACCGCAACCAGGTTGCCACGGTTCGACAACGCGAAGGATGTCTCGTTGTCGTCGCGTATGGTTGTCGATACATTGGAGACGCCGGGCGTGTACCATACGTTGAACCAGTTGAAGCCCCAGAGCCCGCACTTGGGTAGGGTCTGCATCTTGCCGCCGAAGAATGTATGGGCATCCATGGAGAGTTTTTTCAGGAACAGGGTCTGAGCCTTTGCTTTTTGATCGGGTGTCAAATCCTCAGGCAAAGCCTCGGAAAGATTTTTAAGACTCATGTCAATATTCATTGCAAACTCCTTACTTGAGCAGGTTGGGCAAGAACATGATGATGCCTGGTATATACGTCAAAATGACGAGATCGACCAGCAAGACGATAAGGTACGGCATGATTTTCTTTATGAGCGTCTCAATGGGAATTTTTGTAATCGCGCTGGCGACGAAGAGATCAAGGCCCACAGGCGGGGTAATTGTTCCAATGGCGAGGTTTACCACCATCAGCACGCCGAAGAATACCGGGTTAATTCCAAGTCCCAGGGCGATTGGAAGTACGATAGGCGTTAGAATTACTATGGCTGAAGAAGCGTTGACCATGGTTCCCGCGATCAGAAAGAGGATATTGACTATGGCCAAGAACAAGAGCGGCGACATGTTTGCGGACATGAAGGTTTCTGCTAGCTGCTGGGGGATGCGCAGGTTGGTTAGCATCCAACCAAAAACCTTGGAAGCTCCAACAATAAACATAATGATAACCGTGTTGATGACCGCCTTGAAAATCAGTTCCGGCAGATCCTTGATCTTAAGTTCCCTGTAAACAAAAAGGCCAACAACGAGCCCGTAGACAGCCGCGACGGCAGCAGCCTCGGTCGGAGTAAAGATACCGCCATAGATGCCGCCTATGATGATGATTGGCGTCAGGAGCGCGAAAAACGAATCCTTGAAGGCGACAAAGACTCCCTTGACGGTAAAGGTGCCATCACCTTTCCAGCCGTTCTTCCTGGAGATGATGTACGCGACCAGCATCATGGACAGGCCCATCAGGATGCCCGGAGCAAAGCCGCCGACAAAGAGCTCCCCAACCGAAACACCGGCTACCACACCGTAGACGACCATCGTTACGGAAGGGGGTATGACGATGCCGACCGTACCCGCCGCGGCCACCGTGGCGGCCGCGAAGTCGCGTTTGTAGCCCTTCTTTTCCATCTCGTCAATCATCGTCGTGCCTATGGCGGCCGTCGTCGCGGCGGACGAGCCGGATATCGCCGCGAAGAACATCCCGGCGACGCAGACAACCTGGGCCAGGCCACCCCACAGCGAACCGACCAGTGACTG
>Ga0078972_1005669_pt1 | contig 31267 bp, 31 predicted proteins | sample YelNatPaOPGAMG01_FD_67568 | JGI IMG/M metagenome (GOLD analysis project Ga0078972, IMG submission 67568) | Hot spring thermophilic microbial communities from Obsidian Pool, Yellowstone National Park, USA - OP-RAMG-01 (SPADES assembly) (version 2) | ecosystem: Environmental > Aquatic > Thermal...
TACCCCACGAACCCCTAGATCGCGGATCACATCGGAAAAGCCGATCGGCCTCGGCTTTCCTTTTTCATCTTCAACCACCTGATTTGTGTAACACAAAAACAGAACATCCCTCTCCCCTCTCTGCACAGGTCTGGAGGAGATTGACCACTTGATTTTCTCGCTCAACCATAAACCCTTTCTCAAATAAAACTCAATCAACTTCGATTTCAGGTCGAATTTCTTCGGAATTTTTCTACTCTCCACGTCCTCTTTTATTTCCGCCAAAGTCCTGAACGGCCGCGGAAGATAGGCGCCCTTAATCAGAGGTTCAAAAAAATACCATACCGGGATTCCATCGAGCTGAAAAACCTCGTTGAATTTTTTACCGTTAATATTCTTCTCGGTCCATTCACTTATCACTCTAAAGATTAGATTTTCCGTCACTGATGGCACCCTACGGACAAAAACATCTTTGTGAGGTTTACCCATAATTCAAAATTGTTGACCAAGCTATCCCTCTTTATCTCATTTACAGCCATATGGGCGAGGTAAAAAACATATGCGTGAGCGAAGGTTTCCTCGTCAAGCGCCAAGCCATAGTTGTTTCTGATCAACGAAACTATGGTTTCTATATTCTCAAGAAAGTGTTCGCGATATCTCTCTTCTTCTGATAACCTCCTATCTCTCCAGCTAAATTCCACAGAAAAACTCGAAACTGTAAGCAGGTGAAAAATGTCTATAAGAGGCAGGCCTACTAAAGACTCCTCCCAGTCGAACACCCCCAGTTTTTCACCCGAAATCATGATGTTGTGAGGGTTGAAATCACCGTGGATATAAGCCAATGGCATTTCGATGGCTTTACTAACCCTTTCGGTTGCGAGAGCTCTGGAAAAAACTTGCGCTGCAGATTTTGAGCAGGTGCCAATTTCGCGGATCATCCCCCTGATTTTTTCACGTGCGTATTCACGATATAGCACCCGGCAGATTTCAGTTTCCCCATGGAATTCTGACAGCCACGACAAAGCAGCCGCAGCCAGCCTCAAGAAGTTCTTCTTTGTCATCTCGCTCAACATGGGTCTTCCGCTCACCGCGCTCTGTACGGTGAAAATCGGGTTTTTGTTATACCATATTGGTACGGGGACCGAATCTCTGATGGTTTTGCTTTTTGCTTTATCACGGATCGCACGGAGGTTTTCGAACTCAGCTTTAAGTTGCCGATAGCTAGCTGGATCTCTGGGGAACTTGATGTAGAATGCTGGGCGATCGCCATCATCCAAAAAGCAGGCAAAGGGGACCGAGCTGAACCTGTCTTGCCGACCCCCCATCTTTACAAAGCTGATTTTAGCTGGTTCTCCCTTAAGTCCCAACTTTCGATAATTCTCTCGAATAAAACTTTCGACGATTTCTATCATTTTTTCACCCTTGCAAAAATTCCATAACTATAAATAAACAACTTCTCAACTTTCAGACAAAACAGCAGGGCGAATAGTGCACGCCTTAACGGAGACCTGATTATTTTATTCCTAACGAAAAACTCCGCGGCTTTTTGGTTGTCCTCTGTGAAAATGAAAACCGGATCGCGATAGGACGGCAGGGGAAAGTAAAACTTCACCCGTTGAAATCCACACTCTTCAAGCAATTTTTTGTAACCTCGATAGCTATAGATGTAAGTTCTAAAGCTCTTTTTGCCAAGCTTAGAAAACCAATTCGCCAGCTTTCTAGGCATAATATCTGCAAATGGAATGTTGCCATGTTCTGTTGCACCCAAAAAAGCCGTGTATGCAAATCTGTTTTCGATACCAATATAAATGCCGCCGTCAGGCTTTAGAATCCTTGCTATCTCACTTAATGCCAGTTTCTGGCATTTGTCAGGAGGCATATCAACGCGTGAAGTCCCCACCCACTCCAAAACCCCGTTCAACACAACCATATCAAAAGAAGAATCCGCAAAGGGCAATCTTCCATAGTCCAAGGGATCGATCCTTATCAGCGGCAACTTGAGTCCTTCTTGTTCTGCTCTTATCTTTAGGAACTGAAGGGTTTCAAATGTTGAATCTGCTCCCACCACATCGTAATAACGTGCGAGCGCAACGGTTGTTGGACCCCATCCACATCCAATGTCCAAAACCCTGCTTCCTCGCTTGATCGGCAACATGAAGTGCCAGTCTCCTCTGCTCTCGTCAACCGCGTAACTGAAAGTGGACTCGTCCGCGGCCGGCAATAATATTTTTTCAAGAGCAATTTTCCAGTTCTGTTTTTTCGCAATCTCAATCAGCTTCTTCATACGGATTTTGGGTACCTGAGCCCAGTAGAAAGGATGGGTGTTAAAAGATGGGATACCGCCAACGACCGGCCATTTTGTGGAGCAGTAATTACAAACATAACTGCTGCCTGCCCTTCTAACAGCACCCCTGCATTTAGGGCAACGCAAAAGGTTATCCAATACTCTAAAAATTGTTATCCCTCCACCGATTCTCAATAATGACTTCAAATTGAATAAAACCTTTCTGATTAAAGATCACAGCTACTTTTATGTAAAATGGGGCGATTTATTAAAACGATGACGAACCAGGCTATGAAAACTGATCCCGGGACGACGCTCCCGCACATATCGATCGTGATCGTCAACTGGAACGGCAGGCACTTCCTGAAGCAATGCCTGGACTCCGTCCTCAGACAGACTTACAGGCATTACGATGTCTACCTAATCGACAACGCATCCACGGATGGCTCAGTGGAGTTTGTGGAAAATAATTACCCAGGCGAGATAAACTCCGGCAGGCTGAAAGTGATCAAAAACAACAAGAACTACGGATTCGCGGAAGGAAACAACATAGGAATCCGCGAGGCCATGAAGAACCCGGATGTGAGGTATATCGCAACGCTGAATGCCGATACCATCGCTACCGAACAGTGGCTGGAAAAGCTGGTTGCTGCGGCCGTTGCGGAGGAGAACGTCGGCATGGCCCAGGGAAAGATTCTCTTGATGGATAGGAAGAGGATAGACTCAACGGGAATCCTGTTCTACCGGAGCGGAACGTGGTGGGACAGGGGGGAGGGGGAGGTCGATGCCGGGCAGTACGATTCGCAGGGGGAGATATTTGGTGTGTGTGCCGCCGCTGCCCTCTACAAAAGGGAGATGCTTGAGGAAGCGGCCACAAACGGGGAATTTTTCGACAGGGATTTCTTCGGGTACGTAGAGGACATCGAACTATCTGTAAGGTGCAGACTGCGGGGATGGAAGGCCATTTACGTGCCTGATGCGGTCGTGTATCACCAAAGGGGTGGCACCACCGGGCCAGCTTCCGCATTTTTGATATACCACACTGCTAGGAACGACCTGTTACTGATGTTCAAGGTAATGCCAGCAGGTTTCATAGTCAGCAATTTCCCCCTATTACTCTTCTCACAAATAGGCGAAGTTTATTCTCACAAAAAAAACATTAGACTGATTCTCAAGGCCAAGCTGGATGCCCTGCGCATTTTGAAAAGAATGTTGTACAAGAGGAAGAGATTTTTCATGAAAAAAACTAAAATTTACCTTAATAATTACACCGAGAAGTATCTTTTTCCACCGGTGGACGCTGTGCCCTCATGGCTTTAAGAGCTTCATGTATCTCAAGCGGTTTTGATTTAACTATGCCCGAACACTTGGAAACATCGAGGGAAGAGTCCCTCGGCCTTTTCGCACGCCAATTCATTTCCTCCATTTTGGCAGGATAAATGAGTTCACAATCCTGTTCAAAAATTTTCGCGAGTTCAACGGCGAACTCGTACCTGCTGGCTCGTGTGGCCCCGGCGGCATGAAGTACCCCGGTAATTCTCTTCTCTGAGATCTCCAGTATCATCTCGGCCAAGTTTGTATTCAATGTGGGTGAAACGTACTGATCCGTCACCGCCCGAACTGGCTTGCCTAAAGAAAGGTTGGAGAGAACCCATGTCGCAAAGTTTTCTTTTTTCCCCCAACCATACAGGGCACTGGTCCTGATGATGCACCAGTCACCCGCACTTGCACGAACGCGATGTTCCCCTTCCAGCTTTGTGTTGCCGTAGTAGTTTACGGGACGCGGTTCGTCGTCCTCTCTGTAGAGCCCCTTCTCACCGCTGAAAACGTAATCGGTGGATATGAAAATCAGGTGCGCGCCGACCTCGCGTGCCGCGAGCGCAATTTGCTGAGTGGCGAGCGCATTCAGCCTGAATGCCATCTGCCGATTTGTTTCACAACCATCGACATCTGTGTATGCTGCCGTGTGAATTATCACCTCCGGCTTTAGTCTGATGATAGATGGTCTAATGGACTGCAGGTCAAGCAGGTCTAGCTTCACGGGTTCCCCGCCAAGAGGGGGCTCTCTAACGTAAGAGGCCAAAACCTCATGTCCTGCGTCAACAGCTGTCTCTACCGTCTGATGCCCCAGCAGGCCAGTTGAACCCGTGACCAAAATTTTCAACTCACCACCGCAGTTTCCAAGGGGTCGGGTGCAGCACATTTTTTGTGGCGATCGGTTCCCACCACCACCTGTTTTCAACGTACCATTTCACAGTCTGTTCTAACGCGGCATGAAAATTGTGACGCGGTTTCCATCCCAGCTTTCTTATCTTAGAGGAGTCCAAACTGTACCTGAAGTCATGGCCAGGACGATCCTCTACGAATGTTATCAGCTCTTCGTTTTTCCCCATGATCTTAAGTATGGATTTCACCACCTCTATATTTTCCAACTCATTGCCCGCGGATATGTTGTATATCTCCCCTGCCTTGCCCTTTTCAACAAGCAGATCAATGGCCTCACAGTTATCCAGCACGTATATCCAGTCCCTAACATTTTTCCCTGAACCGTATACTGGGATCTTCATGCCTAGGGCGGCCCGTATTATCGTCTTGGGTATCAACTTCTCTGGGTACTGGTAGGGCCCAAAGTTATTTGTGCACCTGGTTACAAGTGCGTCCATGCCGTAGGTCCTACAGTAGCTGAGAACCAGCATGTCCGCGGCGGCCTTAGACGCTGAGTACGGATTAGAGGGTTGGATGGAGTCCGTTTCCTTGAACGAACCTTCTCTCGCCTCGCCATAGACCTCGTCGGTGGAAATGTGGATAAATCTTGAGATCTTACGCTTTCTGGCCTGCTCAATCAAGTTAAACGTGCCAACCGTGTTAGTTCTGAGGAATGGTTCCGGGTTGGAAATGCTCCGATCGACGTGGGTTTCTGCGGCAAAGTTTATCACCACATCGACCTCATTCATCAGCTTTGAAACAAGCTTGGGGTCGCTGATGTCCCCCTTTACAAATCTGTATCGCCTGTCATCCGCAATGTCTTTCAGGTTAGCCGGGTTGGAGCCAGTCGACATATTGTCCAGGTTCACTACCCTCACATCTTTTCCGGCTGAAAGAACGCGGCGCACGAAGTTGCTACCTATAAAACCCAAACCGCCAGTTATCAGGAACTTCATAGCACTCCTCAACCGTGTTTTAAGCCCGGAGCAAGTCTCCAGTTGTATGGAATTTCTTTGGTGTCAGGGGGAAGCCTGTACTCATCAGGCTCATCGTAGTTGTAAAGCGCGGTCGGTATGTTGACCACAAGGGCCGGTTCTTTGCCCAAAGCCTTAAACCCGTGCCAGACCTCCGCCGGTATCTTCACGAGGAGCGGGTTTTTCTCGCTCATCTCAAACTTATTTATCTCCCCCCTGGTCCGGGAGTTCTCCCTGCCGTCGTAAAGAACCAACCTGGCCCTTCCCTTTACGCAGGCAAGGTTGTCTGTTTGTCCCTTGTGCATGTGCCACGCTTTCACGACCTTGGGCTTTGCCGCTGTGATGTATGCCTGCCCGAATTTTTCAAAAAGATCCCAATCGCTGCGGAGAATTTCCATCAGCCAGCCACGTTCATCAACAATTCTTCTCAGCTTCTTTACCACAACGCCGTCTATCATACGCCCACCCAGTCATAACCTGATATCGGATCTTTCACCCACGATAAATGTCCTTCGCCCGGGCTTTCCGGAGTTAGAAACTATCTCGGAGTATGCCCCGATTATGCTGTCCTGGATTTTCTCCCCGGTGTCTATCACGCAATGTTCCATAATGATGGAGTTCTCAATTTCGCACCGCTTCACCACAGTTTCGCTCCCAACGCTGGTGTAAGGTCCTATTACGGCCCCCCCGCCAACAGTCGAATTCTTCCCGATGATTGCCGGTCCGGTAATTCTCGCTCCCTGACATATTCTCGCACCCTCTTCGACGATAACTTTCCCTCGCACATAACGCATGTCCTCAACTTTGCCTTTTATTTTGGATTTTAACTCATCGAGAACAAGCCTGTTGGCCTCCAGGATATCCTCGCACGTCCCGGTATCCTTCCACCAACCCTCGACAAATTTGTAGCCGACGGAGTACCCCTTTTCAAGCAGAAGCTGTATGGCCTCGGTTATCTCAAGTTCACCCCGCCATGAGGGTTTAAGCTGCTTAATCATGTCGAAGATAATGGGCTTGAAGAAATAGATGCCAGTTAAGGCGTAATCGCTGGGTGGCTTTTTCGGCTTCTCGATGAGCCTGATCAAGTTCCTCCTCCGATCAAACTCGGCGACTCCAAAGCGCTGGGGATCCTTTACCTTGCACAGCAAGATCATTGCATCAAAATTGGATTCCCTGAATGACTCCGCAAATTTATTAATCCCCCCCTTAAGTAAATTATCTCCCAGATACACCACAAAAGAATCACTGCCCACAAACTCACGGCATTCACCCACCGCATGAGCTATTCCCTTGGGCTGATCCTGCTGGATGTATGTGATCTTGACCCCGAATTTGTCCCCATTCCCGTAGTAATTCTTCACTTTTTCGGGGTAGATGTCACCAAGCACTATTGCGATTTCATCTATCCCGGAGTTTTTCAGGTCCTCAAGCACATACTGGGAAATCGGCTTGTTAGCAACAGGAATGAGCTGCTTTGGTCCAGTATGAGTCAGCGGCCGGAGTCTTGTTCCATGACCCCCGTGGAGGATAATTCCCTTCAAACGCAACCCGCTCAATAATCCACGATCCAAACATTTAAAAGTTGGTTTCAAGTTGAACTGACATTTAATAATAGAAAGCTGATGTATATATGGTGTCTCATGAATGTCTCCTTTCTCTATCCCGCCAGCGGCATCAGCCCCCACCCGGCGCACCTGGCCTGGGCGAAGTCGATCGGCTCCCGCGTGGTGGAAACCCCAATGGGCATCGGGCGCTTCGACCAAAACAAGCTGAAAGGCTCAGACATCCTGCTGCTGGAATCCCTTTACTGCGCACCCTTCGCCAAGAGCTATAAGAAAAAAAACCCGAACTGCAGGGTAATCTCCATCATCGCGGACACGAGCTTCTGGCCAAAACGTCTGAACTTAGCCCGGAAAATTTTTTACAAGATGTACCTGGGCGCCGTTGACGGGTTCCTCGCGGACTCGAACAGGATTAAGAGGGATATCAGGAATTTTATCGATCGCCCTGTCGCCGTTGTGAGACCCTTCGCCGTCAACAGGTTCGATATTAAAAAGCATGCCTTCAACAGGTCGCTGCTGTTTATCGGTAATGATGCCGAAGAAAAGGGATACAAGTACTTGTTACGAGCTATGGACTTTCTGCCCGATTTCGAGCTGTTCCTGGTTGGGGATTGTTGCAGGAGAGTAAGAACGGACAAGGATAACATTCACCTCGAGGGCAGGGCGCCCAGCCTGAAGAAGTACTTCGAAAAATGCTCGATATACGTTCATCCCGCTGACTTTGAACCGTTTGGTGTGGCACCGTTGGAGGCTATGTATGCAGGCCTGATCCCGATACTCACAAAAGACGTTGGGTTGAGCGAGATGTTTAGCAAGGAGCTTAAGATCCTGTTGCTCAGAAATAATGCCCCTAAAGAAATAGCGAGGAAAATTTCTGAGATTTATAACTTCAGAGACAAGGAAAAAATCATAAAAAAATGCAAAGCGCTGGCAAGGAGTTGGACGGAGAAAAAAAGCATCAAGTTGTTCAAGCAATCGTTTTTTGACGTGTTATCAAAAGTTGCCTGAAACTCATTGAAATACTTGACAGAAAACAACCCGAAAGCGGTGGCGGAAAAGATAGCCGAGGTCTATTCATACCCTGACAAAAGAGAGCTGGTAAGAAAATGCATGAGGCTATCCGAACAGCACACGGAGGAGAAGAGCATCAGGCGGTTAAAAAAATGCTTTCAGAAAGAAGGCACCCATCTACATCCCCGTCAGCCTGAGCCTCAGCATGCTTATGAAGATCCTCATCCCGCTCGCTATGGTGGTGCCCCTCGCCCTGGAGTAGGGGGTGAAGAAGCACCTCACCGGGACCTCCTCTATCCGGAGGCCCTTTAGCCTAGCCTGTATCACTATCTCAGATGATACCTCGTACCTGTTGCTCCTTATCCTTATCACCTCAAGCGCCCGCCTGCTGAGCGCCCGCATACCCGACTGAGAGTCCGTGAGGACCCCCCCGAGCATCAGCGTGATGAAGTTCAGTATAAAGTTCCCGAGGCGCTTGTGAAGGGGCGGATTGACGAACCTCCTCTGCCCTATGACGACATCGCAGCCATCGATCGCCCCGACAAGGCGCCCGACCTCGGACGGATCATGCTGACCGTCCGCATCGAAGGTGACCGCGCAGTCCGCACCGAGCTCGAGGGCCTTCGCCAGACCAGTCCTGAGGGCCGCCCCCAGCCCCATGTTCCTCTCGTGCCTGACCACGACCGCCCCCTTCGCCCCCGCTATTTCCCCGGTCCTGTCGCGCGATCCGTCGTCCACCACTATGATGTTCCTCCACCCCTCCCTGTGCAGCCCGTCGATCACGCCGCCAATCGCCCTCTCCTCATTGTGCGCCGGCATCACTATCCAGACGTTCTTCCCCATTCCTCCCACAGCTCCCTCACACCGTCCTCTATCCCCACGCGCGGCTCGAACCCCAGAATCCTCCTCGCCCTCGATATGTCTGCGCAGCTGCGCCTGACCTCCCCGGGGCGCGGGGGGAGGCGCTCAGGCCTCAGGAGCGTGCCGCTGATTCTCATGAGCATCTCGCAGAGCTCGTTCACGCTCGTCTCCCTTCCCGTCCCCACATTTATCACGCTGCCCACCGCCTCCTCCCTCTCAAGCGCCAGGACCGTGGCCCTTGCAACGTCCGAGACGTGCACGAAGTCTCGGGTCTGGTTCCCATTTCCGTATATCTGGGGGGGAAGCCCGGACCTCAGCCTCTCGATGAACCTGACCATCACCCCCGCGTAATCACCGCCCGCCTGCCTCGGCCCGTAGACGTTGAAGTAGCGCAGGCAGACCACCGGGACCCCCTCATCCCTGTGGAACTCCATGCATATTCCCTCAGCCTCAAGCTTGCTGCGGGCGTAGGGGGACAGGGGATCGGGCCTGGCGTCCTCTCCAACCGGAATTTTCTCCGGACTGCCGTAAACCGCGCAGGAGGAGGCGAGGACGAACCTCCTCATGCCCGTGGCAGCGCACTCCTCAAGCACCGTCCTCGTCCCGGCCACGTTCACGTCCATGGTGAGTTCCGGGTCCTCCATCGAACGCTGAACGCTCACCATCGCTGCCTCGTGTATCACCCAGTCCGCCCCCTCAACGCAACTCCTCACCGCCGCGGGATCCCTCACGTCCCCCCTGACCAACCTGAACCTGGGATCGCCGAGGTGCCGGCTGAGGTTCTCCCTTCTTCCGCTGGAAAAGTCGTCCAGCACGGTCACCTCGTGTCCCAGTTTCATCAGAAGGTCGACGATGTGGGATCCTATGAATCCCGCCCCTCCTGTGACGAGAGCCCTCATGAGCGCCCCTCACTTCCTACTCCCTCCGCCCTTATATTTCAGAAGCCTCAGCGGGCCCCACATATTTTCCAGCCAAGCTATCGAGGCGCATGGCGCAGCGCCGTCGCTTCACGAGGCTGCCATTCATCCCACGGCGAACCGCAGCCGCCTCAGGGTACCCATTGGAACGCTAGATCATGCAGACTGTCCGCACCGAAATCCGCGCGTTACAGGACGCGGAAAATTATCATTAAAAAACGGAAAAAGGAGGCAGATCTCATCTCAGTGCGGACCTCGCGAAATTTTATAACGCCGCAAGCGGAGGGTTAGGAGGGAACCACGTGAAAACCTGGCACACCGAGATAACGTTCACGACGAACAGGGGCAGGGAGATACTCGACGTGACTGACGAGGTGATGAGGGCGGTCAGGGAATCCGGAATAAGGGAAGGGATCCTAGTCGTACAGCTGCCGCACGCTACCGCCTCGCTGATCCTGAACGAGGCCGAGAGCGGGCTGATGCAGGACATAATGAGGAGGGTGGACGAGCTGGTGCCTGTCCGTGGGAACTATTCACATGATGAGATAGATGACAACGCGCACGCGCACATCAAATCCGCGATCCTCGGCTCCTCAGTGGTCCTTCCGGTGATCGGCGGGAGGGTGGCGAGGGGAACGTGGCAGAACTTCCTTGTGCTCGAGGAGGACGGGCCGCGGACGCGCAGGCTTGTGGTCTTCCTTATGGGTGAGTAGATGGCCACCGTTTACCTGGACATAGAGACATCGGGGCTGAAGGCGAACGAGGGGAGGATAGTCGCGATCGGCATAATGAAGGGGGAGAGCCCGGAGGTCAGGTACGCCGCAAGCCTGGACGAGGAGACCGCGCTGCTCGACTGGCTCAGGCGCGAGCTCGAGGGATGCGAGACGCTCGTCACCTGGAACGGATCCAGCTTCGACATACCGTTCATACTTAGCCGGGCAGCTTTCCACAGGATGAACATGGGGCGGCTCCTCAGGCTGCCCTCCCTCGACCTCTACGAGTGGTCAAAGGCGCACCTCCTCCTCTCAAGCCAGAGGCTCGAGGCCGTGGCCAGGTTCCTCGGAATAAATGCGATCGGGAGCTTCCACGGGGGGGATGTTCCCTCGCTGTGCAAGCTGGCAGACATGGGGGACGCGGAGGCGAAGAGGATCGTGGTTGAGCACTGCAGGGAGGACCTCATGCTGCTGAAGCGCGTTCACGAGAGGCTCAGGCCGCTTGTAGAGGGCTCGGGATGGATGCTCCCACCGCCCGTGGTGGGCGGGCGATCATCCGAATAGCGAGACCGCCGCGTAGTTCCAGAGGGCATGGGCACCGGAGGCGAGCGCGATGAGGAGAAACATCCTCATCATTCCTCCCGCTTTTCTGGAAGAGCCAAAGTAAACGCCAACGCCCGCAAGCGCTGACAGCAACACGTGAAGCAGGACGAGGAGCGCACGCATGCCGGCTGCCTCGAGGAGCGGATAGAAGCGGGAGAGGGTCGCGGTGTAGAACATTCCCTCGATCACGCCGAAACCGAGGCCCGCCAGTGCACCTCCGAGGGCGCCCGATGCCGGGGACCTTATGGACCTTGAACCCCTGAAAGCCATGGCTGCAACGCCGATCTGCTTCACCGGCTCCTCCACGAGTCCCGCAAGGACCGCCAGGGCCAGAAGGTCCTGGAGCCCGACGAAAAACAAAAGCTCAATCAATCCCGCGAGCATCAGGGCAACTATGCCTCCGAGAAAACATGCGAGGTAGGCCAGCCAGCGCGGCCTCGGGGGACCGAGCCTCGCGCCGCACCTGGGGCAGAAGAGGTCCCCACGCTTTACCATGAAGCCGCAGTTCTCACACCTGCCCCACCCTGACCTTATAGCCCGCCGGCGCCGGGAGGATTTCCGCCGCGCGCGTTTCTTCACTATGCCATCACCAGAGCAGGATCACTCCGATGATCCAGATTACAATTCCTATCGCTCCCAGCACTATCCCCCCAGTCCCCTTCCTCGGATCGAGCGCCCTTGCCCTGCTCCCGTAGTATATCGCGAGGGGGCCGAGTATCCAGCCGAAGATGAATATGCTGAGTATGCCGAGTATCTTTGCATAGCCATTGTACTTGTCAGCAAAGGTGGGAATCCCGGCCTCTCCCGGTTTCCCCCGTGGAGCGAGGCTCGCGCCGCACTTCCCGCAGAAGCTCGCATTGGCGGGCACCGGATAGCCGCAGGATGGGCACCTCCTTGCAGCCCTCCTTCTCACACCGCCTCCGGCCGGCGTTGGATCACCTGCTTTAACATGAACTTCAGACCATAAAAAAACTCGCGGAGTGCCTTTTACCGCTGAAGATTGAATTCTGATGGGACGATGGGAAACAGAGAAACCGCCCTCAGGGCCCTGGAGGCCCGCGCCAGGAGATGCAGGAGGTGCGCGCTTCACAGGACGCGGAGCAGGGTAGTTTTCGGCTCCGGCCCCTCAGACGCGAGGGTGATGCTGGTCGGCGAGGCCCCGGGAAGAATGGAGGACCTGGCAGGACTGCCCTTTGTGGGGGCGGCAGGAAAGAGGCTCAACCGCCTGCTCGAGGTCGCCTCCCTCAAACGCGAGGACGTGTACATAACGAACGTCGTGCTCTGCAGGCCTCCCGGGAACAGGAGGCCGAGGAGGGAGGAAGTGGAGGCATGCCGCGGTTTCCTCCAGGAGCGCATGGCTATAATCACTCCTGAGATCGTTGTGGCGCTGGGGAAAACCGCAGCCGAGGCCCTGCTGGGAAGGAACGTGAGCATGGAGAGGCAAAGAGGAAGATGCGTGAGGCCAGCCTCCGGAAGCTTCAGGCTGCTCATCACATACCATCCGGCCGCAGCGCTCTACAGGGGCAGCACGTGGAGGAGGATCGTGGCGGACTTTAAAAAGCTTGGAGCAATTGTCCGGCGGTCATCACGCGGCAGCCTCTGATGCCGTCCTAAAATCCCGTAGCAAACTGCAACGGGATCCTTTCTGGCTCCACCGGTGGTTTCTCGGCGGCCACAGGCCGCTCCGCCATCGGCTGCATCTGCCAGCAGTCGGCGGGGACGTGCCTCGCCCCATCCTTAGCTATGTTCCAGCTCGCCACCAGGTGACGGCCCGCCTCGAACCCGCAGGCCCCACACCTGTAGGCGTGCCCATTCGGTCTGTTGTAGCGACCACATATCGGGCGAATACCGAAACGGATTGGGTTCCCACATATATAAAAAGCTATTGTTTTATGCAGCAGTTACATCACCCTTTTCCCGGTGCTTTTCGAAGTACCTGCGCACCGGCTCAAAAAGCTCAACTATTCCTTCCGCCACAGCCTGTTTTAGATCGGCTGGGTGCAGTTTTCCCTCGGAGTAGATCTTCTTCAGCTCCGCAGCCGTTTCAACCCGGACCGGGCCTCCGTATTTCTGGGGCCTTTCGATATCGAGCCCCCCGAACCGCCTAATCAGAAGATGCTCTGCGTATTCGATGATCGGGTTTCCCTCCGTTATTTTTGGCGGGCAGTACGCCTTTTTTATTTTATCCATGATCTTTTCAGGAGGGTCATCAACCGCAACAAAATTCCCCTTGCTGGATGACATCTTGTCAGATCCATCTATCCCGTGGAGAAGCGGCAGGTGGATGCAGACTGGTTTCTTGTAGCCCAGCGTGGGAAGTTTTTCCCTTGCGATCATGTGAACCTTCCTCTGATCCTCGCCACCGACCGCGATGTCGGCCCCCAGGTGCGCTATGTCAACCGCCTGCATGAGGGGGTAAATCACCTGCGCAACGTCCGGGTCCTCCTGCTTTTTCGCTATTTCGGCCATCGCCCTTCTTGCCCTTAGAAGGGTCGACTGGGTTGCCATCCTGAAAACATCTATTATGTATTCCTCTCTGAGCTGAAATTCTGAACCCAGCCTGAACTCCGTGAGCTCCGGGTCCAAGCCCAACCCGATGAAACAGTGCTTGTTGTACTCTGCGGTTCTTCTTATCTCATCCAGCTCCCCCTTATCGTTCAGATATGCGTGGAGGTCTGCGAGCAGCACGATGATTTTACCGCCAGCCTTCTGGAGATCCATAAGCTTTAACGCGGTCAGAACATGGCCAAAATGGATCTTCCCAGAAGGTTCATATCCGCAGTACGCTGTGAATCCTCCGCTTGACACAACCTCTCTCAGTTCTTCCTCAGTCACTATTTCGGAGGTGCCACGCACGGCCAGCCTGAACTTTTCCTCCATCCCACACCATGAAAAGCTCTTTCCTTTAGCTAAAAGGCTTCTGCAGCTCGAACAGCACCCTCTCCCTGCCCCCTTGATTTCCACTGCAGGACCAGCTCCCTCCATTTCATGTACTTTTCCCCTTTCGGCCCGGCTAGTTCCTCAGGAAGAACCTCGATCAGCCGAAATAGCTCCTCCTTTCTTCTCACCTCAAGTCGATACATTGCCCCGTTGCGGGTTATTTTTCCCACTTTTAAAATCTTCCTTGCGGTTTCCAGTGGAACTGGGCTTTGGGAGTCTGCGTAAAATACTGGGTTGTTATAGGTATATATTTTTTCTCCATCTTTAATTTTCTTTTTTATTTTAACTCTGCTTACCGTGAAAACTCCTTTAAATTCCATAAATGCCGTTATCCATCCAAGATCGTATTTATTTATTACCATTTATTGCCCAATATTTATCATAACTAACTTCCTATTTAACAATATAATCTCCAGTGGAAACAAAGGGGTGCCTCGTTCGGTGTGCCTCGGTCTTAAAATAAAACAAAAGGCAGTGTAAAATAAAAAATTAAGACAAAAAACAAACATAATATGATAAAAAAACAATTTTTATGAAGTAACCAAATAAATCAAAACAAAAACAAGTAAAAACACAAAAAACATCAGAAATATAGCTTTTCCAAAAAATTGTTCGGTGACCCCTCTCCCCAGATTCCACATAAACATAAAGCATCAGATACGAGCATGGTGGCGCATGTACTACCAAAGAACGGATGTTAAAAGGGCCGTGTGCGGCTACGCATCTTCAGGAAGGAGCTATGGGATACGGGAGGGTGCATTTTTCAACAGAGAAAGGAGAACATTCCATCGCACAATAAAAACAAGAGAAGGAGAAAAAAAACCAGTGGATCTAACCCCAGCAGGGATTTCAGACGCCCTGCAGATGGGCGCCAGCGCCTTTTACTGCTCCTACTGGCTATATGACAGCAGCGATTTTTCCAACCCCGTTGGCAGGGATCTTGTGTGGACTATCAGAGCGGAAAAGGGAGGCCTGGAGTTTGCGAAGAAAGTTACAAAGATGGCATTGGAGGCGCTCTGGGAAGCTGGCGCGGATCCGCTGGTGAAGTATTCAGGGGATATGGGATTTGATATAGTGCTTCCCCTGGAGAGCATTCCGTTTGAGCTCTGGCGTGGAAATCCGGAGGCGTTAGATGAGCTCCAGAGAGAGCTTTCGGAGGCTATTGTGAGCTATGTCGGCTCACGGCCCGGCGTCACCGTGGAGCACGGAAAATCAACTTTTACGGTAAAGGAGGACGAAAAAACCTCCCTCCTCTCCGAGCTCCGGGTCAAGCGAGGCCTTTTGCTTGCGCCGATGAGCTTGAATCCGGAGACAGGGCTGGTTTCGGTCCCGCTGCATCCCTGGGAGCTGGATTCGTTTACAATTTTGGATGCGAGTCCCTCAAGGGTAAAGACGAGGGAGTGGAGGTTTGACAGCACTCCGAACTATGGATTACTGAGGTATGCAAAGGCGTGGCAGGCGCAGTCCGCGAAAACCTAACGTTGCCGGTCCTCTGGTTAAGCTTTAACATGGCGGTGCAGAAGCGGTAAGCGTGAAAGATCTCGTCTCAAAAATAGAAAAGCTGCGGAACTCTGAAGTGGGCGAAGCTGTGCGCGGCAGGATGGAGGAATTTACAAGAAGGAAGAGGGAGGGAAACGAGGAGTGGTTTTCAGAGCTGTGTTTTTGTATCCTCACCGCAAACGCAACAGCAGAGGCAGGGCTGCGGGCCCAGAGGAAGTTGGGAGCTAAGGGTTTTCTCAGTCTTCCAGAAAGGCGGCTTGCGGATGAACTCAGAAAAATAGGGCACAGATTTCCCAACGCTAGAGCCAGATTTATAGTTGAGGCGAGGAGGCACTGGCAGGTTAGGGATATCCTGAACGAGTTTGATGATCCAGCACATGCCCGTGCCTGGCTGGTCGATAATGTAAAGGGGGTTGGACTGAAGGAAGCCAGCCATTTTTTAAGGAACGTTGGGTTCTTTGATTTTGCGATACTGGACAGGCACGTGTTGGGCGTTCTACATCAGCACGGCGTCATAAGCGAAAAACCACGTCACCTTTCTAAAAAGAAATATGAGGAAATAGAGAAAAAGGTGAGGGGGCTCGCGGATAAAGTCCGGATGAAACCGGGTGAGCTAGACCTCTACCTATGGTTCATGAAGACCGGCAAGGTCCTAAAGTGAGCGGGATGAGATGAGTGCCGTCACAGGTTGCTCCGGTGTTAAGGTGCCCGAGCCCCTCCCTGCACGATGCGAAGGTCAGGTTGTTATCAAGACAGGACTTTCTAACGGAGAGCATTAGCTCCTCCCGCATTTGTTTCGGCAGGTACCACCCGCGCTTTTTCTCCCCCCTCCTAAAATAGAATTCCCTCAGCCTTGACGATTCCCTTGGGAAGGCGGATGAGAAACGCTTCCAGCCATCCGCGCGGGGCTTGAAGGTGGAGGCAGTTATGTGCGAGGCCCCCGCCCTCGCCGCAGCCCGGACGATGCTCTCTGTCTCCCCAGCATTGACAAAAGGGATGATCGGATCCACTCGGACGGTGGTCGGCAAATGGCGGGAAAGATCCCTCAGGGCCTTCAGTCTTGCGGAAGGACCCGGGGCGCCTGGCTCAAGCCTGCTTGAAAGCTCCTCATCCAGGGTGGTGATGGTCAGGCTTACTGCGCACGGAATTCTCTTCAATAGATCGAGATCGCGCACCACCATATCCGACTTTGTTATTATCTGAACCCTTCTCCTCTTCTCGGCCATGAGCTCCAGACATTTTCTTGTCAGCTTCAGTTTGGCCTCCAACGGGGGGTATGGATCAGAACTGTTGGACATGCTTATAACAAGATTTGGATCGGTTCTTTCAAGGTCGCGCTTGACCCTGTTGATCAGATCCTTCTTCTCCCTGCACTCAAAAGCACGCGGGATGTATGAAGATATGTAACAGTACACGCAAGAATGCGGGCATCCTGTGTATGGATTAAACCCGTACTTTTTCGGGCAAGTGCAGAGCGGGTCCTTCCACGGGTCGAACTCGCGTATTACGTCCATGTTCCAAGAGATAATAGGTGCGCCGAGATAAAGGCCCCCACATCCCTCCATGACCCCGGGCGATGTAGCCCAGCCGAACCGCCCAAAAGGGCAGCCCGCCAGACCACATCGTTCCGACCTTTTCAGATCGTGTGGTCACCCTCTCGAGTTACCACGCCGCGGTCCTGAAGAGACTCAGAACCAGTCTTGCCAGCCTGCTGTTCAGAGCGCCATGGACCGGCCAATCCACGGCACCCCTACCAGTGGGATCCACCAAGACCAGTTCTAGAGACCTTCCGGATGGCCCTCTCGGCGCGATTTTTACTCATTTTTTGGGAATAAAAATTTTTCCGTTTCCGGCAAGTAAGCCAGAAGATGAAAACCTTTAAATATTGAATAAGTCTCATTTCACCGGACGTAACAGGAGGAATTTTGGTGCCCAGGTGCTGTCCCTCTTGTTACCTATACGAGGACTGTGAAGAGAGGGGCGAGTGCTGCGAGGAGTGCGATTTCTACAACAAGGGAAAGTGTATGCTGAAGGAAAAGGAAGCATACGGGATACTTGAGAAGTGAACCCGCGGGAAGGATAATTAACCAGCGTGTTGCAGGTTATACTGGAATGTGCATGCCCATGGATCCATTTGACGAGGACTTTTTCAAGCACCTCCTGAGACGCCTCAGGGAATTTGACAGGGAATTTCAGGAAATGGAGAAGAGGCTCAGGATGGACTTCCGGGAGTTTGGGCGTGGCCCGGGGGTTTCAGGGTTCAAGGTAGAGATAAGGGATTTTGGCAGGGGGAGGCCCGAGGTTAAGGTGACAAGGATCGGGGAGCAGCAGAGGGGAATGGCAGCGCGTGTTTCACCAGTTCCAACCGCTGGCGCGGCCGTTCAGCCAGAGAAACCGACCAGGCCGATAAAGAAAATGCTTGAGACGAATGCGTGTAAGGTTGAAAAGCCAGGCGAGGTTGTGATAACAGTGCAGGCGCCCGGGGCGGACGAGAAGGGGGTGGAGGTGAGGAGGGTCGGGGAGGCCGTTGAGATCATCGCTAGGAAGCCAGACGGGGAGACGTATTTCTGCACATTCGAAATTCCGCGGGACGCACGCCTTGAGGAGAGAAAAATAGAGCTGAGGAAAGGCGTGCTCACGGTCATGATACCGAGGCGCAGGGTCACAAAAGTAAGGGGATGAAGGCAAAGCCGCGGAGCTGCGGGTCACGGAGGAAAATCGTGAAGTATGTTGTTATCGTGGGGGACGGAATGGCGGACTACCCGCTGCCGGAGCTGGGTGGAAAAACACCGCTTCAGGCAGCGGAAAAACCGAATATGGACTGGATTGCGTCCCATGGAAAAAGCGGGCTCATGAGAACGATCCCCAGGGGAATGGAAGCGGGTTCTGATATAGCGATAATGTCCATTCTGGGGTACAACCCGAGAAGGTACCACACGGGCAGGGGCCCGCTCGAAGCCGCGGCCCTCGGCGTGAGGCTCTGCGAGAGGGACATCGCGTTCAGGTGCAACCTGATAACCGAGGAAGACGGGGTGATAAAGGACTACAGCGGTGGGCACATAACAACACAGGAGGCAAAGAGGCTCCTCAGGAGGGTCGCAGCGAGATATGGAAAGGTCGGGGAGTTCTACCCGGGCGTGAGCTACAGGCACCTGTTTGTCCTGAGGAACGCACCTCCGGAGGCCGCGAGAATAAGGACCACCCCGCCGCACGATGCGCTGGGCAAAAAGGTGGTGAGCTGTCTTGCCTCTCCTGAGGACAACAGGGTGGCCCGTCTGGTGAATCAGATGATGCTGGAGTCCAGGGAAATTCTCTCCAGAGATCCGGTGAATCTATCCAGGGTAAAAATGGGAAAGAACCCCGCGAACATGATATGGCTTTGGGGTCAGGGAGTAAGGCCGAAGATGCCCTCAATGAGAGAAAAATTTGGGATTGACGGATCCGTTGTGTCAGCGGTCACGGTCGTCAAGGGCGTTGGGATATGTGCGGGGCTTCAGAGCGTGGAGGTCCCAGGCGCAACAGGGTATTATGACACCAGCTATGAGAACAAGGCGAAATACGCTCTCAGGGAGCTGAGGAGCAGGGACTTCGTACTGGTTCACGTTGAGGCTCCAGACGAGGCAGGGCATGAGGGAAATGTTGAGGAGAAGGTAAGGGCAATAGAGAACATTGACTCCAGGCTCATAGGAAGGATAATGGACGGCATGAATGAGGAGTACAAAATAGCGGTCATGGCGGACCACCCGACTCCAATAAAGGTAAGAACGCACACCAGGGAGCCCGTGCCCTTCTCCATCTCCTCTCCGGCGGGGGACAGGGATGGTGTTAAGCGGTTTGATGAGGACTCTGCGGCGGGGGGAGGGTTCGGCCTGATGGAGGGGCACAGGTTCATGAGGGTCATGGTCGGGCGCTGAGAAGCGGTGTTATAAGCAATCCGGATTAGTTGAAGTGGGAGAGGGGAGTGGAAAGGTGCTTGTCAGGATGGTTCTGGAGCTGGAGGACACCCCGGGTCAGCTCTTGAGGGCTCTGGAGCCGGTGTCGAGATTCGGCGGCAACATCAAGAGCATCATGCATGACAGGGAGCAAAAGACTCCGATGGGAAGGCTCCCGGTGACCCTCGTCTTCGAGATTCCAGGCAAGCAGCAGCTTGGGAGGATCCTCGGATCGTTGAAGGAGAGGGGAATAAGGATAATACAGCTTGGTGAGAGGGAGGCGGCGGTCAGAAAGGTGGTCCTGCTGATCGGCCACATAATTCACACCGATATAAGGGACACGATCGACAGGCTCAACAGAATAAACGGGGCGAGGGTCTCAGATCTTGAACTTGCAATGGGAGGGCCGAACAGGGAATCCGCGGCCACAATGACGATCTCAGCCGGGAGCGAAAAAACAGCCAAAAAGGCGCTTCAGGCCCTGGCAGCGATATGCAGAAGAAAGGGGCTTCTGATGATAACATCGCTTGGTGATGAATGATGCGCATTATCCTGGTTGGGTTCGGGAATCTTGGCAGGGGCCTTGCGAGAGCGATGCTGCAGAAATCAGAACAGCTTGGCAGAATGGGAATCATCCCGAAGGTTGTCGCGGCGGTTGATGAGATGGGGGCGGTTGTTGACCCGGATGGACTGGATCTTGCCCACCTCCTTTCCACGGCTCAGAAGAAGGGAACGGTTGGTGCATGCAGGGGCGGGAAACCGGGCATGGGCGCACTTCAGGTGATCGAGGAGGTGGAGGCAGATGTGGTCTACGAGCTGACCCCGACAAACATAAAAACGGGAGAGCCGGGGCTAACGCACATAAAGAGGGCCATGAAAGAGGGGAGGAACGTGATAACTTCAAACAAGGGGCCCCTTGTTGTGGCATTCAGGGAACTTGAATCCCTGGCGAGGAGGCAGGGGGTTGAGTTCAGGTACTCAGCATCCGTTGGTGGGGCGGTGCCGGTGATAGGGCTTGCAAAGAAGCTTCTGGCTGCGAATGAGATAGTTGAGATAAGGGGGGTTCTGAACGGGACAACGAATTACATACTGAGCCGCATGACGAGCGAGGAGGTGCCATTCGACATAGTTCTGAGGGAGGCCCAGGAGATGGGCGCCGCTGAAAAGGATCCTTCCCTTGATATAGGCGGCATTGATACCGCATGCAAGCTCACAATACTGGCAAACTCGATTCTTGGAATGGATGCCACGCTGAGGGACGTTAGGATAACTGGAATCGAGAGGATTTCGCTGGAGGCGGTGAGGCTTGCCAGGAAGGCAGGAAAGATGATAAAGCTGATAGGCGTTGCAGGCAGGGAGGGACTGGAGGTGGGTCCGAGGCTGATTCCCTTCGGGCACCCGCTTGCCGTGGGTGGAACGCTCAACGCCGTAACGTTTGAGCTCGATCTGGCGAGGGAAATCGCTATTTCCGGATACGGGGCTGGTCCGCAGGAGACATCGAGCTCCCTGCTCAACGACCTGATAGATATCCACCGGAGCCTTGAGTAGATGTGGCTGGAGTGCATAGAGTGCGGCGCAAGGATGGACATTGATGCGAGGGAGTATGAATGCCCGAGATGCGGAGGGCTGCTTGAGGTTGAGCTGGACCTGGACGGGCTCAGGGATAGGCTGAATGTTAAAAAGCTTAGGACTGAGCGCCCGAGCGTTTGGAAGTACAGGGAGTTCCTGCCAGTAAAGGATGATTCAAAGATAGTGACGCTCGGTGAGGGCGGAACTCCGTTATACAGGTGCGATCGACTGGGCAGAGAGCTCGGCGTGAGGGAGCTCTACGTCAAGTACGAGGGCGCGAATCCAACAGGTTCCTTCAAGGACAGGGGGATGACCGTGGGGGTGACAAGGGCCCTGGAGTTCGGAGTTAAAACAGTTGCATGCGCCTCCACCGGAAACACATCGGCATCGCTCGCTGCGTATGCGGCCAAGGCTGGACTGAGGTGCCTTGTGCTGCTTCCGAGCAAGAAGGTGGCGCTTGGCAAGCTTGCGCAGGCGGCCATCTATGGCGCGGAGATAGTGTCCATAAGGGGAAATTTTGACGAGGCGCTGAGCATGGTGAAAAGGCTGTGCACAGAGAGGAAGGACATTTACCTCATGAACTCAGTTAATCCGTTCAGACCGCAGGGTCAGAAGACAACCGGGTTTGAGATAGCGGATCAGCTGGGCTGGAACCCGCCGGACAGGGTAATAGTTCCTATGGGAAACTGTGCGAACATATGGGCGATATACAAGGGATTCTACGAGTACGAAAGGGTTGGGATGATAGATAGGGTGCCGATGATGACGGGAATCCAGGCGGAGGGATCGATGCCAATTGTTGAGGCGATAAAGAAAGGGCTCGATCGCTTCAGGCCGGTAAAAAATCCTGAGACAATAGCAACTGCAATAAGGATAGGGAATCCGGTGAACGGACCAAAGGCAATTAGGGCGATCAAAAAAACAGGGGGGACAGCGGAGAGCGTGAGCGACGACGAGATAGTTTCCGCCCAGAGGGACCTGGCAAGGCTTGAGGGAATAGGCGTTGAGCCCTCCAGCGCAGCCACCATCGCAGGATTGAGGAGGCTTATTGAGCAGGGGGTTGTGGGCAGGGACGAGAGGGTCGTCTGCGTGGCCACCGGTAACGTTTTGAAGGATCCGGAAGAGGTCATTGAAGTGTGCGAGAGACCGGCTGAGATTGAGGCTAAATATGAGGATTTGATAAAATACTTGGAGTGATCGAATGAAACCACGTGAGGCAGTTGAGAGGACATTTTCTCTCTTGAGGGAGCACCATGAGTGGTTCAAGAGGTCAATTCCACTCATAGCAAGCGAGAACGTCACAAGCCTGGCCGTGAGGGAGGCCATGATATGCGACTTCCAGCACAGGTATGCGGAGGGATGGCCAACTGAAAGGGTTTACGCTGGATGCAGGTACATAGACCAGGTTGAGATATTAACTATGGAGCTTGCGAGGGAGCTCTTTGGAGCAGAGCATGCGAACGTGCAGCCGGTTTCTGGGGTCGTGGCAAATCTGGCGATGTACACTGCGCTGACGAGGCCGGGTGACACGATGATGTGCCTTTCAATCCCCTGCGGAGGGCACATCAGCATGGGGAAGGAGGGAATGGGGGGAACGGCAGGAGCCGTTCACGGGCTCAAAATCGAGTACTGGCCGTTCGATGAAAAGCGCATGAACATTGATGTGGACGCAGCCGCGAAGAAGCTGAGGGAGGTTAAACCCAAGCTCGCTCTCTTCGGAGGCAGCGTTTTCCTTTTCCCGCACCCCGTGAGAGAGCTTGCAGACGTTGCGAGGGAGGTCGGGGCGTATGTTGGGTATGATGCGGCGCACGTTTCCGGTCTGATAGCCGGAGGGCAGTTCCAGCACCCACTCAGGGAAGGCGTTGATATAATGACATGCAGCACCCACAAGACGCTTCCCGGTCCCCAGCACGGGATGATCCTGTGCAGGAGGGAACTCGCAGAGGCTGTGAACCGGGCGGTCTTCCCGGGGGTGGTCAGCAACCATCACCTCCATTCCATGGCTGCGCTGGCGGTTGCCCTGGCCGAGATGATGGAGTTCGGCAGGGAATACGCCGCACAGATAGTAAAAAATGCCAGGGCTCTGGGCAGGGCGATGTATGAGAGGGGGCTCGATGTGCTCTGTCCGGATCTCGGCTTCACAAGCTCCCACACAGTGGTTGTCAGCGTGACGAAGTACGGTGACGGCGGAGAGATAGAGAAGAAGCTTGAGAGCGCCAACATAATACTCAACAGAAACCTTCTGCCGTGGGACATACGCGAGGGCAGGAACTACAAGAGGCCGGGCGGGATAAGGCTGGGAACCTCAGAGGTGACGAGGATCGGTATGAAGGAGAAGGAAATGGAGGAGATAGCGGAATTCATAAAAAGGGTTGTGATAGATGGAGAGAGCACCCAGAGAATCGCCCAGGAGGTTTCGGAGTTCAGAAAGGATTACCAAAAGCTTCATTACTGTTTCGATTCCGCTGCGGAGGCTTACGAATACATTGCTCTCAAAAAATTTTAAATTCATAGTTTCACCAATTAGCCGAAGCTTCCAGCCCCAAATTTCCACTGATTTCCACTGTTTCCACTGGAATCGGAATTAAAACGCACGATTTTTTAAAGTTGGGCTGTAAATCTTCCCCTAACAAAAGGAATGATAAAAAAGAGTTATCTTTAAACTCAAGGTATTTCCGGTGACCTCTCCCCGAAATATGGAAAAAAATTCCATTTTAGAGTCTATCAGGGAGAAAAGGGGGCGTGCTTGAAGAATGAAAAAGATATATGGCGGAAGAGCGTTCAGCAAATGCCGAAATACTATGCCAAAGTTTGTTCATAATCCTCGCGTTACAGGTAAAAATATTTCTCAATCTTTAAGCGAGTTAGTGAAATGTTTTTACAAAAGTATTTTTAAGGCCTCGGGCGCATTTCCTTCCCGCAGATTTGGAGGCTGGAGGCTACGTTATGGGTGCTAAAGAGCGGTTAGAGGAGTTTATCCACAGAAAGGACGTGATAAAGGAGGTCAGAAAAAGGACGTCTGCCGGGCACAAATCCGTGGTGGTGGAGTTTTCCGAGCTGCTGGAGTTTGATAAGGACCTTGCGGCATCACTCCTCGATTCCCCATACGACCTGCTGGAGTGGGCTGACAAAAAGCTGGAGGAGCTCACGGGCATCCCGAACATGCACCTGAGGATCAAGGGCCTGCCGGAGACCGTGGATATAAGGGAGATAAGGGCCGAGCACGTTGGGAAATTCATCCAGATAGACGGAATCCTGACCAAGGCTGGTGAGGTGAAGCCAGAGGCGAGGGAGGCGGTGTTCAGGTGCAGGTTCTGCGGCGAGGAAAACAGGGTGCTGCAGGTCGGGGAGTTCTTCAGGGAGCCTCTGTCGTGTGAAAATCCAAACTGCCGCAGAAAGGGAGCTTTTGAGCTTGTCATAGAGAGCACGGTTTTCAGGGACTGGCAGAGCATTTCGGTGCAGGAGCCTCCGGAAAAGCTGAGGGGGGGAAGGATCCCGCAGAAGCTCGATGGAATAATAAGGGACGACTTCGTGGATAAGGCGGTTCCCGGGGACCATGTCACGATCACCGGGGTACTCCGGGTATTTCAGGAGAGGCAGAAGAGGGAGCGAAGGACAACCTTCAGAAAGATTCTCTTCGTCAATCACATAGAGGTCAGGCAGAAGGGGGTGGAGGAAACAGAGCTGACCCCGGAGGACGAGAAGAAAATAAAGGAGCTGGCAAAGGATCCGTGGCTGAGAAACAAAATCATTCAATCCGTCGCTCCGGCCATTCACGGTCACGAGCTTGTGAAGGAGGCCGCCGCGCTTCAGCTCTTTGGATGCAACCCCGTTGAGCTTCCCGATGGAACGAGGATCCGCGGCGACACCCACATCCTGCTCTGCGGTGACCCCGGTTGTCTCGTTGCGGACGAGAGAATAGTGCTCGGCAACGGGGCGATAGTTAAGATAGGAGATCTGGGGTCGTACCATCTGCAGCCGATCAATCAACAGGTTCTAACTGGTCAGGGATACAAAAGAGCGGTGGCAACTTGTTTTCACGTTTACCGGAATCAGCCAGTTATTGAAATTCTCACGGAAACTGGAAAATCAATCAAAGGGACACCCAACCACCCGCTGTTGGTTCTTGAGAAGAGGCCGGACAAGTTTCCCTGCCCCCCGGCTCGGGTATGGAAGCGGCTCGACGAGATCAGGGTTGGGGATCGCGTCGTTGTGGTGCCTTGGATTCCGTGTACCATCACCGCACCCGTTAAGACCGGATGGAAATTGCAGGGTAGAAAATATGGGCCGCGCAGCAGGTGCATAATTCCCGAAGAGCTGGACGAGGAGGTGGCGGCAATTTTGGGATACGTTTTGGGGAATGGATGGGTTCGGAGGACGCGGGTGGGGTTCTTGGTTAATGAGGACGAAAAAGATCTTATTCCAGTTCTTTCATCGATAATGAAGAAAAAATTTGGTTTAACGCCGGAGGTCAGGGAACTCAAGCGAAGGGATGGCAGCATCTGTGGGAGAAGAAAGACAATCTTCGGGGTAGAGATCAACAGCGTAGACGTGGCAAGCAGCCTGCGCTTTCTGAGTGAGAAGCGAGTCCCTGATCTGATAATGAGATCAGGAAATAAGGTGGTGGCGGAATTCTTGGCCTGGCTTTTTGAGGCAGACGGATGCGTTTTTTCAGGCGGCAGGGGAAGAGGGGCCATACAGTTAGAGTCCCAGAGCATAGAACTTTTGCGTGATGTTCAGATTCTTCTCCTCCGGTTTGGCATCCACTCCAGGATAGCGGGAAACAAACTTACGATTCGTCATGCGGAATCTATTAAGTTCTCGAAATGGGTCGGTTTCCGGTCAGCCAAAAAGAGGGCAGGATTGGAGGCACTTAGTAACCACTGCGCTAAATTGAAGAAATTGAGGGACAGCAGGCGCTCAGAGCGCGTGGTGGAGGTTCGCTTCGTCGGTTTTGCGGATGTTTATGATATCGAGGTTCCAGATGGGCATCGCTTCATAGCAAATGGGGTTATCTCCCACAATACAGCAAAGTCGCAGATACTCAAGTGGGTCTCAAACGTTGCCCCACGCGGCCTCTACACATCGGGAATGAAGTCAACTGCGGCAGGCATAACAGCGGCAGCTGTGCGTGACGAGGTGGGCGGGGGGTGGGCGCTTGAGGCCGGGGCGCTTGTGATAGCCGATGGGGGTATTGCCTGCATCGATGAGTTTGAGAAGATGAGCCAGGAGGACTCGTCGGCAATTCTGGAATCAATGGAGCAGCAGACCATCAGCATAGCAAAGGCCGGAATAGTTGCAACGCTTAACGCCCGCACGGCCGTTCTCGCTGCAACGAACCCGAAGTACGGCAGATTCGATAGGAACATCCCTCCCTCACAGCAGCTGGCAATTGAACCCGTTCTCCTCTCACGGTTCGACCTGATTTTGCTGATGAGGGATGAGCCCAGACCTGACCTGGACAGATCAATAGCCCAGCACGTGCTCCAGATGCACTCGGCCCCTAAGAGGATATCAAAGGCACCTTTTGACATGGATTTCCTGAGAAAGATCGTGATATACGCGAGAAAGTACCTTGACCCGAAGATAGAGGACAAGGAGGTGATGAAGGCAATTGAGGACTTTTTTGTGGAGTGGAGGAAGATCGTCGCGCAGGGCGCACCGCTGCCCATCACGGTCAGGCAGCTGGAGTCGATAATAAGGCTTGCGAAGGCCAACGCCAGGATGAGGCTCAGCGACAGGGTCACGGTTGAGGACGCGAACCGCGCAATATCCCTAATAAAGACCAGCCTGAGCGAGGCCGGAATAGATACAGAGGCAAACGTTGTTGACATCGATCTGATAATGACCGGGATACCAAAGTCCCAGAGGGAAAAGAGGCAGAAGATAATGGATATCATAGGTCAGCTTGAGGAGCAGTACGGCGGAGCGGCCCCCATAAACAAGGTGAAGGAGGTGGCGGCATCGGAGGGCATCTCGGACAAGTTCGTTGATTGGACGATAGAGGAGGAGAAAAAGAGGGGGTATCTGTTTTCCCCAACTCCTGAAACAGTGAGCAGGGCGGTGAAGTAGGATGAGGAGGAGCGTCAGGTTCACCGGAGAGGTACAGGAGCTCAGGCTCGTTGACCGCACCTTGGGGCCGTTTTCTCCCGGGGATGAGGCTCAGATTTGGGAGTGGGATGCCGAGGTAATGGAGAGGCATGGACTCGCCGCCCCTGCTCAGCGGCTTTCACCCCAGGATGTCAGAAAGCTAACTCTGCTGCAGGAAAGGAGTTCGACCCCAATATCACTCCCGCCGGATTTCTACGGCACAGCGGCGGCAACAATAAGGTCCATGCTGGCGAGGGGAGATGAGAGGGCGGCGGAGGAGCTCAGGTCTGCGCTTGCGACAATGGTTGAGGTGAGGCTGCCTAAGCTCGTTATCCTCTCACTCTCGCCAGACGCGATACCAGAGCTCCCTTCTGAGGAGGTTTTCCTGCTCAATCTTCTGTCCGGGATAATTGAGGAATGGATAAGAAAAGTGACGCATGTTGGTGAAAAAATCGGAGGGGAGGTGGAGAGGGATGGAGGAGGGACTGTTTCACGCCATTCTGGAGACGAAGCCGATATTCAGAAATAGGGAGTACCTCAGGCCGAGCTACACCCCGGAGGAGCTTCCCCACAGGGAGGAGCAGATCAGGCAGCTTGCCAGAATACTCGCAGCCCCGCTGCGCGGGGAGACCCCGTCAAACGTTTTCATATACGGGAAGCCGGGAACGGGCAAGACCGCGAGCGTCAGGTACGTCGGGAGGGAGCTGGAGAAGGTCAGCAGCAGGGCGCCTTTCAAGGTGGGGGTGGTCTACCTGAACTGCGAGACGGTCAACACCTCCTATCGTATCCTCGTTCACCTCTCGGAGCATTTCCTCGGCCGCCTGGAGAGGGAAAGGGGGGAGGAGTTCCTCAGGGCAGCTAGCCTTCCGAGAAGGGTCCCGGTGACTGGCTGGCCGACGGATGAGGTCTACAGGAGCTTTTTCAAGGCGCTTGACGAGGAGAAACAGCTTGCGGTCATCATACTCGATGAGGTGGACAAGCTTGTGAAGAGGAGCGGCGACGATATCCTTTACCTCCTCACGAGGATGAACTCGGATCTTAGCCAGGCAAAGGCAGCGGTGGTGGGCATATCCAACGACACCAATTTCATGGAATATCTGGACGCGAGGGTCAGGAGCAGCCTGAGCGAGGAGGAGATAATCTTCCCTGCGTACAACGCGGTGCAGCTGCGGGATATCCTGGAGAAGAGGGCTAGGATGAGCTTTATGGACGGAGCGATCGGAGACGGCGTCATACAGCTCTGTGCTGCTCATGCTGCGAGGGAGCACGGTGATGCAAGGCGGGCGCTTGACCTCCTCAGGGTAGCGGGGGAGTTGGCGGAGGCCGAGGGCGCGGAAAAGGTGACAATAGAGCACGTGAGGAGGGCCCACGCAAAGATAGAGCAGGATCAGATGGTTGAGGTTGTGAGGACTCTCCCGGCTCAGTCCAAGCTCGTCCTGTACAGCATAGTTCACCTGGTTGAGAGAACCCCGCGCAGGATAGTGAGCGGTGACGTGTACAGCGTTTACAGGGAAATGTGCGAGGGAAGCGGACTGGAGCCGCTCACGCGCAGGAGGGTGAGCGATCTCATCTCGGAGCTTGACACGCTCGGAATAATCGATGCAAAGATAGTCAGCAAGGGGAGATATGGCAGGACGAAGGAGATAAAGCTGAACATCGATCCATTCCAGGCGAGGGCAGCCCTTCACGAGGATTCGCTGATCTCCGTGATCGATGCCATTCCCGCCGAGAAAAAGGCATACGGGTCGTAGGTGTGTTTCATGGACGAGGGGGCCCTCATACACCGGTTCATGGACCTGGGAATGCAGCTCAGCGAGGGCGCATTGAGGCTCATAATGAATCAGAGCAATCCGGAGGCAACCGCGGAGTTCGTCATCTCCAGGCTTTCCTCCATGGAGAGAAAACCGCTCATAGTCACGGCCGAGGCGGTCTCCTCAATGCTCGAGGGGGGGATAGAGGCGAGCGTGATTGCGGAGGAAGAAACGGAGCCCCGGGCAGTGCGGGGCGTTTCCCGTTCCAGGTTCAGGCCCCTGGCAGCGGAGTATGAGTCAAGGGTGAAGATAGCGAGGGACATAACCGGAAAGAGTTACAGCGAGGGGGACATAAAGGACTTCCTCTCCCTTTTCTCGGACAGGTACGAGAGGATGAGCAGAATTCTGAGGGGAAGGGTCGAGCTGAAGGATGCCGTTCCGATGGAGATGCTGGCCAGGCTGGGGGAAAGGGAGAAGGTGGAGGTAATAGGAATGGTTGTGGACAGAAGGGAATCTTCCGCCGGAAACATAGTGATAGATCTGGAGGACCCGACGGGCAGGGCGTCGGCGCTGGTTTTCAAGGGAAAGAAAGATCTGGTCGCGAAGGCGATGGAGGTGGTCACGGATGAGGTGATAGGGGTGGTGGGGTCGCTCAGGCCCGGGGACAAGGTTCCGAGGATCTTCGTCAACGATATAATATGGCCGGAGCTGCCGGTCAAGCACGAGCCGGGCAGGTCGGATGATCCCCTCTCCGCCGCCCTTATATCGGACCTGCACGTGGGCAGCGAGATGTTCATGGAGGATGTGTTCGCAAGGTTCGTGAGGTGGCTGAAGGAGGGAGCGGATGGAAATGCGGAGGCTGAGCTCGCCGGAACGGTGAAGTACATCATCATAGCTGGCGACATCGTCGACGGGATCGGGGTTTACCCGGGTCAGGAGGATGAGCTGCTCGTTGACGATATATTCAGACAGTACGAGATAGCCGCTAAGCTTCTCTCAGAGATCCCAGATTACATAAAGGTCATCGTGATCCCCGGCAACCACGATGCCGTGCGCCCATCCGAGCCCCAGCCTGCCATACCGAAGGACATAGCAGGGGATTTCTATGAGAGGGGATTTTTGATGGCCGGAAATCCCCTCTTTGCAAATATTCACGGCGTGAACTTTCTGGTCTATCACGGGAGGAGCTTTGATGACATGATCGGCAGCGTGCCGGGACTCGACAGGAAGGATTCAGTGAAGCCGATGGTAAAGCTTCTCCAGAAGAGGCACCTGGCGCCAATCTACGGCGGGAGGACGGCAATATCGCCTGAGAGGACGGACTACATGGTAATAGACGAGGTACCGGATGTCTTTCACTGCGGCCACGTTCACGTCAACGGATACACGAGGTACAGGGAAGTTTCCCTGATAAACTCCGGAACTTTCCAGTCAAAAACGCTCTACATGCAGAAGCTTGGAGTTGAGCCCACGCCGGGTATTGTGCCAATATTTAACCTTCAGACGCACCAGGTCAGGGTGGTAAGCTTTGCCTAGGCACGGGCCCCTGGACGGAATTGCCGGGGTCATGCTGGACCTCGACGGCGTTTTATGGGTTGGCAGAACTCCGGTGAGGGGGGCTCCAGAAGCCGTGGAGAAGATGAGGGAGATGGGCAAGAGGATAGTTTTCACCACAAACAACTCCTCCAGGAGCAGAAGGGAGTGCGTGGCGATGCTGGGGAAGATCGGGATAAGGGCGGCTGAGATGGAGATACTGACATCAGGCTATGTGGCGGCCGTTTACCTAAGCCGCGTCCCGGGAAGGGTCAGGGCGTATGTTATAGGGGAAAGGGGATTGAAGGAGGAGCTCTCCCGCGCCGGGATAAGGCTGCTGTCCGAGGATAGGGCGGATGAGGCAACGCACCTTGTCGTTGGAAAGGACAGCGGGATAAACTACGGGAGGATATGGGCCGGGCTGAGGGCGATAATGTCCGGGGCGGAGTTCGTGGCGACGAACACCGACCCGACCTATCCAACAGAGCGGGGGCTCGCGCCAGGCGCGGGATCGATGGTCGGTGCAATAACGGGATGCTCCGGGAGATCCCCTGATGTGATAATGGGAAAACCCTATCCACACATGATGAAACTGGCTCTGGAGCTCATGGGCACGGAGCCAGAGCGGACTGCGATCATCGGTGACAGGCTTGAGATCGATGTGAGGGCAGGAAAGTCCCTCGGTATGAGAACGGTGCTTGTGCTCAGCGGCGTGACGGGGAGGGAGGCGGTTAAAAAAATTGGGAAGGAAATGCGGCCGGATTTTGTTTTCGGCAGCCTCGCGGAGGCGGTCAGATGACTGAGCCAAGAGGCGAAATGGAGAGGTACTTCCGCTCGCTGGGC
>Ga0078972_1005670_pt1 | contig 31258 bp, 23 predicted proteins | sample YelNatPaOPGAMG01_FD_67568 | JGI IMG/M metagenome (GOLD analysis project Ga0078972, IMG submission 67568) | Hot spring thermophilic microbial communities from Obsidian Pool, Yellowstone National Park, USA - OP-RAMG-01 (SPADES assembly) (version 2) | ecosystem: Environmental > Aquatic > Thermal...
GTGGCTGAGTCAGAGGTTGTCTGGAGGGTTACATTTCCTCCGTAGACAGAGAGTTTGGATAGAGGAGTGGTGGTGCCGATACCAATGGAGCTGGCAATCAATGTGCCGCTATAATCTCCTGAATTGCCATTGCCAACGGCAATTTTGCCTGCCGCCAATCTAGATATGCCCGTGTCGTTAGAACTGTTAAACACATAATCGCTGTGCCAAGAAATCGTTGCATATGCACCCAAATGCATCTTAATAGTGGGACCTCCCATGTGCTCGATGGCAAAACGAGTATAGTAGTCAAATTTACCGGCGATGAAGCTATATCCCGCGTTGTCGACCAATGAACGAATGGTCCCGTTTACCTCAAGAGGATAGACTGGTGTTGTCGTCCCTATCCCCACTTTCCCATTACTCAATACCGTAAACAGTGTTGTTGTGGCTGAGGCAGTGGATGAGGCAATGGCAAAGAGAGTGTTATTTGTCTCTCCGTTATTGGCATGGATGGAGAGCTTGGCATAGGGTGAAGTCGTCCCGATACCAATGTTGCCAGTACTTAAAATTGTGCTAGTTCCATTAATTCCTGTCCCAAAAATAAGATTGCCGATATTCAAAGTGTTTGAGGAATCAGCTGCCGGAGCATCAATATCGTAACCAATAACAATATTATTAGAGCCTGTTGTTAAATTATCACCTGCTTGATAGCCAAGCATAAGATTTCCTGAACCTAAAATATTGTAACCAGCTCTGTAACCAAAAACGGAGTTATTTGAACCACCATAATTTTGACCAAGAGAAAAAGAACCCACAGCTACATTGTTATTTGCCGAACCAGCCCATATCCCTAACCTTACACCAGCATCAGAACCAATGATCACATTCCTATTTGAGGAACCAGAATTATTATCATTAAGGCTTGCAACATTTTTGCCAATAAAAACGTTTTCCCAGCCACTTAAAGCGTAACCGGCACTAAGACCAACAGCAACGTTATTGGTTGCCTGAGTAGCCAAACTCAAAGCACTGCTTCCAATTGCTACATTATTGGCCCCAACTGTTAAAGAATTTAGTGTATTAGCGCCCAAAGCTGTATTATTTGAACCATGCCATGCTGCACTGTCGCCGCTGGTAAAATTACCTGAATTTAATCCTACAAACGTATTTCCGCCATCCGATCCTGGATATGAATAATTGTGTATAAATGGACTTCCTCCAAAATATATAACACCATTCATAACTCCAGTAATAGAAGTTGTCGCTGTATTTGGTAATTGCATGCTCCCTGTTAATACTAATTGTTTTGTCGGTGTCGTTGTCCCAATCCCCACGTTGCCATACGCATCAATTATAAAGGCTGTGGATGTTGCGCCTGTTCCTGTTGACGAGGCAATGACAAAGAGTGGCTGAGTAGATGCGCCAGAAGAATAATTGGAGATGGAGAGCTTGGCATAGGGTGAGGTGGTTCCGATGCCCAATCTCAAATTGGTAGAATCCCAGAAGAGATCTGAGGCGTCATCAACTGTTGTGCCATCAGAGGGATAAAAGGCTAAACGACCTAAAAGACCGGAATTGACCGTACCACTTCCTCCGCCTCCTCCGCCGGAGACACATACTCCGTTTATGGCATAACAGCCAGAGGTGATATTAAAGCCAACATTGGAGGTAGAGGTTGCCTGACCAGAGATGTTTAATCCTGCCAAGGTGGTGGTGCCAAAGCCTAAGGTGGAGACAGAGAATACCGATGTTGTTGCAGAATTTAATATCTGAAAGGCTGTGGCTGAGTCAGAGGTTGTCTGGAGGGTTACATTTCCTCCGTAGACAGAGAGTTTGGATAGAGGAGTGGTGGTGCCGATGCCAATGGAACCTGCTAATAACGTTCCGTTTGAATTTGCCCCGTCAGTGTTGCCTGTACTTATTGACACAGTATCTGCTGCACTATTCCATATGCCAACATCATATGTTCCGATTGCAGAAGTACCAGTTGTCCAACCAAACATTCCCCTATTAGAAAGAGTCATTTCTGGAAAAGTTTGACTTTTAAAATACATTTTTGGATAACCTACAGAAGAACCAAAATAAATATTGCCGTTGTTTAACAACTCCATAACTGCTATTGACGCGGAATTAGCAAAATATGCCAAACTTGTTGCTCCGGTGTCATTACCCCACACACTTAATTTACTCGTTGGACTTGTTGTCCCAATCCCCACATTGCCGTTATTTAACACCGTAAACAGCGTTGTTGTGGCTGAGGCAGTGGATGAGGCAATGGCAAAGAGCGGAGAGTTTGAAGTGTCTGTGGCATTTCTATGGATGGAGAGTTGGGCGTAGGGTGAGGTGGTGCCGATACCGACGGAGCCAGAATTTAATATGGTTAATTTTGCTGCATCAGCTGGCCCAATCATTAATGAGTTAGGTATATTATTTATTACACCCATACCAACTGCCACAGCGCTGGAAGTTGATACGGTAAGATTATTACCCAAAACTACCGCGTTGCTTATACCTACTCCACCGCCCAAAGTGTTACCATAACCAAACAAAGAATTATATTGAGTAGTTTGGGCTCCATTGCTAATTGTGTTACCCTTTCCAACAGCAGTATTATAACTATTAAGAACACCAGGAAAGGAAGCAAAAATTGCTAAGTTGTTGCTACCACGTACAAATGCACCAACACCTATTGCAACGTTATTGTTTTCATTAGCTCCATTCCCCGCCACTGCTCCATTACCCAAAGCAAGATTCCAGTTGCCACCGTCCCTGCCTGCGATTGCACCACTGCCGATTGCTACACCCTGATAGCCAGCACCAACATTTGTTCCTATAGCTATACTATCCTGTCCATTGGCGACACTGGCTGCGGCTGAACGTGCTGGTTGAATATCTATAGCACGAGTCCCTCTTGCATTACCTGACACATCACCAATAATCACTGCGGAGTTTGCGTCAGATAAATTAATGGCTCCCGCAACACTTAACGCGGCCTGAGGTGTCGTTGTCCCTATCCCCACATTGCCATTATTTAACACCGTAAACAGCGTTGTTGTGGCTGAGGCAGTGGACGAGGCAATGGCAAAGAGAGTGTTATTTGTCTCTCCGTTATTGGCATGGATGGAGAGCTTGGCATAGGGTGAACTGGTGCCAATACCGACGTTGCCAGTTGAAATTGCAGTGCCAGTGGCGGTGTTAACTCCTGTGGCAAAGATAAGATTCCCAATGTTTAAGAAGTTTGAGGTATTGGCAGCTGGAGTTCCGGCCTGAAAACCAATTAAGATATTATTTGAGCCAGTGGTTGGGCTATAAGTTGCATCATAGCCTGATTGATAGCCCAAGATAATGTTTCCTGTCCCAGTGGTTAACTGATAACCTGAATAGGCGCCAACTAAAGTATTGTATCTATCAGCAGTTTCATCGATGTTATGACCTGCTAGATATCCCAAAGCTGCACCATAGCGCATTCCTTTGGAACCATAACCCACTGCTACGCCGTGGGAGTAGCCACTAGTATCCCAACCCAATGCTGCGCCAAGAGAATAACCAGAAGCAAAATAACCTAGTGCTGCACCAGATGAATACCCCTTGGCACTATATCCCACTGCCGCACCAGAAGAATAGCCTTCAGCATAAACCCCCATTGCTGCACCAGCGGAGGAGCCATTGGCTAAATTCCCTACTGCTGCGCCATTGATGCCATTGGCATTAATCCCTACTGCTGTACCGCCGGAGGAACCATTAGCATTATATCCTAATGCCACATTGTTATCACTACTTATTCCTGTTCCAATATCAGCTGAAACCCAGTTTGTTCCATCAAAGATGTATTCTCTGATTGATTGGGCATGGATAGAATCTAAAACAGTTGCTCCTTGCTTGATTTGGAGATAATAAGAGGAATTATAGTCATCGTTGTCTCTGACGATAAATTTGTCTCCAGCCTGAGCAGTAGTTGTGGCTAAAGTGATAACTCTGTCTGCGCCATTAGAAGCCAAATATTGATACATTTTATCAGTGGCTGGGTCTAGGATTTTATTACCAGTCAAAGATTCAATGTTAATTCCAGCATTGTATCTTTTTGCACTGACATTTCCGTTAACATCTAAAGCAAATCCTGGTGCTGCTGTCCCTATCCCCACATTGCCGTTACTCAACACCGTAAACAGCGTTGTTGTGGCTGAGGCAGTGGATGAGGCAATGGCAAAGAGTGGAGAGTTTGAAGTGTCTGTGGCATTTCTGTGGATGGAGAGTTGGGCATAAGGTGAGGTGGTGCCAATGCCGACGTTGCCATTATCAAGTATTGCAAAACGATCAGTATTACTGGCATCAACAACTCTAAAGGCAAAACCCGTGCCCGTGCCAGAACCTTTTACTGCAAGTTTGGCCGAGAGTGAGTTGTCTACACCAACAGCCACATTTCCATTTTCAAAAAGTGTTAGTTGATAACCATTGCTATTAACATTAAATGCTAGATGGTCAGGAAATGATGCTGTGTAGTAAGCATAACTAATTCCGCTAAAGGCAGGATTTTCTGGAGCAAAAGATATGTTTCTAAAATACAAACCACCGCCCACATCAGGACTTGTCAAAGCAATATTGTAAGAACTATTTGCGTTATAGATTGACAATGCTCCGTAGGTTGGGGTGGTGGTGCCGATGCCGACGTTACCACTTGAATCAACATATAGCCCTGTACCTCCTGCTGAACCTCTGAGTTGAGCAGTACCTGCTACATCTAACCCACTTCCTGGTGTCGTTGTCCCTATACCCACCTTGCCATACGCATCAATTATAAAGGCTGTGGATGTTGCGCCTGTTCCTGTTGACGAGGCAACGACAAAGAGTGGCTGAGTAGATGCGCCAGAAGAATAATTGGAGACGGAGAGCTTGGCGTAAGGTGAGGTGGTTCCGATGCCCAATCTCAAATTGGTAGAATCCCAGAAGAGATCTGAGGCGTCATCAACTGTTGTGCCATCAGAGGGATAAAAGGCTAAACGACCTAAAAGACCGGAATTGACCGTACCACTTCCTCCGCCTCCTCCGCCGGAGACACATACTCCGTTTATGGCATAACAGCCAGAGGTGATATTAAAGCCAACATTGGAGGTAGAGGTTGCCTGACCAGAGATGTTTAATCCTGCCAAGGTGGTGGTGCCAAAGCCTAAGGTGGAGACAGAGAATACCGATGTTGTTGCAGAATTTAATATCTGAAAGGCTGTGGCTGAGTCAGAGGTTGTCTGGAGGGTTACATTTCCTCCGTAGACAGAGAGTTTGGATAGAGGGGTGGTGGTGCCGATGCCGAGGTTGCCGGCGGTATTTATATACATCACGCTCGCCCCTGTTGATGAAGCAATATTTAGTAAATCATTTGCTCCCGCAGTTCCCTGAATGCTCAATTTTGTAAGTGGTGTCGTCGTCCCGATGCCGAGGTTCCCAGCATATATATATGAATCAGCATAAGAAGTATAGATATAACCATTATAAAGCCCAGCTGTCTGGTATTTACCATCGCTTGAAAGGGAAACAGACAGCCAGGTTCTTGAGCCAGCTCCTGTCCTTGCTGTCCAAGTAGCGCCATAATCAGAAGAAGTATAGATATAATCACCATTAACCACAGCTGTCTGGTATTTACCATCGCTTGAAAGGGAAACAGATTGCCAGTACCTTGAGCCAGCTCCTGTTCTTTCTGTCCAAGTAGCGCCATAATCAGAAGAAGTATAGATATAACCACCATTAACCACAGCTGTCTGGTATTTACCATCGCTTGAAAGGGAAACAGATTGCCAGTACCTTGAGCCAGCTCCTGTTCTTTGTGTCCAAGTAGCGCCATAATCAGAAGAAGTATAGATATAACCATTATAATTATCCACAGCTGTCTGGTATTTACCATCGCTTGAAAGGGAAACAGAGTACCACTGCCTTGAGCCAGATCCTGTACTTTGTGTCCAAGTAGCGCCATAATCGGAAGAAGTATAGATATAACCATTATAAACCACAGCTGTCTGGTATTTACCATCGCTTGAAAGGGAAACAGATCGCCAGCCCCTTGAGCCAGCTCCTGTCCTTTGTGTCCAAGTAGCGCCATAATCAGAAGAAGTATAGATATAATCATTAAAAGCCACAGCTGTCTGGTATTTACCATCGCTTGAAAGGGAAACAGACAGCCAGGTTCTTGAGCCAGCTCCTGTCCTTGCTGTCCAAGTAGCGCCATAATCAGAAGAAGTATAGATATAATCACTATAAGCCACAGCTGTCTGGTATTTACCATCGCTTGAAAGGGAAACAGAGTACCACCGCCTTGAGCCAGCTCCTGTCCTTTCTGTCCAAGTGGCGCCAAATGAATCAGGGTTTAAAACTAACTGATTTTCAGAAATTCTAGAACGACCAAAGTATAAGCCTCCCTCTTGATTAGAAATGAGCTGATTATTTATTGACGCATCGCCAATTATATCTAATTTACGACCAGGATTCGTTGTCCCGATACCGACGTTGCCAGTAGTATCAACATATAGTCCAACAAGGCTTTGGTTGGGATATAATCCTATACCTAAACTATTACCCGAATAACCTCCAATAGTTATTTTGGTTGCATCATTTGTAATAAAACCATAAGTTCCCAAAAACAAATCACCAGAACCTTTAATACTACCATTTACATTAAGTTTAACTCCCGCAGGATTCGTCGTCCCGATGCCGACGTTGCCAGTTGATGAAATAAATATTGATGAAGTGGCCTGGGCTGTGTTTGAATCATCACCGACAATAAAGTATCCCTTGGTCAAAGAGGTGGATAGATAATTTGCAGAGAGATCAGAAAATGTTGGCAGACCCAGTGATGAGGTGGCTATCTGTGTCCAGCCTGTGCCAGAGGGATTGCCAATGAGTAATTGGTTGGCTGTGACAGTTGATAATCCGGTTCCTCCTCTTGAAGATGAGAGTGTTCCTGTCCAGCCTAGAGTTAAGGTATTGTTGGCTATTGAACCTGTGACATTGGTGTCATTTTGAACTGAGGTGATTCTTGATAGATAGGCAGTGTTCCATTCTGTGGTTGAGGCTGTTAAGGGGATGGTGTAGCCAGAGGCTGTAGAGATGGTGGCAGAACCGCCAATGACATATCTATTGGAGGTGACTGTCAGTCCTGTACCTACTGATAGAGTGCCAGTGGCTATAGAAGAAACTGTATTATTTCCGGTTGCATAAAGAATTTCTCCTGCAACAAGGTCGCTTGATGTCCCAATTTTTTGCGAAAGAAGATTTAAAAGATCTGCTTGATTATTAATATCACCTGTAATGTTTCCCCAAATCGCGCTATTTATACCCAAAGAAGATGTGGCCGTATCTTGCCACTTGCTACCATCCCACATAAGTAGATGACCATAATCAAGAGTAGAGGTAGAGACATCGCCAATCATCCCAAGCTGATTAACCAATACCAAACCTTCTCCAATAACACAATTACCATTTATGGCAAAACAGCCAGAAGTTAAATTGATGCCATTATTAAAAGTTGACGAGGCATTTACTGTCAAATTGCCGCCGATTGTAACACTGCCGGCAAAGTTTGCTGTGTCCGCGCTGATATTACCAGTTATACTTGGCGTAGAAATAGAGGGTGTGCTAATTGTCGGAGCGGAGATATAAACAGGACCCAAAGTATCTATTCTGTTTGTAAGCGAAATCGCGTGATAATTTGCATCTATTTTTGCGTTTAATTCTTCTTTTATCCCAAGAACCTGGCTGAGAATCTGATTATTAATCTGATTAAGTCTTTCGTCTAACTCTTTTTCGCTTAAACCAGATACCGCCTTCTCAACAACGGTCTTTTGGATCACGGGGCCAGAGACATAGATGCCCCGTTTAGACATTTGCAAAACGTAATTTTTTAAATTATCTACATCCTCTTTTGTTATCACGTTGCCACCGCCTATTTTTTGAGGGAAATAATAAAATTCTCCTATTCTTAAAAACTCTAAAGCAAGCTCTCTAATGTTTTCTCCAAAAAATATAAACCCGTCTTTTATTGACCGGACGATAATATATTTAAAATTTTTAAAAATATTTTCTGAAAGATATTCTTTAACTAACAAAGCGCCCTCTTTTGTATCTCTTAAAAAGCTTCCCCTGACAACTGCAAGATTTCTTTGAAATTCGTTTTTTAGAAATAAAGTCTTTTGTGGCGCATGATAAATTGCGGATATAAAAAATTTTAATCCATCATCAAGATCGCTAAGGTAATTTTTTAAACTACCTTCTTCTCCCTGAGTAAATTTATTAAAATTTTTTTTGTTTGATAAAGTCTTCTGAGTGAGGTTTAAAGAAAAAGAAGAAATAGAATCCCCGGTCCAAACAATTCCATTTTCTATGGTTTGAAGTCTCTCTAAAGAAAATTTATTAAGTTCAGAATAAAAATCAAAAATTTTTGAAATGTTTTTGGGAACAACAAAAACTAACAAGACGGCGATTACGCTATAAAGAATTTGGGTTAGAAATTTTTTCCCAACACTCCAAATACCTGACTCTTTACTTTCGTAAGAATTTTCTTGACGCTCAAACATCCTGTTCGGTTCTTTGACTGTTTTTAAATCTCTCTCTTTCTTTTTTTGAATTTGATTTTTTTTGTAATCAAAAACAACCTCGCCGTTTTTCTTTGCCTTATACAAAAGAAGATTTTCGTATTCTACAAACCAATCTCGTCCGACTCTTTCACAATTAATTTTTCCTCCACGGCAAAGCTGACCAATGTAATCTTTGGAATAATTAGAAATTTCACTAGCTCGTTTAAGCGAGATGTATCTTTTATCTTTAAAATATATCTCGTTTTTGTTATTCATTAATGTTATATATATTATAAACGAGATTTTATGTATTACGTTTTTAAACTTGTGGAAAAAATAGAATTTTTTAAGATTTTTTGAGTGAAACATAAAATGTTTCGCAAGATTTATGAAATTATTAAGAAAATAAATCTTGTAAAAACGAGATTCGCAAAAAAGCTTAAATTTTTAGATTTCTGTTAGAATCTTTTCAGATTAAATTTCCGACAAGAAAAATTACCTAAAAAAAATTAAAAAAATAAAGAAGTAAAAATTATTCTCTTTGTGCTAAAAAATTGATGTTTAATAACATTTATAACATTACTAAACATTATTATATAATAATAAAAAAATCCTTATTTTATAAGGATTTTTTGAAAATGTTTCTTTGATATGATTTTTATGATATTTTTTCTTTAAATTTTCTCTTTAAAACATCTAAATTAACACTACCCTTAGTCTTTTTCATTGCCTGGCCTATTAAGAATTGCATTGCTGATTCTTTGCCATTTTTATAATCATCAATAGCCTTTTGATTTTCTTTAATTATTTCTTCTATGATCTCATTAACAGCACTTTCATCGCTTATTTGAATTAAACCTTTTTCTTCGGATATCATTTTAGGGTTTTTACCTGTTTCCAGCATAATTTTTAATATATCTTTTGCCATACGGGAATTAATCTCGTTAGAATCTATCATATTTATCAACTGGGCGAGATTTGATGGTTTAATCAAAATATTATCAATCTCCTCTATATTTATAAGTTTTTCTTTAAATAAGCCAAATAAATCGCTAATTATATAATTAGCCAATAAATTAGTAGCTTTTTTATCCTCTAGCTCGCTTACTGCAGCCTCAAAAAAATCAGCCAGTTTTTTATTAGATATAATTATTTCTATATATTCCGGCCTAATTTCGTATTCTTCTTTGAATCTAATGCGTTTTTCTTCAGGCAATTCAGGTAGTTTTAAATCTTTTAAGCCTAAATCTAATATATTTAAGGGCGGCAAATCCGGCTCTGGAAAATAACGATAGTCATGAGATTCTTCTTTTTTCCTTTGAGAAAATGTAATTCCTTTATCTTCATCCCATCCTCTTGTTTCCTGAACAACTTTTTCTCCCCTATTTAAAAGGTTTTTTTGTCTTTCTATCTCATAATCAATTGCCCCCTCAACTGCTCTAAAAGAATTAAGATTTTTAATCTCCACTTTTGTGCCAAGTTTAGGAGCAAAAAGTTTAGCTTCTGTAAAATTTTCGCCATCATTTTTCTGCTCAGTGTCTTTGCTTAGAGAAATATTAACTTCTACTCTCATTTGCCCTTTCTCCATATCAGCATCAGAAACATTCAAATATCTTAAAATCAATTGCAATTCTTCTGCAAACTTTCTTGCTTCTTTACCAAACGTTATTACAGGTTCTGTCACTAACTCCATAAGTGGTACCCCTGCCCTATTATAGTTTATTAAGCTTTTATTATGTTTATGAACCAAGCTACCAGTATCTTCTTCCAGATGTATCCTTCTTATTTTAATACCTAAAAGATCCCCTCCCTCTACTAAAGGATGCTGATACTGACTTATTTGATATCCCTTTGGCAAATCAGGGTAAAAATAGTTCTTTCTATCAAATTGAGAGTACTCTGCCAATCTGCCATTTAAAGCCTTGCCAACCATTAAAACCTTTTTTACTGCCTCTATATTAATTACCGGGAGCGTACCTGGCTGGCCAGTACAAATCGGACAGATGTTTATATTAGGATGTATCTCGTCTGGATCATTAAGACAACCACAGAACATCTTTGTCCTAGTCTTTAATTCAACATGAATTTCTAACCCTATAGTAGGTTTATATTCCATAGGGTTATTATAAACTCTTATGGTCTTTTTTACAATTTAAATTTAATTTAGAGAAAAGATAACTTGCGCCTGAAAGATATTTTTTCTTTTTTCTATTTTGGGTTTATCGTGCATTACAAATTTTATTTTCTCTTTAAAAGATTTTACAGGGATACCGACAAGCTGCGCCTCTAAAAAATTATTAAAGACATTAATTCGCGAGACTACAAATATTTTTTGAGTGGAATAACTTTCCTCTAATATCTTATTTAAAAAATCAAATAGTAATAGATTATTATCAAAAGACGAAAGAGAAAGAAATCTTTCTTCTTTCTCTTTAACGTTTTTAATCTCTGCGTTTAATACATCGTTTAGAGCAAAAAGGGCATTGGTAAAAATTTCTTCTATATCTTTACCAAAGACTTTAATTTTAAAATTTGCTCCCCTTTCTAAAATCTTATATGGTTCCATTATCTAAATTATAAAATTATTTTAAAAAATTTTAAAGAACAAAAAAGAGAACTAAGCCCCGTGGCATTTCTTATATTTTTTACCAGAGCCGCAAGGGCAGGGATCATTACGCCCAACCTTTAAAAAAGAATTTTTAGGATTTAAATTCCGATTTTCAACCGCTTTAGAAATAGAAACTGGAGGATTATAATCTTCATTAACCTTTTTTATCATTTCCTCTATTGCCGTCTCAATCTTTTTTTCCATCTCCTTAAAAAGCTTTATGGCCTCGTTTTTATATTCCACTAAAGGATCTCTCTGCCCATAGGCGCGTAAATTAATAGAAGAACGCATATATTCCATTGTTTCCAAGTGCTCCATCCAGAAAAAATCTATAACCTGCAGTTTTATAAAACGATATTTATCTTCTTCATTTAATAAAATTTTTCTTCTTCTATCATAAATTATCTTACGTTGATGATTTATGACATTATCGTATTCCAAAAGATGTTTTCTGGTGTCAAAATTAAATCCCTCTATCTTTGCCTGCGCTGACTCTATGGCATTTGAAACCATTTTATTCTCAATCGGCTGGTCTTCAGGAATACCGAATTTTTGCATCAATCCCCTTAGCTTTTCCGAACCAAAAATTTTCATTAGATCGTCTTCTAAGGAAACATAAAATTGTGTCTCACCCGGATCACCCTGCCTCCCTGCCCTGCCTCGCAATTGATTATCAATCCTTCTTGCCTCATGACGTTCTGTACCAAGCACAAAAAGTCCACCCTTTTCTTTAACTCTTTCTGCCTCTTCTAATGAGGGCGGATTGCCGCCCAAAATGATATCCACTCCGCGACCAGCCATATTTGTGGCAATGGTAACCTTTTTTTCTTTGCCGGCCTGAGCTATAATCTGAGCCTCCTCTTCGTGGTTTTTGGCATTTAATATTTGATGGGGAATCCCCTCTCTTTTTAACAATAAAGAAAGATATTCATTTTTTTCAATGGAGACAGTGCCCACAAGAACCGGCTGTCCCTTTTGATATAATTCTTTTATTTTATTAACAACCGCCTGAAATTTTCCCCGCTCTGTCTGAAATATCAAATCCGGCCAATCCTTTCTTATCAAAGGTTTGTTTGTGGGAATGACAATCGTCTCTAAATTATAAACTTTATCAAACTCCTCGGCCGAGGTTAAGGCAGTACCTGTCATACCGCAAATCTTTTTATACATCTTAAAATAATTTTGGAAGGTGATACTGGCTAATGTTCTTGACTCCTTCTGTATCTCCACCCCCTCTTTTGCCTCTATCGCCTGGTGTAAACCATCAGACCATCTCCTGCCGGGCATCAATCTGCCAGTAAACTCATCAACGATTATCACCTCTCCATTTTTTACCACATAATCTTTGTCCTTAAAAAATAAGGCCTTTGCTCTCACCGCCGTCTCTAAATGGTGAACATATTTTATTCCCTTTTCAGTATAGATATCTTTTATCCCCAGCATATTTTCAGCTCTCTCAATCCCCTCTTCTGTTAAAGATATGGCTCTTAATTTTTTATCAACCGTATAATCCCTCCCCTCCTCTAACCGCTCGGCAATCCTACTAAAAGTTTTGTAAAAATCGCTTGATTCCTCTGACGGAGCTGAGATAATAAGTGGAGTTCTTGCCTCATCTATCAAAATAGAATCAATCTCGTCTATGATTGCGTAGTGATAATCTCTTTGGACAATCTGATTTTTATCGTAAACCAAATTATCCCGCAAATAATCAAAGCCAAATTCGTTATTGGTGCCATAGGTAATATCTGCCGCATACGCCTCTTTTCTTGAGGATGGTCTTAAAAACTCATGAACAACTTTAAAAGAACCAAGGGTGTCACGCTCTTTATCAAGATCTGTTTTTTGATTTTCTAAATTAGATTTTAAATGATTGGGGTCGTATAGATAACTGGCCTCGTGATTTAAACACCCCACGCTTAAGCCCAAAGCATAATAAATCTGCCCCATCCACACAGCGTCCCTTCTTGAAAGATAGTCATTGACAGTGATAATGTGCACGCCTTTACCCATTAGGGCATTGAGATAGGCCGGTAGAGTTGCCACCAAAGTCTTTCCCTCGCCTGTTTTCATCTCAGCGATCTTGCCATAATGCAGAGCTATCCCGCCCATTAATTGGACATCAAAATGTCTCTGTTTTAATGTTCTTTTAGATGCCTCTCTTACGGCCGCGAATGCCTCTGGCAAAAGATTATCTAAAGCCTCCTCTTTATTATCAGAAGAATTTATTTTAGATTTAAACCCCAATGTCTTTTCTGCCAATTCCCTATCATTAAGACTTTCAAAATAAGGCTCTAAATCATTTATCTTTTTGACGATCGGGTCTATCTTTTTAAGAAATCTTTTATTGTAATCTCCAAATAGGTTAATCATTGACGATAAAATTATATCATTTTGACATAAAAAAAACACCCCGCCGCATTTATGCGACGGGGAGGTCGGTCAAAAAAGAAAATTTATCTCTTCTTTTTCTTTGCTACCTTCTTTGCTTTTTTCTTTGCCATTTTATTTTTTATCTTAGTTGCTTTTGTTTTCCGTTTTTAATAACGGAGGGCGATAGTTACCGACCAATAACCACCGCGCCTATATCTTTATTATCTAATAAAAAAAATTTAAAAACAATAAAAAAAATTAAAAAATAAAAAAAGTTGTGGATAACTTACCACAACTTTTTTTATGGGCCGACAGAGTTATACTCCAATGTATGTCTTTATGTGAGTGTCTGCTGCCGACCCATTTATCATTATAAAAAATTTTTATAAAAACGCAAACTCCGACTTTCGTCGGAGCTTACGCAGACATATATTGGCTTCTTCTCAGCAATTGCCGAGAAAGACACTCACATATTTTTTATATAGCAAATTTAAAAGTAAAAGTCAAGCAAACTAAAGATATCTATAAAAATTTTAGAGCCCACGCGCAGACTTGCACTGCGGACCTCATTCTTACCAAGAATGTGCTCTGCTACCTGAGCTACGTGGGCGATTGCCTTTATTTTATTATATTTGCATTATTTTGCAATAAGATTATAATTATAAACTATAAAAATAGCGGGGTGGGCCAGTAGTAGGCCGGGGGGCTCATAATCCCCAGACGTGGGTGCAATTCCCACCCCCGCAAATTAAAATTTTTAACCTAAATAAAAAAGAAAAAAGATATTGCCATAAATACGTCTTTTTTGTATACTCTTAAGAGATTGGCGCTTTAAAATGTAGAATAAAATCTATGCCAGCATAGTTCAACGGCAGAACAAGGGACTCATAAGCCCTGGACAGAGGTTCGACTCCTCTTGCTGGCAAATGCAGCCGTGGTGTAGCCTGGTTAACACGTCTCCCTGTCACGGAGAAGATCGTGGGTTCAAATCCCATCGGCTGCGCAGAAGATTTTTTAATAAATCTAGATATATTTTAATTCCTTAAGAGCTTTTTTATATTTTTCCAACACCTCCTTTGCCTCCTCCTGAGTTAGAGGATAAGATTCTCCCTCTTTGACAATTTTAATCTTTATCTGATGCGCCTCCCAGACATCTTTTAGGCTATCAAAATCGCTTGGCTCAATACTCCTTAATCTCTCAGTCATACTCTCTCCCTCTTTATATCCAATTTTTTGAATTATCGTGTCTATTAAATTATCAACCGCTATGATTGCCTCGCGCCAATCATTTGGATTATCGCTTAAAATTTTTTTCTCTATATTCTCCCATTTAACAGTTCTTTCTTTGGGAGACTCTTCGTGAGTGACAAAATGAGAGAGATGTTTCTTCCTTCGTGTTCTCAGTCTTAGAATATTAATTACGACAAATATAAGACAGATAAAAAATATTGATGACAGGGCAATAGACAAAAAAATCTGATGAGATAACCAGTCTACAACCTTAAACAATAGCCAAATTAAATAATCTAATAATTCAAAAAACTTGGCAAAAAAATAATCTAAGTTAATAAACCTAGGCTGAAAAACCTGAGATAAGTTGTTCATATTTTTTACCTATATTAAATAACACATCTTCTCTAAACCAGGGTGCGATAAATTGGATACCAACAGGAAGTCTTTTTAAATTTTCCCTTAAAGATATTGGCGCGGGTATTGAGATCGCTGGCAGACCAGCCAAATTAACAGAGACAGTAAAGATATCAGAAAGATACATCTTTAAGGGATCATCTGTTTTCTCTCCTAATTTAAATGGCGGGGTGGTTGAGACAGGAGTGATAATCACATTGACATCTTTAAAAATTTTCTCAAATTCCTTTTTAATAAGCATCCTCACCTTTTGCGCTCGGCCATAATATTTATCGTAATAGCCAGAGGATAAAACATAAGTGCCCAGCATTATTCTTCTTTTGACCTCCTCTCCAAAACCCTCGGCACGCGTTTTTAGATAATCATCCAAAAGATTATCGCCAGAAAGAGAGAGACCGTATTTAACACCATCAAACCTGGCCATATTAGAAGAAACCTCCGCCGGCTGAATTATATAATAACAGGCAAGAGCATATTCTAGGGCATCTAAACTTATCTCCACTATTTTATAACCGGCATCTTTTAAAACAGAAACAGAAAAATCTATGGCTTCATTTATCTCTTTATCCACGGCCTCACGATCATATCTTAAAAGACCAAGAGTATAATCATTTGCACCATCAGATTTATAATTTTTTGTCTCCGTAGAGGTAGAATCAAATTTGTCTTTCCCTTTGATCACATTAAAGACAATTTCTGTATCCTCAACATCTTTTGTAATCGGTCCTATCTGGTCTAGAGATGATGCCATGGCGATCAATCCGTAACGCGAGACTGCGCCATAAGTCGGCTTTAGGCCAACTACATTGCAAAAGGCTGCCGGGAGACGAATGGAGCCACCGGTATCTGAACCCAAAGCTGCCATTGCGCCCTGCATTGCCACTGCCGCGGCAGAACCGCCAGAGGAACCGCCGGGCACTCTCTCTGTGTCATAGGGATTCTTTGTAGGCCCAAAAGCAGAATTTTCTGTAGAGCTACCCATGGCAAATTCATCCATATTTGTCCTGCCAATAAAAATGGCTCCGGCCTCTCTAAGTTTTTTTATGACCGTGGCATCATATACAGCCCGATAATTTTCCAAAATCTTTGACCCGGCGGAACAAATTTTCCCCTTTATTAAAATATTATCTTTTATGGCAATGGGTATGCCAGCCAAATCTCCCACCTCTCTTCCGGCAGAAATTTCCTTATCTAAAAAATCGGCGCGACTAAAGGCGTCGTCAAAAACTTCTAAAAAGGCGTTGATCTCTTTGTTTTTCTTTTGGATATTTTCTTGATAAATTGACAGCAACTCGCGAGCGGATACCTCTCTATTTTTGATAAGTCCCCGCGCCTCTCTTATTGTCAAATTTTTTAGATCAATTATCATCTCAATTCAATATATGTTTAACCTTAATATAACCCTCTTCTGTGGCCGGAGCTTGGTTTAAAATATCCTCAGAATAATCGCCGGGCTGATTGAGCAACTCGTCTTCTCTAAAAATGTTTATAGTATCAGTGATATTAATTGGCCCCTCTTTAATATCAGAGACATCAGCGCTCTTTAGCTTTTCAAAATAATCTAAAATTTCTTTAAAGCCCTTAGAGAGCCTCTCTTTAAATTTGGGGGTTAATTTAATCCTCGCCAATAAAGCGAGTTCTTCTATATCAATCATTAATTTAATTCTCTCTTAAATTCCTTTAAAAATCAAGATTTTAGCTCTCGTTTAAAGATTCTTTTACAATTTTACTCACCAGAGAGTTATCAGCACGGCCTTTTATCTGCGGCATTAAAATTGCCATCACCCTACCCATCTCCTTAACACTTTTAGCGCCTGACTTTTCTATTGCGTCCCCTACAAGCTTTTTAAGCTCTTCCTCAGAAATCTCTTCTGGCAAATAAGATTTTAACACCCCTATCTCATTTCTTTCGGCCTCTGCCAATTCCGTCCGGCCACCCCTTTCGTAAAGAGAGATGGCATCTCTTCTTTTTTTAACCTCTCGCGTTAAGACATCTAAAACTTCTGCATCGCTAAGAGATTCCTCTTTGCCGCTCTTTGCCCTTTTTGATATCTCGGCATTATGAATCTCTGACTGGAGCATCTTTAAAACCGATATCTTTGTTTTATCCCCTGATTTAAAAGCCTCTTTATAATCTTTTTGAATTTTTTCTTTTAGATTATCCATATGCTTCTATTTTAGCATATTTAAAAACTCTTTTTCATCTATAATCTTTATCCCCAATTCTTTTGCCTTATTAAATTTTGATCCTGGGTCTTTGCCTTTAACCACAAAATCTGTATTTTGAGAAACAGATTCCATAACCTCGCCGCCCAATTGCCTTATCTTTTCTTTTGCCATCTCCCGAGACATTGAGTCAAGGGCGCCGGTTAAAACAAACTTTTTGCCCGCCAATTTTTTACTAGTTTTTTCTAAAACATATTTTTTGACCTTAACCTTTGCGAGTAGTTTTTTTATAAATTTTTTGTTGTATTCATTTCTAAACCAGTCATAGATACTTTTAGAAACTACCTCTCCAATGTTTTCAACTGACATCAAATCCTCTATCTTAGCGTTTATAAGCGATTCCAAATCTTTAAACTTCTCTGCTAAATCCTGAGCAGTTTTCTCTCCAACATTTGGTATTCCCAAACTGATGATAAATCTTACAAAATCAATCTCTCTTCTTTTATTAATTGCCTCAATGATATTTTGGGCAGATTTTTCCCCAAACCTTTCAAGGGGAATTAAATCACCCTCTTTTAAATCAAAGAGATCGGCGGCGTCTTGAATTAATCCCTGATCCAATAAAAGATTGATGTTTTTAGGTCCCAAGCCCTCTATGTCAAAGGCAGATTTAGAGACAAAATAATATAAACTTCTTTTTTGCCGCGAGGGGCATTTATTATTTGGGCAACGCAAGATCACGCCGCCAGTATCCCGTTTTAACTCCTCATTGCAGACAGGACATCTTTTGGGCATCTTAAAATCTCTTTCCTTGCCTGTTCTAAACTGCTTTAAAACAAGGCGAATATCAGGAATGACATCTCCGGCCCTACCCACAATCACCGTATCCCCTATTTTTATTCCCAATCTTTTAATCTCATCTTCGTTATGTAGTGTTGCCCGGCTGACAATCACACCGCCGATATTTACGGGTTTTAAAATGGCAACAGGAGTCACCACTCCGGTTCTCCCAACTTGGACAATGATATCTTCCACAATGGTGGTGGTCTCCTGAGGCGGAAACTTAAAGGCAATGGAGGCGCGAGGTGTCTTACCCACCGCTCCAGCCTCCTCAAATAATTTATTATCATTAAAGTTGACGACAACGCCGTCTATCTCATAAGCCAATTTATCTCTCTTTTTCTCTATCTCCTTTCTAAAATCAAATACATCCTCTAAAAGAGGGCAAACCTTGGCATAAGGATCTGTCTTAAAACCCATCTCGTTTAAAAGATGATGTTTTTCCTCATGAGTTTTTAAATTATCCTCCATCAATAGATCATAGGCATAAAAATCAATTTTCCGCGAGGCCGTGATTTTGGGATCAAGCTGGCGAATGGAACCGGCCACCAAATTTCTGGGATTGGCATAAGGTGGCAACCCCAATTCTTTTTGTTTTTTATTTATTTCCTCAAAATTCTTTTTGGTAATAACAGCCTCACCCCTAACCTCAATTTCTTTTTTATTCCTTAATTTATCTAAGGCCGCCTCTTCTATCTTTAACGGAATGGCCTCAATTGTCTTGGCGTTTTGGGTGACATCTTCTCCCACCTCTCCATCTCCTCTTGTAGAGACTGTATCTAAAATTCCATCTTTATATATAAGACTTAAAGCAAGTCCATCAAATTTCGTCTCTGCATATAATTCTGGTTCTCTATTAATCTTTAGATATTTCATCACCCTCTCCATCCAATCTTTCATCTCCTCTTCTGTAAAGGCATCCTCTAAGGAGAGCATCCTCTTTTTGTGCCTTACCTTTTTAAATTCCTTAAGCGGTTTTCCAGCCACTCTTTGGGTTGGAGAATCCGGCGTGATAAACTCCGGAAATTGTTGCTCTAAAAGATAAAGCTCATGTTTTAAAGAATCCAAGGCCTCGGGAGAAATTTCCTCTTTATCTAAAACGTGGTAAGAATAACGATAGCGATTAATCGCCTTTTTTAATTTCTCTATTCTTTCTTTTGCCTCAGAACGAGAAATCTCCATAAAGAAGATTAATATGTTGCCCGAACTGCCCTCTCCAGCCTATACGCGCTTGATGGATTGCAGGTATTATAACCTTTTGACTCTATCTTTGTGTATGCAGGATTATCTTTATAAATCGTCACCAAAGCGCAGGTCCCATTTTCAAAATTTAAAGAAATTGTACTTGTAGTGGCACCGCCCACAGTAACATTTTGATTAGCGCAACTTATCGTCTTGGGCGTAGTACTAGAAACCATTTGCCTTTTAATATCCCAGTATATCATGCATTCATAGCCGCTATCTGCCGCGTAAAAGGCAGTCTGCGACTCTCTGGCAAAGGCGGATAATTTAAATTCCTTCATCAAAATTGTATAAATGGCCAGGCCAACAGATAAAACCACGCCGATGATGATCACTGCAAAAAGCAGAGTAAAACCATTTTTATAATTCCTTTTGATAATTAATTTTAAAAATCTATTAAACATATTTACCCAATAATCAAAATTACGAATCCAATCTTCTCTGGGTGACGGTAGTCTGTAAATTTAAATTTGTTTTTGTATTTTGTTTTTCAAGACCGGCCGTGCCTTTAATACTTATAATCACCATTGGCTGAAGGCCGTCATTTGCATTTGCCCCGCGTAAGGTAAAATCCAGATTATTGACAACCAACTCTGGCGAAGTTATGCTCTTATAATTTATACCGTCATTAGATCTCTCTATTCTATTATTGTTTAACCTGTAATATATGGTTATACCCTCGTTGTTTATAAAACTAAAAACTCCAGAGGAGAGATTATACGCTCTTCCCGCCCGTATCTCTCGCATCATCATCTCAAGCGAAAAATTAATATTATCATTTACGGCACGCAGTGCCTCAGACTTTCTCTCCATGTCGGCGATATTTAAAAGCGCGCCCAAAGAGACAACGGCGGCAATGGCAAAGACCCCCACTGCCACAAGCATCTCTATTAAAGTAAAACCTCTGTTTTTTGATCTTTTAATCATGGTTTCCAATTAAAAATATTCTCCTGAATGGTAAAAGTTTTTGTGCCAATATATCTCTCCGGCCAAGAGACAACAACCTCAACCTTTGCCTCATCGCTATTGCTCAATTTTGTTATCTTTATTTTTCTTGTAAAGATTGTATCATTACCATTCTGATAATTATAGGGGATGGTAGAGGAGGCGTTATATTTTATATAAGGACAGGCGCCTAAACATTGGTATGCCAGACCAGTTAAAGCATCAACATAGCAACCATCATTTTCCAAACAAGGATCAAGCCCAAATAACCAATCTCTATTATTAATAAAATTATTATCGCGGACACTTCTTATAATCTCTATCCCCTCCTGCCCTAAGTAAGATGCTGTAATTTGATGTTGAGAAAGAGATATAAGGACCAAACTCTTTACGGCCATAGAGAAGGGGCCAATTATAACCATTATCAAAAGAAAAATTGCCACCAAAGTCTCAAGCAAAGAAAAACCCTTTTTAAAATTTAAGAAAAACCTCTTCATTCTACTGATATTTGGCCACTTGATATTACCTTTATCATCTTAACCTTTCCTGCGGGTGATATAACTGATATGGAAACATTATCATAGCCGGCTCCCTTATCGCTTTTTAAGATGACAAAGGGGTTGGGTCTTAAAAAGACAATATTTAAATTGGAAATGGTACAATCTTCCCCGGCGCAGAGAGAGCCAATTTTATTAGTGGTGGTAATTTTATAACTCTCCACACACTCTGTATCAACCGCCCCGCAACCACCACCCTTATCATAAATTCCATTATTATTTTTGTCTGCGAAAAGAACAAAATCTTGGGGAGTATTTTTGTCAAAATAAATTCCGTACCCAGGAAAAGTATTACTGCCGGAGGATGTCTCCATCACTGCCAAACCATATACCTGAGCCTCTCTGATCGCCAGAGCCACCTCCTGAGCTGTTCTCTTTAAAGAAAAACTATCTCTAAAATCAGAGTAATTGATATAGACTGAGGCGCTGACCAAAACCAAAATGGTGATACTCACTAATAATTCAACCGTGCTAAAGCCGTCATTCAAACTTAAAGGCAACCTCGGCCGGAGGAGACACCACTGTCTCAATAGGCGATTTTTCTTGTCTTTTACCATTAACATAAAAATACCACTTTTTATTATCCTTTCCCTCTGGCCTGCTATCTATCACCTTGGGCCAAAAATTATTATCGGGTACAAGATTTAAATTATTAATCGCCGCCACCTGTTGAAGCAAGTCCCAGGCGCGATATCTTTCTCTTGTATTTAGTTTAAAGGCGCTCTTTTTATCTCCAAAGTCTAAGACCAAAACGAGCGCGCTATTTCTTTTTGTAAAATAAAAATAATATACAAAGAGCGCCAAACAAACTATTAAAACAGAAATTAAAAAAAGTTTTTTGTCCATAAAAATGATATTATTGTTCCCAGCGCCAAAAATGGACCAAAGGGAACACTACTTTTAAGATTATACCTCTTTTTTAAAAAAAACAAAAGAAAGATACCCACAAGCCCGCCAATCCAAAAAGATAATAAAAGGGCAACTATGCCCTCTTTAATACCCAATAACCACCCAATACCAAGAGATAATTTAGCATCGCCCAACCCCATCCATTGACCATTAGAGATTAACCACATCAAGCCAAAGAAAATAAAAAATATCGCTCCGGTTAAAAGCCCAGATAAAAAATTCCAATTCCCGATTTCTAATTTATAACCCCAAAACAAATTTAAAAATGCCAAAATGTCAAAAGCATAGACAAGATTATCAGGGATTATCTGATGCCGCAAATCATATATAGAAATAATTATCAAAAGGCTAAAGATTATCCAAAAATAAAAAATTTTAAAAATCGGAATTTGCCCGTAATTAAAAAGAAATATCAATAAAAATATTATTCCGGTTAATATCTCTATGATTGGATATTGCCAGGAGATCTTGCTTTTGCATCTTCTACATCTGCCTTTTTGGAATAAAAAACTCAATACCGGAATCAGTTCGTACCACTTTAATCTCTTTCCGCAGCTAAAACAGCGCGAACTGCCGCTTATAATAGATTGGCCGGTATTATATCTTAAAATAAAAACATTTAAAAAACTACCAATGCACAACCCAAAAAGAAAAACAAAAATACTAAAGACAATCATCATCTTTATTTTAACAAATTTAATTGTCATTTAAAAACACAAACAAAAAACACCCGTTGTAAAACGGGTGTTTTGAAAGACAAAACAAATGTGATTACGGTGTTACATCGTAACAATAACTGCCAATATCACCGCTATTACATGGTGCTGCATCGTTTCCGTTAATTGTTGTTCCGGGCAAAGCCCTTACACAAGCGGGCGGGTTAACCGCTGTACACACATCAGCATCTGACTTTAAGGCCGCATTAGTATTGTCTTCTAGACTGGCGCCAAGATGATAGTAAGTACAGGAGGTAGTAGTGCTTGAACAAGCTGCTCCGTTAGTAATATTATTTATCGCCTGATATCTATAATCAGTGCCCAGGGGGTCTTTTGGAAGTGAACTGATATAAGTTGGGGCTAGGGTGGTAAGGCTAGTACCCGGAGGATACGAACCATTATTGGCATCAAAATACATTTCCAATGCCACCTGAAGTTGCTTAATGTCAGCCACTCTTCTGGCATCTCTTGACTTCTTTCTGGCGCTGTTTAAAGAGGCCAAGACAATAGAAGACAAAAGACCGATAATGGCGATGACCACCAAAAGCTCAATTAATGTAAAACCTTTATTTTTTCGCATTTTATTAATTTATTATTTATTTTTAATCGACCTTTCTGCCGCGCCTACGACAAATTAGCGCGGACAGATTAATTTTAATTTTCTTTATAAATTATAAATAAAATCAATTTTTTAGACAAATATCCTGTGGATAAAAATTACATCGCAGATGTTAGATTATATATCGGGCCCAAAATTGCCAAGATAAAAACACCCACAAAGGCACCCAAGACAATGATCATTGCCGGCTCTATAAGGCCCACCAAGGTATCAACAGCAGTATTTACCTCCTTTCTATAAAAACGGCTTAATGTCTTTAAAATAAAGCTTAATTTGCCGGTCTCCTCGCCAATCTTAATCATCTGGCTGACAATGGTGGGTATGTCTTTGTGGCGACTAAAGGCCATAGAAAGAGATTCTCCTGTTCTGACGCTGGTGGTAATATCCATTAAGATCTTGGCATAAATGCTTCCTCCGGCAACATCAGAGGCGATCTCTAAAGCCCTGACCATAGAGATACCGCTTGAAAGAGAGGTCTCCAAATTGTCTGTGATTCTAGAAATATAAAATTTTCTAAAGATTGGACCCAAAATGGGAAACGAGAGAATAAATCTTGAAATTGCTATCTTGCCCCTTTCCGTTCTCCAATATCTCCATAAAAAATAACCGCCTATTGCCAAGGCAACTAAAAGATAAACTCCAAAATTTATTAAAAAATTGCTTGTGCCAATTAAAATTTTTGTATAAAAGGGGATATTCTGACCTGCCTCGGTTAAGATGGTTGTAATATTTGGAATGACATAAATCATCATTAAAATCAAAACAGCAATGAGGGCAAAGATGATAAAGGCAGGATAGATAAGGGCATTTTTTGCCTTGCTTGTGAGATCATAAGAGCGCTCAAGATAATCTGCAAGATAGGCAAAGGTCTCGTCTAACTTGCCAGATTCTTCAGCAGACTTGACCATACTGACATAAAAACGAGAGAAAATCTGCGGCTGTCTGGCCATTGCCTGAGACAAAGATATCCCGCCCTGGATATCGTCTAATATCATACCCAACCCCCTTTTTAAAAGAGGGTTTTCTGTCTCTGTTATTAACATCTTGAGAGCTGGAAGGGTAGAAATCTTCGCCTCAAAAAACGTTGCCAATTGCCTTGAGAGAATGACGATATCTCTATTGCTTATTCTTTGAAATAGGGTAATATTCCCCAAAAAAGGAATTTTTTGCGATGATTCCACGGGATCAATAGAGATGATAATTAGATTTCTAGACTGCAAAGAACCTATGGCCAGCTCAATATTTGCAGCCTCAATTGTGCCTGATGTCTTTTGACCTTCTGTGGTGGTGGCTGTATATCTATACAACATATTTATCCAATCAATCCCTTTAATTCTTTTGGATTTAAAGAGAACAAGAGGGCATTCTCCATTGTTATCTCTCCTCTTTTGACAAGGTCTATAAGAGAACGGTTAAGGCTCATCATCCCCTGATCTAGACTTGTCTCTATGATGATGTCTATTTCATGAGTTCTTCTCTCGCGTATAAGATTTCTAACAGCCGGGGTGGTAATTAAAAGCTCATAGGCAGGAACAAGGCCCCCGGAGATACGGGGAATTAGCCTTTGAGAGAAAACTCCGACAAGGGCCGAGGAAAGCTGGAGCCTTATCTGATTTTGCTGGCCCGGCGGGAAGGAATCAATGATTCTATCTATTGTCTGGGCGGCGTTATTTGTATGAAGTGAAGAAAAGATTAGATGTCCGGTTTCAGCGGCAGTGATGGCAGTGGAGATAGTTTCCAAATCGCGCATCTCGCCTATCATGGCCACATTGACATCCTCTCTAAACATAGAACGTAGGGCTGTGTGAAAGCTCTTTGTGTCTGTTTTTACCTCGCGCTGGTCAATGATAGATTTATCCTGGGTAAAATAGTATTCAATTGGATCCTCTATGGTGAGAATATGTTCGCTTCGGGTATGATTGATATAATCAATCATTGCCGCCAATGTGGTTGATTTACCATGGCCTATGGGACCGACAACCAAAAAGAAACCCTGCTCTAAAGAGGCAAAATCTTGAAGGATCGGGGGGAGATTAAGTTCAGAAAGTGTTTTTATGTTTAAAGAAATAAATCTTAAAGAGGCGGCCATAAAACCCTTTTGAAAAAACACGTTTACTCTAAATCTTGCCTTATCCTCAAAAGCATAGGAAAAATCAAGTTCTTTTTCCGAAAGAAATTCTTCTCTTTTTCTCTCATCTAAAAGGGCCATAACCAGTCCCTCTGTATCCTCAGGAGATAAAACAGGCTCTTTGATAAGGGGGATAAGAGAACCGGCAACTCTTATTGTCGGGCACCGACCAACTGAAATATGCAAATCAGAGGCATTTTCTTTTAGGGTAATAAGTATTAGTTTTTCTAATTCTTTTTTATAATCTTTCATAATTAATTTTATAATAATTCTTTAACCTTTTTTACAATTTCAGAGGGCGTATAATATGCCTTGATAAGATAACTATAGGCACCCATTTTTAAACCCTTTTCTATATCCTCTTTTTGCCCCAAATTTGAGAGGATGATAATCTTAGAATCCTTTAAGAGATTCTCCTTTTTTACCCTCTCTAAAAAATCAAAGCCGTCTGGACCCTGCATAATTAAATCTAAAAGAACAACCTGAGGATTAAACCCGGCATATATTTTATCTAGAGCCTCGGGTACGTTAGAGGCAATTTCCACATCAATATTTACACTGCGAAACTTTGTTGCATACATATCCAAAAGAAATTCATCATCATCAACAATTAAAATTTTTTTATTGTTTTCCATAAGTTTTAATTTTATTTATTATAACTTATTAAACTCTTCGAAGCTAATTATACCATCAAATAATTTAAAAAGCGCCTGCTCTCGCATGGTATACATCCCCTGACGTCTCGCCTCTTTTGTTATCTCTGTATCCACCGGGTTAGTCAAAATAATATTTTCCAGCTCGGGCGAACGCCTCAATATCTCAAATACTCCAACTCTTCCCCGCGAGCCCTTAGGACAAGATGCCGATGGTATACCCTGATAAATCTTATCAGGAATGACGATGTCTTTTCTTAAATGCTCAGGAATGGCCTCTACCTCTAATCTAATTTTCTCGCGAGACGGACCAACCAGGGGAATTTCTCTACGAGAATCAGGACAAAGAGTTCTCACCAGCCTCTGACCAATTGCCAATAAAAGTGTTGGCGCTATCAAAAAGGGATCAACACCCATATCAACCAAACGAGGCACCACTCCGGCCGCATTATTAGTATGCAAGGTGGCAAAGACAAGATGACCGGTTAGGGCAGCTTGAATGGCCAAGGCGGCTGTTTCCTTATCGCGTATCTCTCCAACCATAATCATATCCGGATCTTGGCGCAAAATTGACCGCAGACCATTGGCAAAATCATACCCAATCTCTGGTTTTACCTGAGATTGACTTACACCCTCTATATTATACTCAATTGGGTCCTCAAGACTGACGACATTATATTTTTCTCTATCTAACTCCTGGAGCATGGCGTAAAGACTTGTGGTCTTGCCAGAACCGGTTGGGCCTGTAAGCAAGATGAGGCCGTAAGGTCTTTTTATCGCCTCTTTGACCATATCAAGTTGTTCTTCAGACAGACCCAATTCCTTTAAACTCTTCACCCCCTTTGCCTTATCTAGAATACGAATGACGATTTTCTCTCCAAAAAAGGTGGGGAAGGTAGAGACGCGAAAATCTATCTCTCGATTTTCTATCTTGGCCTCAAAACGTCCGTCTTGAGGCTTACGCTTCTCGTCAATTTTTAGATTCGTCAAGATTTTAATTCTAGAAACAATGGCGTCATGGACGCTAGAGGGTAAAATAAGACTGGTATAGAGAATACCATCTACCCTAAAGCGAACCTTAACTCTCCCCTCCACCGGCTCAATGTGAATATCTGAGGCATTACCAGAGATGGCATGTTTTAAGATGACAGCAACCATCTTGGTAATTGGCGCCTCTTCAATAAATTTTACCTCTGTTTTTAAAAAATCTTCTGGCGCCTGCTCCTTGTTTTTACTACTTTCTACATCTGCCTCAGCCAAGGCTGACTCCAACTCTCCCAAAACTTTACCCACCTCTCCGTGAATACCCTTATACGCATCCAGAGCCGTCTCCAAATCTTTTTCTGTAATCAAATAAATTTTAAAAGGTAAATTGAGTTTAGAGACAATAAATTGTAACGCCTCTCTTGCCTCAACATCGTCTGGATTAACCATTCCCACCTCCAAGACGCCATCTTTTATTTCTATGGGGACAAATTTATAGTGTCTTGCCGCCTCCTCAGGAATTTGTTTTAAAATCTCAAAAGAAATTTGATCCTTGGTAATAGTTCTAACCGGCATCTCTCCTGCCTCTCCCTTGGCCTCTAAAATGGCCTTTTCTGAAACACCTTCAGCCAAAAGCAAATTTTCTAAAGAGAGGCCGGTCTCCTTTGACTTTGTTAAAAGTCTGGCTAATTTATCTGGTTTAATTATATTTTTTTTAACCAGAATATCGAAAAATTGCATATTTTATCTAAAAAGAAGGAGAAAAGGGATTGGTTTTACCCTTTTCTGGTTCAGGTAATGTTATGGAAAAATCAACCAGGCTATCAAATGTAGGGTCATTAAAAATAGACGTATCTAAAGTAATATTAGTGATACCATAGAAGGCAGAACTAATCTTTTTAGACTCTTCAGACATCCCAGAGGTGGCGCTGGGAGTTACTGAAACAACTATTTCTTGTGTGTTTTTCTTTGACCCATAATAATACAAAAGATAACCTCCCACGCCCACGATAATAACTATTATTAAAATTTTGATATATTTACTCATTTTTTATTTCTTTTTGCTTTTTCCAATAAACAAAACCGTTGATATTAAATTCGTAAAAATCTTTCTCTCCGGAGGAAAAATCTATTGTTTTGATATCTGTCAATCGTAGGTTCGCCTCCATGTCTTTTAAAAAATTATAAAAGGAGCCATAGGAACTGCTGACTTTCAATCCAAACGGGAGAGAAGAAAATATCTGCAAAGCCTCTCCTGAACCAGGCGAAGAATTTTTGTCTTGGATATCTATTGACTTCAATAATACACCATTCTTTTTGGCAATATTGTCAAAAATCAAAAGCAGCTTCATCTGTTCCGGCTTCTCTGGGACACTCTTTTCTAGCATCGCCAAATCATCCTGTGAGATGCTATTATATATAGCAACTAACTCATCTCTCTTTTTGGCAACCTCTCTTGATTGGGAAAGTAGATCGTTTAAATGCTCTCTCTCGCCCCTTAATGTATTTATCTCAGAATAAATCGGTTTTATAAAGCTAAAATAGACAGCAATGGCGGCGGCGATAAAAATTATTATAAGAACATTTTTCATAAATTATTAATTTTGATTGGCATTTAAAAATAAAGAATCTAACTTAAAGGAGACATTAAAGTTAACCGAACCTTTATCTCCCAAACTTAAAGAAGAAAAAGATAAATCTTTTATGTATTTATCAGAGCTAAAGACCTCGGCCTGCTCAGCCAAATCTAGATAACTTAAGGCTGAACCAGTCATTGAAATCTCTATATCGCCACTTTCGTTTATATTCATTCTAAAACTCTTAAAGTAGACATTTTTTACTGTATTTTTTTGCAAAAAATCAAATACGGATGTTGTCTTTATATGTTTTTTAAGAATATTTTTTGTGGCCTCAATGCGCGATGACAAATCAGAGATATTAGATATTGTCTCAAGGTCTAAGGCATCCGCTGCCCTCTTTAGAGATTCGTTAAGAGAGGCGATTTCTTTGTTTAAAGAAGATTTATAAAGATATAAACCGCCATATGTCAAAAAAGATAATAAAAAAATGGCAAGGGCTAGAGGTAAAAGAAAACCGGGGCCGGCCTCTTTGTAAAATTGTGATTCAGTATTTTTTCTGGGGATAAATGATGTCTCCTCTTTTGGCATAATTATATAATTAAATTATATTATAAAACTAACCTATCATCAACAACTAAATTATAATTCTCTAATTGCCAACCCCACAGCCACGGAAAAATTTACGCCAATATTTTTTAAGACTTCAGATAAAAAGACAGGATATTCAACCTTTAAAAAGGGATCTGCCTTTACTACCTCTATAGTAAACCTTTTAATTGAGAAATCAATAATACCTTTAAGAGAGGCTCCACCCCCTGTTAAGACAACCTTCCCCACAGAACGATTATTTCTAACCTGATAGTCTCTTATAAAACGCCCTGCCTCTGAAAAGATATAACCCAATACCGGTTCCAAAATCCCCACGATCTCGCGATGTTCCGGGAGCTCGGAAAGACCTATCTCCCTCTTTATCTGCTCTGCCCTTGAAAAATCAACACCCAGAGATTTGGAAAGAATGAGTGTCAATTCCTGGGATCCGTGATCTATAGAATAAGAAGATTTTAAGACGCCGTAATCAACAATGGATAGTTTTGTTGTGGAGGCGCCAAAGTCTAAAAGGGCGGTGGCGGTATTCTCTCTTCCCAGAGAAGATCTGATTGAACTAAAAGATTCTATCTCATAGGCAACAACATTTAACCCAGAGCCTGCCATTATTTTTTTATAAGACTCTATAACATTTTTATGAATGGCAACCAAAAGCACCTGGGTTGTCTCCCTCTTTTTACTCCCACTCTCCACCTCCTGAGGAATTATCCACCAGTCTAAGATAACCTCGGAGATGGGAATGGGCACATAGCGCCTTGCCTCCAGACGAATAATCTCCTCTAATCCTTCATTGGTTGTAAAGGGCAAACTAATTGTTGTTATAAAACAGCTGCTTAGCGGGATGGAAACAACCGCATCCTTGGCAGAAATCTTTGCCTCTTTTACTAAATCTTTTATCGCCAAAGAAAGAGTATCTTCTGGCAGTTTTACTGCCTGGCCAACCTTAAGCTTGGCATAAGGGCCAAGAGCCAATTCGCCGTAAGTTTGGAGTATGGCTCTCTCTTTAACCTTTTTCAACTGAACAATTTTAATAGAGGATGTCCCAATATCAACGCCCAGAATGCCCCGGCCAGCAGAAAGAGAAGAGGTAATATTTTTAAAAATATCAGCTAAATTCATAATTTAAATTTATTATAACATAATTATAGCATATAATAAAAATGTGGCTAAAAATATTATTGATTTTCTTCTAGATTTTTTTTACCCGCAAAGATGCATGGGCTGCGGTAAAAGAGAAAATTATAAAAGTGGCGGAGTTTGTTTAAATTGTCTTAAAAAGATAGATTATCCAACCATATTAAAATACAACAATATCTTTGCTGCCACTGATTATAACGATCCCCTGATTCAAAAAATTATATGGTCGTTAAAATATCACGGGATAAAACAATTGGCCAAACCGCTGGGAAGATTAATTATCCAGAGATTGTCGGAAAAAATTAAATTTGATGATTATGATATCTTTATACCCATCCCTGTCTCTAAAAGTAGATCAAGAGAAAGAGGGTTTAACCAGACGGAATTGATTGCTCATCAAATAAGGGCAAATATCGGCTCCGACGATAACATAAAAGTTTTGCCGAATGTTTTGCTAAAAATAAAGGAGACGCCATCACAGGTATCTTTAAAAGACAGAAACAAAAGATTAAATAATATAAAGGGCAGTTTTGGAATAAAGAATGCGGAATTGATAAAAAATAAAAATATAATTATCATTGATGATGTGTCTACCACCGGCGCCACCATCAAAGAGGCCGCAAAAATTTTAAAAAGGGCCGGGGCGAAAAGGGTTATTGCCATAGTTGTGGCAAGAGGGTAAAAATGTTAAAATCAAAAAAATGGAGAGGTGGCTGAGTGGTCGAAAGCAGCACACTGCTAATGTGCTGACCGGGCAACCGGTCCGTGGGTTCGAATCCCACCCTCTCCGCAAGCAAATTTTGCTTTCGCAAAATTTGCCCCAAACTACACACACAAACTACCCACACAAAGTACAAATCATAGTAAATTTTGCGCTAGCAAAATTTGCTTGCGGTATCTTTTGGACAAAATTCGAACCTATTTTGAACAAAATCCCGACGCCGACTTTTAATTGTCAACCAGTTTACCCGGAATGACTGGCGAATTTATCGTTGAGTTGCGAACGGAAGA